>Ga0136846_1212342_pt1 | contig 20457 bp, 21 predicted proteins | sample HopSoiMetagenom2_FD_96841 | JGI IMG/M metagenome (GOLD analysis project Ga0136846, IMG submission 96841) | Grasslands soil microbial communities from Hopland, California, USA - 2 Assembly 2016 (version 4) | ecosystem: Environmental > Terrestrial > Soil > Grasslands | place: USA: Hopland...
CGGATCTCGCAGATCTCCATGCACGCCGGGGCGCTCGGCTTCCGGGAGGACCTCGGTCCGGAGGAGACCCGCGCCAGCGCCGAGGTCATCCGCGACACCGCCCACCAGGCGCTCACCGACCTGCGCGGCGTGCTCGGCGTGCTCCGCAGCGCGGACGGCGAGCCGACCCTCGCCCCGCAGCCGACGTACGCCGACCTGGGCGAGCTGGTCGAGGAGGCGCGCCAGAGCGGCCTGCACGTGGACTTCCACGACAGGGTGGCGCCCGCGGCCGAGGTGCCCGACGTGGTGGGCCGCACCGTCTACCGGATCGTCCAGGAGGGCATCACCAACGCCCGCAAGCACGCACCCGGCACGCTGCTCACCGTGGAGCTGAGCGGATCGGCCGAGGACGGTCTCGACGTGGTCATGAAGAACCCGCTCGGGTTCGGCAGCGCCACGCCCGGTGCCGGGCTCGGGCTGGTCGGCCTCACCGAGCGCGCCGAGCTGCGGGGCGGGCGCCTGCAGGCCCACCGCAACGGCGCCCACTTCGTCCTGCACGGCTGGATCCCGTGGGCCGCATGACCACCCCACGAAAGACATGAACCCGGTCCGCCTGCTGGTGGTCGACGACGACCCGCTGGTCCGGTCGGCGCTGGTGCTGATGCTCGGCGGGCAGCCCGACCTCACCGTTGTCGGCGAGGCGAGCGACGGCCGCGAGGCGCTGCGCAAGGTCGACGAGCTGCACCCCGGCGTCGTGCTCATGGACATCCGGATGCCGCGGATGAGCGGCCTCGAGGCCACCCGGGCCCTGCACCAGCGCCCCGACCCGCCGCACGTCATCGTGCTGACCACCTTCGACGCGGACGAGCACGTGCTGGGCGCCCTGGCCGCGGGGGCGGACGGCTTCCTGCTCAAGGACACTCCCCCGCCGCAGATCCTCGAGGCGATCCGCGCCGTCGCGGACGGCGACCCGATGCTGTCTCCGTCGGTGACCCGCACGCTGATCGAGCGGATCCGCGACGACTCCGGGGACGACCGGGCGGGCGTGGCGCGGGTCCGGCTGGGCGCGCTGACCGAGCGCGAGCAGGAGGTCGCCCTGGCCGTCGGCCGCGGCCTCACCAACGCCGAGATCGCGCGCGAGCTGCACCTGTCGGTGCCCACCGTCAAGGCGCACGTCTCGCGGCTCTTCGACAAGCTGCTGGTGACCAACCGGGTCCAGATCGCGATCTGCGTCCACGACGCCGGGCTCGTCTAGACCTAGAGCTCGAGGACCGCTCCGGGCCGGGCCAGGTCGGACGCACCGTCCCACGCCTCCTGGGCGGCGACCAGCATCTCCTTCGGGTCGAACCACGGCGGGACGTGCGTCACCAGCAGCCGCACCACCCCGGCGTCGCGGGCCAGCCGGCCGCAGTCCCCGCCGGTGAGGTGGATCCCGGGCGGGTTGGGGTCGCCGTCGCGGAACGACGCCTCGGCCAGCAGCAGGTCGGCGCCGCGGGCCACCGACTCGAGCTGCGGGCACCGGGCGGTGTCGCCGGTGTAGGCGAGCACCGACCCGCCGGCCGAGATCCGCAGGCCGTAGGCCTCGACCGGGTGCTCGACCCGGATCGGCAGGACCGTGAACGGTCCGATCCGCGCCGGCTCGCCCGGCGACCAGGTCCGGAAGTCGAACTCGAGGTTCATCCCCGGGTCCTCGGGCAGGTCGTAGGCGCGGGCCATCCGGGCCGCGGCGCCCGCCGGGCCGTAGACCGGCAGCCGCGGCTGGCTGCCTCTCGGGTGGTACTTGCGCAGCACGTAGTAGCCGCACAGGTCCAGGCAGTGGTCGGCGTGCAGATGGCTGAGCAGGACCGCGTCGACGTCGAGCGGGTCGACGTACTTCTGGAGCGCACCGAGCGCCCCGCTGCCGAGGTCCAGGAGGACCCGCCAGGTGCGGCCGTCCAGCTCGGCCTCGAGCAGGTAGCACGAGGCCGGCGAGTCGGGGCCCGGGTAGGACCCGGAGCACCCGACCACGGTGAGCCTCACGACAGGCCGCCGGCGAACTGGCTGGCCGCCATCATCTCGGCGCCCAGGAACCGGCGGCCGATCGTCTCGAACTCGTCGGGCGCCCCGGTGGTCGAGAAGGTGTAGGTCGGGTCGCCGGACTCACGCATCAGGCCGGTGCTGGCCAGCACCCTGTAGAGGTCCTTCGCGCACTCCTCGGCGCTGCTGACCAGGGTGATCTCCTCGCCCATGACGTAGGAGATGACACCGGTCAGCAGGGGGTAGTGCGTGCAGCCGAGGATGAGGGTGTCCACACCGGCGGCGGTGAGCGGGTCGAGGTACTCGTGCGCGACGCCGAGCAGCTCGTCGCCGCCGGTGACGCCGGACTCCACGAAGTCGACGAACCGCGGGCAGGCCCGGGTGGACAGCTCGATGTGGGGCGCGGCCGCGAACGCGTCCTCGTAGGCCATCGACTCCTTGGTGGCCCGGGTGCAGATGACGCCGATCCGCCCGCTGCGGCTGGCCGCCACCGCGCGGCGGGCCGCCGGAAGGATCACCTCCACCACCGGTACGTCGTACCGCTCCCGCGCGTCGCGGAGCATCGCGGCGCTGGCGGAGTTGCAGGCAATCACCAGCGCCTTGACGCCCCGCTCGTAGAGGTGGTCCAGGCACTCGAGCGCATACTCGCGGACCTCGGCGATCGGCTTGGGGCCGTAGGGCTGTCGCGCCGTGTCGCCGAGATAGTGGACCGACTCGTGCGGAAGCTGGTCGATGACCGACCGGGCCACGGTGAGGCCGCCGAAACCGGAGTCGAAGATCCCGATCGGGGCGTCGACGACTGGCACGACCACGAGGTTAGGCGGCGTACCGCCCGTTCGCACGGACTCGTCGCGCAGGTCACGTCCTCGTGTCCCGGAAGAACCGTCGCCCTACCTCGGTGACGGGACCCTTCCCTCGCGCCGCAGCACCGGGACCTCGGCCGTGACGGTCTCCGGGTACTTCAGCCCGGTCCCCGTGTTGAGCACCACCACCTGCTCGTGCTCGCCGATCCAGCCGGACTCGCGCAGCTGCCGGGCGGCGGCGAGGCAGGCCGCGCCCTCGGGGCAGATCCACACGCCCTCGGCGGCGGCCAGGTTCCGCAGCTCGGCCAGGATCTCGCGGTCGTCGACCGCGACGGCGGTGCCGCCCGACTCGCGGACGGCGCGGAGCACCAGGAAGTCGCCGAGCGCCTTGGGCACGTTGATGCCGAAGGCGAGCGTGTGGGTGCCCTCCTTGAGCGTGCTCTCGTCGAGCCCGGCCTCGAACGCGTCCACGATCGGCGGGCAGCCCGTGGACTGGACGGCGACCAGGCGCGGGAGCTCCTCACCGATCCAGCCGAGCTCACGCAGCTCCAGCATCGCCTTGTGGATCCCGATGATGCCGACGCCGCCCCCGGCCGGGTACAGGACCACGTCCGGGACCCGCCAGCCGAGCTGCTCGACGATCTCGTAGCCCATCGTCTTCTTGCCCTCGATGCGGTACGGCTCCTTCAGTGTCGACACGTCCTGGTAGCCGGTCCGCTCCTCGACGGCGGCCTTGACCAGCGCACCGGCGTGGTTGATCAGCCCGTCGACGAGGTACACCTCCGCCCCCGCCACCACGCACTCACGGCGGCAGATCTCGGGGGCGTCGACCGGCATCACGACGAGGCTGCCCATCGAGGCGCGCGCGGCGTACACCGACCAGGCAGCGCCCGCGTTGCCGTTCGTCGGCATCGCCACCGCCCGCACCCCGAGCTCGCGGGCCCGGGACACCCCGACCGCGGCGCCACGGGCCTTGAACGTCCCGGTGGGGACCATCCCCTCGTCCTTCATCAGCAGGTGCGGTACGCCGATCGCCCGGCCGAAGGCCGGCAGCGGGAGCAGCGGGGTCATCCCCTCGCCCAGCGTCGTCACGCACGCGGGGTCCCGGACGGGGAGCACCTCGTGGTAGCGCCAGAGGCTCGGCGGTCGCCCGGCGATCTCCTCGCGGGTGACCGTGGTCCGCACCCGCTCGAGGTCGTAGCGCGCCAGCAGCGGCGCGCCGACCTCGCTCAGCCCCTGCACCACGTCGGCGTCGTAGGTCGTCGCGGTGCGCGAGCACTCGAGATGGGACAGGGACGAGTGTGGCGTCCCCGTCACAGCGCCGTCGCCGGGCCCATGCCGTTGCGCAGGGTGTTCCCCCGTCCGGTGGGCCAGGGCAGGCAGCCGGTGCCGGACCCGGGGACCGTGTAGACGTCGATGCCGTGGTCGAAGGTGGTGAGCACGATCTCGAGCGTGCCGTCGCCGGTCAGGTCGGCGATCGACGGCGCCGCGGGCACACCGATGCCGTTGCCGTCGCGGCCCTGGTGCTTGAGCCGGGTGACCGAGAGCTTCTTGCCCGTGGCCGACAGCACCACGAGCCGGCCCGCGTTGCGGTGGAGCGAGTAGGTGCCGAAGACGAGCTCGGGGGTGCCGTCCTTGTTCAGGTCGGCCGCGACGACCTCCGAGGCGAAGGTCTTCGCGTGCTTCGGCGCATATCTGGACGTCCAGAGCCGGTGGCCGTCCGGCCCGACGGCGTACACCTTCCCGCCGGGCAGCGAGGCGACGATCTCGGGCCGGCCGTCGCCGGTGAGGTCGAGGACGGTGGGCGCCGGGATACCGCTGGGTGGGTACCAGTCGCCGTCGGGACGGAACCTCGGCCGGTTGGACACCAGCAGCTTCTGGAAGCCGGGGTGCCGCATGGCCGAGCGGCTGCCGTCGCCGTACGCCCCGTCCAGCACCGTGAACGCGTAGCCCTGCGTCCGGTACGGGATGTGTTTCTCGACGTTGGGCAGCCCGATCACCTCGTTGTGGCCGTCGCCGTCCAGGTCGGCGACCGACGGCGGTGACGCCGTCCACTGCAGCCACGGCTGCCGGGCCGGGCTGGGCCAGGCCCCCTTGTGCAGGTGGTAGTGGCGCCGCTCGACCTTGGGGCTCGCCCACCGGATGAAGTCGCCCCAGGCCATCCGCTTGCCCTCGGCTCCGGACTCGGGGTTGGTGAACCACGGCGAGGCCAGGACCGACGTGCCGTCGAGGTTGAGGGCGTCGATCTGGTGGTTGTCGAAGGTCGCGATGATCTCGAGCTGGGGGTCGTCGTCGATATTGCCGATGCCGACGTTCTCGCCGTACGCGCCGTAGCCTCGGTTGCGGGGCCAGGCGTGCGCGTGGCCGGGCGGCCGGAACAGATGGCCGTTCGCGTCGAAGACGAAGACCTGGGCGCCCTTCGACGCGGTGTTGGTGGTGGTTGCCACCACCTCGACCTTGCCGTCGCCGTCCAGGTCCGCCGCGGCCAGCCCGCGGACCTCGGGTGACTGGCCACCGCTGTTGGTGGACGCCGGCCAGCCGGGCTTGAGCTGCAGCTTCCCGCCGCGGAGCTCGTACGCCGCCACGGTGCCCTCGTTGCCGCCGACCACGATGTCCTTGCTGCCGTCACCGTCGAGATCGGTCACCACCGACGGCGCGTAGACCCGGCCCTTGCTGGCCCGGCCCTTGCCCAGCAGGTGTCCCTGCGCGTCGAAGACGAAGGTCGAGTAGAACGGCGCGACGATCTCCAGCCGCCCGTCCCCGTCGAGGTCGACCAGGCTCGGCGAGGAGAACCAGCCGGTCTCGCCGGTCGGGATCTGGCGGACCAGCTTCGGCTTGGCCACGGCGGCGGTGCCACCTTGGGCGACACAGGGGGCGGCTGCCTGCCCGACCCGGGTGCTCACCGCGTCCGCGCGGTCCGGCCCCGTCCCGACGGCGGGCGAGGCGCCGGGCGCGAGCCCGGCGATCACGAGCACCCCGGCCGCGCTGACCGCGAGACGAGGCAGGTGCACCCTCCGCACGATACCGACCCGGGTCCGGCGCCGAGCCGCGACGGGCCCTCAGTCGAACAGCCGCGGCTGCGGCGGGCCGAGCACCGGGTCGACGCCGTCGAAGAGGCTGCTGATCGATTCCCCAGCGTGGATCCGCTCGATCGCAGCGCCGAACAGCCCCGCCACCGAGCGGACCTCGAGCTCGGGCCATCCGGTGGGCGCGGGGACGGTGTCGGTGGTGACGACCTCGGTGATCATCGGGTGCCCCCGGAGCCGCTCGATAGCCTTGCCGACGAAGAGCCCGTGGGTACAGGCCACCGCGGCAGACGTGCAGCCCTGCTCGGCCAGCCGCTCCAACAGCTCGACTATCGAGCCGCCGGTGGCGATCTCGTCGTCGAGGATGATCGCGCGCTTGCCGTCGACGTCCCCGACGATGGCGTCGATGACCACCTGGTCGTCGGCCAGCCGCTTCTTGGAGCCGGCGGCCACCGGCACGCCCAGCAGCCGGGAGAACTGGGTCGCGGTCTTGGCGTTGCCGAAGTCGGGCGACACCACGACCGCATCGGTCAGGTCCTGGCCCTGGAAGTGGTCGGCCAGCACCCCGAGCGCGGTCAGGTGGTCGACCGGCACCGAGAAGAAGCCGTGCACCTGGGGCGCGTGCAGCTCCATGGTGAGCACGCGCTGCGCGCCGGCGGTGACCAGCATGTCCGCGACGAGCCGGGCGCCGATCGAGAGCCGGGAGGCGTCCTTCTTGTCCGAGCGCGCGTAGGCGAAGTAGGGGATCACTGCCGTGATCTGTTGGGCCGACGCACCCCGGGCGGCGTCCAGCATCAGGAGCAGCTCCATCAGGTGCTCCTGGGTCGGCGGCGCCAGCGGCTGGACGATGTAGACGTCGCGCTGGCGGCAGTTGGCCTGGAGCTGGGCCTGCAGGCAGTCGTTGCTGAACCGGGTGATCTCCACCGAGCTGAGCTCGACCCCGAGGGCGTCGCACATCGCGCCGGCGAAGGGACGGTGGGCGCTGCCGCTGAAGACGACGATCTCGCGCAACTGGGCTCCCGGGATGGGCTACTCGACGTCGGGACTGTAACTGCGGACCATGAGGTACGCCATGGCCCGTTGGTGCGGTGTCCGGCTGTTGATCTCGTGGATCGTCGGGAACGGGTTGAACCGGCAGCCCTGCAGCCCCTTGGACTGCTGCATCATCACCGGGGCCAGGCGGCCCTGGCCCGGGCAGCTGACGTGGTGCAGGCCGAGCCAGTGGCCGGTCTCGTGGTTGACCACCATGTGCCGGTAGTCGCGCAGCGGCAGGTGGGCGGCGTTCCACGCCGGCGAGGCATGCTTCCAGCGGTCCTGGTTGATGATCACGTAGCGGCCGACCCGGCAGCTCCACATCGCGCTGCACGAGGACGAGAACGACGGCACCAGCCCGGCCTGCGACAGGACGAGCGTGAACGCGCCCCCGTGCGGGACCGGCACGAACCTGATGCCGGCGGCCCGCCAGCCCCGCGCATCCTCATAGGTCTGCTGGGCCTGGGCCTTGAACTGCTTGAGGCTGGTGGTGATCCGGCCGCGGGTCTCGACGTGGTAGCGGACGGTCCGGCGCACGTCGACCCGGTGTCGGACCTTCGCGGTCGGCTCCGTGACGACCTCCAGGGACTGGTGGCCGGGCGCGAGCACGGTGAGCTGCACCCGCAGCCGGACGCCCACGTCCTCGGGACGGATCTCGTAGGTCCGGCCGGTCGCACCGTCGACCGGCTGCTTCCCGCGCAGCCACTGGTAGCTCACCTTGGACGGGTCGGCGCTGTAGCGCCCAGGGTGCACGTCGAGGCTGTGGGTGTAGCGCGCGACCCCCTTCACGACCTGGCCGCCCTTGGCCTTGAGGGTCGCCTTCTGGACCAAGGACGTGGGCGCCGAAGTGGCAGCTCCGGTGTCGCCGACGCCGTCACCGGCGCTCACCGTCACGCTCAGTGGCTGGCCCAGGTCGTCGAGACCCGGCTGGTAGGTCGCGGCCGTGGCCTTGGCGATCGGCTGGCCACCCCGCAGCCACTGGTAGGAGTACGTCGTCGCGGCCGGCGCCCACTGTCCCGGGCTGGCGGTGAGCGTGGCGGCGTACTCCGGCGTGCCGGAGATGCTCGGCGCCACAACCGGGGTCAGCGTGCCGGCGTAGGACGGGGCGGCCACCAGGACAGTCGCCGTGAGGGCCAGGACCAGGGAGAGCAGCAGGCGTCTCATCGCCTCGTGACGATAGCCGTCAGGGTCGACAATGCCGAGATGCACCTCGGACTGCACCTGCCGCAGCTGGACTTCGACGGGAGTGGCCTCTCGAGGTCACGGCTGACCGGTGCGGCACGGGCGGCGCGCGACGCCGGGTTCGGGTCGGTGAGCGCGAATGACCACGTCCTCTTCGGAGGGCCCTGGCTGGACGGGCTGGTCTCACTGACTGCTGTCGTGGAGTCCAGTGGCGACCTGGAGCTGATGACGAGCGTCGCCGTCCCCGCCCTACACCACCCCTTGATGCTCGCCAAGGCCCTCGTGGCGCTCGACCTGTTGTCAGAGGGGCGGGTGGTCGCCGGCATCGGTCCCGGCTCCTCGACGGCCGACTACGACGCCGTCGGGCTTGACTTCGCCGAGCGATGGCAACGGCTCGACGAGGCCGCGCGCCTGCTGCGCCATGTGCTGCGCGGCGCGCAACTGACGGGTCCGACCCGGCACTATCCGGCGCCGTCGGCTCCACTCTCCCCCGCCCCCTTCCGCACGGAAGGAGTGCCACTGTGGATCGGGAGCTGGGGCTCACCGGCCGGCCTGCGCCGGGTCGCACGTCATGGTGACGGCTGGCTGGCCTCGGCCTACAACACCGACCCGGCCACGTTCGCTGCGGGACGCGCCCAGCTCCCGGCCGGTATGCCCGCGGCCCTGGTGACCATGTGGACGTGGGTGACCGAGGATGACGACGAGGCGCACCGACGGCTCGAGGTCCTGGCTCCCCTCCTCCGACGAGACCCGGACACGCTTCGCGAGGTCATCTGCATCGGGTCCGCACAACGGTGCGCCGAGCTGGTGGCCAGCTACGCCGAGGCGGGCTGCGAGCGGATGCACTTCTGGCCGCTGGGCGACGAGGACCGACAGGTCGAGCTCATCGCCGGGCTGGTCGCGCCCTGAACGAGGACGTCACCTGGGCGAGTGTCTCGACCATCAGCGAGGTGGCGGGCGAGGGGAACGCGTCGCTGGGACGCACGGCGAGGACCCGACGGCTGGGGCCGCCTTGCCGCAGCCGGCGAACGCAGGTACCGGCCACCTGCGCCGCCGCCACGGCGAGCCCGGGCAGCACGGCGACACCCAGCCCGGCTGCCACGAACGCCTGCACGGCTCGGTAGTCGTCGGAGGAGAACGCCGGCTCCGGCTCGAACCCTGCCGCCCGGCAAGACTCGCGCACGATCCGGAACCACGAGCTCCGCGCCGTGCCGCCGATCCACGTCTCGTGGCGGAGCGCGGCCAGGTCGACCGGCCCGCGGCCCTCGGCCAGGCGGTGACGCTCGGGGACCACCAGTCGGTACGGGTCCTCGAAGAGCGTGACCCGCTCCAGGTCGTCCTGCAAGGCCGCCAGCGATGGATGGTCGAAGACGATGGCCAGGTCCAGCTCCCGGTCGTGCAGCCGCGGCAGCAGCTCCTGCATGTGGTCGTCGACGATCGTGAGCCGGACGCCGGGCCGCTGGTCCCGGAACCGCGCGAGCGCGGGCGGCACGAACGTCGAGAGCGCTGTCGGGAAGCTGCCGAGCCGCAGCCGGCCGGCGCGCCGGCCGACCACCTCTTCGAGTTCCTGCTCCGCCTGCTCCAGCCGCGCCAGCAACGCTCGGCCGTGCCAGGCCAAGGCGTGACCGGCCTCGGTCAGAGCAGACGGTCGGATCGCCCGGTCCACGAGTGTCAGTCCCAGGTGTCGTTCGAGGGTGGCGACGTGCTGGCTCACCGCCGACTGCGTCAGGCCCAGAGCGCGGGCGGCGGCCGTGAAGGAGCCCGCTGAGTCGACGGTGCAGAGGACACGCACACTCCGGAGATGGGCTATCAGTTCCACTGATGATCCTTCAGTTATCAGCATTGATGCTGATGGATCCCCAAGACTACGTTCCACCCGTCGCACGGGGACCAGCACCACACCGGAGGAGTCGTCACCATGACCGAGACAGCAGCACCGAGCATCGACACCGAGCGACTGATGTCGTTCGTCTTCCGCGCCGTCGACGAGGTCGGCGCCACCCTGAACGCAGCCCTGGTCGTCGTCGGCGACGAGCTGGGCTACTACCGAGCGCTGGCCGAGCGAGGCGGCCTGACCGCGGCTGAGCTGGCCGTGGCCACCGGCACCGACGTGCACTACGCCCGCGAGTGGCTCAACGCGCAGGCCGCCGGCTCGATCGTCGAGTACGAGCCCGGGTCGGCGCGCTACACCCTGCCCGCCGAGCACGCGGTCGCGTTGACCGACGAGTCGAGCCCGGCGTACCTGCCCGGCCTGTTCCAGATCGCGGTCGGCACGGTCGCCGACGCCGGCCGGATCCCCGACGCCGCCCGGCGCGGCACTGGCGTCGGCTGGCACGAGCACAACCGCGACGTGCACCTCGGGTGCGAGCGGTTCTTCCGGCCCGGCTACAACGCCCACCTCGTCGAGGAGTGGCTCCCCGCCGTCGGCCTGGCCGACCGGCTCCGCGTCGGGGCGTCCGTCGCCGACGTCGGGTGCGGGCACGGCTCGTCGACCGTGCTCATGGCCCAGGCCTTTCCAGCGTCCCGCTTCCACGGCTCGGACTACCACGAGGACTCCATCGAGGTGGCCCGGGCGCGGGCCGTCGAGGCGAGCGTGGCGGACCGGGTCACCTTCGAAGCAGCACCGGCGGACGGGTTCACCGGGTCGGACTTCGACCTGGTCACCACGTTCGACGCGCTCCACGACATGGGCGACCCGCTGGGTGCCGCGCGCCACGTGTACCAGGTGCTGGCCGACGACGGAACCTGGATGATCGTCGAGCCGATGGCCGGCGACCGGGTCGAGGACAACCTCAACCCGATCGGACGCACTTACTACGGATTTTCGACGCTGCTCTGCACACCCGCGTCCCTGTCGCAGGACGTCGGGCTCGCGCTGGGCACCCAGGCCGGGCCGAGCCGGATCCGGGAGCTCACCGAGGCGGCCGGGTTCAAACAGTTCCGCACCGCCGCCGAGACCCCCTTCAACCGGGTCATGGAGGTCCGGAAGTAGCGGGGAGGCCGGGCGGAGTCACGCCCAGAGCTGCCCCTCCAAGGCCTCCTCGGCCTCGTCGATCGTGCCCTCGTAGGCACCTGTGGAGAGGTACTTCCAGCCGCCGTCGGCCACGATCAACGCGATGTCGGCGGACTCCCCGGCGTTGACCGCCTTCGCGGCCTGGGCCAGGCCGGCGTGCAGGATCGCGCCGGTCGAGATACCGGCGAAGATCCCCTCGAGCTCGAGCAGTTCGCGGACCCGGCGCACGGCGTCGCGCGGCCCCACCGAGAACCGCGCGTCGATCAGCTCCGCGTCGTAGAGCTCGGGAACGAAGCCCTCGTCGAGGTTGCGCAGGCCGTAGACGAGCTCGCCGTAGCGCGGCTCCGCCGCGACGATCCGCACGTCCGGCTTGGCCCCGCGGAAGAACCGCGAGACGCCCATCAGCGTGCCGGTGGTGCCCAGGCCGCCCACGAAGTGCGTGATGCCCGGGAGGTCGGCCAGGATCTCGGGGCCGGTGCCCTGCTCGTGGGCGAGTGCGTTCGCCTCGTTGCCGTACTGGTAGAGCATCACCCAGTCCGGGTGCTCCGCAGCGACCCCCTTGGCCACCCGGACCGCCTCGTTGGAGCCGCCGGCGGCGGGCGAGGTGATGATCTCGGCGCCCCACATGCGCAAGAGCTGGCGGCGCTCCTCGGAGGTGTTCTCCGGCATCACGCAGACCATCCGGTAGCCCTTGAGCTTCGCGGCCATGGCCAGGGAGATCCCGGTGTTGCCGGACGTCGGCTCGAGGATCGTGCAGCCGGGCCGGAGCCGGCCGGCCTTCTCCGCCTCCTCGATCATCCGCAACGCCGGCCGGTCCTTGATGGAACCCGTCGGGTTGCGGTCCTCGAGCTTGGCCCAGAGGCGTACGTCGGGACTCGGCGACAGCCTCGGCAGCCCCACGAGCGGCGTACCTCCGACCGAGGCGAGGAGGTTGTCATACCTGGTCATGGCCGCGTCAGCCCCGGCTCAGCCGCCCGCGACTGCGGGGAGCACCACGACCTGGTCGCCGTCGCTCAGCGAAGCCTCCAGCCCACCGAGGAAGCGCACGTCCTCGTCGTTGACGTAGACGTTGACGAACCGGCGGAGGTCGGCCTTGCCGTCCTTGAGGTCGATGAGCCGTTCCTTGATGCCGGGGTGGCTCGACTCGAGGTCGTCGATGAGCGAGCTCAGGTCGGCGCCCTGCCCCGTCACGGACTTCTCGCCGTCGGTGTAGGTGCGCAGGATGGTGGGGATCCGGACCTCGATGGCCATCAGGTGTTGCTCCTAGCGGGTAGTTGGGCGACGACCTCGACCTCTTCCTCGGTGACCTCGCCGCCAATGATCCGATAACTCCTGAACTCCACAGGGCCGTCGTTGTTCCCGTGCTCGCGTGTGCCCACCAACACGTAGTGCGCGTTCGGCTCCATCGCGAGCCCGATGTCGGTCCGGCTCGGATAGGCCGCGGTGGCGGTGTGCGAGTGGTAGACGACCACGGGTTCCTCGTCGTTGGCGTCCATCTCCTTGTAGAGCTGGAACAGGTCGGTGGAGTCGAACTCGTAGAACGTCGGGCTGCCCGCAGCGTTCACCATCTCGACCAGTCGCTCGGCGCGGTCGCTCCCGGCGGGTCCCACGACGACGCCGCACGCCTCGTCGGGGTGGTCGCGCCTGGCATGCGCCACGATCCCGTCGTACGTCGCCCGGTCGAGTCTCAGCACCGTTCCAGCGTAGGGGTGCCCACGCGGGCTGGCGGGCAGCGCCCGGCGTCCGGACCCCGCCGTCGACGGCCGGCGGCGACGCTGAGCCGGGCGGCCACGAGCGCACCGGCCGCGAGGACCGCGGCCGCCACCACGAAGCCGGCGGCTCGGCCCTGGGCCGCGGCCACGGTGGCCACCACCGTGAGGCCGAGGACGCCCCCCGCCTGCTGGGTGGTGTTGACGAACCCCGAGGCAGCCCCGGCGTCCCGCGGCGGCGCCGCTGCCATGGCCAGCGCCGTGACCTGGGGCATCGCCAGGCCGAAGCCGGCACCCATCACGGCGAACCCGGGCGCTACGTGCACGGCGAAGGCGCCGTGGTCCGGCAGGGCGACCATCAGTAGCATCCCGGCCACGAACAGCAGCAGCCCGGCGACCACCACGCGCTCGGGTCCGAGCCGCGCGGCCAGGCGGCCGCTGACCCCGAGCGACGTCACCGCGATGGCCAGCGTGACGGGAAGGTAGGCCAGACCCGTGTGCAGGGCGTCGAGGCCGAGGCTGTCCTGCAGGTAGAGCGCGGTGAGGAACTGGAACGAGAACCCGGCCACGGTCATCGTGAACAGCACCAGGTTGGGCAGCAGGAAGGCCGGGTTGCTGCGCAGCGCTCTCGGCACCAGGGCCTGGCTGCCGGCCAGGCCGCGGCGCAGCCCCGGCACGCCAGGTGTCTCGTCCAGCACGGCGGGCGCTGCCAGCAGGACGGCCAGCCCGATCGGGACGTTGACCCAGAACACCCAGCGCCAGGAGGCGAAGTCGGTGAGCAGCCCACCGGAGACGACGCCGATCGAGGCTCCGGCCGAGCCGACGAAGGCGACCAGCGCGAAGGCTCGCGCCCGGGCCGCCCCGTCGGCGTACAGTCCGGCGATCATCCCGAGCACCACCGCAGAGGTGAGCGCTCCGCCCACTCCTTGCGCGATACGCGCGACCAAGAGCATGGTGGGGCCGGTCGCCAGACCGGCCGCGACCGTGGCCACCGTGAACACAGCCAGCCCGGCCACGAACACCCGCCGGCTGCCGACCAGGTCGCCGAGCCGTCCCGCCGGTAGCAGGAGCAGGGCGAAGGCCACGAAGAACCCGTTGACCACCCAGGCCAGTCCGGCCTGGGAGAAGCCCAGGTCGTCCCGGATCGTCGGCAGCGCGACGTTCACGATCGTGCCGTCGAGGATCACCATCAGCTGCGTCGCGAGGAGCAGGACCAGGGCCAGGCGGCGGCGCTGCTCGGTGCTCAGTTCGGTCCTCATGGACAGGACCATATCAAATAGTCTTGTATAAGACGATCTTGTACAGGACTATCCCATAGTGATCTATCTCCTACGGACCTGCTTCTGCCGGGCCGGCCGCACGTGGGACGGCGTGGACAGCGGCCCGTCGTCCTCGACCAGCCCCTGGAGCCCGTTCACGAAGGTGCGCATTCCCTGGACGCCGAGGGCCCGAAGCGTTTCCAGGGTGACCTGGTCGTAGGCCTTCTGGGCCGCCAGGTAGAGGCCACCACCCCGCGGTGTCACCGCCACCACCCGGGCTCGGCGGTCGATGTCGGAGACGCGCCGCTCGACCAGCCCGCGCTGCTCGAGCCGGTCCAGGGTCAACACCAGCGTGCTCTTGTCCAGCCCCGCGAGCTCGGCGATCTCCTGCTGGGTGCGTACGGCCTCGTCGGCCTTCCACAGCACGCAGTACTCCCGCACGGTGAGCCCGTGCTCGGCCAGCGCGGCGGCCAGCCGCGCCTCGAACGCGTAGGCCGCCTGGTTGAGCAGGAACGAGAGGTCGAGCCTGGTCTCGTCGGGAGGTTCGTCCATGCCCACAGATTAGTTCGATACGAGATGGTCCCGTCTCGAACTAGTCGGTGCTGTGGAGATCAGCGGGTCGCCAAGGCCTGGACCAGGGTCTCCTGGAGGTAGCCGACCCACTCGTAGATGTCGTGCGCCTGGGCTCGGGGGTCCTCATCCGGCAGCGAGTGCCAGTAGTCCTCGTCCCCCTCCTCGACCCCGAGCCGGGTGGCCAGCGCCAGCCGCAGGTCGGTGAAGGACCGCATCCAGATCTCGGCCGCCGGCTCCTCGAGCTCGATGTCTATCACCAGGCCCTCGGTGAGCTCGGGTGGCAGCCCGGCCTCCTCGAGGGCGTCGATGATCGTGATGGCGGCGTTCGCCTTGCCGTGGCGCAGCGTCCCCTCGGTGAACCGCCGGAACTCGGCGGCCGCCTCCTCGTCGTGCCGGTAGGCCGTGGGGAAGAGCCGGACGAGCACCGGGTCGTCGGGCTCGGTGGTCGGCCCGGAGAAGTCCATCAACGCCTCGAGCGGGTCCACGTCGTCGCGCGGGACCGCGGCCTCGTTGCGCAGCAGCTCGACCAGCTGCGCGGCCAGCGAGCGCAGCAGGTCCGCCTCGAAACCGCTGAAGGTGGCGATGAGGTGCTGGCTGCGGCGGTGGCGCGTGAATCCGGTCATTCAGCTCTGCTTGTCCAGGGTCGCCCACAGCCCGTACTCGTGCATCGCCTGCACGTCGCGCTCCATCTCCTCGCGGCTCCCGGTGCTGACCACCGACTTGCCGTCCTGGTGCACCTCGAGCATGAGCTTCTCGGCCTTCTTCTTCTCGTAGCCGAAGTACTTCTGGAAGACGTAGGTGACGTAGGACATCAGGTTGACGGGGTCGTTCCAGACGATCGTGACCCACGGGACCGCCAGCACGGTGATCTCGTCGGGAGTGCTCGTCGGCTCGACCTCGACGGGGGAAGCGGCGGACACGTTGCCCATGGTGCCACGGCCATAGGCTGCCGTTGTGGCATCGACTGCCCTGCTGACCGACCACTACGAGCTGACCATGCTGCAGGCCGCGCTGGCCGGCGGCACGGCCCACCGTCGCTCCGTCTTCGAGCTGTTCGGCCGGCGGCTGCCCGAGGGTCGGCGCTACGGCGTCGTGGCCGGGGTCGGGCGGGCCCTGGACGCGATCGAGGCGTTCCGGTTCGACGGCGAAGTGCTCGCCGCGCTCGACGGCGTCGTCGACGCGCCGACGCTGGACTGGCTGTCCGGCTACTGCTTCTCCGGCGACGTCTGGGGCTACCCCGAGGGCGAGGTCTACTTCGCCCACTCACCGCTCCTGATCGTCGAGGCGAGCTTCGCCGAGGCGGTGCTGCTGGAGACGGTGCTGCTCTCGATCTACAACCACGACTCGGCCATCGCCTCGGCGGCGTCCCGGATGACCTGCGCGGCAGGCGACCGAGCGTGCATCGAGATGGGGTCGCGGCGGACCCACGAGGAGGCAGCGGTCGCGGCCGCGCGGGCGGCGTACGTCGCCGGCTTCTCCGGCACCTCGAACCTGGCAGCGCGCGAGCGCTACGCCGTCCCGACGACCGGCACCAGTGCGCACTCGTTCACGCTGCTGCACGACACCGAGGAAGAGGCCTTCCGGGCCCAGATCACCTCGCTCGGCACCGGCACGACGCTGCTGGTCGACACCTACGACGTCACCGAGGCGGTCCGGCTCGGCGTCGAGGTGGCGGGGGCCGGCCTCGGCGCGGTCCGGCTGGACTCCGGCGACCTGGCCGTCCTGGCCCAGCAGGTGCGCGCCGAGCTGGACGAGCTCGGGGCCACGAACACCCACATCGTGGTCACCAGCGACCTCGACGAGTACGCCATCGCCGCGCTGGCGGCCGCGCCGGTCGACACCTACGGCGTGGGCACCCAGCTGGTCACGGGCAGCGGCCACCCCACCTGCGGGTTCGTCTACAAGCTGGTGGCCCGTGAGAACGACGACGGGGTGCTGCAGTCAGTGGCCAAGAAGAGTGTGGACAAGGTCTCGGTGGGCGGGCGCAAGTACGCCCTGCGCCGGCTGACCGACGGCGTCGCCGAGGCAGAGGTGATCGGCGTCGGCACGCCGGCCGAGAACGACGGCGACGATCGCGAGCTGCTGGTCCCGTTGGTCCGGGACGGCGAGGTGGTCGGCCGAGAGCCGCTCGAAGCCAGTCGCGAGCGCCATCGGCGCAGCCGCGCCGAGCTGCCGCCCTCCGCGCAGCAGATGTCGCGGGGCGAGCCGGTGCTCCCCACCGTCTTCGAGGGCGAGCAGCACTGATGGCGCTCATCTCGTGCGAGCTCTTCTCGGAGTCGCTGATGCGCGCCACCACGATCACCGTCGTCCTCCCCCAGGCCACCGAGGAGCAGATCGGCCTGATCGACCAGCCGCTCGACGGACCGCCGCCGGTGCTCTACCTGCTGCACGGGCTCTCCGACGACCACACCGCGTGGACCCGGTACTCCAGCATCGAGCGGTACGCCGTCGCCCGCGGCCTTGCCGTCGTGATGCCGGCGGTGGACCGCAGCTTCTACGCCAACGAGGCGCAGGGCCACCGCTACTGGGACTGGGTGTCCGAGGAGCTGCCGCGCCTGGTGGGCCAGTTCTTCAACGTCTCCCAGACCCGCGACGACACCTTCGTCGCGGGCCTGTCCATGGGCGGCTACGGCGCGCTCAAGCTCGGCTTCACCCATCCGGACCGGTACGCCGCGGCGGCCACGCTCTCGGGCGTGGCCAGGATCCAGGGGCTGGTCGAGGACCTGCCCCGGCCCGAGATCGTCGAGCGCGTCTTCGGCGGCGAGATCACGCCGGCCGACGACGTGCTGGCCCTGCTCGGGGCGGCCGACCCGGCCACCCTGCCGAAGCTCTACGTCGGCTGCGGCACCGAGGAGGAGCTGCTGATGGCCCAGAACCGCAGTCTGGTCGCAGCCGCCGAGGCCAACGCGGTCGACGTGACCGTCGACTTCCGGCCCGGCATTCACGAGTGGTCGCTGTGGGACGCCCAGATCCAGGACGTCATCGCATGGCTGCCGATCCGGACCTCTGCCTGAGTCGCTCGGAAAAGACTCGGCAGCCGAGGAAAATCGGAGCCCTCACGCGCGACTAGGTTGTTCACATGAAGAGCGCGCTCATCGTCGTCGACGTGCAGAACGACTTCTGCGAGGGCGGTTCGCTGCCTGTCGCCGGCGGCGCCCAGGTGGCAGCTGACATCGCCACCCTGCTGCGCGACGGCAGCGCCTACGACCACGTGGTGGCCACCAAGGACCACCACGTCGACCCCGGTGAACACTGGGCGAGGGAGCCCGACTTCGTCGACTCCTGGCCGGTGCACTGCCGGGTCGGGACCGAGGGCGAGGCGTTCCACCCCAACCTCGACCCGCAGCCCTTCGACGCGATCTTCTGCAAGGGCGAGCACCAGGCTGCCTACTCCGGTTTCGAGGGCGCGCACGACGGCCTGGGGCTGGCCGACTGGCTGCGCACGCACGAGATCACCAGGGTCGACATCTGCGGCATCGCCACCGACCACTGCGTGCGGGCCACCGCACTGGACTCGGCCCGCGAGGGGTTCGAGACGGCCGTGCTGCTCGACCTGTGCGCGGGGGTCGCCCCCGAGACGACGGAGGCGGCCCTGGCCGCGATGCGCGAGGCGGGCGTGACCCTGGCTGGCGACTGACGACCGGCGTCAGCTGACGACCACGTCCGCGCCGTTGTAGGCCAGCTTCCAGTCCACGCTGGCGAACGTGGACTGGTCGATGGTGTGGTTGGCCGTCACCCAGTCGATGAGCAGCTGCCGGATCTCGACCTGGGCGTTGTAGACGACGGGTGCCGCCTTGACCGCCGGGAACCCGCCGCCACCGGACTGCCGGTAGTTGTTGACCGCCAGGACGAATTGCGCCGCCGGGTCGATCGGCTGGCCGTCGTACTGCAGGTCGATGATCCGGCTCCCGACGTCCTTGCCCACGTCGATCCGGTAGGTCAGGTGCTTGTCGAGCCCCCTGATGGAGTCGAAGTTGTAGTCCGGCGTGCCCGTGGGCGCCTGCGGCGTGACCGCGTTGGTGAGCTGGTCGAGCGTGTAGGGCCCGGCGCCGCCCTGCTTCTTGAAGTACGCCGCGGAGTACTCGAGGTAGGCCTTGACGTCGGCGCCGGTGATCCGCACCCCGAGCAGTGTGTTGTCGTAGATGTAGAGGCCGGCCACGTCACGGACGCTCACCTGCCCCTGCGGGAACGACGCCGAGCGGTTGAACGGCGCCGCCTCGGACAGCACCGGGAGCGTGGCGTCCGTCCCGGTCAGCGCGGCCTTCACCGCACCGGCCTGGACGTACTGGATGAAGTCGATGATCGGCACGTCCTCGACGACCGAGCGGGCCGCGGACAGCGTGGCGGTCGACGTGCCGATGGGCGCGTTGACGTAGGACACCACCTTGTCGTGCTGGGCGCGCACCGCCTTGGCGACCTTGCCGTTCTCCTTGGCCGCGTTGGAGTTGAGCAGGTGGCTACGGGCCTTGACCAGGGTCCAGCTCTTCTTGCGTGCGTGGTACTCGACGGTGAGGTTCATGACCGCCAGCCGCATGCCCCAGTAGTAGGGCTCGCAGAGCAGCACCTGCTTGCCGGTCTGCTCGTTGGTGACGTAACGCTCGGGGATCTCGACGTGCGCGTGGCCGACCAGGATCGCGTCGATGTCGGGCACCTGCTGGGCCACGAGCGTGGAGGCGTTCTCGGGGTAGGGCAGGGCGTCGCCGTACGACGAGGACGTGTCGGCGCCCGAGTGGGCTGAGACGATGACCAGGTCGCAGCCCCTCTTCTTCAGCTCCGGCACGAACACCTTGGCCTGCTCGACCAGGCCGTTGAAGTTCAGCTTGCCGCCGACGTTGGCCTTGTCCCAGATCGCGACGCCGGGTGTGACCAGGCCGAGGATGCCGACCTTGATGGTGCGGCCCTTGGCCTTGATCTTCTTGATGACGTAGGGCCGGAACACCGGCCGGCCGGTGGCCGGGTCCAGCACGTTGGCGCCCAGCAGCGGGAAGTCGAGCTGCGACTCCCAGGTGCGCAGGGTGTCGATGCCGTAGTTGAACTCGTGGTTGCCGAGCGCGGCCGCGTCGTAGCGCAGCAGGTTCATCGCGGTCGCCATGGGGTGCTCGCCGCCCTTGGTGATCGGCGCGATCCGCGCGTAGTAGTAGGCCAGGGGCGTCCCCTGGATGGTGTCGCCGGCGTCCAGCAGGAGGTGCGGGCGCTTCTTCTTGCGCAGCTCCTTGCGCGCGGCCTTGACCAGGGTGGCGACCTTGGCGATGCCGATGTCGTTGTGCGCCTTGTCGTCGTACTCGGCGTTCTTGTAGTAGTCCCAGTTGAAGACGTTGCCGTGCAGGTCGGTGGTGCCGAGGACGGTGAGGCGGACCCGCTCGGCGTGCTTGCCGGATCCGTGGTGGCCGTGGCGGTCGTCGGCCTCGTCGGCGAGCGCCGGCGCGGCCCAGCCGGCCGCGACGAGCGCGGCTCCACCGGTGAGGACGCCGCGCCGGCCGGGCAGCCCCGCGCCGGCGGCCTCGATGTCGGCGTGCGGCGCGCCGAGGCCGGGCGGGCAGCAGTGCGAGTCGTGGTCGACGGGACGGCGGAAGGGGTCGTCGAACGAAGGCATGGCAGCGCTCCCGAGGGTCGATGGTGACGAGGAGCCGTCCGGGTGTCCGGACCGGCTCGTCGTTCCTATCACCCGGCGAGGGAGCTCACTTCACCCAGGTGGGCGTCAGCACCACTTCTCGGCCAGCGCCCTGATCACCGTGAGGTTCCGGTTGGTCGCGACGCCGAGGTACTTCTCGACGGCCGCGTTGGTGAGCCTGGCCTCGTGGTACTCACCAGGGAGCATCAAGTGCACCGCCCGGCCGCCGACCTTGGCCACTTCGTCGGTGGTGA
>Ga0136846_1221093_pt1 | contig 20457 bp, 17 predicted proteins | sample HopSoiMetagenom2_FD_96841 | JGI IMG/M metagenome (GOLD analysis project Ga0136846, IMG submission 96841) | Grasslands soil microbial communities from Hopland, California, USA - 2 Assembly 2016 (version 4) | ecosystem: Environmental > Terrestrial > Soil > Grasslands | place: USA: Hopland...
CCACGGCATGCTCAAAAACCAGGAGGACTTTCAGGGACCAAAATTCTTCGCCCTAGAAACGAAAACCCCTTGACTTCCAACGGAGTATCTCCGGGGTCGGCTGCGCCGAGGGCTGGACAGGCGACGGGCCTGGCTGCTCCGCCGGCACAAGGCGGCCTTCCAACTACCCCCGCCTTGCAAGGAGCCACGATGGTCACTTTCGAGATCCTCCGCCGTTACTTCTCCTCCTCCTCCCTCCTCCACTCGGATGCCGCTGGCAATTACTTGCACGTCGACCTCTTCGTTTCCGATCCTGGCGAGCTCTCGCGCCTTCTCGCATCCTGGACGCGGGTCGACATGCTCCTGGGCGCCACCCTCTGGATCTCCCATGAGGAGAATGCCCTCCTGATCCTCACCTGCGACGAGATCGTCCTCCACCTGCTGGCGGCCTCGGACGAGCTCGGGCAGGCTCTCGCTGCCCCCCTTCCTCCCCTCTAGTCCTGCCGTTCCGGCCGGCCCCGCCTTCCGGCGGGGCCGAATTTCCTCGCCAGCTCGCGAACGCCGTTCGCCAGTCCCACCTCCCTCTTTTTCTTTCCCATTGTCGGCGGCCAAGACTGTCCGGCTCCAAAACCGCGGCCCGCGAAGAAGGTCTGGCCGCTCAGCTCTCGCCGCCGCCTAGGCGCGGAAGACGGGCCTGTGTGGGAAATAGAAATACGTACTGTAACGCGAGCCGCGGTCGAGCCCTCGGAGGCTCGTATCTCGTAATAAAGAAACTCCAGCGCCCTTCGGATGATCTCGAACTTGTCATAGCGCGATGCGCGGATTCCATTGGATCTCGGCGTTGGTGAGGTCATAGCCGCAGAAGGCCGCGCTTCAGCGCGCTCCGCAAGGGATTACCTGCGGCCGGCCGCCTCTCGGGTAAAAGGAGCGGCGGGAACGGACCCCAGGGAACCGCTGGGAGAAGCCCAGATCTAATTTCGTGAAAATAGTGTCCCCTTTCGGGTTCGGTCCCGCCCCTTCTCGCGCCGCTTGTGTACCCGAGGGGCGGGCCGGCTGCAAGGCGACCCTGCGGGCGCGCTGGCGCGCGACCTTGCCAGCCGGCCCTCCTCTCCCCTCGGGTCCGGGCGTCTCGTCAGGAGCGAAACCGAACCCGAAAGGAGACACAAAATGAGCCAGCGCTACCTCCCGATCCAACTCGACGGCGACATCCAACGAGGTTCCGTCAACAGTGCCACTCTGTGGGGAGTGGAAGCCCGACCGGTCCATGTCGAGGTCCTCCTCGGTCCCGGACCGACTCGAATCGAGATCCTGGGCCTCCACGCAGACGCCATCCGCGAATCCCGCGAGCGCGTCCGCGCAGCGCTTCGCTCGTGCGGCGTGGACCTCACCTCCCTTTCGATCCTGATCAACCTGGCGCCGACTGACCTTCCGAAAGACCCCTCCTCGCTCGATCTACCCATCGCCCTCGCCCTTCTTGCCGCCCTCGGCCATCTACCCCAGACCGCCCTCGATGGCCGGCTCCTCTGCGGCGAGTTGGGGCTCGACGGCTCCATCCGGGCGATCCGCGGCGGGCTCGCCTTTGGCGAGCTCGCCCTCAACGTCGGCAGCCGGGAGCTCCTGCTTCCGGCTGCCAGCGCAGCCGAGGCTGCCGCCCTCCGAGCCGTTGCCGGGGAGTTCCCCCTGGCACCCCTCGGCACGCTGAGCCAAGCGCTCTATCACCTGCGGGAAGACCATACCGCCTCCTGGCCTCCCGCCATCCCGCCTCAAAAGGCTCATGACCGCCTCCCGGATCTATCCGAGGTACGTGGCCAGGAGGTCGCAAAACGCGCCCTCGAGGTCGCCGCCGCCGGCGGCCACAGTCTTCTCCTCCAGGGGCCTCGTGGCAGCGGCAGGACGATGCTCGCTCGCCGACTCCCCGGACTCCTTCCCCCGCTCACCCCTCTCGAAGCGATCGAGGTGACAAAGATCGCCTCTCTCGTTTCGAGCTCTGGGACTCTTTGCCTCGTTAACCAACGTCCTTTCCGGAGCCCCCACACGGGAACCAGCCTCGCCGGCATGGCGGGCGGCAAAGGATCGATTCCCCACCCGGGAGAAGCGACCCTTGCCCATGAGGGCGTCCTCTACCTGGACGACCTGCCAGAGTTTCGCCGTGAGACGCTCTCCCCCCTGCGGCAGGCCTTGAGAGAAGGCACCGTTACCGTGTTTCCGTCCCGCGGTCGCCGCATGCACCTGCCGGCCCGCTTCACCCTAGTGGCGGCCATGACTCCCTGTGCCTGTGGCCATCTCGGAGATCCTCGCTACCCCTGCACTTGCAGCCCGCGCTTTCTGGAGCGCTACCGCGGGCGTCTTGACGAGAGCTTCCTCCTCGATTGCTTCGATCTCCAGATCGAAGTGTCGCCGGTGAACCCGCAGGACCAGCGCAGCGCCCCCGGAGAGAGCACTGCCGCGGTCGCCCGCCGGGTTGTGGCAGCCCGCGCCGTCCAGGCCTGCCGCTCGAGCGGCAGCAACGCCTCGATGTCCGATGAGCAGGTCAGCCGCTTCTGCGCTCTTGACCCCGCGGGCCGGTCGCTTCTCGCCGCGGCTTCTGAGCGCTTCGGTCTCTCTGCCGGCGCCATCGGCCGCATCCTCAGGGTGGCCCGCACGATCGCCGACCTCGCCGGCGCCGAGGCCATCCGCGCCGCCCATCTCGCCGAGGCTATTCAGTACCGCCCCTTTAAGCAGCACGTTTGACCCCTTGAGTCTTCCGAACCCATCGAAGGAGATCTCCATGACGAAGAAGTATTTATTCGAGCTCCACGGCCAAGGCCTGGAGGAGCACTACCCAGAGGCCACGGTCTATGACACCTCGAACCATCGAATCGGTGAGGCAACGTCCCACGCCTACGGCGGCGGCGCCTGGGCGGTCCGCACCGAGGACTTCGCGGGTCACCTGCCCTTCAATTCTCCCGCCATCCAGTACGTCTCTCGGGCCGAGGCTCCTTCACCGCCGCCGCCGGAGGCGGAGGAGACGATCCCCGGCGAGGAGGAGGACGAGATCCTCTGTGGCTGTGGCGGCAAAGGGTGGGAGGTGTTCAACGCGGACCCGGACGCGGGACGGCTGGGAGACGTCCAGCGCTGCGACTGCGGGATCTTGCCCGACGACGAATCGGCGTATGACGCCGCCTCTGCGGCCGGCCTCTTAGTCGACGTCAATGGCAACGTGTTGCCACAACCCTGGGGCGCCTATGCCGCCGAGGTGCGCCGGCAGCGCCGAGTCGAGGCCTTGCAAAGGAGGCTCAGTCAGTCCGGGCGCCTGCTCGGCACGTGCTCGCCCCGTATCCGGTTTTACGCCTTGGGCAACCACGTCTTTTGTGACAAGAGTACGACGCAGGTTCACTACTCCACGACGCTTCAAGATTTCGAGACGATGATCGCCAGGAGCGAGCTTCCCGGGTTTCGACCAGCCTGAGACTCGGCCCGCTATTGAAATTCGTGCGGCTTCCCCGTTTCGGATAGCACCGCAAGAGCCTTCCTTAATTTGATAGGAACGCTGCAGTTGCTCCCTCCTGCTGCTCGTCTGACGGCTCGGCATGGCCCGGGTCCGTTCAACGCCGCTCCTTTTACCCGAGGGGCGGCCGGCCGCAAGGCAAACCCCTGCGGGGCGCGCTCGAAGCGCGGCCTTGACAGCCGGCCTTCTCCCCCTCGGGTGTCCGCGGCCCATGAACGGACCCCAGCCCACCCCGAACCTCTACCGCCGCACGATCTGCGTGGAGAGCAAACCCGCCTACGAAGGTCAGAAGTCACGGACTTTCAGTGTCGAGCTCCTGGCCTGGGTCCTGGCAAATCCGATGTGGGAGCTCGGCTCGACAAACCGGGAGAACACCGTCCGGCCGGTCTTTCTGGCCTACGCCGGCTCAAGCTCCGCCGCCCGGGCGTTCCAGGCGAATCTCCAGTCCGGCCGCGTCGCGGCCGACGCCGACGGCGGCAGTTGTCGTTTCGAGATCCCCCGCTCCGCGGGCTTTCGCTACGAGCCCACCAGCCGAGGGGAAGGCACTCTGACCCTCGTCTACCTGCCCCACCTCTTCTCGATGCAGCCGGCGACGACCGACGCCGGCAACCTCTCCTTCCTCTGCATGCCACCGACCACCTGGGTCGACGAGCAGGCCAGGGCGATCACTCAAGCGATGGGCTCTGAGGCCCGCGAGGCAGCGATGGCCGCCTACTTCGTGGCCTACCTAGATGCGCGCTCCGCGCTACCGATTGCCAACGACCTGCGCTTCCACCTGTCGCTCTTCCGCGCCGCCAAGGAGCAGCCGTGGTGCCGCGTGCCCGAAGGATCCGTGAGCAACCCGGGGGAGCTCTTCGCCGAAGGCTTGTCCGGCATCGGTTTCGAGCCGCCGGTGATGTGCAACGTCGCCCCCGACATTTTCGCCGAGTTCCTGGCCCGGCAGACGGCCAGGAACCTTCCCCGAGAACAACGTTACGAGGTGATCCAACATGGCACGACCACAGTCCGTCGCCCTCGGCGGGTACTTCCCCACACCCAGGCACCTTCTGCCCAGCTTAGCCTCTTTAGTTGACTTCAGGATTCCGGAGTCCGAGGACCGCCATGTCCTCATCGACCCCTGTGCGGGCGATGGCGGGGCTATCGCCGAGCTGCGGGACCTCTGGTTCGGATCGACCCGAAGCCACAAACGCTTCAACTCACTCGACACTCATATCGTCGCCGTGGAGCTTGAGAAACAACGATTCAGGGCCGCCAAGCAGCGCTTTACGTCCTGGGACCAGGCCCGCAATCAACCGTGGGACCTCGTCCTCGAGGCCGACGCGTTCCATCTCGGGTTCAAACCGAACGACGGCGCCTCGGTCCTGTTCCTCAATCCGCCCTACGACACCGACCCGGTGCACGGCCGCCTCGAGCACCGGTTCCTTGAGCGCCTGACTCAGTGCCTGTCGCCCGGCCATGGTCTGCTGATCTTCCTCGTGCCTCACTATGCGCTCCAGGCAAGCGCCTCGTTCCTCGCCTGCAACTTCACAGACTTGCGGGCCTGGCGGTTCCCCGGCGAGGACTTCGCAACCTTCAAGCAGTGCGTCCTCGTGGCCCGCCGGCGGGCCTCCGTGCTTGCCGACAATGACGTAGATCGCTCACGGATCTTGAGGTGGGCCGCCTCGCCCGAGACTCTGCCGGAGCTCCAGACCCTCGCCTCTCCGGTCTTCACCGTCACCGGTCAACACCCCGGGCTCGACATTGAGAAGCTGGCGCTCGACGTCCAGGGGCTCGTCGCCGGCTTCCGTCCCTGGGCCAGCTCGCCAGTGTTTGGCACCCAGCGTTCGGTTCATGAGCTGATCGGTCCCCGGTATGAGCTCGCGATGCCGCCCCGGCCGGCGCACATCGCGCTGGCCCTCGCCGCCGGCATGCTCAACGGCAAGCGCTTGCTTCCGAACCGAGCGGGTCTGCCGCCCATTCTCGTCAAGGGCTCCCTTCGCCGCGACTTCGTCGTCGTTGACGAGAAGTTCAACCAACACGGCGAATTCACGGGCTCGGTCCAGGTCCAGCGCCCGAAGCTGACTCTCAACGCTCTGCGGCTCGACACCTTGAAGTTCCATGCGCTGCGCCCGGGAAGCCATCCCTCGGGTGCCACCGACCTCGCCGACTTCAACTCGGCCGACCTGGTCGAGAACTACGGCGACAGTCTCGCTCGCCTGATGCGGGATCAGCTTCCCGCGATCCACGATCCATCCAACGCCGACCACGACCTGACGCTGCCGACTCTCGGCCGGCGCCCCTTCACCATTCAACGCCACCTGATCTCCACCGGTTTGAAGCTCATCGCGCTCGGAGAGAACCCGGTGGTCACCGCCGAGGTGGGAACGGGAAAGTCCACCGTCGCTCTTTCCATCGCGGGCTGCCTCGCTCCGGAGCACCTCGCCCAGACCGCCAGCGAGTTGCGGCTCAAGGGGTTCGACGTCTCACGGCTGCGCCCCGTCCGTCGCACTCTGATCGTCTGTCCTCCCTTATGCGCAGCTCCACATAAGGGAGGTTATGCGGAGTACCTGGTTATGCAGAGTTGTGGCCGGCTCAGGCTTGGTATCTGGGCCGCACCAGATCGGAACTGCGCATAACGGATGATCTCCTGAAAGGAGGTCATCATGAGCAAGACCGTGGCCAGAAGGGTTCCGTGGTCTCCAGATTCTTGGAGCGTTGCTCTCGACCGTGTGATCGAGAGAGCCTGCGCGGCGCAGCAGCCGGTGCTCCGGGCGTTCGCAGATTGGTTGATGGAGGAGCGAGGCATTGGCCCCCAAACCACCCGGCAGCGGGTGGACTCCGTCGCTGCTTTCCTCACTACGGTGACGGCTGGGGAGACGTTGCCTTGGCATCAAGCGCTCGCATTGCTGACCGCTAATGGGGTCGAGGAGTTTTTCGTCCAGTACAGCAAAGACCACGGGATGCGGACGCGGCACTGCATGCGGACAGCAATGCGGTTGTTCCTGAGATTTGCCGCCCTCCGGGGCTGGGTAGGTCGAGAGCTGGCTGCCGCGGTTCCGAGCCCGCTGGGTTGGCGGCTTAGTGGCCTCCCGCGTGGCCTACGCGACGAGGACCTCACGAAACTGCTCTCTTCGCCGTGGCCGCCTGGCGAGTGTCCTCGCCGGAACCGGGCGATCTTGGAGCTGCTGGCGACCTACGGAGTGCGGCGCGAGCAGGTCTCGGCTCTGCGGCTGAGCGATGTCCACTGGCGTGAGCGTACGATCGACTTCGCCTCGCACAAGGGCGGCAAGGCTGTCCATCATGTGCTGAGCGCGACGGTGGCACAGTCCTTGGCCGCGTACCTGCGCGAAGAGCGACCCGGCAGCGGCTCTGCTTACGTCTTCCTGCGCGGCAGGCGTCCTTACCTGCGACTGAGCTCCATGGCGATTACGGCCCTGGTGAGGGCACGGATGGTTAGCTGTGGGCTGCCATCACGAGGCCCCCACGCACTCCGGCACACGTTTGCCACCCGGCTGCTGCGGGCTGGCCAGCCCATCGAAGCGATCGCCGACCTGCTTGGCCACCGCTCGCTCGATACCATCGCTATCTACGCCAAGGTAGATGTCGCTCGCCTTTTCGAGGTTGCTGTGGACTGGCCGGAGGTGCTGTCATGACCCCGTCCCTTGTGTTCACCAGCTGGCTGGCACCTTACTTCGAGAGCTTTGTCGCGTTGCGACGGGCATGCGGAGCCGTCTACGTGTCGCAGAAAAGACGGCTGCTGGCCTTCGATCGGTACGTAGCCAAGCAAGCGGCGCAACCGCCGTTGGTGAGCGAAACCCTGCTGTTCTACCTAGTCACGCTCCAGCACCTTTCACCCCGAGCGAGAGACAACGTCGTGACGGTTATTTGGGGGGGCGTGAGCTATGCCCAGCGCCACGGTGCGGCGGTCGAAGCCTTGCCCATGCGTCCGTCCAGTTCTCCGAAGCAGTGGCGCCAACGGCCACCGCACATCTTCTCGGCCGCGGATGTCGCCAGCATTTTGGCCGCTGCGCGACGGTCGCCGCCGGTGAGCAGCCTGCGGCCGGTGACGATCGCGACGCTGCTCGGGCTGCTGGCGACGACCGGAGTGCGGATCGGCGAGGCGCTGGCGCTGGATGTCGGCGATCTCGACCGCCAGGGTCGGATGCTAACGATTCGAAAGGGTAAGTTTGGCAAGACCCGAGCCCTTCCTCTGCGAGAGTCTACCGCCCAGGCGCTTTCCTGTTACATCGACCACCCCCTGCGTCGGTTGGGTACTGACACGTCGGCTCCTCTCCTCGTCTTGGGCCGCAGCCGTCTCAGTTATTCAACAGCACAAAGAGCCTTCCGTGGCGCATGTCTCACCGCCGGGCTCGACGAGCCCTTGCCGCGAATCCACGACTTGCGGCACACCTTTGCTGTCAACCGCGTCGCGGCATGGTACGAGCAGGGGCAGGACGTCAACGCACGGCTCCCGGCGTTGAGCACTTACCTGGGGCATGTCAGCGTGGAGAAGACGCGGAGATACCTCGTCACCAATGGCATCTTGCTCGAACAGGCTGCCCTACGCTTCGGGCGTCAGACCAGCGCCCTCGACGAGGTGCTGCCATGAAGCCCCACCAGACCGCGATCCTTTCTTTCCAGCGACTCGTGCAGGACTTCTTCGAGAAGCACCTCGCGATCGAACGCAACGCCTGCCGCAACACGGTGCTTGCCTACCGCGACGCCCTCAAGCTCTTCCTGCTCCATACAGCACAACAAAAGGGCTGTAAAGCCGACCAACTTGATGCCACGATCTTCGACGTCGACACCGTCCGTTGCTTTCTCGCCTGGCTGGAGCAGGAGCGAAAGTGCTGCGCTCGCACCCGCAACAACCGGCTCGCCGCCCTCAAAGCCTTCGCTCGCTATATCGCCTCCGTCGCTCCCGAGCATCTCGAGCGCTGCCGCAGGCTCCGCGAGCTTCCTCCGGCTCGTTTCGAGCACCCTGAGGTCCCCTATCTCGAGGACGACGAGATCGTTCAACTGCTCCGGGCCGTCGCACCCACGCAGCAACGCGACCGAGCACTGCTCCTGCTGCTCTACAACACCGGCGCCCGCGTCCAAGAGATCGTCGACCTCGACCTCGGCCACCTGCGTCTGGACCCCATCCCCGTGGTCACGCTCATGGGGAAAGGTCGCAAGCCGCGGACCTGCCCCCTCTGGAAAAGGACAGTGGAAGCCCTCAAGGCATGGCTCTCCAAGCGCGGCAACGCTGGAAAGGCGCTCTTCCTCAACGCCCACGGCCAGCGCCTCAGCCGATCGGGAATCGCCCACATCCTGAGTCAGCTCGCCGCGCGCGCAGACATTCGTCCGCGGCACGCCGCGCGCCTCTCACCCCATGTCATCCGGCACACCACCGCCATGCACCTACTCCAGGCCGGAGTCGACATCACCACCACCGCCGCGTGGCTTGGTCACAGCCAGATCAACACGACTCATGGGTACGTCGAGATCACGCTGCGCATGAAGCAGAAGGCGCTCGCCGCGATGACGCCCCTACCCGAATTGGCGGGAGGCAGCTTCCCCGAGGACGACGTGCTCACCTGGCTCGAAGCCCTCGGCCGGTCACCGCGTTATGCGCACTCGTCGCCAACTGTGCCCTGATTCTGCCGGGGCAAGGCCACCAACTCTGCATAACGGAGTACTCCACATAACCTCCCCACCTCCTTAAGAGCTGGCGCGATCAGGCGGCCGCGGTCCTTCCGGCTCATCGCGTCCAGATCGTCAAGGAGCTGCGCGACCTGGACACGCCCGCCGAGATCTACGTCTTGAGCCGGGAGACGGCCAAGCTCGGCCATGGAGTCGCGGGACTCGGCTCGCCGCCGCGGCATCGCACGAGCCTTGTCCGGCGATGCCCTCGCTGCGGTCGTCTGGTGACCACCGATCCCGAGAAGCTCGCCGCCAAACGCGAGCGCTGCGGTCACAAGCACCGCCGCCCCACCAACCAGGCCGCCCGCCTCGCCGAGGACATGGCGGTGGTGCTCTTTGCCTCCTATCCTTTCCACCCCCAGGTGCGCTCGCTTCTCGCCAACCGACAGATCCTCCACCGCGCGTTGCCCGAGCCGATGGACCTTACCGAAACCGAGGAGGCGCCGAGCGGTCCCAGCCCGGCACCTGACAAGGTCGACTCGATCTCCCGCGCGGTTCTGCATCTCCTCTGCGATAAGGCCCGTGCTTATTTCTACTCTTCCTCTGAAATCTATCGGGCCTTCGTGATTCTCGCCGAGGCTGCCGGGGCAACGCTCGCGCTCGCGGGCGAGGCGGGGCGCCTGGCCAACGGCTACCGCGAGGAGGCCGATCGAGCCCTCGCTGCCGGCCACGACGACTACTCCTCCGAGGTCTGCGACCCCCAAGGACTCGCCGAGGATCTCATCCGATTGGCTCGCCAGTTGGAGACTCCTCAAGGTTACGAGAAATACTCTCCGGACCACCCCCTCCTCGCCGCGCTCGAAGCGCTCTCTTCACGTGGCACCTGGGAGGAGGCACCACCCTGCCCAGAACCACTCTTTACGGCCGTTCCCAAGCCCCGCCGGTTCCCGATCGCCCGCTATCTGCTGCGCCGGCGCCGCCGGCTCGCCTGCAATCCCGATCTTCTGATCATCGATGAAGCTCAGGACTACTCCAACTCGGGGAGCGCCCAGCAGAAGGCCGCTCACCGGCTGGTCGAGATTCCTGGCATTCCCACCCTGGCGCTGTCCGGCTCGCTCATGGGAGGGTACGCCTCCTCCCTCTTCGCCAACTTCTGGGCCTTGAGCCCGCGCTTCCGGGCCGCCTTTGGTCGCAAGGACAAGCAGGTCTTCGTCACACGGTACGGCTACCGGAAGGTCTTCGTTCCCGCCGGTCTGGAGGGACAGGCCGAGGTCGTTGGGTTTGGCGCCCAAAGCGACCGCGAGGATCAGCGCGAGGCCTCAGAGGCCCGGCAGAAGTCGGCTGACGCCCCCGGCATCCTGCCTCTGTTCCTCCTCGAACACTCGCTCCCGATCTCGCTCATCATGCACAAGTCCGATCTCGAGGCCGAGTTGCCGCCCTGCCGGGAGCTGCCCGTGCCCATCGAGATCGATGCCGGCGACGAGACCGGCAACGAGCTCCTCGCCGAATACTGCCGGCTTCTGAGCACCGTCGGCCAAAGGATCAGGGCCGACATGTACACCCAAAACGCCGGCAAGCTCTGGGGTGCGATGGGAACGGTTCCCACCTACCTCGACCGCTGTACAGACGACCTGCCGCCCTTCCAGGTGTGCTATCCGGACGCGGTCGGCGGCGAGCTCGTGGCGGAAGGCAAGCTCTTCCCCGCCACCTGGCTCTCGCCCAAGGAGCGGTGGGTGATGGCCCGCGTCAAAGCCTGCCTCGAGGAGGGGCGAAACGTCCTCATCTTCCTGCTCAACACAGGCAAGTGCGGTCTGCCCCAGCGCTACCTTCGGCTCTTTGAACTGCAGCTCGGCGAGCGGCCTGTTTACTTGGACGTCCGCAAGGTCAAGGCCGCCGACCGCGAGGACTGGCTCGACAAGCACGTCATCGAGCCCGGGCGCCGAATCCTGATCGCCAATCCCAAGGCCGTGCAGACCGGCTTGAACAACCTCGTGGCCTTCTCCCGGGCGATCTGGGTTCAAGGGCCGGACTACGACGCCAGAGTCGTGCGTCAGGCCAACGGCCGCGTGCACCGGATCGGCCAGACGCTCGAGGTGACGATCGAGATGCCATTCTATCAGGGGACCGTTCAAAAAGTCGCGCTCGATCTGGTGGCCCGAAAGATCACCGCTTCGGTCCAGGTCGACGGCCTGTCGCTCGAAGGCGCTCTGGAGAGCGCCGGAGCAGGAGGCAGCGACGACGAGGCTAATCAGGCGGCTCTCGGGATCGGACGGGCCATCTACGACACCTGGCAGGCCGGCACCTAAAGCCCGTACCGCGTTGCCGGAACCGCCGATCTTGGGACCAATCGGGGATCATTCCAGCGAGATTTCTCCCATCGATTGTTTGTTGAAGGGAGGTGTCTTCCTTCCGTCTGCGTCGGGGTCCATGCGTTCGGTCCCTTTCTACCCGAGGGCGGCCAGGACGCAAGGCAAACCCCTGACGGGGCGTGCTTCGCACGACCTTGCAGCCCGGCCTTTCTCCCTCGGGTGTGGGACCTGCCGTCATGGACCCCAACGCAGACGAAAGGAGAACCACCATGAAGTTTCAAGAGGCTCTGGCGACCAGCGAGGCTCTTCTCGCCCAAGGCCTATCCGTCCTCATCTCCGGACCTCCGGGCATCGGTAAGAGTGCCCTGGCCGAAACCCTCGCCCGTCGCCGCGGCTGGCGCCTCGTCACCTCGCAGCCGGTCATCTCGGACCCCACCGATTTTAAGGGGCTTCCCTTCGTCATCGACGGCCACGCCGAGTTTCTGCCGTTCGGAGATCTGTTCGACTTGATCCAGACGACCGAGGACACGCTCTGGCACTTCGACGATTTGATCCAAGCTCCCGCCGCCGTCCAGGCCGCCCTGATGCAGCTCGTTCACCCGAACTGCCGCCAGCTTGCCGGCAAGAGGCTGTCCGACAAGGTCCGCATCCTCGCCTGCACCAACCGCCGGCAGGACCGAGCCGGCGGCTTTGGTTTCCTCGAGCCCTTGAAGCAGCGCTTCGTCTCCTTCAGCCTGGAGACCGACCATGCGGAATGGACCCGCTGGGCGCTCGGCAACGGTCTCGATCCTTACATCGCGGCCTACTTGAGTTGGCGCCCGTCTCATCTCCTCGTCGAGCAGCCTACGCCGGACCTCGCGGGATCGCCGAACCCTCGCAATTGGGATTGGTGCTCGCAAGTCCTCGGCGCCGGCCTTAAGGCGGGCGCCCTCTACGAGGTCTTGACCGGCGTCCTGGGACAGGCGGTCGGTGCCGAGTTCATCAGTTTTCTTCAAGTCTCAAGCTCTCTTCCCGACCTGTCTCAGATCGGCGTCGCTCCGGACTCCGTGCCCGTGCCCTCGGACCCGGTGACTCTCTACGCCGTCGCCGGCTCGCTTCTTGGCCGATCCGACCAGCTTCCTGCGCCCAATCTCTTCCGCTATATCGAGCGCCTCCCGGAGGAGTTCCAGGTCCTCTTCGCGAGCTTCGCGTCCTCGAAAAACGCCGGCATCTGCGCCACGCAGTCCTTCGCCGACTGGACGATCCACCACCAACAAGCCCTTGGCCTTCACACGTAGATCAACCTTTACACGTTCGCCTCTTTCTAAGGAGATGAAACCCATGTCCAGCTCGAAAGATCTCGCCACCGCCGGTGTCATCAGCAAGCTCTCCATCCGCCAGTGGAGCGGACGCAAGGGGGACAAGCACGCGAGCCGCGAAACCGCGGCGCGCAACCAGGCCGACGAGGCCATGGTCCGGGTGTCGAAAACCCTCGTTCCCAAAGCGGCCCTCGAGCCCATCCGGCAGCTCGCGGGCGAGGTGCGCGCCTTCCACTATGACAGCACGGTCTGCTGGAGCGAGGGAGCCCAGTTTCTGCCCGCCCGCCTCTCCATCCCCTACAGCGCCGCCATGCAAAACTTCAAGCTCCGCTTCGACCAGCTCGTCGCCGACTTCTGTTCTCAATACTCCGGGCTCATCGACAACGCCCCCACTCTGCTCGGTCAGCTCTTCCGGACCGGAGACTATCCGTCGCCCGCCCAGATGCGGGAGCTCTTCTCAATCGACGTCTCCTATGAGCCCGTGCCCGAGGCCGGAAACTTCTTCGCGAGCCTCGCCACTACCGCTCTCTCGGAGTTTCGCCGGGACCTCGAGCAGAAAAACGAGCAGCGCGAAAAGGCGATGCGCCAGGACCTCTGGGAGAGGCTCCGAGATCCCGTCCTCAAGATGGCCGAGGCCCTCTCGAATCCCGACAGGATCTTTCGCGACACGCTGGTGACCAACGTCACCGACATCGCCCAACGGATCGACGCCCTCAACGTCTTCAACGACCCCAATCTCACGAGTGTCGCGGCCTCGCTTCGTACCACCCTCGCTACACTCGAGCCCAACGTTTTGCGGACATCACAAGACGACCGGGCCGCCGCTGCCCAAACCGCTCGCGAGATGGCCGATCGGATTACCCGGAACATGAGCGGCTACATGAGCTTCGACGTCGCTGGTGCGGCCGTCGCACCCATCTCAGCCATCGCGGCCTGACAACAACGAGGAGACCGCCATGAAACCCGTCGAGAAACTCCGGGCTGCCACCGGCTACCTGATCCTGCACCATCCCTTCATCGCCACACCCCTGCTCCGGCTCAAGCTCCTGCCCGATCCCCGCGAGGCGACTGCCGCCGTTGACGGACGCTCGATCTTCTACAACGAGGATTTCGTCACCGGCCTGACCTCTGAGGAGACCATCTTCCTGCTGGCTCATGAGGTTCTGCATGTCGCCCTCGCCCATCACCTCCGCCGCGGTGATCACAATCCCAAGGGCTGGAACGCCGCCGCTGACTACGTCATCAACCTGATGCTCCAGGACGCCGGCTTCGCCGTTATCAAAGGCGGCCTGCTCAACCCGGCTTACGCCGGATGGTCGACCGAGCGGGTCTACCAATCCCTCTTCCGCGACGCGAAGAAGGCGCATTCCGAGACCCTGGGCTCCCCGAACGGCGCTCCCGGAATGCCGGGGAAGAAGCCGAGCCTCGAGGACTTCTTCCCCGAAGGCGCTGGCGGCACGGTCCGAGACATGAAGAACGAGGACGGCAAAGACCTCTCCCAGGCCGAGCGCTCCCGACAGGAGGGCGAGTTGTCCGTCACCCTGAGGCAGGCGCACCAGGTTCAGGCGATGATCCAAGGAGTTGGCGCTCGGACGAACCCTTTCTCCCGGGCCATCGAGTCCCGCCCTGCCGGATTCGACGCCCGAAGCGAGCTTGCAGCCTTTCTCACGACGACGATCGGCCGCGACGATTACGCCTGGTCGCGACTCAATCAGCGCTATCTGTCTGCCGGCATCTGCCTTCCCTCCCTCTCCGCGAGCCTCGCCCTGGTCGACGTCATCGTCGCTATCGACACCTCGTCTTCGGTGACACCAAGCCTTTTGAGCTTCATGGCCGGCGCCTGTGAGGATCTGCTCGCCGCGTATCCTCAAACCGTCCTGCGGGTCGTCTATTGCGACAGCGAAGTCCGTTCAACTGAAGAGATCACCATCCACGACTGCCCGGTGACCCTCAGTCAGGCCCAGGGAGGAGGATTGACTCGCTTTGCTCCGGTCTTTGAATGGGTCAACCAGAACGGCTATCACCCGACCTTCCTCCTCTACATGACCGATCTGGCTGGCCCTCTGCCCGAAGACCCGGGATATCCCGTCATCTGGCTTGCGATCGACACCCTTTTCCCCACGCCGCCCTTCGGGCGCAGAATTGACCTCTCGTCTATCGATTAAGTCAGAGACCTCTGGCAGAGTTGGAGGCTTGATTTATGGTAGCCGGTCGCGAAGCGGCTGGCTGAGCCACCCGAAAGGCTCGTCACACAATAAACTATCTCAGGTCAAGATTTCTCCATTCAGGGTCTAGGAGGATGGAAAAAATGATGACCTGCCAGTCGGGTAGGAGGGTAGGTCCGATTGGATAGGGGGTCAATTCCCAGGAGGCCCGGTCGCGCTTCCCGCTCCCCCGCTTTCGTACCCGAGGGCGGTCCGACCGCAAGGCGACCCTCCGGGCGCTTCGCGGCCTTGCGGTCCGAACCTCGCCTCGCTCGGGTTCTCGCGTCTCGCCATGAAGCGCAACCGAACCTCAAAGGAGACTGAATGATGGCGAGCTCGCTCACTCCAACGGAAACGTACACCGTCTGCCGCTACAAGCTGCGTCTGACCAGCGAAGACTGCGAGGAAATGCCGGAGCCCTTGACTTTGATCCGACCGGTACAAATCGCCGCTTTTTTGTGGAACCGCGTTTTTGAGGGACTGGATCGCGAAGCAATGTGCGCAGTCTACTTCGACGCCTCACGACGGGTCATCGGGTGGACTCTTGCCTACGTGGGTTGCCTCACCCGATGCCACGTCGAGCCGAGAGGCATCGTGGTTCCGGCTCTCCTCGTCAATGCTCAGGCTCTACTCATCGCGCACAACCATCCTTCTGGCTTACCCGAGCCGAGCGAGCACGACAAGCTCTTCGCCTCCCAGATCCGGATGGCTTGCGACATCTTGGGTATCACCTTCGTCGACTCTATGGTCCTCGCGGATGGCCGGCCTGAAGCTTCTCCGCGATGGAGCTCGATGAAAGCGATTTACTATTGACAATAATAGGCCCAGCTCTTGGAGCTAGCTGCCGACCATCCAACGGCTCAGACTAGTCAACTGACCCTACCTTAAAGCAAGTCGGCGGGCGCTCTTGCCATAACCGAGCCCCGTCTTCCCCCTCCCGGAGCCGTGCCTTTCTCGCACTGTCCGTGGACTACGGACCGTAGTTGGCCGCCTATTTCTCCCATTGTAGCCAGGCCCGTCGCCCGTCAAGGCCAAGCCCCTGCGGGGTCGGCTGCGCCGAGCCTTGACAGGAGACGGGCTCTGGCTCCGCTGCGCGGCACAAGGCGGCCAAAACTTCCCCCGCCAGCGAAAGGAAACTCGGCCATGACCACCCTCGCTTCTGTCCCCACCGACCGGACCCTCCAAACCGGAACCGTTGGCACCCGCGACATCGACACGGAAAGCTACAACCCTAACTTCCTCTATCACTGGGCCCGTGCCATGGCATCGAAACCGAGCCCCTCATGAACGCCAGTTGTCTCTGACCCTTCCTGGAGGGTAGCGAGAGTCCTTCACTCTCACTCGGCGCGCCGAGCACCATCCCGGGCCGACGGCCCGCGTCGGGTCGCCCGGCAAGACTACTTCCGCTGTGGTCGCCGAGAAGCACTCTCGCCCGGACCCTCCGCAGGGCCTGACTAGCCTTCGAGACTAGGAACGTGAGTTGGGAAAGGCAAGAAGGTCAAACCCATCTTCGACGAGCTCACTCTCACTTCAGGATAGAACCGCAATACCTTCTCCAGAGCCTTGTTCATCTCGCGACGGAAGTCGCGAGGGCGGGCGAACCCCGAGCCGAACTGCTCTTCAAGCTCGACCCATGAAACCGTATCCGGTCTCTTGAGCCGCCGCAGGCGATAGGCCCTCATCGTACAGAAAACATAGGCGTCCATCGCCAGGGCCGAGTCCAGCTCCCGCATCACATACGGGTCGATGGGCGTGGGCCCGCCCAGGACCATCTGGCAGAAATCTTCGTCCAACAGGATGTGGCACGGACCCGTAGCTTCCCCCTTCGCCACATTCCACCAGAAGACCGCATCCGACACCAGCTTGATGTGTCCCACCCGATAAATTCCATGAGATCCCTGCTCCCGCCCCGGCGGGCGCAGCCAATCCAAGTGAAGCCCCATCTTGGTCAACCGAATGAGCTGGTCCATCACCGCAGTCGTCGTGGCCCGCTTGCCGGTGATTGCCGTCGTCCCGATCATTCCGCAGAAACGATGAAAGGACGAGCCGAGCCGAATAACACGCGCTTGGGACCTGACCACCTGCGTTGTAAGCCAGAGGAGGATCAACCGCGCCGTCCGGCCATATGGCAGTCCCACCTCCCGGGGTGAGACGAAAGTGAGCTTCAGGGCCCCGCCATAGGCCTTCCGCACGACCTCGGAGCTGTCCGGCTTGGACAGCGGCAAGCCGCCAAGCACGAACAACCGCAGGTAGTACGCGACGGCCGCGCGGTCGCTCCCAAAGATCTCCAACTGCCGCTCCTCCGCTTCCGCTCGTTGGACCGCCTCCGGGACCGAAGCCAGCCCAAGCCCGTCGAACCTCTGGCGCATCACGTTGCCCCCTTCCACCGAGGGCGGCTCCCGGTTCGGTTGACCGCCAGGGCCGCAAGCGGCTCTGGAGCGCAAGAGAGCGGCACTTCAAGCGCGCTCGGCTTGCGCTCAGAGCGGCTTGAGCGGCGCTTCAAACGCGTTGCTCTTTGCTCCCCTCGGCGGCGGCGCCCGACAGGCGCTCCTCGTCCAACCCGAGAAACTTCTGGCGAGGACGCCGAAGTGACCTGGGTATCTTCAAGACGATAGGTGGGCATGGTTGGCATAACTTACATGCCTGTTAGTTAATCTGTCAAGCCCTCTTCCGCAACCCTCCCCCTCTTCTTCAACGAAGGCCAGCTTCTTTTCTTCTCCGGCTCCAATTCTGCGGAAAAGTCCGCTGTTTTCCGGATGAAACACTCGCGCCTCAAGGGATGAATCACTCGCGCTCTGGGGATGAATCACTCGCGCCAGGGGATGAAACGCTCGCGTTTTGGGGATGGAACGCTCGCGGAGGACCCTTCCAAGTAACTGAGCCGTCACAGCTTCCGCTCGCCCCAATAGACAGTATGGGATCAATAGACATTAGGAAAGCAGTAGTAGGGACCCCGAACCTGTGGAAAACACCAAAAACTCCGAGCGGCCGTTAACCGCCGGCGTTCCGAGTCACTGGCTTTCTCGTCGCATCAGCCTCTCAGGCAAGAGACAGGTGAGAAAGAAAGCCACGTTGACCTTCGACCTGCACCATCGCCACGCTTCCCCTATACTTCTTCTATGAACTACCCACGTGAAATCATCGATCAGGTCCGGATGGCCGCCAGCCTTCTCGAGCTTGCAGGTGAGCTCACCGCTCTTCGGCCGATCGGCAGCCGTCACTACGGTCTTTGCCCGTTCCACAAGGAAAAGACCCCCTCCTTCAGCGTCGATCCGCAGAAAGGTCTCTACTACTGTCATGGCTGTCAGAAGGGAGGCGACGTCATCGCCTTTCACAGGCGAGCCCGGGGCTTGAGTTTCAACACCGCCGTCGAGGACTTGGCGAAGCGGTTCGGCATCACCCTCCCCTTGTCCCCCGAGACCTCCCCGACCGCAGCCGGAGGAGTGCTCCAAGCGGCGACGGATTTCTATACCGGCCGGCTGCTCGACTCACCCGCTGCCCTCGACTACCTTGAACGGCGAGGCATCCCGCTTGAGACTGCCACGCTCTACCGCCTCGGCTATGCCGGGGCGGGATGGCAAGACCTGCTGCGAGCCTTGGAGCCCTGGTACGCCCCCGAGGCGCTCCTTGCCAAAGGATTGATCGCACGCTCCGAGAAAGGTGCCCTCTTCGACCGGCTCCGCAATCGCATCGTCTTTCCGGTGGCCGACGCCTCCGGCAGGACAGCCGGTTTTGCCAGCCGGACCCTCGATCCCCTCCGTTCCGACTATCGCTTCACACCCGGGACCCGCCGGCGCTATCTCCTCTTCGGGCTTCGTGAGGCACTGCTCAAGATCGGCAGCGGCTCCGACTCCTCGATCTTTGTCGTTGAGGGCTTCTTCGACGTCCTCGCGTTGGCCGCGGCCAATGCCCCGGTCGTTGGCGCCATGTCCAACCGATTGACCCTGGAGCAGACGGTCCTTCTTTCGCGCTACGTGCGGTCTGTCACACTCTTCCCGGATCACGACGAACCCGGGCTTCAAGGCATGGCGACCTCCCTGTCTCTATTGCTTGCCCAAGGTCTCTGTGTCCAGCACGTTCTGCCCCCGCCGGGAGAGGACCCGGCCTCTTTTCTGCGCAACGAGAGCTCTCAGGCCTTGGGCCGTCTTCAGACCCACGACACACTCCTTGAGCACCTGACTCCGGATGTCGCTCAGCCGGACAGCCCCGCCGAGAGCGCCCGCCGGATGAGCGATGCGTTACGGCTTCTCAGTTGTATTGCCGATCCCACCCGGCGAATCGCCTATGCGCAACACGCCGCAACACGTCTGGGGCTCCCCGCCGAGATTCTTCTCCGTCTGCTCGTGCCGGATCTGGCCAAGCGCGAGTGATTCATCCCCTTCTTCTCCCCTGGCTCACCTGGGTAAGAAGGCGCCCCGGGGCGCTTCGGAAGAAACACTCGGCGCCTATGACGACATCGCTCAGGGACACAAGAGAGTTGTCGACGAAGCGATGGCGCGACGAGTACCTCCGCCGCCGCCCTTCACTATCAAAGCGTCTCCAGGCGGTCCCGGGGTGGCACGGGACCAGGGGATGAATCACTCGCGCGCACGGCGAGGCCGGGCGCTGCCCGATCTCCTCCACTGCCGCCCTCTTCCCACCCCCAGACAGGGTCGGGCCGGACCCCCAGGCGGGGCCAGCTCGGGAGGCCGGCGGGGGGACCGTGTCGGATCAGTCGGCCTCGTGGCGGAGCTCCGCCTTACGGGATTTCCGGAGGCCGTGACGACGATCTGGCGGACGGTCTTGTCCTGGCCCGTCCGTCCCGTCGATCTAGGCCCAGGCCCTCCGGAGCCGCCGGTGACCTCGACCTGATCGCCCTTGCGCGCCCGGAAAGGCGAGGCCGTCCCTATCGACGCTCCGACGCAGGGAGCTTAGACGAGCGGCTTGGCATCGTAGCCTTGAGAGGCGACGCTTCAAAGCCGAGGAGGTTTTCCTCTCCGGCACGGCTCCAGGTGCGCTCTTCCGGCCACTTCATCAAGGAACGGGCTGCAGACGCTCTTTGGTGCAGGCCCTGGCCTGGACGGTGCAGCGCTCGCCGGGGCCGCCCCCCTACGTTGCCGGAAACGGTGGATCTGGCTCCAGAGTCCGCTTGGGCGTTCATCGCTCCGTCTCCTTGTCTTTAACTTGGACCGCTCAGCAGCGATCACTTTGTACCCGAGGGGCGGCTGGCCGCAAGGCTTAACCCTTCGGGCGTGCTGCGCACGGCCTTGACAGCCAGCCTCCTCTCCCCTCGGGTCCCGGCGAATCGTGCTAACCGGCCCACTTAAGAAAAGGAGATTCGCCATGAACACCAAGCCAACCCCGGACCAGATCTTCACCGTCTACGGCAACATGGGAGGCGACCCCGACCAGCGCACCATCGAGGCCAGGACCTACACCAAGAGCGTCTACAACCCGGTCATCGACGGACCCGAAGAGCGCACCTGGGACCAGCCCGAGATCAACTTCCTCACCTTCAGCATCGCCACTGGAGGCTACGACGACAAGCCGCTCGTCTGGCTTCCCTGCGTCGATTGGGACGGCCTCGCCTTCCGGGC
>Ga0136846_1228951_pt1 | contig 20444 bp, 21 predicted proteins | sample HopSoiMetagenom2_FD_96841 | JGI IMG/M metagenome (GOLD analysis project Ga0136846, IMG submission 96841) | Grasslands soil microbial communities from Hopland, California, USA - 2 Assembly 2016 (version 4) | ecosystem: Environmental > Terrestrial > Soil > Grasslands | place: USA: Hopland...
ATTAATTATTGTTTTACAGAAATTATTCTGCGACACTGAAACCCTCTTCACAAGGCAAAAGAGGTGCTCCCTTGAAAAACACCATCATTCCGACCGCCAAGTCCGGGCCTGATGTGCAAGGCATTAGCAGCGTGCTGGCCTTGGCCTGCGCCCTGCTGGCGGTGGCGCTGCCTCTGGCGGTGGCCTACCACCTGATGAGCACGCCGGTTGAGACCCAGTTGCTGCGAGCGGGCCTGTCCATGTCGGCTTCACAAGCCGCAGCGCTGGACATCACATTGGGGCAGAAACTGCTGGCCGTGTTGCTGGGCGTTTTGCCCGTGTGCTGTGCGTCTTATGGGCTGGTGTGTGCGATGCGCTGCTTCTCGGGTTTTTCGCAGGCCGAATATTTCAGCCTGCGCACCGTCAAATACCTGCGCGGTTTTGCCGCGGGCATCTTTGCCTCGGTGGTGATGGGCGTGGTGTCGTCCACGCTGATCACGGTGGTGCTGACCGCCGGCGCGCCGGTGGGGCAGCGCGCGCTATCGCTGGGCTTTGGCAGCAACGAGCTGTTGACACTGCTGTTCGCCGGCATGGTGTGGCAGATCGCCGCCGTCATGGCCAAGGCCGTGGCGCTGGCGGAAGAGAACGCGCAGTTCGTTTAACTTTCCCGCTTTTCGCCGCATGCCCATCGTCGTCAAACTCGATGTGATGCTGTCAGAACGCAAAGCCAAATCGAAAGATCTGGCCGCGTATGTCGGCATCACCGAAGCCAACCTGTCATTGCTCAAACAGGGCAAGGTCAAGGGCGTGCGCTTTGACACGCTGATGCGGATTTGTGAATTCCTCAATTGCCAGCCGGGTGACCTGCTGGTGTCCCGGCCGGACGATGGCACTTGATTCACTGACTTGCGATCGCGCCAATCCGGCCACCTTCAACGACCCGCAATGCCTGGCGGGTGGCAGGCATTCATCGCCATAATGGCCTTCATGGAATTCAAGCAAAAAATCGCGGCGGCTGGGCGCTCAACATGAGCGCAAACGCCGAATTCGTCGCCTATGTGCGCGAACTGCTGGCGCCGCTGGGAAACCTCCGCGACGGAAAGTTCTTTGGCGGCCACGCGATGAAGCATGGCGCCAACCAGTTCGCCATGATCATGGGTAACACCTTGTACCTCCGGGTGGACGACGCCTCGCGGCCGGCCTATGAGAAGAAGGGTTCGAAGCCTTTCAGCTACTCAACGAAGAACGGTGTGGTGCAGGTGCGCAAGTACTACGCCGCCCCTGCGGAATTGCTCGATGACCCGGCGCAGTTGCTGGTGTGGGCCCGGCAGGCGGTCAGTGCAGCGGGCGCCTGATTCAACGCCACACCCAAAAAGCGCAGGCTTAAAGCGGCAAGCCCACATAGTTCTCCGCCAGTGACGTCGACGCAGCCTGCGAGTTGATCAAATAGTCCAGCTCGGCCTCCTGCACCTTCTGCCCGAAGCCGCCCGCATCCGGGAACTTGTGCATGAGCGAGGTGAACCACCATGAAAAGCGCACGGCCTTCCAGACGCGGCGCAGGCAGGTGTCTGAGTAGTGGTTGATGCCGGCTTCGCTGCCGGCGTAGAACTCAGTGAACGCGCGCGCCAGGTAGCGCACATCGCTGGCGGCCAGGTTCAGGCCCTTGGCCCCTGTGGGCGGCACGATGTGGGCCGCGTCGCCCGCCAGGAAGAGCCTGCCAAAGCGCATGGGTTCCGCCACAAAGCTGCGCAGCGGCGCGATGCTTTTCTCAATCGACGGCCCGGTGACCAGGCTTTCGGCCAGCTCGGGCGCCAGGCGGCTGCGCAGCTCGTCCCAGAAGGCGTCGTCGCTCCAGTTTTCGACCTTGTCATCGAGCGAGCACTGCACGTAGTAGCGGCTGCGGGTGTGGCTGCGCATGCTGCACAAGGCAAAGCCGCGCGCGTGGTTGGCATAGACCAGTTCTTCAGAAACCGGCGGCGTGTCCGACAACACACCCAGCCAGCCGAAAGGGTAGACGCGCTCATACGTCTTCAGCGCCGCGGCCGGCGCGCTGGCGCGGCTCACGCCGTGAAAGCCGTCGCAGCCGGCGATGAAGTCGCATTCGACTTCATGCGCCACGCCGTGCTGCACGTAGCTCACTTTTGGATTCGGCCCGTCAAAGTCATGCAGGCTGACCTGCTCGGCTTCGTAGGCGGTGGGCAGGCCCGCAGCGGCGCGCGCGTCCATCAGGTCGTGCGTGACTTCAGTCTGGCCGTAGACCATGACATTCTTGCCGCCGGTGAGTTGGTTCAGGTCGATGCGGTGGTGTGCGCCGCCAAAGCCGAGCGCAAAGCCGCCGTGCACCAGGCCTTCCTTGTGCATACGCGCGCCCACGCCCACTTCGTCGAGCAGGTCGGCCGTGCCTTGCTCCAGCACGCCGGCGCGTATGCGGCCCAGCACGTAGGCCTGGCTGCGCTGCTCGATCACGATGGCATCAATGCCGGCCTTGTAGAGCAGCTGGCCCAGCAAATGCCCGGCCGGGCCTCCGCCCACGATTGCTACCTGTACACGCATGTTTGTCTCCGCGGCTCTGTTGAGCCTTGTTTCACTTGCCCCGAGGGTAGGCGGGCGCGCGCGGCGTGCCTAGGGCCGGCGAGCGCCTTTGCACGATGTTTGGCCTGCTTGTGCGATGATCGCGCAATGGTCACTCCCAAAACCGTTATCAAGCCCGGCGCGCTTTCTGCCTTTCCCATCGCCAAGGCCGACATGATTGAAGGCATGGCCAAGGGCATGGCGGTGCTGGAGAGCTTTGACACCCAGCGCCAGCGCCTGAATGCGACGCTGGCCGCAGAGCGCGCCGGCATCACGCGTGCCGCGGCGCGCCGCCACTTGCTGACACTCACGCACCTGGGGTATCTCGAAACCGACGGCAGCTATTTCTGGCTGGCGCCCAAGGTGCTGCGCTTCTCAGGCAGCTACCTGGCCACCGCACGGTTGCCGCGCGCCATCCAGCCTGCGCTGAACCGGCTGGCCGCGCAGACGCAAGAGTCGTTCTCGGTGGCGGTGCTGGACGGCGACGAGATCGTCATCATCGGCCGCAGCGGTTTTGAATGGAAGTCGCCGGCCGATGGCAAGTCGGCGCCGGCGCGCGTGCTGGCTTATGGCCTGCATCTGGGCGCGCGCCTGCCGGCGCATGCCACCTCCACCGGGCGTGTCTTGCTGGCCGCCAAGACCAAGAGCGACTTCAACGCCTGGCTAAAAACGAAAACCGAGACCGGCAACCTGGCCCGGCTGACGCTACACACCACGACCGACCCGCGCAAGCTTCGCGCGTTGGTAGACCAGGTGCGGATTGACGACTACTGCCTGGCCAGCGAAGAGCATGAACTGGGCGTGCATGCACTGGCCGTGCCGCTGCGCGACATGCAGGGCCGTACGGTCGCGGCGCTGAACGTGGTGTCGTCACCGCAACGGCTGCGGCCTGAAGTCATGCAGCGCGAACTGCTGCCTTTGCTGCTGGATGCGGCGAGGGAATTGCGCTCTTTGCTGTAGCGCATGCCAGTGCTTCTCTTCTGAAATTAATAAGAATAATAGCCGTAGCCCAATAACCGCCTTGGCAGGCTGCTATCAAAACTATAGTAGGCAAGTTGCCATGGCAGTTTTACTGCGGCACCAGCCCGGCCGCTTTTACAAGTTCGGCGTGAATCCGGATCTCTTCGGAAATCACCTGCGCCAGGGGTTTGGCTTCATCGACGGCCGGCTCCATGCCGATTTCGACGAAGCGGGTTTTGGCGTCGCCGCGCAGCATGGCCTTGACGGACTTGCTGAGGCTGTCCAGGATAGGCTGTGGGGTTTTGGCGGGCGCCAGCAGGGCGATCCAGGCCGACAGCACCACATTGTTCACGCCGCCTTCTTTCAATGTCGGGATCTCCGGCGCTGAGATGGCACGCTTTTCACTCAGCACGCCCACCGGGTGCAGCTTGCCGGACTTGATGTGCGGCAATGCCTCGGGCAGCGGGGCAAAGGCCATGTCCACCACGCCGCCTATGAGGTCGGTGATCGCCGGGGCGCCGCCCTTGTAGGGGATGTGCAGCAGCTTCACGCCGGTGCGGCTTTCAAACATGAGGCCGGCCAGGTGTTGCGGGCTGCCGTCGCCGGAAGAGGCATAGGTCAGCTTGCCGGGGTTGGCCTTTGCTGCCGCAAGAATATCGGCCGGCGTCGCGTACTTCGCTTTGTCGCGCACCACCAGCACCATGGCCTGGTTGACCAGCTTGGTCACGGGCAGAAAGTCGGTTTCGGGGTTGTAGGGGAGCGTCTTGAAAATGCTCTTGTTGGTGGTCAGGAAGGACGCCGGCGACACCATGAGGGTGTAGCCGTCCGGCGGCGCCTTGGCAACCACGGGGACGCCGATCTGGCCGGATCCGCCGGCCCGGTTGTCCACCACAAAGGGCTGGCCCAGGTCGGTCGCCAGTTGCTGGCTGATCTGCCGCGCCACCATGTCGACGCTGCCGCCTGCCGGCAACGCGACGATGACCTTGACCGGCCGGCTGGGGTAGGCGTCTTGTGCCGAAGAAAGCGTAGCGAACAGGCTGGAGGCGGCGCAGAGGCCCGCCAGGAAAGATCGGCTGATAGCGCGGGTGGATGGCATGGCTTGCTTTCAGAGGGGGAAGGGGATTTCATGCCCGTCGCCGCCGCACTGCTGCGTGCTGCGCACCGGACAGAAAAATCCGAGCAAGTTGTGTACCAGCCGGCCTGACGCGGCGTGGGAATTGCGTCCTCGCTTCAGCTTTTCGGCGGCGAAGGGCGCACCGCCAGGGCGACGCCGCCCAGAATGGCCGCGCAGCAGGCAACGAGTGTCCAGCCCAGCGGTTCGCCTAGAAAGACGATGCCGCCCAGCGCGGTAATGGCCGGCACTGACAGTTGTACCGAGGCCGCCGTCGTGGCGGGAAGCCGCTTCACCGCCGCGTACCAGACGATGTAACCCACACCGGAGGTCAGCGCGCCAGAGGTCACGGCATAAGCCGCCCCGCGTATATCCCAGGTCAATTGCGGGAACATCAAACCGGCCAGCAGCAGTGCCAGCGGCGTGGCGCGCAGGAAGTTTCCGGCGGTGGCCCGCGTCGCATCACCCGCGTGTTTTCCGCGCAGCGAATACACGGCCCAGGCAACGCCGGCCAGCAACATCAGCAGGGCCGATGGCAAGCCTGGTGCGGTGGCGCCCGGCAGCAGCAGTGCAATGAGGCCTGCCACGGCAATTGCCAGGCCCACGCTTTGCCTGGCGCCCAGCCGTTCGCCGCGAGCCAGCCCGGTGCCCAGCATCGTGAGTTGCACTGCGCCGAACAGCAGCAGCGCGCCTGTGGCCGCCGGCAGGCTGACGTAGGCCAGCGAGAATGCGGCCGCGTAGGTGAACAGCGCAGCGGCCGACGGCCAGCTGCCGGTGGCCGCGGTGCCTCGCCGCCACATGAAGAGCCAGAGGACCAGCGCGCCCGAAGCGATGCGAAGCGCCGTGAAGCTGGCCGCGTCAATGGGCGTGTTGCGCAGCGCGAGGCGGCACAGGAGCGAGTTGCCCGCAAAGGCAAGCATCGCCAACGCGGTGAGGCCCAGCGTCGAGGTGGCCGGGAATATCTTCACGGAGGCCTTTCTTGGTGAGCCATGGAAACACCTCACGGATGATCTCGCCATCATCGCGCCCGGAGTGGCATTTGTCTACGAAGAAGGGCAGGCCAGGCTCAGGGCGAACCGCCTTCAGTGAACACTATTGAGACTAGACGCCCAGGTACTGCGCCAGCAACTCAGGCTTGGCATGCAGCTCGGCCGAGCTGCCTTCAAACACCACCTGGCCCTTGACCAGGATCACGTTGCGGTCGGTGATCTGCGTGACGTGTTTCCAGTTCTTGTCGACGATCACGCTGCTGATGCCGGTTTCGCGGATCAGGCCGCAGATGCGCCAGATGTCTTTGGCGATCAGCGGCGCCAGGCCTTCGGTGGCTTCGTCCAGGATCAGCACGTCCGGGTTGGTCATCAGCGCGCGGCCGATGGTCAGCATTTGCTGCTCGCCGCCGCTGAGCTGCTGGCCGCCGTGGCCCAGGCGTTCTTTCAGGCGCGGGAAGGTGTCGAGCACGCGGTCGTAGGTCCAGTCGCGCTGGCCTTGGGTGCCGGCGCGCGCCGCCATTTTGAGGTTCTCCACCACACTGAGGTTGCCGAAGATGCCGCGGCCTTCGGGCACGTAGGCGATGCCGAGCCGGGCAATCTCATAAGGCGGGGCGCCCGTCATGGGCCTGCCGTTGATGGCGACCGAGCCTGAGCGCGGCTTGACCAGGCCCATGATGCTTTTGAGCAGCGTGCTCTTGCCCATGCCATTGCGGCCCATCAAGCCAATGGTCTCGCCGCGGGCAACATGAAAGTCAATGCCGCGCAGCACATGGCTGGCGCCGTAATAGGTGTGGATGTCTTGCGCGCCGATCAGGATGTCGACTTGTTTTTCGGGGGCGTTCATCAGTGCTCCTCGCCAAGGTAAGCCGCTTGTACGCCAGCGTCGGCCCGGATTTGGGCGGGCGTGCCGCTGGCAATCACCTGGCCGTTGACCATCACGGTCAGCTTGTCGGCCAGCGTGAACACCGCGTCCATGTCGTGTTCGACCAGCAGGATGCCGTGGTTCTTTTTGATGGCCAGCAGCAGGGCGACCATGCGCTCGGCCTCGGCCACGCCCATGCCGGCCAGCGGCTCATCGAGCAGCAGCACTTGCGGCTCGGTGGCCAGGGTCATGGCGATCTCAAGCTGGCGCTGTTCGCCGTGGCTGATGGTGCCGGCGATGGCGTGTTTGCGGCTTTGCAGGCCGGCCAGTTCCAGTGCTTGTTCAGCGCGGGCATTGACGGAGGCGAAATTGGTCGCGCGCTTGAGCCAGTGCGCGGTATGGGGTTCGCGCGACTGGGATGCCAGGCGCACGTTTTCCCACACGCTGAAGGGCAAAAAGATATTGGTCTTCTGGTAGCTGCGGCCCAGGCCCTTGCCCGAGATCTTTTCAGGTGTCCAGCCGGTAATGTCATGCCCACCCAGCGTGACCGTGCCAGAAGTTGGCGGCAGGTCGCCGGAGAGCAGATTGGTCAGCGTGGATTTGCCGGCGCCGTTGGGGCCGATGACCGCGTGGATGTGGTTGCGCCAGAGATCGACAGACACATCGTTGACGGCCGCCAGGCCCCCGAATCGCTTGGTCAGGTTCTTTGCACTGAGGAGGACTTCACCCACTTCACTCATGGCCAGCCTCCGCCGTGTTCTTGTCTTTGCGCTGGGTGAATTTTTCAACCAGCCCCAGGATGCCGCGCGGTGCGAAAACCACCAGCAGCACGATGAAAAGGCCCATCCACAGCTGCCAATGCTTGCCCAGGTTGACGCTGCCGACTTGCGGCAGGTCTTTGAAAACATGCAGCAGATATTCAAACGCGAATGCACCGACGATGGCGCCCGCGAAATTGCCCATGCCGCCCAGGATCACCATCATGATCGCGTGCGCGCTCATGTGAAAGCCCATGAGTTCGGGGTTGATGTAGCCGGTCTGCGTGCCCCACAGGTAGCCGGCCAGCCCGGCCAGCGCACCCGCCAGCGTGAAGGCTGAGAGCTTGTAGCTGAAGGTGCCAAAACCCATGGCGCGCATGCGGTGCTCATTCACGCGGATGCCGGCCAGCGTGCGGCCAAACGGACTCCAGAGCAGGCGGCGCAGGAAGGCATAGACCAGCAGCAGCGCGCCCAGCGTGAAGTAGTACAGCGTGGTTTTGCTGTCCAGGTCAAACGGCACCCAGCCGAAGATGGCTGCACTGGGCTTGAAGTTGACATACAGGCCGTCAGAGCCGCCCAGCGCCTTGTTGTCAAAGAAGAGATAAAACACCATCTGCGCAAACGCCATGGTGACCATGATGAAGTAGATGCCGTGCGTGCGCACCACGAAAAAGCCGATGATGAGCGCGGCCAGGCCCGAGGCCAGCACGGCCACCGGCAATGTCCACCACAGGCTCACCGGTTCACCAGCGGGCGTCAAAAAGGCCAGCGCGTAACCAGCAAGCCCGAAGTAGGCCGCGTGGCCCAGCGAAACCAGCCCGCCCACGCCCTGCAGCAAATCCAGGCTCATCGCAAAGATCGCCATGATCATCATGCGCGTGACCATCTGGGTGTAGAAGTCGGTGCCGACAAAGGGGAAGGCGACGAGGGCGATCAGGCCCAGCACCAGCGCCACCTGCACGCCGCGCGGCAGGATTTCGAGATTTGCTTTGGCTGCGCTCATTGTTTAAACAGTCCTTCTGGCTTCCACAAAAGGACAGCAGCCATCAACATATACACCAGCATGCCCGCCATCGAAGGCAGCAGCACTTTGCCAAAGGTATCGACCAGGCCGACCAGCAACGCCGAAATCAGCGCGCCGCGCACGGAGCCGATGCCGCCAATCACGACCACCACAAAACACATGATGAGCACTTGCGAGCCCATGTTGGGGTACACGCTGGCGACCGGCGCGGCGATCATGCCGGCCACCGCTGCCAGTCCCACGCCCAGTGCAAACACCACCGCGTGGATCAGCTTGATGTTGATGCCTAGCGATTCGGCCATGTCGCGGTTGAAGGCGCCGGCGCGAATCTTCATGCCCAGGCGGGTTTTGGAGATCATGAAATAAAGGCCCAGCGCCAGCGCGATGCACACGCCCGACATGAAGAGGCGGTAGACGGGATAGGAGAGGTTGTCGGTCAGCGGAACCGAGGCGCTGAGCAAATCGGGAATCGTCACGCCGTGCACGTCGTCGCCCCAGAGGATGGAGCGCACTTCTTCAAAGATGTAGATCAGGCCAAAGGTCAGCAGCACCTGGTCCAGGTGGTCGCGCTTGTAGAAATGGCGAAACAGCAACCACTCCAGCGCCAGGCCGAAGATGACCGACAGCACTGCACCGCCGATGATGGCCAGCGTGAGGCTGCCTGTCAGTGTGCTGAGCGACCAGGCGAGGTAGGCGCCCAGCATGTAGAAGCTGCCATGGGCCAGGTTGACCACGCCCATGATGCCGAAGATCAGCGTCAGGCCCGCGGCCAGCATGAACAGCAACAGGCCGTATTGGACGCTGTTGAGCAGCTGGATGAGGAAGTTGGCTAGGTCCATAGTCCGATCAGGTATGACGGCGGGTGAAAAGAAGCAGGCTGCCCATCAGGGTGAACAAACCGCCTGAGACGCGGTTAAACCAGCGCACGGCACGGCTGGAGCGCAGCAGCGGTGCAATCCGGGAGACACCGAGCGCACAACCGCTCAGTACGCTGAACTCAAACGCCATGAAGGTGAGGGCAAGGATGGCGAACTGCGGCACAAAAGGCGCGGCCGGATTCAGGAACTGCGGGAAGAAGGCGGCAAAGAACAACACCGCCTTGGGATTGCTAGCGCCGACGAGAAAACCGCGAAGGAAAAACGAACGGCGTTGCGCCGGGACTTCGCCGGCGCCCGGGTCAAAGACGGCCGCTTCACTGCGAAAGGTCTTGATGCCCAGCCAGATCAGATACGCCGCGCCAATGACCTTGGCGACGGTAAACGCTGTTTCAGACGCGGCAAGCAACGCCCCCAATCCCATCGCCGACAGCAGCATCACGCACAGCACCGCACTCACGCTTCCCGCCACGGACGTCATCGCCTTGCGCGGACCATGGTTGAGCGCATTGGTCATGCACATCAGCATCGTCGGGCCGGGCGTGAGGATCAGCAGGGCGATTGCTGCGACGTAGAGGAGGTAGGTGGTGAGCGTCATGGTGAGGATGCTACAAGACAGAAAGCACACCTCGTACCAGTTTTATCCAGAATGAGGCGGGAGGGCCCACGTGACTTCATACCAGCATGAGCCGCGGAACTGGCTTTGCCAGGCCGCAGGCGGGCGGCCCCCTCGGGGGGCAGGGCGCTACACGCAGTGAGCAACCGTGGGGGCCACGTTCTAGCTCATCTTGCAGCCGGCGCCGGAGTCGGCGAGGGCTTTGGCGGCTACTCCGATCACCTTGTTTTCCTTGTTCTCGACCACGCGCAGGTACATGTCCTGCACCGGGTTGTGCGATGGGCTCATGGTCCATTTGCCGCGCGGGCTGTCGATCACGGCGCTTTCCAGGGCTTTATAGAGGGCCGGCTTGCTGCTCAGGTCGCCCTTGACCGCATTGGCGCCCTGGATCAGCAACAGGCCGGTGTCGTAGCCTTGCACGGCGTAGACGTCAGGTTGCATCCTGAAGGTCTTGGCGTAGTTCAGGCGGAACTGGCCGTTGCGCTGCGTCGGCAGCGAGTCGCTGTAGTGCATGGTCGTGATGATGCCGTTGGCCGCGGGGCCGGCGGCGTCGAGTACGCCTTCAGTCAGGAAGCCGGAGCCGTAGAGAGGGATTTTCTCTTTGAGGCCCGCGGCGGCGTAGTCGCGAATGAACTTGGCGGCGCCGCCGCCGGCAAAGAAGCAGGCGACTGCGTCGGGCTTGAGCGCGGCGATTTCGGTCAGCAAGGCCTGGAACTCGACTTGCGGGAAGGGCAGGCCCAGTTCCTTGACGATGGTGCCGCCCGCGGCGGTGTAGCTTTCCTTGAAGCCTTCGAAGGCCTCGTCGCCGGCGGCGTACTTCCAGGTGATCCAGACGGCCTTTTTGTGGCCTCGGTCCATCATGGCCTTGCCCAGGGCGCGCGTAGGTTGTGAATTGCTGAAGGAAGTGCGGAACACGTTGGGCGCGCACAGGCTGCGCGTGGCGGCATGCACGCCGGCATTGGGGATCAGGCTCAGCACGCCGGAGTCGCGCGCGACTTTCTGGATGCCCATCTGCACGCCCGAGTGCACGGTGCCGACCAGCACGTCGACCTTGTCGCGCTGCACCAGCTTGTTGGCGTTCTCAATGCCTTTGGACGGCTCGGATTCGTCGTCGACCTTGAAGTATTCGATTTCGCGGCCACCCAGCTTGCCGCCTTGTTCGTTGATGGCCATGCGAAAGCCGTTTTCAATGGCCACGCCGAGCTGGGCGAAGGTGCCGGTGTAGGGCAGCATGAAGCCCACGCGCACCTTGGCGGACTGCGCACGCACGATTTCGGGCAGCAAAAGGCCGGTGGATGCGGCGCCGATCACGGCAGCGCTACGGGTCAGTACAAGTCGGCGTGAAGTCATGGAATAGCTCCTGGTTGAGACTGAAAACAGTTAGACGAATAGTAAGCGTGCGTTGCGTCTGCAGCCCTAGTGTAAAACCCGAGATTGAGGATTAAATTGTTTACGCTTAAAGCAATACCCGTGCCCGGTTTGGCCGTGATTCCGGCCTTTTTTCGCGCTGCTGTTTCGCGAAACAGGGCGTTTCATCCGGCCGGGTGTCAGTGCGCCTGGCGCAGCTTGAAGCGCTGGATCTTGCCGGTGGCCGTCTTGGGCAGTTCATTGACGAACTCGATCCAGCGCGGGTATTTGTAAGGTGCGAGCTGCTGCTTCACATGGGCTTTGAGCTCGTCGATGGTGGCGGCCTGGCCGGGCTTGATTACCACATAGGCCTTGGGCTTGATGAGCTGGTCGTTGTCGGCCACGCCGATGACAGCCACTTCTAGCACGGCGGCGTGTGTCATCAGGCAGGCCTCGACCTCGAAGGGCGAGACGTAGATGCCGCCGACCTTGAGCATGTCGTCGCTGCGCCCGCCGTAGGTGTAGTAGCCGTCAGCGTCCCGGGTGTACTTGTCGCCGCTTTTGGTCCATTCACCGGCAAAGGTGGCTTTGGTCTTGGCGCGGTTGTTCCAGTACATGATGGCCGCGCTGGGCCCGCTGATCTGCAACTCGCCGATTTCGCCGTCGCCGCATTCACGTCCGTCGTCGCCGATGATGCGCAGCGCATAACCAGGCACCGCCTGGCCGGTCGTGCCGTAGCGCACCTGGCCCGGGCGGTTGCTCAAAAAGATATGCAGCATCTCGGTGGAGCCGATGCCGTCGAGGATTTCGCAGCCGTAGTGGGCCGTCCATTTCTTCCCGATCTCTGCGGGCAGCGCCTCACCCGCGCTGGTGCAAACACGTAGGCGCAGCTCGGCCTTCGCCGGTTTGGCCGGGTCGGCCAGCAGCGCGGCATACAGCGTGGGAACACCGTAGAAGATGGTGGGCTGGTATTTCTTGAGCAGCGCAAACACGTCGGCTGGGGCAGGACGCGCCGGCAGCAGCACGGTCGTGGCGCCCACGCTCATCGGAAAGGTCAGCGCATTGCCCAGGCCATAGGCAAAGAAAAGCTTGGCGGCCGAATACACCACGTCGGATTCGCGGATGCCCAGCACACCGCGGCCATAAAGCTCGGCCGTCTGGATCAGGTGGCTGTGCAGGTGCACCGTGCCCTTGGGCGTGCCGGTGGAGCCGCTGGAATACAGCCAGAAGCAGGCGTCGTCGGCGCAGGTGTTTGCTATGGTTTTGGTAGCTGCTTGCGCACGCAACATGCCGGCCAGCGACGGATAGGGCGTTGAATCTTCGGTGCCCGCAACGATGACGGTTTTGAGCGTGGCGATTTTTTCGATCAGCGGCTCAAACGACGCCAGCAGGGCGTGCGAGACGACGAGGCCCTGCGCGCGCGAGTCGCGGAGCATGAACTCGAAGTCTTGCGACGTCAGCAGTGTGTTGGCCGCTACCGGCACGACACCCGCCAGGATGCAGCCCAGAAAGGCGACGGGCCATTGCGGCGTGTCCAGCATCGCCAGCAGCACGCGGCTCTCAGGCGCGAAGCCCTGGGCGCGCAGGGCGTTGGCAAAGCGGTGCGATTGGTCGCTGAGCTCGCCGTAGGTGAGCTGCTCGCCGCTCAGTGCATCCATAAAGGCGATCTTGCCGGCACGCGCGGCGTTGCGCGCCAGCAGGTCGTGCGCGGCGTTGTAGTCGCGCGGAATAGTCACAAGGGGCGGGCTTGCCGAATGGTCGGCGCTGCTGCTGGCTTGCATGCTTGTCTCCAGATTTTTTTAGTTGTCGCTATTGTTTTAATAGCTGCTTGCCAAGATGCAGCTTGGGCTGGGAGGCCTTTTTATCGATAAGTGTCAGGCGGTGGCGGAACTGGCCCCCAGGGTTTGCAGCGCGCCGGCCAGCCACGTACGGCACCACTCGGTGCCTTCGGTTTCGGGCATGGTGCCGCTGCTGGCGTCGTGGCACCAGATATCGCCGATGCGCTGGGCGCCCAGGTCTGTCAGGCGCTCGTCGAATTTTTTGCCGCCAAAGCAGAAGGTCTGCATATAGGTGCGGTCGCCCAGCGCGATGACGCCGTAGCGCACATGGCCCAGGAATTGGGGGTTGGCGCCCAGCGACTCGTACAGCGCGCGGGCGTTGTCAGGCACATCGCCGGAGCCGTAGGTGGAGCTGCAGATGAGATAAAGTGCATCTTCCGCATTCGCGGCGTCGAACACGCTGATGTCCAGGCTGTCCATCAGCTGTACTTCAATGTCGCTCACCAGATCAGCGCAATCCATCTGGATCGCTTGCGCCACATAGTCTGCGGTGCTGGTCATGGTGCCTACGAGGATTTTGAGCTTCATCATCTGTCTCCGGATAAAAGATGCAATAAACTGCTTGACATCAATTTAACCTGAAGTATACTGCAATTCAAGCGAAACGCAACTGCCAAAGCCCTGAAAGGGCGACTTTTTACACAGGTGCTTCTTGGAAATCATGTCCGATCAGGAATCGAAAGCCACGCTCAGTGAACTGGGCGCCCGTGTACGTGCCTGGCGTGCGCGCCGGGGCATGACGCGCAAACAGCTGGCGTCCGACTCGGGCCTTAGCGAGCGCTTTCTGGCCGATGTCGAAACCGGCAAGGGCAATGTATCGATCAATTCGCTGGAGGCCGCTGCCCGGGCGCTCAATATCTCCATCCTCGAGCTGCTGCAGGACGCGCCGAGGCCGGCTTTGGCCCGTGTGCAGGGCATGCTGACGCGGCTGGACGATGCCCAGCTGGACCAGGCCTACAGCCTGCTCGGCAGCACCTTCGGCCTGAGCGACTCGCTGGGCCGTGAACAGCGCGTGGCATTGATAGGCCTGCGCGGCGCCGGCAAATCCACACTGGGAAGCCAGCTGGCGGCTGAACGCGGCGTGCCTTTCATTGAGCTGGACCGCGAGATTGAACGCGAAGCCGGCACCAGCATGAACGAAATCCTGCTGCTGCACGGGCAGGCCGGCTACCGGCGCTATGAGCGCCGCGCACTGTTCCGCATCGCGGAGGACCACCCGGACGGTGTCGTCATGACCACGGGCGGCAGCATCGTGAGCGAACGCGAAACCTTTGACCTGCTGCAGAGCCGCTTTTACTGTGTGTGGCTGAAGGCCAGCCCCGAAGAACACATGGCCCGCGTGGTCGCCCAAGGCGACATGCGGCCCTTTGACACGACCCGCGGCGCGACGGACGAGGCGATGGAAGACATCCGCCGCATCCTCTCAAGCCGCGAGGCCCTGTATGCCCGCGCTGACGCCGTGGTCGATACCGCTGCGCGCACACTGAAACAAAGCCTGAGAGACCTGGAACGCGCCGTTCCCAAAACAACCGTCCGCGACAGCGACTAACGGACCTAACCGGAGACACCCATGAACGCCATGACAGAACCCCTTTTGTTCAAGCAGGTCATCGAAGGCCAGGAGCGTGAGCTCGTGAGCTTTTCTACCCACCCGGCCAAGTACCAGCACTGGACGCTGAGCGTGGAGGGCGATGTTGCGCGCCTCAAGCTCGACATCAACGAAGACGGCGGCATCAAACCCGGCTACAAGCTCAAGCTCAACAGCTACGACCTGGGTGTCGACATCGAACTGCACGACGCCATCAACCGCGTGCGCTTTGAGCATCCGGCCGTCAAGGTGGTGGTGTTTGAGTCGGGCAAGGAAAAGATCTGGTGTTCGGGTGCCAACATCTACATGCTGGGCCTGTCGACCCACGGCTGGAAGGTCAACTTCTGCAAGTTCACCAATGAAACCCGCAACGGCCTGGAAGACTCTTCGCGCAACGACGGCCTGAAAGCCATCGCGTCGGTCACGGGCGCCTGCGCCGGTGGTGGCTACGAGCTGGCCCTGGCTTGCGACCGCATCATCATGGTGGACGACCGCTCGTCTACCGTCAGCCTGCCTGAAGTGCCCTTGCTCGGCGTGCTGCCCGGCACCGGCGGCCTGACCCGCGTGACCGACAAGCGCAAGGTGCGCCGCGACCTGGCCGATATCTTTTGCACGACCAGCGAAGGCGTGCGCGCCGACCGCGCCAAAGACTGGAAGCTGATCGATGCGCACGCCAAGCCGCAGCAGTTCGGCGCCTTGCTTGCTACAGAAATTGAAGCGCTCCGTGCACAGTCCACGCGGGCTGCAGCCTCAAAAGGCATTGAACTTACAGCGCTCAAGGCGTTGATTGACGACAGCGGCTACCACTACAGCCTGGTGGATGCGCAGGTTGATCGTGAAAAGCGCATTGCCACCATCACGGTAAAAGCGCCCGCCACGGCCATTGAGTCCACACCTGAAACCATCGAGGCCGCCGGCGCCAACTGGTACCCGCTGAAGCTGCAGCGCGAGCTGGACGACGCCATCCTGAACCTGCGCACCAATGAGCTGGAAGTCGGCACCTGGGTCATCAAGACGAGCGGCGACGCCGGCCAGGTGGTGCGCATGGACGGCGTGCTGGCCAAACTCAAAGACCACTGGCTGGTGAAAGAAACCACAGGCGCGCTGCGCCGCACGCTGGCCCGGCTGGACGTGACCAGCCGCTCGCTGATTGCGCTGGTGGATGCGGGTTCTTGCTTTGCCGGTACCTTCTATGAACTGGCCCTGGCCTGCGACCGCATTTACATGCTCGACTTGCCTGATGCGCCCGACAGCGCACCCGCATTGCAACTGAGCGCCGCCAACTTCGGCTGGTTCCCCGCCGTCAATGGCCTGACTCGCCTGCAGACACGTTTCTGCGAAGACGATGCCACCATTTCGCAGTTGCAAAAACTCGGCGACAGCCCGCTGCGCGCCGACCAGGCACTGGCGCTGGGCCTGGTGACTTTGACGCCTGACGATATCGACTGGGATGACGAGATCCGCATCATGCTGGAAGAGCGTGCATCGCTGTCGCCCGATGCGATGACGGGCATGGAAGCCTCTCTGCGTTTTCCGGGTAAAGAGACGATGGAGACACGTGTATTCGGGCGGCTGTCTGCGTGGCAGAACTGGATTTTCATCCGGCCGAATGCGGTGGGTGAGGACGGCGCTCTCAAATTGTTCGGCACCGGCAAAAAAGCCAAGTTCGACTGGAAGCGCATCTGATTTTTCTTACTCCCGCTCCTCTACTTCTTTGTAGTGGAGAGGGCGGGGGGTGAGGGCTCCCCGTGCCCGCTTTATAGGCCGCCGGCCCTCACCCTAACCCTCTCCACTATCAAGAAGTAGAGGAGAGGGGACAACACAATTTTTAAGGACCTGACCATGAGCTCTATCGACCTCCAAGCCCTCATTCCCAACAACGTTCACCTCGGTGAAAACCGCCAGCTCCAGCGCGCGCTTGAGCACTGGCAACCTGCGTTTTTGAACTGGTGGGACGAGATGGGACCCAGCGATTTCAAGGCCAAGGAGGTCTATTTGCGGACCGCCGTGGGTGTGGATGCCTCGGGCTGGGCCAGCTACGGCTACACGCCCATGCCGGACTACCGCTGGGGCATCTTCCTGGCCGACAAGGAAGAGGGCCGCAAGATCGGCTTTGGCGACCACATGGGTGAAGAGGTCTGGCAGGACGTGCCCGGCGAATACCGCTCTACCTTCCGCCGCCTGATCGTGACGCAGGGCGACACCGAGCCGGCCTCCGTCGAGCAGCAGCGCCTGCTGGGCCACACCGCGCCGTCGCTGTATGACCTGCGCAACCTGTTCCAGGTCAACGTCGAGGAAGGACGCCACCTCTGGGCCATGGTGTATCTGCTGCACGCGCACTTCGGCCGAGACGGCCGTGAAGAGGCTGAAGAACTGTTGATGCGCCATAGCGGTGACGCCGACAAGCCGCGCATCCTGGGCACCTTCAATGAGCCCATGGACAACTGGCTGAGTTTTTTCATGTTCACCTACTTCACTGACCGTGACGGCAAGTTCCAGCTCAAGTCATTTGCGGAGTCCGCCTTTGACCCGCTGGCACGCACCACGCGCTTCATGCTGACGGAGGAAGCCCACCACATGTTTGTGGGCGAGACCGGCGTGGGCCGCGTCATCAAGCGCACGCTGGAAGTGATGAAAGAGCTGGACACCGACGACCAGGCCACGCTGCGCAAGGCTGGCGTGATCGACCTGCCCACGGTGCAGAAATTCATGAACTTCTGGTTCACCTCGTCGCTGGACCTGTTTGGTTCGGAAGCGTCGTCGAACGCCGCCAACTATTTCAGCAATGGCATCAAGGGCCGGCCGGACGAAGCCAAGTTTGCCGACCACGTCGAGCTGGAAACCGAGATGAGCATCGTGGTGCCGAACGGGCAGGGCGGCGTGAAGAACGAAACGATCTCGACCCGCAATGGCATGAACGAGATTACTCGCCTGGAATACGTGAAAGACTGCAACGTCGGCGTGACGCGCTGGAACATGGGCATCAAGCGGGCGGGTGTGGACTTTGAGCTGACCCTGCCGTCAACGCGCTTTCGCCGCGAAGTCGGAGTGTGGGCCGGTAACTTCACCGACCCGCTGGGCAACCCGATCAGCGCCGCTGATTTTGAAGCGAAGAAAGACCAGTGGTTGCCAACGCCGGCTGACACAGCGTTTGTGAAAAGCCTGATGAACCGGGTCACCGAACCCGGCAAGATGGCCGCCTGGATCGCGCCGCCTGACCGCGGGATCAATGCGAATCCGCTCGAGTACGAATACGTCAAACTCTGACCGACTTCTGTCACGGCTTACGCAAGGAGGGCACCGCGCTCCTTGAGCAAGTCCCGCAGTAGCGAACGATGGCAACGCGCCTCGTTCTCGCAATAGCAGCCCATCGAAAAGTTGGCTTGATGTGAAAGGGCCGCCAGCAAATCCAGGTTGCGGCTGGCGTCGGGCTCGTTCATCTCGGCGCGGTATTTTTTGCTGAAGGCCGCCCAGTCCTTGTCGGACTCGACCGATTGCCCGAGCTTCATCGTCTCCAGGCTCGGGGCGAGGTTGGGGTACCACACGTCATACCAGTTGCCAGAGGCGAACTCTGTTTTGGGCACGCCGCGTGGTGGCCGCCTGACGGTGCCTATGCGCAGGCCCTCGCCGACGCTGCGTGCGGTTCCCAGTCTGACGATTTTTATGGGCATGGCGGTCTCCTTGTTGCGAGGGGTTTCAAGGTCGCTATTTTCGTGCGGCTCAAGGCGCTGTGGGAGCTGCGGGGGAAGCGGAGGCGCCCGCTTCCACGGGTTCAACGGTAGACATCTCGCGCATCTGGCGGGCGATTTCATCTTCGGCCATGGGTGCTTGCGCGGAAGCCGCCGGGGCCGGCGTGTCCAGCCAGTGCACGGTGGCAGGAAAGGCGAACACCGCTACCGTAAGTGCCACCTGCACCAGCAGCAGGGGCCACAACGCGCCCAGCAGTCGCCGGCTTGAAATGGCCGGCAGGCCTGAGCGCGAGCGGGCCATCAGCACGGCATAGCCCATGGGCGGAATCAGAAAACTCAGTTGCAGCACCAGCAGCAATAACACCGCCGCCTGCTGGGCATCGCCCAGGCGCGCAATCAGCGCGGGGGCAACAATGGGCACGATGACAAAAATCATCTCGAAGGCATCCAGCACCCAGGCGCATAGCGCCACAAGCAGCAGCACCAGGGCGGCCGTCGCCAGCGGCGGCAGCGTGGAGCCCAGCAGCAGCGCGTTGATCCAGCGGTAGGTCCCGAACACGCGAAACACCAGGCTGAAGGTGGTGGCGCCCACCAGCAACGCAAACAGGGCGCCGCTGAGCTTGAGTGTGTCGGCCAGCACCGCCTGCCAGCTGGCGGCTGAAAGCGAACGCCCTATCACTGCCGAAGCCACCAGCAGCACGGCGCCGGTGGCGGCAGCTTCCACCGCATACAGCTTGCCGGTGAAGACTCCGGCCAGCAGCAGCACAATGGTGCCGCCTGCTATCAAAGCGATAGCTGTTTGGGCAAGACTGACGGGGGCTAGAGGCGATTTTTCTTCAAATTTTCGGGCCCGCCACCAAACGACCAGCGCCCACAGCGCCAGCACGCAGAGGGCGGGCAGCAGCGCGGCATGCATCACGTCCTGGGTATTGATGATGCGTTGGCCGGCCTCGATATAGCCGGGCAAGCGGCTGGCCTCGAGGTGCGCCAGCAGCATGGCGTCGCCCAGCAGCAGCAAGACCAGCGAAGGCGGCACCACCACGCCGATGGTGGCGGCCACGCTGATGATGGAGATAGCCTGCGCGGTGTCCAGGTGCGCCATGCGCGGCGCCACCAGGCGCGACAGCAGCGCCGAACTGGAGGCGACTGAGCCGTTCATGGGAGCAATGAGGGCGCCCACCCCCAGGGCCGCCAGCCCATGCGCGCCGGCCAGCGGGCGAAACAACCGCAGCAGCGCCGAGAACAAGGCGTCGGCGACCGTCAGGCGCTGCAACAGCACACCCATGAAGACATAAAGAGGCATGGCCTGCAGCAGATCATTTTCCAGCAGGCCCAGCGTGCGCACCGGCAAGGCCTGCAGGATTTGCAGATCGAAAGCGCCCGTGGCCAGGCCCAGTGCCGCGAACAGGCTGGACACGCCGATCAGCAAGGCCCAGACCGGCAGCCCGGTGGCGAGAATCAGCACACCCAGCGCCAGCAGCATCCACAGGCCGGCAAGCTGGCCTGTCAGGCTCATGGCGAGCCCGGCCTGCGGCCGTGCGGCAGAAGTTCGAGCAGGCCTTCCGCGAGCACCAGCAAAAGCATCAGCGCCATGGCGAGCTTGATCACGAAATAGCCAGGATTCAGCGTCTCGTTGAATCGCTCGAAAGAGGCCACGGAGGCCGTCACGATCGGCCAGCCGGCCCACAACATGAACAGTGCCCAGGGCGCGACGCAGGCCAGCAGCGCCCAGGCATGCCAGCGAGGACGGGGCGCGCCGGATGGGTGTGGCTGCAGGGCGGCCAGGTGGGCATGGCTTCTGGAGGCGGTGGTGATGGCCACCGCCACATAGAGCGCGAAGAGGATTTGCGCCGCGTCATTGGCCTGGCGCGAATAGGCCTGCACGAGTTCGCGAAGCGGCCACTGGGCCAGCAGCAGCACGGACAGCGGCAACACCAGCAAGCCGGACACCGCGTCCAGGCGGGTCAGGGCCTTGTCAGTCCAGGACGCGGCCCTGGGGATGGCGCCTGAAAATGTCATGCGCTGGCCGCGCCGCTATGGCAAGGCGCGCCGCCGGGCTGGCGCGGATCAGGCTGGGCAGCGGGGCGAAGTTTCATGATGCGGGCCGGTGAATGGAAAAAAGTGACGGGGCTGCGGGAAAGTGTACCGGGTTCGGGCTATAATATTTGACTAGTCGGAGTGTGGCGCAGTCTGGTAGCGCACCTGGTTTGGGACCAGGGGGTCCAAGGTTCGAATCC
>Ga0136846_1230384_pt1 | contig 20439 bp, 21 predicted proteins | sample HopSoiMetagenom2_FD_96841 | JGI IMG/M metagenome (GOLD analysis project Ga0136846, IMG submission 96841) | Grasslands soil microbial communities from Hopland, California, USA - 2 Assembly 2016 (version 4) | ecosystem: Environmental > Terrestrial > Soil > Grasslands | place: USA: Hopland...
GGGGAGCCTTCGATTTCGTCGTCGGCGCCTAGGCGGCCGTGATGTTGGCGTAGAGCTGCTTCAGGGCCGCTTTGAGGGCGCGCACCTCTTTGCCGGCGAGTCCCTTGGTGAGGATGCGGTCGTGCTGGAGGGAAGTGTCGTGGCACTTGCGCGCGATGGCGCGACCCTTTGCGGTGGTCGAGATCATCACCGAGCGGTTGTCGTGATCCTGGCGCGTTTTCTCGATCAGCTTGCCGCGCTCCAGGCGTCGCAGGATGTGCGAAAGCGTCGACTGGTCGATCGAGGTCGCCTCCGCCAGCTCGCCCACCGTCGCGCCGCCGTTCAGGGACAGCACCGCCATCACGCGCACGCTGAGCACGCTAAGCCCGAGCTTGCGGAAGTCCGCGTGCCACGCGTTCATCAGCGTCGCCACGCGCTGCACGAGGAAAGGCACCGTGTTGTGGGTGACGACCGCCATCCGCACATTATATGGATGGCCATATAATTGGCGAAGGAGGATAGTTTGCACGTCGCGATCATCGGCGGTGGCGTCGGCGGCCTGGTCACCGCGCTCTACCTGCACCGGGAAGGCATTTCGTGCCGCATCTACGAGGCGGCGCGCGAGTTCAAGCCCCTGGGGGTGGGCATCAACCTGCTGCCGCACGCCATGCGCCGGCTGTCCGATCTTGGCGTCGAGGCCGGCATCCGCCGCCGGGGCGTCGAGCCGAAGGAATTCGTCTGGTACAACCAGTTCGGCCAGCTCATCTTCCAGGAGCCCTGTGGCCGCAACGCCGGCTACACGTGGCCGCACGTCTCGATCCACCGGGCGGACCTCCACGCCGCGCTGCACGAGGTCGTTACGCAAAGGCTGGGAAACGACGTGGTCGAGATGGGTCGCAAGTGCACGCGCGTCGAGCAGGACGAACGCGGCGTCACGGTGCATTTCGAGGAAGGCACGCCGGCGAAGGCCGACGTCGCCGTGGCGTGCGACGGCTTCCATTCCGCCGTGCGCCGGCAGTTCTATCCGAACGAAGGTCGTCCCGCATTCGGCGGTATCAACCTCTGGCGCGGCGTCACGGTGAACAAGCCGATCCTCTCCGGCGCAAGCATCGTGCGCGCCGGACCGCTGCGCTCGGGAAAGTTCCTCTGCTACGTGCTGCGTAACCACGCCGACGGCACCCAGCTCATCAACTGGGCGACCGAGGTGCGCCGCGACAGCTTCACCGAGAACGACTGGAACAAGCCGGGCAAGCTCGAGGACTTCATCCATTACCACCAGGACTGGCACTTCGACTGGCTCGACGTGCCCGACTTCATTCGCCGCTCGGAATTCATCCTGGAATACCCGATGGTCGACCGCGACCCGATCGAGCGCTGGACCTTCGGCCGCGTCACGCTGCTCGGCGATGCCGCCCATCCGATGTATCCGCGCGGCGGCAACGGCGGCGCGCAGGCGATCCTCGATGCGGAGCTCCTTTCCCAGTTGTTGAAAAAGCACCCCGTCGAGCAAGCGCTGAAAGCCTATGAGGCAGAGCGCCTGCCGATGACGTCGAAGATCGTGCTCACCAATCGCTCCGTGCCGCCCGACTTCATCATCGAGACCGTCGACCAGCTGACCGGTGGCAAGCCGTTCAAGCGCATCGAGGATGTCGTCAGCCGCGAGAAGCTCGTCGAGATCAACGAAAACTACAAGCGCATCGCCGCTTGGGACCTTAAAACCGTGAACCGCTGAGGACCATGGCCCTTCCACCGTTCCCCCCGACTGCCGTACCGATCCCCGAAGGCGCGCGCGCCACGCGCGTGCCGTCCAAGTACATCCCGCAGATTCCGCTGTCCGAGCGCGACCGCCGTTGGGACCGCGCGCGAAAGGCGATGCTGATGGCGGGCATGGATGCATTTGTCTTCCTCGGCAACGACATCTACTGGGGCATGGGCATGGCCAACATGCGCTACATGTTCCAGGTCGATGCCCATCTCGGCGGCAACGGGCTGTTCCCGCTGCAGGGCGACCCGGTGGTGTGGACCGGCGTCCCGCACATGAACCGGCCGACGAATCCCTACCTCTCGCTCAATACGTGGGTCACGGATTTCCGCACCATAGGCGGCATGGCGGCGATTGCGGACGAGCTGCGCAGCCGCGGGCTCGACAAGTCGAGACTGGGGCTCATCGGCTTTTCTTCCACCATCCAGACGACGCCGACGCTCCTGCACCAGGATGTGCTCAACCTGCAGAAGCTCCTGCCGCAGGCCGAGCTCATCGACGCGAGCCACATCCTGCAGGACATGCGCATGGTGAAGAGCGAGGCCGAGATCGAGATCCTGCGCGGCGCCGGCAAGATCGCGCGCAAGGTGGTGGACGCGATGATCGAGAGCGCGCGCCCCGGCGTGCCGGAGGCCGTCGTCTACGCCGAGATGATCAAGACGCAGATCGCCAACGGCGGCGAGCCGAACATCTTCAACCTCTTCACCTCCGGCCCGGTCGAGCATCCGAAGAACGAGCTTTGGCACATGCTGCACGGCTGCGAGCAACCGATCACGCCGACGATGCGCCCGCTTGCCGAGGGCGATCTCATCGTCACCGAGTGGCACACCAAGTATGGCGGCTACCGCTGCCACACCGAGTTCTCGGTGTACCTCGGCAAGAAGGCGCCCAAGGAGCTACTTAACATCTGGAACGTGTCCGTCGAGTGCCTGGAGGCGAGCAAAGGCGCGCTCGTCGCCGGCAAGACCATCCGCGAGGCGCTGGAGATCATCCGCAAGCCGGCGGCGAAGGCGGGACTCGACTGGGTAGAGCTCGGCTTCCACGCCATGGGCACCGCGTCGCCGGAGTTCCCCACGGTCGTGTATGCCGAGGGTTACGGCTCGAACACGCTGAACGGGCATCGCATCATGGACATGGTGCTGGAGGAGGGCATGTGCTTCGGCAACAACATCGACCTCCACGACTCGCGCTGGAAGCCCGACGTCGGCACCATGCTGTCAGACTTCATGGTGGTGCGTCCCAACAAGGCGGAGTGCCTGATCGGCACGCCGACGGAGTTCGTTCAGAAAGGATAGGTCATGAACCGCACGCTGGTGGGATTGCTGGTCGCTCTACCGACGCTGGTCGCAGCACAGACGTTTCCGGCGAAGACGGTGCGCATCGTATCGCCCTACCCGACGGGCGCGGGGCCCGACACCGTCGCACGGCTGCTAGCCGACAAGCTCGCCAAGACGTGGGGGCAGCAGGTAATCGTGGAGGCGCGTCCCGGCGGCAACGGCTTCATCGCCATCGAGGCGGTGAAAAAGGGCGCGCAGGACGGTCACGATATCGTGATGGTGGACAGCGGTCACGTGGCGATCAATCCGACGCTGTTCAAGCGCCTTCCTTACGACGTGGACAAGGATCTGGCGCCCGCGGCCCTCGTCTACCGCACCGACTTCCTCATCGCGGTGGCAGCTCACGGGCCGTATGCCAGCGTCGGCCAGCTGCTCGACGACGCGAAGAAGCAGCCCGGCAAGGTGAGCTACGGCACGCCATTCGTCGGCAGCCCATCGCACCTGGGCAGCGCGCTTCTCGAGCTGCGCACCGGTACCCAGATGGTTCACGTGCCGTTCAAGGAAACCTCGCAGATGGTCGGCGCGGTGGCGAACAACGAAGTCAATTGGACGCTCACCACCCTCGCGACGGCCGGGCCGCTCGTGCGCGCCGGGAAGGTGAAGTTCGTCGGCGTGGCGGCCAAGTCGCGGCTCGCCGCCGCCCCGGATGTCCCGACGGTCGCCGAATCCGGCGGTCCGACGGATTACGAGGTGAATGCCTGGGTTGCCTGGCTGGTGCCGAAGGCGACGCCAACGGCGGCCGTGGCGACGATCAACCGAGACGTGAACCGCGCGCTCGGCGAGCCGGACGTGCGCGAGCGCTTGGGCACCTTCGGCTTCACGCCGTTGCCGTCGACGCCGCAGGCTTTGGCCGACCTCATCCGCTCCGACACGGCCAAATACGCCGAGCTGGTTCGCAAGACCGGCGCCACCATCGATTAGGAAACAGGAATGAAACGCCTCGTCGTCCTCCTGCTGGTTCTTCCGTTCGCGGCCGCGGCGCAGACGTTCCCTTCGCGCGCCGTGAAGCTGGTCACGCCGTACTCGACCGGCATCGGCCCGGATCTGTACGTGCGTGCGCTTGCGGAGGTGCTGCAGAAGGAATGGGGCCAGCCGGTGGTTACGGAGGCGAAGCCCGGCGGCAACGGCTTCATCGCTATCGAGCAAGTGAAGAAGGCCGCGCCCGACGGGCACGAGCTGTTGGTGGCGGCGAACTCGCACCTCACGATCAATCCGGTGCTTTTCAAGAACGTCCCCTACGACCCTGAAGCGGATCTCACCCCCATCTCGGGTCTCTATCGCACTTGGTTTTTCATCGCGGTAAAAGCCGACGGCCCGTACAACTCGGTGAAAGATCTCATCGCGGCGGCGAAGTCGAAGCCGGGCAAGCTGACCTACGGCACGCCGTACGTCGGCAGCCCATCGCATCTTGGTAGCGCAATCTTGGCCTACCAGACGGGCACCGACATGGTCCATGTGCCCTTCAAGGACACGCTGCAGATCTTCACCTCCATCGCCAATGGCGACGTGGATTGGGCCGTGGCGACCGCCTCGTCGACCGCGCCGATGGTGAAGGCCGGCCGCGTGAAGCTGATCGCCGTGGCGGCGCCCAAGCGCCTCGCCAGCCACCCCGACGTGCCGACGGTCGAGCAGGCCGGTGGACCGAAGAACTTCGAGGTCGTGTCGTGGCTGGTCCTGATGGGACCGCGCGGCCTGTCGCCGGAGCTCGCGCGCAGGATCGGCGCCGACGTGGAAAAAGCGCTCGCCACGCCCGAGATGCAGAAGCGCACTACGGCGCTCGGCTTCGAGACGTTCCAGGCCAACCCCGCGGAAATAGCAGCGAAGATCAAGGCTGAGCTCGCCGAGAACGCAGACGTGGTCAAGCGCGTCGGGGCGAAGGCAGACTGAAGCTCAGGAAGCTCGGCGGGCTCGAAGTCTCGGCGGTATCGCTCGGCTGTTTTACCTACGGCGCAGCCGGCGAAGGTGAGCTCGCTTCGGCCATCGATCGCGCGCTCGAGCTGGGTGTCACCATGCTCGACACATCGGACACTTATGGTGTCGGGCAGAGCGAGCGCGTGGTTGGCAACGCGGTGCGCCGCCATCGCGGGCGGGTTGTCATAGCCAGCAAGTTCGGGCAGATACGCGTGCCCGGCGATGCGCGCCCGCGAGGTGTGTGTGGGCGCGCCGACTATGCGAAGCAGGCCTGCGACGCGTCGCTGGCACGGCTAGGGTTGGAGTCGATCGACCTCTATTACCTGCATCGGGTCGATCCCGAAGTCCCCATCGAAGACACCGTTGGCGCCATGTCGGAGCTGGTGCGGGCCGGCAAGGTGCGCTACCTGGGGCTCTCGGAAGCCGGGCCGCAGACCATCCGCCGAGCGCACGCCGTGCATGCCTTGGCAGCAGTGCAGAACGAGTATTCGCTGATGTCGCGCGATGCGGAGGCGGTGCTGCCCTTGCTGCGCGAGCTCGGTATAGGCCTAGTCGCCTTCAGCCCGCTCGGCCGCGGCCTGCTTTCCGGGACGATTGCGCTGGACGACAAGGATGCGCGTCGCTTTTTTCCGCGCTTCGCCGCCGACAACCTGGAAGCGAATCTCTCGCTCGCGCGTCGCCTCGATGCGATGGCGAAAGGCCGCGGCATCACACCGGCGCAGCTCGCCCTCGCGTGGGTGCTTTCGCGTGGCGAAGACGTCGTGGCGATCCCCGGCACGAGGCGCCGCAAGCGTGTCGAAGAGAACGTCGCGGCTACAAACGTCGAGCTCACCGCCGCAGAACTGGCGGAACTGGAATCGATCTTTCCGCCGGGCGCCGCAGCGGGCGAACGCTCGTTCGACCTCCAGGCGCTCGGGCGCGAAGCGCCACGGCGCGCGAGCTAGAGGTCACGAGCGGCAGGCAGGACCTCGTCCGCGAAGACGCGGAGCGAGCGCATGATCTCCTTCTGATCGAGCGAGCCGAAGTCCACGATCATCGCCACCTGCGTGATGCCGGCGTCGCGCATCTCCTTCAGCCGGTCGAGCGCGCGCTTCGGGCCGCCCATCAAGACGCGGCCGGGGAAGTAGAGATCGAAGCCCGATTGCTGCTTGTGGTAGTCCTCGCGCGCCGTGTACCCCTTATAGGCGACCGGATCAGGCGGTTTCTTCGCTGCTTCCGCGCCCGCCGCGGAGTACTCGGCCATCGGCTGCTCGACAAGGGAGCGCAGCCCTGCAACGTCCTCCGACTCGGTGAAGTGCGCGTGGTAGCAGCACATCACCTCCTGGTCTTTCGCCGAGCGTCCGAACTTTGGCAGCGCGTTCAGGTACCAGCCGATGCGCTCCTTAGCCACCGCCGGATCGACGTGGTACGCGACATAGAGGAGGTTGTAGCCTTCCTTCGCCGTCCATTCGAAGCTCTCGGGCGTGAGGAAGCACGCCACCCAGACCGGCGGATGAGGCTTCTGCCGCGGCGGCGGCAGTACCGGCAGCTCCTCCATGCGTGGCCGGAAGCGCGGCTGCATGTCGACGGTGGATTGCGTCCACGCGCGCTTGATGACCTCGATCCCTTCCTCGACGCGCTCGCGGCTCTCCCTCATATCGACGCCGAAGGCTTCGAACTCGTGTTTGATGAAGCCGCGGCCGATGCCTAGGTCGAAGCGTCCGTGCGACACGTGGTCGAGCGTGGCGCCGAGCTCCGCCACGCGAACCGGGTCGTTGAGCGGCAGCACGGCCGCGCCGACGCCGAGCCGGATGCGCTTGGTGCGCCCGGCGAGATAGGAGAGCAGCGCGAAGCTCCCAGCGCACAGCCCACCGTGCCGCACGAAGTGGTGCTCGACCATCCAGCAGTAGTCGATGCCGATCTCGTCGGCGAACATCACCTGCTCGGCGATGTTGTCGAAATGCCGGCCCGCGTCGCGCACGGCTGGCAGGTAGGTTGGCAAATAAAACAGACCGAATTTCATGGACCGACAAGTTAATTCATTACGGGGTATCGGGTAAAGGCGTACGTTCGGAGCCTCGCCTGCGAGCAAGGAAGTAGGCGAGCGCCAAGGTGGCTGGCAGCTGCGCGGCCGCGGTGATGAGGGCGCGCAGGAAAGCGTTGCGAGGATCGGGCGGCACCGTGCCGGCGATGTCGAGCGGCACGAGGTAGCTGCACACCTCGTCGATCGCCACGTTGCCGAGCGAGCAAACGACGAACGCGACGAGCAAGTATTCGAGCTTGCGGTCGATGCGCTTGCCGAAGATCGAGAGCCACAGCACGGCGCCGAATGCGGCCAGGAAGTAAGGCCAGTGCGCGATCAGAGCGAGCCGGTGACCAGGAAGACCGCGCTGGCGCGCACGATGCGCTCGGCGTCCCGCGTGATGTAGCAGTTGCCGAACGCGACGCGCCTGCCCAGCTTGTGAAACTCCACCGCCGCTTCGAGCCAGTCGCCTTGCTGCGCGCTTGAAAGAAAGTCGAGCGTAAGGTTGGTGGTGACGGCGCCGGTGGGCGGCTCGGTGGAGAACGCGAGCGAATAGCCGATGGTGATGTCGGCCAGCGTGGCGAGGATGCCGCCGTGCACGCTGCCGCGCATGTTGCAATGCTTCTCTCCGGCGCGCATGCCGAGCACCAGGTCCCGGCCTTTGCCCCGCGTGTAGAGCGGCCCGATCATCTCGATCACCGGGCTCAGTCGCTCGAGCGGGTGAAAGCCCTGCGGGGCTATGCGCGCTTCTCCAGGAGCGGCACGAAGTCGTACTCGCCCAAGCCTTGCAGGACGAGGAAGGTGACCGGCGTCTTGCCGCCGTTGGTGACGAGGTGGGGGCGGCGCGCCGCGGCGGTGAAGGTCTCGCCAGGCTTGAGGTTCACTTCCTGCTTCGGCTCCTGCAGGAAAATGCGCAGCTCGCCTTCGAGCACATAGAACGTATCGGCGACGTTGTTGTGGTAGTGCCAGGGTACCTGCTGCTTGCCCGAGAGCCTGAGCTCGGTGATGCGAAAGCCCGGCCGCGCGGCGTGCTCGGCGCGGGTCTCGACTTCGTAGAGGTGGCTGGCGTCTTTAAGAGCCTGCATGACGCCAGAGCCTAGCTCAATCGGGGACGCAGAGGTACGTGAGGGCGGCGACGCGGTGACCTTTGAGCTGGACGCGCACGAGGTCCTCCTCGCCTGCGAATTCGACCGTCGCACTGCTGCGCAGCGACTTCGTGTGTATGTCACCGACCACGGCCGGCAGCGCGGCGCCATAGCGGAACGGTCCGGCGATCTTCCACGCCGGGCTGCGGATTTCCGCCGCGGCGACCTGGTAGGTCTCCGGCTGGTCGCTGTAGGTGACCACCGAGAGCTTCAATCCGTTGAACACGAGCTCGCGATGGCGGGCGCGATAGGTGCCGAAGTCCTGCTCGCGCACCAGGCGCTCGCTTTTCAGCGGCGCGATCTTGCGCAACTCGTCAAAGGTCTTCGGCAGCTTGAGGCTGTAGGGACCCGACTCGCAGGAGAGCTTGTCGACGAAGTGCGAGATGTTGCCGCGACCGAAGGCGGGGACCGCGATCAGGCAGGCGAGCACGAGGGCGAAGGCCGGCTTCACGGCCAGCATCCTGACACAGAAGGTTTTTTCTTGCCGGCGGCCGACTAGGCCATTGGTGCTATGCGGCGAGGCGAGACCGTAGCATAGGCGCCACAGCGTCGGCGGAATTCGCGACGGCGAAGAGCGATCCCTGGCAGATGCGGCAACCGGATTCGGCGAGGAACTCGCGCTGCGCCGGCGATTCCACCCCCTTTGCCACCACCTCGAAGTTCATGCCGCGCGCCAATGCAATCAATGCGCGGGCGAGGTCGGCGCGCTCGGTGTCCTGCGGCACGCCGGAGATGAGCTTGCGGTCGATGCACACCGAGCTCGCCCGCAGCCGCTGCAGCGCCGGTAGCGAGGCATAGCCGGTGCCGAAGTCGTCGACGCCGAGCCGCACGCCGCGCTCGCTGATCGCGCGCAATGTCGCCTCGATCGCTTCGGGCACGTTGCGCACCAGCGTTTCCGGCAGCTCGAGGAGGAGCGACTGCGGCGCGAGGCCGCTTTCGAGCAGCGCCTTGTCCACCTGCTCGGCAAGCGGCCCGTCGCGCAATTGCCGCGAGGTCAGGTTGACGACTACCGTGAGCGGACCCACGCCTTCGTCCATCCACCGGCGCCCCTGCTTGCACGCCTCGACCAGCGCCCAGGCGCCGATCGGCACCATGAGGCCGGTATCGTCGGCTACCGGCAGGAACGACTCGGGCGTGAGCACGCCGTAGCGCGGATGCCGCCAGCGGAGGAGGGCCTCTGCGCCGACCACTTGGCGCGTAGCGATGTCGATACGCGGCTGGTAGACGAGGAAGAGCTCGTCGCGTTGCAAGCCCTGGCGCAGCTCGTCGACGAGCGCGGCCGCGGCCACCGCATCCTCGTTCAGCATCGCCGAGAAGAACTGGTAGCCGTTACGGCCGAGCTCCTTCGCGCGGTACATGGCTAGGTCGGCGAGACGCAGCAAGGTCGCCACGTCGTCGCCGTCCTGCGGAACGCAGGCAATGCCGACGCTCGCTCCCGAGCTCACTTGGTGCTCGCCGATGCGGTAGGGCTTGTTCAATTCGTGGACCAGCTTCTGCGCCACCGACGCCGCCTCGCGTGGATCGGCGATGTCCTGCAGCAGCACGCAGAATTCGTCGCCGCCGATGCGGGCAATGAAGTCGTCGCCTCTGACGGAGGCGCGCAGCCGGGACGAGATGACCTTCAGCAGCGCGTCGCCGATATCGTGGCCGAGCGTGTCGTTCACCGTCTTGAAATTGTCGAGGTCGACGAAGAGCAGGGCCGCCGTCTTCTGGTGGCGCCGCGCATGCGCCACCGCTTCGCGCGCGCGCTCGGAGAACATGGCGCGATTGGGAAGGCCGGTGAGCGTGTCGTGGTGCGCGAGGAACTCGAGCCGGCGCGCGTCGTGCTGCAGCTGGATGGCGGCATAGCGCAAATCTTCCTGCGCGCGCTTCAGCTGCGTGACGTCGTTCGCGAGCATGTAGAAGCCGAGCACCTCGCCCTTGGCGTCAAGGTGCGGCACGCACGCTACCTGCAGCGTGCGGCGCTGGGATCCTTCCCCGGTGACGAGCTCGAACTGGACGTTGGCGCCGCCCAGGCAGCGCTCGATGTCCGGCCGCATGCGGCCGTAGGCCTCGTCGCCGAAGATTTCGCTCACGGTGCGGCCCTGCATGCGCTGGTACGGGATGCCGAACCAGTCGTCGTAGGTGCGATTCGAGAAGCGATAGCGCTGCTCGCGGTCGACGTAGGAGATGAGCGCGGGCACGTTGTTGGCGATCAACAGAAGGCGCTCCTCGCTTTCGCGCAGCGCGGCTTCCGCCTTTTCCTGCCGCTCGGTGGAGCGGCGCATCATGATGACCGCTGACGCAAGGAGAAGCGCGGCGCCGGCGATCAGCACGTGCAGCATCAGCTCTCGTGGCCACGGTCCGCCGCTCTGCAGCCACGCGCGCATTTCGACGACGATGGCCCCGCCGGCAGTGAGGATAAGGATGCCGGCTCCGACGGCGATCAGGACCGGGGCGAACGGCGACGAGAACGGCGCGGGCTTCATTGGGCCAATGATCGCCTCGCCGCTACGCAGCGGCAACGCATTTATTCCATGCCATCAAGACTGTAGGAGAAACAAGTACACCGGCGTCGCCGTAAATCGACGTGCGATAATCCGCTTTCCGAAAACGAAGCGCCTCATAAGAAGATGACCTACGTCGTCACCGAAGATTGCATCAAGTGCAAGTACATGGACTGCGTGGAGGTCTGCCCCGTCGACTGCTTCTACGAGGGCGACAACATGCTGGTGATCCATCCGGACGAATGCATCGACTGCGGCGTGTGCGAGCCCGAGTGCCCGCCCGAAGCGATCGTGCCGGACTCGAATGCCAAGGCTGAGAAGTGGCTAAAGGTGAACGCCGATTTCGCCGTGAAGTGGCCCAACATCACTCGCAAGGGCACCGCCCCGGCGGACGCCGACGAGCACAAGGGCGAGGCCGACAAGTACAGCAAGTACTTCTCGCCCGAACCGGGCAAGGGCGAGTAGCGTCCATCATGGGATGAAGCTCCTGCGCTTTATCCCTCTTTGCATCGCGCTAGCGGGCTGCGCCAGCGTCGACGGCTACAGCCTGCGGCCCGGCGATTCGACGGTGCACGACGTGGAGATGGTGATGGGCCAGCCCGCTGACAAGCGCGCCGGCCCGGACGGGCAGACGATCTACTGGTATCCGCAGCTTCCGTATGGACGCGCGAGCTACGCCGCGCGCATCGGCCAGGACGGCACGCTCCTCGCCATCGAACAGCGCCTGGTCGAGGAGAACATCCGGCAGGTCGCCATCGGCTGGTCGGCGGAGCAGGTCTACGACCTCCTCGGCCCGCCGTACTGGCCGGAAACCTACCCGCGCATGGAACGCACGGCCTGGACCTACCCCATGCGCGTGCAGGGCTATGGCTACCCGAAGTGGTTCGTGGTGTACCTCTCCACGCAGGAGCGGAAGGTGGTCCTGACCGAGCTGATGGACGATCCGACGGCGGTCCCGCGCGGGACGTTCCGCCGTTGACCCCCTGATAAGGGGGTCGTGAGCCGAAGGCGAGCGGGGGGTTTAGGTTTCTAGTTGTGCACGGTCTGGGTCTCGACGCGTTACATCCTTGTGCCGCATCCGCCCTTCGTCGAATACCGGCGGCGTCTCAAGCAATCCGCCCGGCTGCTGCGTCGCGATCCGACGCCCGCCGAAAAGAAGCTTTGGTATGAATTTCTGCGCGACTTGCCTCAACGCTTCACGCGACAGAAGCCCCTCAGGGACTACATCGCCGATTTCTACTGCGCCAGCAGCCTGCTCGTGATCGAAGTCGACGGCGACAGTCATTACACGATCGGTGGGGCCGCGCATGACGTGCGGAGGGACGCGGCGCTGGTAGCGCAAGGTCTCCGTGTGATCCGATTTACGAACTCGGAGGTGATGCAGCAGTTTGAAGGAGTGTGCGAGAGGATTCGCAACGCGCTGAAAACCTAAACCCCCCGCTCGCCTTCGGCTCACGACCCCCTTATCAGGGGGTCAGCGGGTGACTAGCTTTCGGAGTTCCGTTTTTAGAACCTTGCCGTAGTTGTTCTTTGGAAGAGTGTCGACGAACCGATACTCGCGCGGACGCTTGAAGCGCGCGATGTTGTCGAGGCAAAGCTGGTCGAGCTCCTCGGTGCGCAGCTCGGCCTTTTTGACGATGAAGGCGACGACTTCCTCGCCCCATTCCGCGTGCGGCCGGCCGATGACCGAGCACTCGGCCACCGCTGGATGGCGTAGCAGCACTTCCTCGATCTCGCGCGGATAGATGTTCGAGCCGCCGGAGATGATCATGTCCTTCGAGCGGTCGCGGATGGTGAGGAAGCCGGCGGCGTCGAGGCTGCCGACGTCGCCGGTGTGCAGCCAGCCGCCGCGCAGCGCTTTCGCGCTCGCCGCGGGGTTCTGCCAGTAGCCGGCCATCACGCAATCGGAGCGGGTGATGATCTCGCCGACTTCGCCCGCTGCCAGGTCGCGGTTCTCGTCGTCAACGACCCGTACCTCGCAGCCGGTGCGCGCGAAGCCGCAGGTGGCGAGCCGATCGATCGCCTCCTTCTTGTGCAGATCCTGCGGCAAGCCGGTGATGGTCATGGGTGCCTCGCCCTGGCCGAAGAGCTGGTAGAGGTGCGAGCCGAAAAGCTCGATGGCGCGAAGCGAGTCGGCGACGTACATCGGCGCGCCGCCGTAGATCAGCGTCTTCAGGTGCTTCGGCGGCCGCGCCGCCTTGCTCGCGAGGAGTCGCACCACCATCGTCGGCGCGGCGAAAAACGACGAGCCGTGCCAGTAATCGAGGAGGTCGAAGATCTCCCACGGCTCGAAGCTCGCGCTTTCCGGGATGACGTTCACCGCCCCGGCGGCGAAGTGCGGCAATGCATAGCAGCCCGAGCCGTGCGAGAGCGGCGCCGGATGCAGGATCGAGTCGGTGGGGCCGAGCTTGTCGATGTCCGCGAAGTACGCCTGCGTCATGAAAAGCAGGTTGCGATGGGTGAGCGTCGCGCCCTTCGGCACGCCGGTCGTGCCGCTCGTGTAGAAAAGCCACGCGCCATCGTCGGGCTGCACCTCGGCCGGCGGAATCGGCTCGCCGTAGAGCTTGCCGAGCTCGGTTATCGGCAGGGCCTGCGGTATCGAGATGTCGCTCGACGTGAAGCACGCCTTCGAGCCGGAGTTCTCCACGATGTAGGCGAACTCCTTCGGATGCAGCTTTGCGTTCATCGGCACGGCGACGAGGCCAGCGTGCCAGCAGGCGAACATGAGCTCGTAGTACTCGGCACAGTTCTTCGCCGCGATGCCGACGCGGTCTCCCTGCACGAGATTCAGCTTGGCACGCAAGCCGCCGGCGAGCCGCGACACGCGCTCGGCGAGCTGGCCGTAGGAGAGGACCGGCGTCTTGCCGAGCGCGATGGCGCGCCCGTCAGGCAGCAGCCGAGCGCTTCTCGTGAGTAGTTGCGCGAGATTCACGGATGCCGAAGAGCGTCTGGGCGTTGCGCGTGGTTTCGTGCGCCACTTCTTCCGCCGGCCGTGCCAGCGCGCGCGCCACGGTATTCACGATGTGCGGCAGAAAAGCGGGCTCGTTGCGTCGCGCCTTGGGCTGCGGCCGCAGGTCGCGCGGCGTAAGGTAGGGGGCGTCGGTCTCGACGAGTAGGCGATCGCGCGGAATCTCGCGCACGAGCTCGAGGAGATGCTGGCCGCGCCGCTCGTCGCAGATCCAGCCGGTGATGCCGATGTAGAGGCCGAGGTCGAGATACGCGCGCAGCTCTTCGCGCTCGCCAGTAAAGCAATGGGCGACGCCTTTGCTGACGCCATGAGCACGCAAGATGTCGGCGAAACGCGGATGCGCGTCCCTCGAATGCAGGAAAAGCGGCTTGGCGAGCTCGAGTCCCAGCTCGAGCTGAGCGACGAAGCATTTCTCCTGGTCCGGATGCGGCGAGTAGTTGCGATTGAAGTCCAGGCCGCATTCGCCGAGGGCGACGATGCGCGCGTGCCCGGCAAGCTCTTTCAGCTCGGCCAGGGTGTCCGGCCCGCAGTCGCGCGCGTGGTGCGGATGGACGCCGGCCGTCGCATACAAATCGAAGCGCTCGGCGATCTTGCAGGCCGTCCGACTCTCCGCCGCCGTCGTGCCGGTGACCACGAGTGTGTCGATGCCGGCGGCCCTTGCGCGCGCGACGACCGCTTCCACGTCTTCGTGAAAGCTCGCATGCGTGAGGTTGGCCCCGATGTCGATCATTCGGATCCGCGGGGAAGGCCGAGACCCATGCGGATCTTCAGGTCCTTGATCGTCTCCTTGACGGTGCCGCAAAGCGGCAGCGCAAGCCGCGCGAGGTCCGCTTCGTGCAGCACGATGCTCATGTCCTTTTCCGCCCACGGCATGCCGGAGAGCTCGGCGCGGTTGTCCATTGCCCAGTTCTGGCCGCTGCCGGCACGCAGCGCGGCGCGCAGCTTGTCGGCGCTCACGCCCAAGGCTTCGCCGAGCCGCAGACCTTCATCGTTGGCGGAGGTGCACGCCCAGAGGAGCAGGTTATTCACCATCTTGCCGACCTGGCCGGCGCCAGCGGCGCCGAGATGGAAGATGTCGGAGGCAAACGCGCTGAAGGCCGGCCGGCACGCTTCGAAGGCCGCTTCGTCGCCCGCGCCATAGATGAGGAGCTTGCCGGAAACGGCCGCCGCCTCGCCCCGCGCGAGCGGAATGTCCAGCAGCACCATGTCCCGGCTGCGCAGCCGTGCCGCCAGCTTTTGGGTATAGCGCGGAGCGATGGTCGACCCGATCGCGACGATGAGTCCGGGCCGCGCAGCCTCCATGACCCCATTGGCCCCGTAGATGACCGTCTCGACTTCATGGTCGAAACCCACCACCACGATTACGATGTCGCTAGCTAGCGCGACTTCCCGTGGCGAATCCAGGACGCCTACGCCGAGCGCCAGGGCGGCGCGGCGCGCTTCGTCAACGGGGTCGTAGCCGAAAACGTTGTAACCTTTTGCGCGCAGGTGCTTTGCCATCGGCGCGCCCATCTTGCCGAGGCCTAGAATCCCGATTTTCCGTATTGCAATCATCGCTCGTCGAGTATAACGACCAGGAGGATGTACAGAGTGACCCGCATCGCGCTCAGCATTGCACTGTTCTTCGGTATCGCGCTTGGCGTCCAGGCGCAGACCTGGCCACACAAGCCAGTAAGGATGATCCTTTCGCTCGGGCCCGGCTCCGGCGCCGACATCGGCGCGCGCCTTTACGCCGATCGCCTCACGAAGATGTGGGGCCAGCCGGTGGTAGTGGAGAACCGGCCGGGCGGCGACGGCGTCATCGCCATCAACGCGGTGATCCAGGCGAAGGACGACCACACGCTGCTATGGGGCCCGACGGCCAACTTCGTCGGCCATCCGTACAGTTTCGACAAGCTGCCCTACGACCCGAAGGAGCTCGTGCCGGTGGCGCGCGTCTCGGGCACGGTGGTGACGCTCGGCGTGCCGGCGAGCATGAACGTCAACTCGCTGAAGGATCTTCTCGCGCAGGCGAAGCAGAAGCAGGGCTCGCTCAACTGGACCACCGCGGTGACGATGACCGACATCATCCTCGAGGGATTCCTCAAGACGCAGGGCATCGAGGCGGCCCACGTACGCTACAAGCAGCCCGCCGAGGCGGTGAACGATCTCGTCAGCGAGCGCATCCAGCTCTATAGCTCGGCTTACGCGATCGTCCGCGCACAGGCGCAATCGGGCAAGGTGAAGCTGCTCGCGGTCCAGGCGCGCCATCGCGTGCCGGGCCTCGACCTGCCGACCGTCGCGGAGCTCGGCTACCCCGGGCTCAACTTCGAGGGCCTGGTCGCCATCCTCGCCGCGCGCTCGAGCAACCTGTCGACCGAGGCGATCGCCCGCATCGGCGCCGATATCAAGACGGTGTCGAAGGAGCCGCTCATCGCCGAGCGCCTCGCCTCGACGGCGCAGCTCAACACGCCGGGCGATGCAGCGGAGCTGGCCGCGTCGATCGACGAGCAGGTGAAGCAGCTCGCCGAGGCGGCCAAGCTGCTCGGCCTGAAGCCCAAGGCGCAGTAGCTAGAGCTTCTTCAGCCGGTAGAGAAGCTCGAGCGCTTCGCGAGGCGAGAGCTCGTCGGGATTCACCCCGCCGAGCGCCTCGCGCAGCGGATCGACGGCGGGCTCGGGCTCAACGGTCTTCGTTTTGGCGAAGAGATCGTCCTGCCCGCCGCGGCTCACCGCGGATTCTTCCAGCAGCTCGAGGTACTTCCGCGCACGGCGGATCACTTCCTTCGGCACCCCGGCGAGCGCCGCAACCTGCAGGCCGTAGCTCTGGCTCGCCGGGCCTTCCTCAACTGCATGCAGGAAGACCACCGTGTCCTTGTGCTCGACGGCGTCGAGGTGCACGTTCGCCACTTCCTTGTATTCGAGCGCGAGGCGCGTCATCTCGAAGTAGTGCGTGGCAAACAGGCTCAAGGAGCGGTTGCGCTCGACCAGATGCCGCGCGATCGCCCAGGCGAGGGCGAGGCCATCGAAGGTAGACGTGCCGCGGCCGACTTCGTCCATCAGCACGAGGCTAGTCGGCGTGGAGTTGTGCAGGATCGACGCGCTCTCCGTCATCTCCACCATGAAGGTGGAGCGGCCGCCGGCGAGGTCGTCGGCGGCGCCGATGCGGGTGAAGATCTGGTCGATCGGCCCGAGCCGCGCGGCGCGAGCGGGCACGAACGAGCCGATATGTGCCATCAGCGTGATGAGCGCGACCTGGCGCATGTAGGTCGACTTGCCGCCCATGTTCGGGCCGGTGATGAGGAGCAGCGCGCGCGTGGCATTGAGCCGGCAGTCGTTGGCAATGAAATTCTCGATCTGCGCCTCGACGACCGGATGGCGGCCGCCGTCGATCTCGATGCAGCGCTCCTCCACGAATTGCGGGCGCACGTAATTTCGCTTGCCGCCCATCGAGGCGAACGCCGCCAGCACATCGATCTGGGCGAGGGCGCGCGCGATCTTCTGCAGCACCGGCACGTGGGCGTTGAGCGCTTCGAGCAGCGCCTCGTAGAGCGATTTCTCCAGCGCGAGGGAGCGATCCCGCGCCGAGAGCGCCTTGTCCTCGAACGACTTCAGCTCGGGCGTGATGTAGCGCTCGGCATTCTTTAGTGTCTGCCGGCGCCGGTAGTCTGCCGGCACCTTCCCTGCCTGCGCGTTCGACACCTCGATGTAATAGCCGTGCACCGAGTTGTACGCGACGCGCAGATTCGGGATGCCGGTGCGTGCACGCTCCTTTTCCTCCATCGTCGCGAGGAACGCGCCGCCATCGGTTTGCAGCCCCCGCAGCTCGTCCAGCTCGGCGCTATAGCCGTCGGCGATGACGCCGCCGTCGATCACCCTAGCCGCGGGGTCGTCCTTCAGCGCTCTTCTCAGCAGCTCGATGCAGCCGGCAGGCGGTGCAAGATCGCCGATCAGCTCCGCGAGCAAAATCGGGCTCTGACCCTGGTTCAGCGCGGTGCGCAGCTGCGGCAGGAGTCCGAGGCTGTCGCGCAGGCCGGAAAGCTCGCGCGGCCGCGCACTTTTAAGGGCGATGCGGGCGGTGATGCGCTCCACGTCGGAGAAGTGGCGCAGCGCTCCATGGACTTGCGGCGAAGAGTCCATGAGGCAGGCGACGACCTCATGCCGGCGGCGCAGGGTCTCGCGCTCACGCAGCGGATGGTGCAGCCAATGGCGTAGCAGCCGGCTGCCCATGCCGGTGGCGCAGTCGTCGAGTAGCGAGAAGAGCGTCGGCGTAGGCTCGCCGCGCAATGTCTCGGTGAGCTCCAGGTTCCTGCGCGTAGCGCCGTCGAGGCGCACGTATTCGCCCGCGCGCTCGGCGGTGACGGCCGTGACATGGGCGAGAGCCTGGCCCTGCGTCTTGCCGGCATAGTCGAGGAGGGCGCCGCAGGCGCCGATGGCGAGGCCCAGATCCTCGACGCCATAACCGGCGAGGCTGGCGGCGCCAAGCTGCTTTAGGAGTCGGCGCTTGCCGCTCTCGACGTCGAAGTGCCATGCCGGCAATCGGGTGGAGAAGTAGCCGTCGAGATGCACACCGTCGGCGACCAGCACTTCGGCGGGCGAAATGCGGCGCAGCTCGTTGTCGAGCGCCTGCGGCGCGACTTCGGCGACGCGCAGCGTGCCGCTCGCGAGCGACAGCCACGCCAGGCCGACGGTGCTCTTGTCCCGATGAAGCGAAAGCAGGATGTTGTCGGTCTTGTCGTCCAGCAGCGAGGAGTCGGTGAGCGTGCCCGGCGTGACAATGCGCGTCACCTGCCGCTCGACCGGGCCTTTCGCCGTGGCAACGTCGCCGACCTGCTCGCAGATCGCCACCGACTCGCCGAGCTTCACCAGCTTCGCCAAGTACTGTTCGACCGAATGCACCGGAACGCCCGCCATCTTCACCGGCGCGCCGGCGGACTGGCCGCGCTGCGTGAGCGTAATGTCGAGCAGGCGCGCGCCTTTTTCGGCGTCGTCGTAGAAGAGCTCGTAGAAGTCGCCCATGCGGTAGAAAACCAGGATCTGCGGATGCTCGCCCTTGATGCGGAGGTACTGCTGCATCATGGGCGTGTGGGCGTCGAGCCGGGAATTCACCCGGCGGATTCTACTGACTGGCTCGGCTGCGCTTAGCGCGCGGCGAGCACCCGTTCGAGGCTTGCGAGGTCGACGGGCTTGACGAGGTGGTCGGCAAAGCCGGCCGCAGCCGAGCGTGCGCGGTCGCTTTCGAGCCCGTAGCCGGTGAGCGCAACGAGCCGCGGCAGCGACGAGCCGTTGAACCGCTGCCGCAGCGCTTGGGCGAGCTCGTAGCCATCGAGGCCGGGCAGGCCGAGATCCAGGAACGCGATCTCGGGCTCGAAGCGCTCCGCCTCGGCGAGCGCCTGCGGGCCGTCATGCGCGACGCGCACGGTGTGTCCGAGTATGCCCATGAGCGCGGCGACCGCCTGCGCGGCATCGACGTTGTCGTCCACCACCAGCACGCGGCGGCCGGCTTGCGCGGGCGCTGCGCGAGACGGTGGCGCTTGCTCGATCGCCGCTTCGCCCGGCGCGGCGGGCAACTCGACGGTGAATTCGCTGCCGTGGCCGAGGCCCGGGCTGTGCGCGCGAACGCTGCCGCCGTGCAGCTCGACGAGGCTGCGCACGATGGTGAGCCCGAGGCCGAGCCCCCCTTCGGAGCGCGCGATGGTCTGCTCCTGCTGCACGAACATGTCGAACACGCGCTCGATGAGATCCGGCGCGATGCCCATGCCATTGTCCTTCACGCTCGCGAAGACGCGCTCGCCGACACGTCCGGCATGCACGGTTATCTCGGCCCCTGGCGCGCTGTACTTGGCGGCATTCGACAGCAGGTTGAACAGGATCTGCGCCAGCCGGTGCGGATCGGCGTTCACGCGAAGTCCGGCGCGGGGCAGGGCGCCGATCGTCACGCGGTGCGCTCGCGCTTCGATCAGCGGCTGGGCCATTTCCATCGCGCGCAGCAACGCGTCGGAAATTTCCACCGGGCGGCGCCGCAGCTCGATCTTGCCCTGCGTGATGCGCGATACGTCGAGCAGGTCGTCGACCAGGCGCGTCAGGTGCGCCGTCTGCCGCTCGAGCGTGCCGACCTCCGGGATCGCGGCGTCGCGCAGGCGCATGAGCTGGATGGCCGTCGAGATCGCGGCGAGTGGGTTGCGCAGCTCGTGGCTCAGCATGGCGAGAAACTCGTCCTTGCGACGATCGGCGTCGCGCAGCGCCGCATCGGCGCGCTCGCGCTCGGCGATATTCGCGTGCAGCGTAGCCAGCAGCCTTGCGTTCTGCACCGCCGTGTAAGCCTGCGTGGCGGCAACGTTGAGCATGGCGAGCTGCATCGCGCTCGGCGAGGTGCTTTCCTCGAAGCCCGCCGCCACCACGCCGAGGCTCGCATCGAAGCCCACCGGCTGCGCCGCTACGTGCACCGTGCCGCGCGCAGGACCGGCCGGCACCGCCAGGGTTTCCTCCGGGTCGTGCTCGCGGGCCCAGGCGAGGATCGTGGGGCCGAGCGAAGCCGCCAGCGCCGCGTCGGTACGGTAGCGGTCGATCTGCGCAACCGAAATCGGCGCCGGGCTCTCTTCGAGGCGGACGTAGACGAACTGCGCCCCGATGGTCGCATAGAGCGCGGCCGCAAGGCTTTCAGCCATGCGAACCGTGGTGGCCCCGAGCCACAGCGCGGGCAGCGTCGACAGTGCGACGATGTCGCGCACATAGCGCTCGGGGTGCGCTACTTCCGCGTCGAGGAGTTTGCGCACGGTCGGCGCTACGTGCCGTTCAGTTCGCGAGCTTGCGGCTCTTCAGCTCCTCGAGGAATTCATCCGGCCGCACGTACAGGGGATTCTCCTGCAGCAC
>Ga0136846_1207966_pt1 | contig 20438 bp, 23 predicted proteins | sample HopSoiMetagenom2_FD_96841 | JGI IMG/M metagenome (GOLD analysis project Ga0136846, IMG submission 96841) | Grasslands soil microbial communities from Hopland, California, USA - 2 Assembly 2016 (version 4) | ecosystem: Environmental > Terrestrial > Soil > Grasslands | place: USA: Hopland...
AGGGGGCGGCGAGGAGATCCGGCTCGAGGAGATCGAGCGTGAGCTCGCGGCTCAGGCGCCGACGGCCGAGCCCCTCGTGAAGCAGGACCTGCTGGCGCTGCCGCTGCGCGAAGCGCGCGAGCAGTTCGAGCGGGCCTATCTACAGCAGCAGCTGCTGCTGTGTAACGGCAAGGTCGGCCAGCTCGCGAAGCGCGTCGGCATGGAGCGCACCCACCTGTACCGCAAGCTGCGCTCGCTCGGCGTCGATTTCCGCAACATCACGGACGACGCGGAATAGCAGCGATCACGGGTATCCCGTCTCCGCCGGATTCGGCGTGATCGAGACCACGCGGAACACGCCTTCGTACGCCGACTTGAGCGAGAACTCGATGCGGCCCACGCCCTTGTAGAGATACATCATGCGCTGCAGGTCGCGCGCCCCGAAGTTGAACGGCTGCCACTGCTTGCCGGTCATGTGTTGTGTCTGCGCCGTGGGCGGACCTAACAGTTCGTTGACCTGCTGCTGGCTCATACCGACCTGGATCTTCGAGAAGTCGACGGTGGTCGGTGCGGCGTTGGCAGCGGGCGCAGCCGGAGTCGCAGCCGCAGCCGGAGCAGCCGGCACCGCGGGCGCGGCGGCAGGAGCGGTCGGCGCCGCGACGGGCTTCGCATTCTTCGCGTTCTTCTTGCCCTTCGCAGGCGGCTCGGGCGCTGGCGGGGGCGGGGGCGGATTGCGCAGCAGCTCGAGGTTCACGGTGCCGGCGACGTACGGATTCGCGCCGCTCTTCGGCAGTCCCTTCGCGGCCTTTTCGCAGTGCGCGCGCAGCTTGCGGTGCACGGACTTGTCATCGGCGATCTTCTCGAGCAGCGGGCGATAGCGATAGTTGCCCGACGCGCCGAGCGCGCGGCACATCCACGCGACGGAATCGACGGTGCTGAAGTCGGCGCCGGTCTGCGGATACTTCTCGAGCATCACTTCGGCGAGCACGTCGAGCACCTCGGTGTTCGAGTACGACGTGTTGGCCATGTTTTCACTTACCTGGCGCAGCGTGCCCCAGCTGCCCTTGATGATCTGGTCGACGTAGCCCTTGTCGAGATCGTTCATCTCGGCGAACGCGGAGCCGCCGAACAGGCTTGCGACGAGCACGAGGGCAATGACTTTCTTGTTCATGTGAGGTCTCCCGGACCCGGCCGTTTCGGGCGCGACTCTAACATGCAGCGTCGGCGCGTCGCCGCCGCGCGCGCGGCCGTTCGGGCCGGAAATGAGGAAAAATTCCGCGCTGCATCGCGGGCGGCGCGCTACGGCGCCGTGCGCCGCGCGAGCGTGCCGTCGTCGCGGATGTCGAGCTCCCCGTCCGGAAACGCCTCGGCGGTCAGCGAGCGCAGCAGCGTCAGCGCACCCTGGGTGGTGTCGAGCGACGGCCCGGATGGCCGCGGCTGGACGGTCGACACGAGGTGCCCGGATACGAACTTGCCCTCGTCGTCGAGCGTCACTTGCAGGATCGGCGCGATGCCGCGGATTCCGTCGACGCTGATGCCGTAATACGTCGCGAAATTGCCGAGGCTGTAGGCGATGAGACGATCGCGATACAGCTCCATCGCGCGGACCACGTGCGGGCCGCTGCCGAGCACGATGTCGGCGCCGGCATCGACCATCGCGCGTGCGAACTCGACCACGTTGCCGCGGTCCTCGCCGACGAAGAACTCGCGCGCGAACGGCAGCTTCTCGGCGCCGTTGCCCTCGGCACCGCCATGGAACGAAACGATCACGACGTCGTTGTGCGCGGCGAGATCCGCGACCATGGCCTTCGCGATGTCCGGCTCGTTGAGCTGGTTCGATCCGACGTTGGGCGCAAAGGCAACGAGCGCCACGCGCCGACCGTTCGCGATCCAGCTCGCGGTGGTGCCCTCGCGTCCCGAATGATGGATGCCCGCGGCGTCGAGCGCGGCCATGCTCGAGTCGCGGCCGGCTTCACCGAAGTCGCGCGCGTGGTTGTTGGCGAGCGACAGCGCATCGAAACCGGCCAGCTTGAAATACGTGGCGTATCGCGACGGTGAGCGGAACAGGAAGCACACGCGCGAGTTCTTGCACTGCTTCACGGGATCGCCGCCATCCTGCAGCACGCCTTCCATGTTGCCGAACGCCACGTCCGCCGCCTGCAGGATCGGCGCCACGCCGTCGAAGAACGAGAGACCATCGTCGTCGGGCAGCGTGTTCTCGGGATAGTCGGTGCCGAGCATCATGTCGCCGACCGCGGCGATCGTGAGCCCGGGATGCGTGGGCGGCGGAATCACGGGGGCCGGTGCCGTCGCGGGCGCGGACCGAGCGGAGGACTTGCCGGCCGGCGGGGCCGTGGCGCAACCCGCCAGCAGCGCGAGCACGCCGCAGACGAGCAGCGGGCGCGCGATCACCGGCCTATTCCCCGACACGGATCAGCATCGCATCGAGATCCGCCGCGCGCAGGCGTGTGCGCAGGCGATTGAGCTCGGTGAGATCGCTGATCGGCCCGATGCGCACGCGGTGCCACACGTCTTCATCCACCGCGACGCGCTGGACGTTGGCCTCGATGCCCTGCTTCTTGAGCTGGGCCGCGATGCGGTCGGCTTCCTCCTGCTTGCGGTACGAGCCGGCCTGGAGCACGTAGACGCCGGGACGCGTGACGGTCGCGGGCGTGTTGTCACGCTCGCGCGAAACCTCCTTGTCCTTCTCGGGGACGACGACTTCGAAATTCGGCAGTCGATCGTAGAAGTCGTAGCTCTTCGGCTGCTCTTCGCCCTCCGCGGTCGCGGCGGCGGCGCGCGGCTCGGGTTTCGGCCTCTCGGCGACGGCGGCCGCGGCGGTCTTCTCGCGGTAGTTCTGCCAGATCAGCACGCACACGGACAGTGACAGCCCGACCACGAGCCCGACGCCGAATTCGCGCCAGCGTGCGACATCGAAGCGCATTGCGCCGGGGCGCGCACGCTTGAAGTCCCGGCTGGTGATCTTCACGGCCAACGGTTCATCCTTACATGGTCTCGGGCGCGGACACGCCGAGCAGTCCGAGCCCGTTGCGAATCACCGTCTGCACGGCGAGCACCAGCGTGAGTCGCGCGTTGCGCAGGGCCGCATCCTCGACGATGAACTGCTCCGCGTTGTAGTAGGTGTGCAGCGTGTTGGCAAGATCGCGCAGGAAATGCGCCAGCGCGTGCGGCGCCCGGCTGAGCGCGGCGTGCGCCACGATTTCCGGATACTTCGACAGCGCGGTGATCACCGCCTGCTCGTACGCGTTCGTGAGCTGCGAGAGATCCGCCGCCGCCGCGTCGTATGTCAGACCCTTCGAGCCGAGCTGCTTCATCACCGACGACACGCGCGCGTGCGCGTACTGGATGTAGTACACGGGGTTCTCGTTCGAGCGCGATTTTGCGAGCTCGAGATCGAAATCGAGGCCCTGATCGTGGCTGCGCATCAGGTAGAAGAACCGGCACGCGTCGTTGCCGACTTCGTTGCGCACTTCGCGCAGCGTGACGAAGTTGCCCTCGCGCTTGCCCATGGGCACGAGCTCGCCGTTGCGCATGAGGCGCACGAGCTGCATGAGGCAGACCTCGAAGCTCTCGCCCTCGTGGCCGAGCGCCATGAGAGCGCCGCGCACGCGCGACACGTAGCCGTGGTGGTCGGCGCCCCAGACGTCGATCAGCAGCTCGTGGCCACGGCGCAGCTTGTCGTCGTGGTACGCGATGTCCGGTGCGAAATAGGTCTTCTCGCCGTTCGCGCGCACCACGACGCGATCTTCATCGTCGCCGTAGTCGGTCGACTTGAACCACAGCGCGCCATCCTTCTCGTAGACGTGGCCGGACTCGCGCAGCCGCGCGAGCATCCGGTCGATGTCGCCGCTCTGCGTGAGCTCGCGCTCGGAGTAGAAGCGGTCGAAGCTCACGCGGAACTCTTCGAGGTCGTTGCGGATGTCGGCCATCATCGCGTCGCGTGCGAACAGGATGATGAACTCGAACTCCGCTGCGCCGAGCAACTTGCGCGCATTCGCGATCAGCGCATCGACGTGCTTGTCCTTGTCGCCCCCGACGACACCCGGAGATGCGTCCGGCGGCGCGCCCGCGGCGACGTCCGCGAACGCCCGCTTCAGCACGTCGCCGCGCTGCGCCTTCAGCGCCGCCGCCACGGGCACGATGTATTCCGCCTTGTACGCATTCGACGGGAAAATCACCATCTCGCCGCAGGCTTCGAGGTAACGCAGGTAGACGCTGACCGCGAGGATGTCGATCTGCCGGCCCGCGTCGTTGATGTAGTACTCGCGGTACACGGTGTGGCCCGTGGCTTCGAGGAGATTGCCGAGCGTCGCGCCGTACGCGGCGCCGCGACCGTGTCCCACGTGCATCGGTCCCGTCGGGTTCGCCGACACGAACTCGACCATCACCTTGCGGCCGGCGCCCACCTTGCTGCGCCCATAGTCGGGACCCTGCGTTGCGACCGCCTTCAGCGAGGCGAACCACGCGTCCTTCGCGAGCCGGAAGTTGATGAACCCGGCACCCGCGACTTCGGCGCCGGCCACCAGTGGGCTCGGCGGCAGCGCGTTGACGATGGCCGTCGCGAGCTCCCGCGGATTCCTGCGGGCGGCCTTGGCGAGGCGCAGCGCGATGTTGGACTGGAAGTCGCCGTGCTGGGCGTCGCGCGCGCGCTCGACTACGACCTGGGCGGGATCGACCGCTTCGGCGAGAACACCGGGAACAAGTGTGCGCAGCGCCTCCTGAAGCAGGCGCTCGAGATCGGATTTCACGGGGGGTCCTGTCGGAACTCGAAAATACGGCCGCGATCTTATCCGAAACGGCCCCGTAAACCCGCGGGGCGTTCCCGCGTTGATCTCCGTGCAGGCCTCATTCCCACCAGGAGACCCCCGATGAAGACCCGTTTTTCCCGCTGTCTCATGGCCGCGGCGCTGTTCGCCGGAACCGCCATCGCAGGCAGCCCGCCGACCTCGGACGCACCGCGCGACGAGATGCGTGCCGATACCGATCACGACGGCCGCATCTCGCGCGCTGAATGGGACGCCGCCGGCTCGCAGCGTCGCAGTGACTGGTTCGACAAGCTCGACCTGAACAAGGACGGGTATATCAGCCAGGACGAGATGCGCGAGGCGCGCGAAACCCGCCACGCGAACATGCGGGAACACATGGACGAGAAGTTCAAGGAAGCCGACACGAACGGGGACGGGCAACTGTCGCTCGAGGAAGTGCAGGCGAAGATGCCGCGGCTCGCCGCGCGCTTCAACGACCTCGACTCGGACAAGAACGGCCAGCTCAGCAAGGAAGAGTTGGCGCAGGGACATCATCGCGGTCCGCGTCCACCCACGCCCGCGCAGTAGCACAACGCTCCCCAACGGAAACGGCGGGACCTCGAAGGTCCCGCCGCGTTTCTTCCCACGCGCTTACTGGTCGCGCGACACGTTCGCCGAGGCGTTCGCATTCGCGTTGCCATCGGCATTCGCATGCGCATCCACCGGCGAGGTGACGTGCTGCGGCTGGGCCGGCGCCGTCGTCGGCTTCGTCACCGTGGCACCCGCGTTGCCGTTCGCATCACCCGACGCATTGGCGTTGGCGTTCACGCGGCGGCCGCGATTCTGGGCCGGGGCGGGCGTGCTGCTCGTGTCATTCGACGAAGCGGGCGTCGCATCCTTCACCGAGTCGACCGAGCCCAGCAGGCTGCCCGAAGCATTGCCGTTGGCGGAAGCGTGCTTGCTGCTGGACTTCGGCTGTTCGGCCGGGACCGTTGCAGCGGGTGCCGTCGCGGCCGGCGCGTCATCCTTCGCGGCATCGAGCGAGCCCATCAGGTTGCCCGTGGCGTTGCCCGCGGCCGACGCGTGCTTGTCGCTCGACGGCAGTGTCGGCAGCGAGGGCAGCGAGGGCAGCGAGCTCGGCGCGGCGGGAGCACTCGGCGCGCTCGGCATGCTCGGCGCATTCGGCGCCGGCAGGTCCGGCATCGCGTCGCGAGTCGCATCGACCGAGCCCGCGAGGTTGCCCGCGAGATTGCCGCTGGCATTGCTCGTCGTGCCTGACGTCGTCTGCTGCGCATTGCCCGCGGCGGAGCCCGCCGTGCTCGCGCTGCCGGCGATGCCGTTGGTCGCGGCGCTGGCCGCGCCATTCGCGGCACCCGACACCTGCGAGCTCACGTTCGACGTTGCGGACGAAGCGACACCCCGCACGGTGTCGTGCGTCTGCGCGGCACGATCCCGCACGCGGCCACCGGCATTGCGAGTGCGCTCGACCGCATCGGAACCCGTGCGACGCAGCGTGTCGCCATGATCGAAAGTGCCGCCGAGCGAACCATCGAGACCGCCCTGGCCCGTGCCGCCCATTCCGATATTGCCAAGGGACCCCATGCCGCCGCCCAGCGTTCCGCCCAGCGTACCGCCGAGACCGCCCGTGGCTCCGCCACCGAGCACCTGGGCCTGGGCCATCGACGCGCCGCCGATCAGCGCAATCGTCAGGATGGACTTGGCCACCGCAATCTTGATGAAGGACTTTTTCATGACTCTCTCCTGGTTTTTGCGCCGCAGGACATCCGCAGCTCTCAGGAGGTACTACGCCGGGCCCCCGGGATTTCTTCCCGGGCGGCGCGCATTTTCCATTTGACTTAATCCACTCTATTTAATGGGCTTCGGCGCCAGGTCGGCCGCCACGAGCCCGACGCCGTAGGTGTCGTCTCGACCGCGCGGTCCGAGGTCCTCGGCCTTCGCAACGAGTGCGGCGACGATGCGATCCCGGCCGGCAACGTCGGGTGCCACGAACTCGCGAGCCAGCAGACCGGCGACCAGCGGCGCGGCGAACGATGTGCCGCGCACGTCGGCGAACGCATCGGGTTGCGCCTGGACCGCCGCGATGAGATCCGCGCCGGGTGCCGCGAACTCCACATGCTTGCCGCGGCAGGCCTCGAGCAGGACGCGATGTTTCGCATCGACCGCCGTGACGCCAACGACGCCCGGGTACGCGGCCGGGAAGAGCGGTGGCGACGCGGGACCATCGTTGCCCACCGCCGCGACGATGAGATAACCGCGATCGACCAGCGTCTTCACCACGCGCTCCATGAGCGCGTTGCGCGGACCCACCAGGCTCACGTTGATAACCGCAACGTGCTGCTGCGCCATCCAGCCGAAGGCCGCTGCGGCTTCGTCGACGGAGCCCCCCGTCGGACTGCCGCAGTACACGTCGGCCGCGAACAGCTCGGCGCGCGGCGCTGCGCCGGAGAAATTCGCGGCGTATCCGGCCAGCAGCGAGCCCACCGCCGTGCCGTGCGCGTTCGGGAAGTAGTCGCCGTTGCAGCCGAAGCGATGCACGACGCTCGAGCGCAACGAGAGGTGGCCGGCGTCGACGCCACCGTCGATGACGCCCACGCGCGGCCGCGCGCCGCCGGCGTCCACGGTCGTTTCCGCCGGCGCGGTGCGCGCCACGACCGGCCCCGTGATGTCGCCGCTGTCGAGATAGACGTGATTGAAATCGTACGTGCCGTCGGGATCGAGCTTGCGCAACTTCGCGAGGCCGCGCCGCGCGGTCCAGCCCCTGGGCGTCTGCAGGATCGTGATCTTCACGCCGAGATCGGGCAGATCCTTGGTGCGCTTCACGAGGAAGTCCGCCTTCTTCGCCGTCTCGAGCGCGACGTCCGTGATGTCGATGGCGACGACTTCCGCGCGCACGACCAGCTCACCTCTCGAATCGCGATCGAGCTCGGCGCGATGCTGCTCGAAGAGCTGCTGGCTGCGCATGGCGCGGGTAGGCAGGTTGCGCAGCGCGCCACCCACGTCGTGCAGCGCCGGCTCCGCCGGCAGGCCGGGCAGCTGCACGCCCGGCAACTGCACCTGCGGCAGCACCTGGGCGTGCGCCGCCAGCACGCACGCCAGTGCTGTGATCCACGCGAATTTTCGGACCGGCATGCGCATGGAAGAAATCCGACCTCCGGGACGTATTATCCACAGTTGCATGAGTTCTGCGCCCGAGGAGATCAGTGGAAAGATGGTCGAGCTGCTGCCGCGGCTGCGCCGCTTCGCGCGATCGCTGTCGCGGAACCAGCACGACGCGGATGACCTCGTGCAGTCGGCGGTCGAGCGTGCGTGGCGCCATCTCGATCAGCTGAAACCCGGCGCCAACCTGGGATCGTGGATGTTCGGAATCATGAAAAACGCCTGGATCGATGACCGTCGCGCACGCTCGCGGCGCGGCGAGGTCGCGCTTCCCGACGACTCGGGCGAGCATCCGGCGGTCACGCCCATGGATGCGAACACCAGTCTGTGGTCGGTTTCCGAAGCCATGGACAAACTACCGGAAGAACAGCGGCTCGCGGTCGCGCTCGTGCTCGTCGAAGGCCTGTCTTACAAGGAAGCTTCCGAGCTGCTCGAAATCCCGATGGGCACACTCACCAGCCGGCTGGCGCGCGGCCGCACCGCGCTCGCCGCCGCACTCGGAGACGCGTCGTGAATCCCGATGACGAAACCCTGATGGCCTATGCCGATGGCGAGCTCGATGCCGCGCAACGCGCGGAGATCGCGGCAGCGCTCGAGGCGGATCCGGCACTCGCAGCGCGCGTCGCGAAGCACCGCGCGTTGCGTGCGAAGGTCGCGGACGCGTTCGCGCCCGTGCTCAGCCAGCCCGTGCCCGAATCTCTGCGCACGGCCGCCGCCGGCACGCCGGCCGTTGCACCGGCGGCTGCGGATCGCGCGCGCGGCAACGTCGTGCAGTTCCCGACGCGCGGCACTCGCGCGCCGGCCACGACGTGGCGCGCGCGCGAGTGGTTCGCGATGGCGGCGAGCCTCGTGCTCGGCGTGCTGATCGCCTGGCGCGCGTTCTCCCCGGTGAACGACCCGACCCTCACGGCGAGCAACGGTGCGCTCGTGGCGCATGGTTCGCTCGCGGTCGCGCTCGACGGCCAGCTCGCCAGCAACCAGGCAAGCGACGCGGCGGTGAAGATCGGTCTCACGTTCAAGGCGCGTGACGGCAGCTACTGCCGCAGCTTCGCGCTGCGCGACGGAGGCATCACGGGCCTCGCATGTCGCGCGGGCGGCGAATGGCACATCCCGGTCACCGCGTCGGCGGACGCGGCGGGCGGCGACATCCGGCCGGCAGCGACCTCGGTTCCGCCGGCCGTCATGCAGGCGATCGAGGCGCGCATCGCGGGTGATGCGCTCAACGCGCCCGACGAGACGAAGGCGCGCGACGCGGGCTGGAAGTAGTCAGAAGAGCTCGAGCGGATCCACGTCGAGCGACCAGCGCAGGTCGCGCGGCGCCTTGATCGCATCGACTTTCGGCAGCCAGTCGCCGAGCAGGCGATGCAGCGGCGCGCGCTCGCGCGCCTCCACGAGCACCTGCGCGTGGAAGCGCGCCGCGCGCTTCGCCATCGCGGCGGGAGCCGGCCCCAACAACTTCACGTCCGGCGACCGGCGCGCGAGCTTGCGCGCGTCGCGCAGGAAATTCACCGCGGTGGGCAGCTCGGTCGCCGATGCGCGCAACGCGACGATGTGCGCGAACGGCGGCCAGCCGGCGGCCTCGCGCTCGGCGAGCGCCGTCCGGGCGAAGCCCTCATAGCCCTCCGCGAGCAGCGCCTTGAGCAGCGGATGGTCGGGATATTCGGTCTGGATCAGTACTTCGCCGGGCTTCGCGCCGCGGCCCGCGCGGCCCGCGACCTGGATGACGGTCTGCGCCACGCGCTCCGGTGCGCGGAAATCGGTGCTGAACAATCCCTGGTCGGCGTTGAGCACGACGACGAGCGTGACGTTCGGGAAATCGTGGCCCTTCGTGACCATCTGCGTGCCGACCAGGATCCGCGCCTCACCGCTCGCGATGCGGCTCACCACCGATTCGAGATCGCCGCGCTTGCGGACCACGTCGCGATCGAGCCGCGCGATCGGCACCTCGGGAAACAGGCCGGCCAGCGTTTCCTCGACACGCTCGGTGCCCTGACCGACGTGCCGCACTTCGTAACCGCATTGCGGGCAGTGCTCGGGCAGCGGCGCGTCAGCGCCGCAGTGATGGCAGCGCAGGCGCGACGCGGCGAGGTGCACGGTCATGCGCGCGTCGCAGTCGCGGCACGGTGCGATCCAGCCGCAGGCGGTGCACGCGAGCGTGGGCGAGTAGCCACGACGGTTGATGTAGACGAGTACCTGTCCGTCGTCGGCGAGGTGGCGCTGCATCGCCTCGACGGCCGGCGTCGAAATGCCCTGGCGCGCCGCGTGCTCGCGCAGGTCGATGACCGCCGCACGCGGGGGCAGCGCCTGTCCGGCGCGACGCGGCAGCGCGAGCTGCGTGAATCGGCCGGCGGCGACGTTCTGCAGCGTCTCGAGCGACGGCGTCGCGGAGCCGAGCACGATCGGTACGCCGGCACGCTGCGCGCGGAAGATGGCGAGATCGCGCGCCGAATAACGGAAGCCGCTTTCCTGCTGCTTGAACGAAGAATCGTGCTCCTCGTCGACGATCACGAGCCCGAGATCCGTTGCCGGCGCGAATACGGCCGAGCGCGTACCCAGCACGATGCGCGCCTCGCCGGAGACGCACTGACGCCAGGCCGCGAGCCGCTCGGAATCGGTGAGACCGGAATGCAGGACGGCCACCGGCACCGTGAAGCGGTCCCGGAAGCGTCCGACGAGCTGAGGCGTCAGCCCGATTTCCGGCACGAGCACGAGTGCGCGCTGGCCACGCCGCAGTGCGTGCTCCGTCGCGTGCAGATACACCTCGGTCTTGCCGCTGCCGGTGATGCCGTAGAGCAGGAACGGCACGAAGCGTGTCGCCGCGGCATCGATCGCAACGACGGCGGCCGCCTGCTCGGGCGACAGCGCCGGCCCGGCATTGCGCACCAGGTCCTGTTCGGGGATGCCGGGCGCGTCGACGAACTCGGCCGAGGTCGCGAAGCCGCGCGCGACCAGTGCGCGCATCGGCGTGCGCCAGTCCGCGAATCGTTCGGACAGTATTTCGGCGGCAACGCCGTCGGCGACCGACACGGCGGCGAGCAGCTCGCGCTGCTTCGGTGCGCGCGCGAGCCCGTTCGCCGCCAGCGCCGCCGTGCCCGCTTCGCTCGCGAACCAGCGCTCGGTGACCGCGCGTGACGCGGCGCCTTCGCGCGCCAGCTTGGGCAGGGCGGCGGCGATGACTTCGCCGGGCGCGTGGTGGTAGTACCCGGAGGCGAACTCGAGCAGCTCGAGCACACGCGCGTCGATGACGGGCTCGGCGTCGAGCACTTCGAAGATCGGTTTGAGCTTGTCGCGCGGCAGCTCTGATCGATCGGCGTGCGAATGGATCACGCCGATCAACCGCTGACGCCCGAAAGGCACGCGCACGCGCGCGCCGGGTCGCGGCGCGTGCCCGTCGCCGCTCGCGGGCAGGTAATCGAAGAGGCGACGCAGAGGGGTGTCGAGCGCGACGCGCAGGATCGCCGGACCGGTCAAGACCGCTCGCTCAGGGTTTTCCACAATGACTGTGGATAAGTCTGTGGATGGGGTCGGAGGGAACCTACAAAAACGCTGTGTTTTTGCAGTTTCTCGTTCAGATGATCGAATCGTGACCACATAAGCGCGTATCGAATCAAAACAACCAGTTACGTACAGGGGCTGGCGCTTGGACGTGCGTCATTGCGGACACGTGACACTGCGTCTCCGGGAGTGTTCGTAAGTTCCTGATTCACGGAAACGCAATGGGGATCGAAGCACGGTCAACGCGCCGGTCGGGCGTGCGTTACACCCCGTATGACCGCCTTTGTTACGCTCGCCGGCGTTTATAACACGCCCGATGGGAGCTCCGATTTCGGAGCCGAGCGGAGTCGGGACCGGGAATCCATGACGACGAGCCGTGCCCTCGATCAGTTCTTGGCCAGTGTCGAGAAGCGCGCGTTCAAGATTGCCCAGCTCGGCCTGCGCAACGACGACGACGCGCTCGATGCCGTGCAAGACGCCATGATGAAGCTGGTCCAGTCCTACGGAACGCGCCCCGAGGAGGAGTGGCGGCCCTTGTTCTATCGCATCCTGTCGAATCGGGTGCGCGACATGCAGCGGCGGCGCACGGTGCGCGGCCGCATCATGGCGTGGCTGCCGATGGGCACCATGGATGACGACGACGATGCGTTCGACCCGATCGCGCAGGCGCCGAGCCCGGACGCGACGCCGGCGAAACGTCTGGAGCTCGACTAGGCGATCGGCGTGCTCGAGAACGCGGTGGCTGCATTGCCGCAGAGACAGCAGCAGGCATTTCTGCTGCGCAATTTCGAGGGTCTCGACGTGAGCGAGACGGCGAAGGCGATGGGCTGCTCCGAGGGCAGCGTGAAGACGCATTATTTCCGCGCGCTGGAGAACCTGCGCGCACGACTGGGCGAAGTGTTCTAAGGCACCCACATGAGCGATTTCGAAAAACGCACGCAGGAAGTCCTCGAGGAAAGCGTCTCGCGCCTCGACGGACGCACGCGCTCGCGCCTCACGCAGGCGCGGCACGCCGCGCTCGCTGGACTCGACCAGCCGGCGCGGCAGTGGTGGCGTTCCTACGTGCCGGCGGGCGCCGCCGCGGCGGCCGTGCTCGCGGTGATGTTCTTCGTGGGCCGGCCCAACGTGATTTCCACGCCGGTGGTGGCGGACGATACGGAGATCCTCGCCGACGTCGACGCGCCGGATTTCACCGAGGACAGCGATGACGTGGATTTCTACGAGTGGGCTGGCGGCGAGGTCGAGTCGTGACGGATACCGCGAAGCCGAAGAAACCCGAGCCCGATGCCGAGCTGCTGGAATTCCTCGGCGACATCGACGAAGCGAACGACGAAAAGCAGGACGAGGACTTCTCGGATTATCTCGCCAACCACGACATCGACAAGCTCAAGGACGGCGCGAAGAAGCCGCAGAAGCCCGTGAAGGTGAAGAATGAATAGCCAGAAACCCGGCCTGCTGTCGCGCCGCGCCGCGCTCGCCGCGGTGTTCGCGGTCGGTCTGCACTTTGCGGTTGCGGGCCGCGCGCGCGCCGACGCGCCGGGCGACGCCGCAGCGGTGGAATGGTCGTCGCTGTCCGCGGAAGAGCAGCAGGCCCTGAACCGCTACGGCGACAGATGGAACACCCTCGCTCCCGAGCAGCAACAGCGCCTGGTGCGCGGCACACGCCGCTGGCTCGCGATGTCGCCCGAGCAGCGCGAGCGCGCGCAGGCGCGTTTCCAGCGCTGGAAGAACCTGTCGCCGGAGCAGAAGCAGATGGCGCGGCAGCGCTGGCAGCGTTACCGCGAGCTCACGCCGGAGCAGCAGGCGCGCGTGCGCGAGGGCTATCACCGCTTCAAGAAGCTCTCGCCGGAGCAGCGCCGGCGCCTGCGCGAACGCTGGCAGAACGCGACGCCGGAAGAACGGCAGCGCTGGCTGGAGAAACGCCGCGCGCGGCGCGGCGCTGGCTAACTACTTGACGGACGCGCCGGTCGGCGGGGTCGGGATCTGCTTCTTCGTGCCGGGGCTCGCCCAGTTGATCACGTAGTAGGTCGCCGGCGTGTCGCCCACGTTCTGCACGGCGTGCGGCTGCATCGACGCGAAGAACAGCACGCCGCCCGCAGGTACCACGATCTCCTTGCCGTTGACGTGCGCCTGCAGCGTGCCTTCCTTCACGATCACCATCTCCTCGTTCGGATGCGTGTGCGGCGCGTGGGAGGCCGCGTGCGGATTCAGCGTCGAGACGTGCATTTCGAGCTCGTCGAGCGTGCGCGTCGGCTGCCGCACGACGTCGCGTCGCTCGCCCACGGGCGTCTTCTGCGGCACGAGGTCCTTCCACTGCCACGCCGTCGAATCGAGCAGGCCCTTTGCCTCGTCGGCATAGGTGACACAAACCAGCGTGAGGCCGGTGGCGAGCGCGGCGGCGGCGAGATCTCTGCGCGTGATCATGTCGGTCCCCTTCGTGGCTGGCGAGCGAGCGTACCAAGCGCGTTCGTTTGGCTACAATGCGCGCCGCCGCCACATCCGACCGGAGCGCGTAGTGCGATCGAAGCTCGAAGCAGCCACCGAGAAACTCCTGTTCTCATCGCGCTGGGTCCTGGCGCCGATCTTCCTCGGGCTATCGCTGGCACTGCTCGCGTTGGGCTTCAAGTTTTTCCAGGAGGCCTGGCACGTCTTCAGCACGCTGATCGCGATGGATGAAGCGGATCTCGTGCTCAAGGTGCTGGCGATGATCGACATCGCGCTGGTTGGCAGCCTCATCATCATGGTGATGTTCTCGGGCTACGAGAACTTCGTGTCGACGATCGATGCGAAAGGCACCGACTCCCTCGATTGGCTGGGCAAGCTCGACGCGGGCACGCTCAAGCTCAAGGTCGCGGCGAGCATCGTCGCGATCTCGTCGATTCACCTGTTGCGCGTGTTCATGCAGGTGGGCAAGAAAGACCCGGATTCACACGAGCTCATGGTCTCGAACGACCAGATCATGTGGTTCGTGATCCTGCACCTGACCTTCGTCGTATCGGCGGTGCTGCTCGGCGTGCTCGACAAGATGTCGTTCGCCAGGCATCGCGATCACTAGTCGCGGCACAGCCCGCGCGTGCGGGCGAGCTGGACCTGGTATGTGACGAGGTTCATGCGCTTGCGCCGGTCGTCGAGCGTCTCCTGGTTCTGGATCTCCGGGACGATCCACGCGCCGTTGACGCACTCCATCTGGGTCCCGAAGCTCTGCGGCCTGCCGGCGCGTACCGCGACCCGGTCGACGAGATAAGCGAAGTTCTCGGGGTCCGTGTCGTCCGATTCGAGGCGCGGCCACAACGCCGCGACCACGGATTCCTGGAATCCGGGGTCGGCATCGGCATGCTGCGCGATCAGCAGCGCGGCCTGGTCTGCAGCCCAGCCGTATTCCTTCTGGCCGAACCAGCCGATTTCGGCGACCTGTCGCTTGAACCAGCGCAGGTTGTCCTCGTCGTCCGCGCACATGAGGTTGAAGACGTACTCGCGGTACGCAGCCGCCGCGAGCGCGGATTGCGCCTGGCGCGGCGCCCGGCGCTGCGAGCCCTTCACGTTCGCGGCGACCTTCGGCGCCTGGTCGCGTACCAGCGCCGCGCGGATCGCCTGGCCGTGAAGCGTGCGCAGCAGCAGCTCGCGCGTGCGCGGATCCTTCGCGGCGCGCCATTCGCGCTCCCAATGCCGCAACGGCGGAAACTCGCGCCACCACCGATTCGTGCTCTGCGCATGGGCCAGCTTTGCGTCCAGCCTGCCGACCAGATCGCGGTACTGCCCCAGCGCACTGGAGAACTCGGCATCGCCGGGTGACTGGCGCGCGAGCTTGAGCTGCGAGTCGAGGTCGAACTCGTCGGGCCCGAGACAACCTTCGGACAGCGGCGGGATCTGGCGCTCCCGGCGCGCATCGACGCGGCGCTGCGCTGCGGCCAGGAGCTCGTCGAGCCGCGCGATGGGATCGTCCGAATGACGGATGCGCAGCAGCGTTGCAGAGCGCTCCTCCGACGACATGGCCGCCAGCGTGTCGATCGCAGGTAACTGGGCCTCGGCCCCGGCGGAGACCAGGCTGAAGATGCACGAGATGACGGCGACGCGCATGACCAGACCACCCTGTGGCCACCGATCTTGCGCTCCGCGCGCGTTCCGCGCGAGCGGTTGCGACGAATCTTGCGTCAGCCCGCGGCTTTGATCGCGTTCACGAGCTCCGCCGCCGCCTTCTGGCCGTCGCCATACAACATGCGCGTATTGTCGAGGAAGAACAGGGCGTTCTCGATGCCGGAGAATCCCGCGCCCTGGCCGCGCTTGATGACGATGACGTTTTTCGCCTTGTCGGCGTTCAGGATCGGCATGCCGTAGATCGGCGACGACTTGTCGGTGCGCGCCACCGGGTTCACCACGTCATTGGCGCCGATGATCAGCGCGACGTCAGCGGTTTCGAACTCGGCGTTGATCTCATCGAGGTCGGCGATGAGGTCGTAGGGAACGCCCGCTTCGGCGAGCAGCACGTTCATGTGCCCGGGCATGCGGCCCGCGACCGGGTGGATGGCGAATTTCACGGTGACGCCGCGGTCGATGAGCAGCTGGCACATCTCCCAGACCTTGTGCTGGGCCTGCGCGACGGCCATGCCGTAGCCGGGGACGACGATCACCTTCGAGGCGAACGCCATCATGACGCCGACGTCGGAGGCCTCGATGGGCTTCATCGAGCCGGTCACCGCGGTCGCCGACCCGCCGCCGCCCGAGCCGAAATCCGAGAACAGCACGTTGGCCAGCGAGCGGTTCATGGCCTTCGCCATGAGCTGCGTCAGCAGCGTGCCGGCGGAGCCGACCACCGTGCCGGCGATGATCATCGCGGCGTTGTTCATCACGAAGCCTTCGAAGGCCACGGCGAGACCGGTGAGGGCGTTGTACAGCGAGATGACCACCGGCATGTCGGCGCCGCCGATGGGCAGCGTCATCGCGATGCCGAACAGCAGCGCCAGCCCGAAGATCATCGAGACGTGCAGCGGATCCGCGCCCTGGTGGATGACCACGATGGCGCCGACGGCGAGCGAGCCGAGGAACAAGAGGCCGTTGACGAACTTCTGGCCACCGAAACGCACCGTCTTGTTGAGCACGCCCTGCAGCTTTGCCCACGCGATCAAACTACCGCTGAACGAGATGGCGCCGATGATGCCGCCGATGACGGCAAGGGTCATCACGACGGGGCTGTGCGTGACTGCCTCGCCCGCCGCGTTCGCGAACGCGGCGCGATACAGCTCCACCGCGGCGATGGCCGCGGCCGCGCCGCCGCCCATGCCGTTGTACAGCGCGATCATCTGCGGCATGTCGGTCATCGCGACTTTCTTGCCGCTCCACCACGCGATGACCGTGCCTACGACGATGGCGGCGATGATGAGCTCGTAGTTGCTCATGCCCGGGTACGCGAACGACACGAGCGTCGCGACGGCCATGCCGGCGCCGGCCCACAGGATGCCGCTGCGCGCCGTCACCGGTGAGCTCATGCGCTTCAGGCCCATGATGAACAGGGCCGCAGTGATGAAGTAGCTGATGTCGATGATCAGCAGCCGGGAGAAGATGCCCGGCGCCTGGCTTACCGCGTCCATCAGTGTCCGCCTCCGGACTTCTGCCTCGCGCCCGATGACTTGAACATCTCGAGCATGCGTTCCGTCACGACGTAACCGCCGACCGCATTGCCCGCGGCGAGCAGCACGCCGATGAAGCCGATGGTCTTCTCGAGCGGCGTCACCGCGCTGCCGAGCGCGACCATCGCGCCAACCAGCACGATGCCGTGTACGAAGTTAGAGCCGGACATGAGCGGCGTGTGCAGGATCACCGGCACCTTGGCGATGATCTCGTAGCCCGTGAACGCGGCCAGCATGAAGATGTAGAGAGCAACGATACCGGTCATGGCTTAACCCTCGATCGCCTTGCGCGTGGCTTCATGTTTGATGGCGCCGTCGTGCGTGAGCACGGCTCCGGCGAAGACTTCGTCGTTCCAGTCGATCTTGAGATCGCCGGCCTTGTCGATCGCCGGTTTCAGGAAGTTGAACAGGTTGCGCGCGTACATCTCGCTGGCGTTGTAGGCGAGGGTGCCCGGCAGGTTGACGGGGCCGATCACCTTGACGCCATTGCTGCTGACCACCGTTTCACCGGCCTTCGTCAGCTCGCAATTGCCGCCTTGTTCGGCGGCGATGTCGACGATGACCGAGCCGGCGCGCATGCGCTCGACCGCGGCCTTCGAGATGATCACCGGCGCTTTGCGCCCCGGAACGGCCGCGGTGGAGATGACGGCGTCGGCCGCCGCGATGCGCGCGTCGAGCGCCTCCTGCTGCCGGGCCTTTTCTTCAGCGGTCAGCTCGCGGGCATAGCCGCCTGCGCCGTCGGCGCTGACTCCGGTTTCGACGAACTTGGCGCCCAGCGATTTCACCTGCTCGCGGGTCGCACTGCGGACGTCATACGCCTCGACCACGGCCCCGAGGCGCTTGGCCGTGGCGATCGCCTGCAAACCGGCGACGCCGGCGCCGATGATCAGCGCCATGGCGGGCCGGATGGTGCCCGCCGCGGTGGTCAGCATGGGCATGAACTTCTCGAGATTGTTGGCCGCGATCAGCACGCCTTTGTAGCCCGCCAGCGAGGCCTGCGAGGACAGGCCGTCCATCGACTGGGCGCGGGAAATACGCGGGATCAGCTCGACCGCGAAGCTCGTGATCCTGCGATCCCGCAGCGCCTTTACCTCGGCCTGCCGCGCGTGCGCCTGCAGGAAACCGACGACGATGGCGCCCGGTTTGAGCTGGCCGATCTGCTCGACGCTGAGCGGGGCGACGGTCAGGATCACGTCCGCCTGCGACAGGATCGCGGCCGAACTACCGACCCATTCGCCCTTCTTGTAGAGAGCGTCGGGGAACTGGGCGCGGACTCCCGCGCCGGCTTCGAGCAGTACTCGCGCGCCCGTGCCGACGAATTTGTCGACGATTTCCGGCGATAGCGCGACGCGAGTTTCACCGGGCGCGCTCTCTCGCAGCGCGCCGATTGTGATCGGCATGTGACGAAACCCCCAGTCTCTGGATCAGCGAGCCGTGGCTCCGCAACCAAAGCCCTTCTTTTCCCGTGTTAAATGAATGTCTTGCGGCGTTGAATTCTCGCACACGACTGGCTTATCTTACATGCCTCATGTTGGGCATCGATCTGGAAAAGGCAGATCACGGCCATTCGGATCTGCATCTGGTCGCGGGTTACTCGACTCGCGCGCTCTCCCAACTTGTGCTCCGAACGGACGTGTCGGGCATGCCGCTCGAATGGATCGACTACAAGGAAGCCGCGCGGCTCTACCACCAGGAGCAGGTCGCGTACACGTGCGGTAGCGCGCTGTTCAAGCTGTATGGCGGCGTCAGTGCGCGCTCGGGCCTGCGCACGGTGCTCGAGGTGAATTCGATCGTCGCGACCGTGGGCCACACGGGGAACCCAGGCAACACGCGCCAGGACTATGTCCCGCCGCTCAACAACCAGACGCTGTTTCGTCGCGACGCGCACTTCTGCATGTACTGCGCGCAGCGCTTCCCGGTGCGCGAGCTGTCGCGCGATCACATCCGGCCGTTCAGCCAGGGTGGGCGTGACGTATGGACGAACGTCGTCGCGGCCTGCCGCCGCTGCAATAATCTCAAGGCATCGCGCACGCCCGAGCAGGCGAAAATGCAGCTCATCGCCGTGCCGTTCACGCCGACCTACGCGGAATACATCTTCCTGAAGGGACGGCGCGTGCTCGCTGACCAGATGGAGTATCTGCGCGCGCACTTCCCGCGCCACTCGCCGCTGCACGCCAGAATCAAGAAGTACCTGAGTTAGGATGTCCTAACTAATCACGGACACCTGCCCTGCAGGCGTTTCCCGCTGCGGTGCGCAGCCCTGACTAGTTGATGCGCAGTACGAAGCGCGCGACCACTTCCTCGTGGTCGGCCGCGTGGCCGCGCACGATCAGGTCATAGTCGCCGGCGCGGAACGACGCGAGGTCGCGCACCGAGAAGGAGAGCTGCGTGCCCGACACCGGAGACTGGCGCGGCGAGCGCCAGGCGAGCGTCGCGCGACCACGGTCCACCAGATCCGCCTCATATTCCGGGTATTGCGGCGTCGCGGGCGCGGCGCCACCAGCGCATTCGAATTCGATCGAGCCGTCTTCGCAGGTCAGCACGACGACGTCGGGCTGGATCACGAGCTCGCCGGGCGCATCGGCGCGCGACATCTCGACATCCGGGGTGCCTGCGGCGCCGCGAACGGAGGCGAGATGCACCGTGCGGGACGCGACGAGCGGCAGGTGTCTCGCCGGGGCGCGCGTCTCGGCCACGAGCGGTTTGTCGGCGCGCGGCGCAAACATGACGATGCCTGCGGCCAGCGCCGCGACGAGACTCGCCGCGATGGCGACGTGCCAGTGCCGCCGCGGCGACGGCACCGACCGTGGAGCGTTGCGGCTGAGCCAGCCGCGGCGCGCCGCGCTCGCGATACCGCGACGCAGCCGTCGCTCCATCTCCACTTCATTGGCGAGCTCGGGAGACGCAATGAGCCAGGCTTCGAACTCTGCACGCTCCGAGCGCGAGAGGTCGCCCGCGACATAACGCGAGACGAGCCGGGTCTGTTCTTCGAGCGATTGGCGATCCAAAGACTTCATGAGTGACTTGTGTCACCAGTGGCCAAAATGCCTCACCCAAAACGTGAAAGTCGTCGCTGCGGCGAGAAAAATGGACAGAGTCCGAGGGAACAGCGCCAGATGCGGCGCACGGCGCTCGATGATCGCGCGCAGCCGCGTCCGCGCGCGCATCAGCACGCGGTCGAAATGCTTAGGGGAAAGCCCGAGTTCCCGGCACAACTGCTGTTTGTCCGTGCCATCTAGATAGAAGCGCATGAGCAACTGCCGGTCGCGTTCGGTGGGGAGCTCCTCCAGCAGCGCGGCGACTGCCTCGGCGAGATGGCGATCGTCCTGTTCGGACAGATCGCTCTGCTCCATCTCCATGTTCTGCGCGAGCTCATCGACGAGCTCCGAGTCGACGA
>Ga0136846_1243895_pt1 | contig 20438 bp, 19 predicted proteins | sample HopSoiMetagenom2_FD_96841 | JGI IMG/M metagenome (GOLD analysis project Ga0136846, IMG submission 96841) | Grasslands soil microbial communities from Hopland, California, USA - 2 Assembly 2016 (version 4) | ecosystem: Environmental > Terrestrial > Soil > Grasslands | place: USA: Hopland...
CGCCAGTAGGTGAGGTTGTGGCGGCTTTCCTGGCCGGGCCGGGCATGGTTGCTGATTTCGTATCCGGGCATTCCTGCGGCGGCGGTCGTGGCCTCGGTCAGTTCGAACAGGTCCGCCGCCCGATCGACGTCGAGCGGCTGGAATTCACCTTTGGCAACCATCGTCGCGAAGCGTGTGCCGGGCTCGATGGTCAGCTGGTAAAGGGAGAGGTGAGATGTCCCCAGGCCGAGGGCGAACTGCAGCGTGGTCGCCCAGCTCGCTTCGGTTTCGCCCGGCAGGGCATAGATGAGGTCGAAGCTGACGCGACGGAAATGCTTTTGCGCGATGTCGATTGCGTCGAGCCCCTCGCGAGCGGAGTGAGCACGGCCGAGGAAGCGAAGCGCCTTCTCGTCGAAGCTCTGGATGCCGAGCGAGAGGCGATTGACGCCGACCGATGACAGATCGGCGAAGCGCGCGGCTTCGACGGAATTGGGATTGGCCTCGAGCGTGATTTCGACTTCGTCCGACGGGATCCAGTGCTCGTGCGCGGCCTCGATGATCGAACCGGCAATCGATGGGTCCATCAGCGATGGCGTGCCGCCGCCGAAGAAGATCGACGTCAGCCTTCGGCCTGGAAGCCGCCGTGCTTCGTGAGCCAGGTCGGCGAGCAGTGCGTCGCGCCAGGCGTGCTGGTCGAAGGAGTCGCGAACGTGGCTGTTGAAGTCGCAATAGGGGCATTTGCTGACGCAGAACGGCCAATGGACGTAGAGCGCCAGCGGGGCCCGGACCGGCCATTCGTAATTATTCTGGAAGCGGTTCATCCCTCAGCGCCTGCATAAACTTGCGGAACGCTTCAGCCCGGTGGCTGATCGAATGCTTATGGGCGGGCTCGAACTCGCCGAAGGTCTGGTCGTAGCCGACCGGCACGAACATCGGATCGTAGCCGAAGCCGCGATCACCGCGAGGCGGCCAAACGAGCGTGCCATCGACCCGGCCTTCGAAGGTTTCCGCTTGTCCGTCGTTGGGCCAGGCGATGGCGAGCGCGCAGGCAAAGTGAGCGGCGGGAGCTGCGTCGGGCTGGGTCGCTTCGGCTTCCCGCCACACGCGTTCCATTGCCCGCATCCAGTCGCGGTTGCCTTCATCATCCTCGGCCCAACGGGCGGAGAAGATGCCTGGCCGGCCTTGAAGGGCATCGACGCACAGGCCGCTGTCGTCGGCCAGTGCGGGAAGGCCGGAGAGGTCAGCGGCTTCGCGCGCCTTGAGGTCGGCATTGTCGGCGAAGCTGTTGCCGATCTCCTCGGGCTCGGGGAGATCGAGGTCTTTGGCGCTGACGCATTCGATGCCGAGCGGTGCGACCAATTCGGCGATTTCGCGCAGCTTGCCCGCATTGTGGGTCGCGATGACGAGCTTGCCCCCGATGTCCCTCATCGTCCGGTCGCCTTCAGCTGGGACTGGAAGATTTCGCCGCAACCGATGCGCGCAAGGCGGAGGAGGCGGAGCAACCCCTCTTCATCGAATGTCTCGCCCTCCGCCGTCAGTTGCGCTTCGACGATAGCGCCGTCGGCGGTCAGCACGAAATTGCCGTCGCTTCCGGCGGTCGAATCCTCGTCATAGTCGAGGTCGAGCACGGCATTGCCCTGGTGGATTCCGCAGCTGACGGCTGCGACTTGCGTGCGGATGGGGTCGGTAGTGAGCGCTTTGCTGGCGAGCAATTTGTCGACCGCGATGCGCAATGCGACCCAAGCGCCCGAGATCGACGCGGTGCGGGTCCCGCCGTCGGCCTGGATGACGTCGCAATCGATCACGACCTGGCGTTCCCCGAGCACCTTGAGGTCAACGACAGCCCGCAGCGAGCGGCCGATCAGACGCTGGATTTCCTGGGTCCGGCCAGACTGCTTGCCCTTGGCGGCCTCACGGCTGCCGCGGGTGTGGGTGGCACGGGGCAGCATGCCGTATTCCGCTGTGACCCAGCCCTGGCCCTTGCCGCGCAGGAACGGCGGCACCTTGTCCTCGACGCTGGCGGTGCAGAGCACGCGGGTCTCGCCGAAACTGACGAGGCAGGCGCCTTCCGCATGTTTTGTGAAACCGGGTTCGAAGCGCAGCTCGCGCATCTGGTCGGGGGCGCGTCCGGATGGGCGCATTCGGGCATTCTCCTGATACTGGTGCGAGCGGGCCTTTAGCCCCGTTCGTCATTCCCGCGAAAGCGGGAACCCAGTTTTTCTTTTGGCTGGGTCCCCGCTTTCGCGGGGATGACGACAAAGGGCGTCGGGACTACATCCCCCCAATGACCCAGCCAATCGGCGAACTGACGGACCGGATGCGGGACATCTTCGGGCTCGTGGTCGAGGCTTATCTCGATCGCGGCATTCCGGTCGGCTCGAAGGCACTGGTCGGGAGCGTGAACCTGTCACCGGCGTCGATCCGCGGCGTGATGTCGGAGCTGGAGGAGCGGGGGCTGCTGACTCATCCGCATACGTCCGCGGGGCGAATCCCGACCGAGAGCGGGCTGCGGCTGTTCGTCGACGGCATCATGCAGGCTTCGACCCCCGATCCGCGCGAGCGGGCGGAAATCGAGCGGCAGATCGTTCGCGACCAGCCGATCGAGGATGCGCTTGCAGCAGCATCGGCGGCGCTTTCCGGCCTGTCGCAGGCCGCGGGCGTGGTGCTGGCGCCGAAGCAGGAATTACGGCTGAAGCAGCTCAACTTCGTGCCGCTCAGCGACACGCGGGCGCTGGTCGTGCTCGTGGGAACGGATGGAACTGTCGAGAACCGCGTGGTCCCGCTCGACGGGGACACCAATCCCGCCGCGCTGATCGAAGTCAGCAATTTCATCAACGCTCGTCTGTCGGGATTGACGCTGGCCGAAGCCGAAGCGCGGCTGCGCGCGGAAATCCGCGACCGCAAGGAAGCGATCGACGCCGCGGCGGCAGAGCTTGTGGCCTCGGGACTGGCGTCCTGGACCCAAGACCATGCGCGCCGCCCGGTGCTGATCGTTCGTGGCCAGGCTAATCTCATCGACGAAACTGCTGCCGAGGACCTGGAGCGGGTGCGGCGGCTGCTCGACGAGCTCGAGGAAGCTCAGGAAATCGCACGCGTGCTCGAAGGGGCGCGGGATGCTCCCGGATGCCGGATCTTCATCGGGTCCGAGAATCGGATGTTCGCCCTTTCCGGTTCTTCCGTGATCGCTGCGCCCTATCGCGGGAGCCAGGGCCAGGTGGTCGGCGTTGTCGGCGTGATCGGCCCGACGCGGTTGAACTACGCCCGCGTGGTCCCCATGGTGGATTTCACAGCGAAAGCACTGACGAGATTGATGGCATGATGGCTAAGGACGAAGATCAACTGCACGACGAGGCTGAGGAGCTTCGCAAGGAAACGGCGGACGGCTCGCCCGAGCTGGCCGAGCACGACCATGTCGCCGAACTCGAGAAGCAGCTCGACGAAGCGAAGAGCAATTCGCTCTACCTCGCGGCGGAAATCCAGAACGTGCGCCGCCGGCTAGAGCAGGAAAAGCAGCAGGCGACGGCTTATGCGACCGCGAGCTTCGCCAAGGACATGCTGGCGATCAAGGATCACCTTGAGCGCGCGCTGGCGGCTGTGACCGAGGAGCTGCGCGGCGACCCGGCGGCGACGCAATTTCTTGCCGGGATTGAGGCGACGGGCCGCGAGCTCGAGCAGGTGTTCTCGCGCCATGGCGTGAACCGCATCAAGTCGGTCGGCGAGCCCCTCGACCCGCACAAGCACCAGGCGATGATGGAAATTCCCAGCGACGAGCATGAGGCGGGCACCATCGTCGAGGAAATGCAGCACGGTTACATGATCCGCGACCGGCTGCTCAGGCCGGCGTTGGTCGGAGTGGCGAAGAAGCCTTAGTCAGTCCAGACCAGGCCCTCTACGTTGGGATTGGCCGCCAGCACGGCGTAGAGTTCGTTTGATAAGCGCTCCGTCGCCGGCCGCGTGTCCGTGCGCATGAACCACCCTGCGCTCGGCTTGCTTGGTTCGACGAAGCAGAGAAAGCGATCCTGTTCTCCGTCTACGTTGCCGCACCCAATCCACAGCGGAAAATGGGCATTGTTCACATCTACCCGCCAGCCCCAATCTTCTGCGCTGACGCTTGCGATCTGAACGCCGTGCGTTTTGAGCCCAGCAGCTAGATAGTCGGCTAGTGCCTTTCCATGCCGTCCGGGATTCACTTCCTGATCCTCGCCGGGCTGAGCCGGAAAGGCTGCGGATCGAAACTCAACAGATTTGCTCATGCGGCCAACATCACATGAATGCGTTGCCTGATTCCTAATGCACTTCGCGGTGCTGGGTTTCGCCCTTGGTGGCGAGGCTGAAGCGCGGCTCCGCATTGGCGGCACTGAATAGCCGGTGCGCGGCGTAGCGGCCCACTTCCGGCCCGTGCTTGAAGCCGTGGCCTGAGCCGCCGCCGAGCAGCAGGACGTTTTCCAGTTGCGGGTGCATGTCGATCAGGAAGTCGCCGTTCGAGCTATTCTCATACTGGCAGACTTCGGCGCCGGTCAGCTGAGCGCCGCGCAGCGCCGGGAAACGGCGGTCGCGGAAGGCGATAACTTCGTCGAGCGCGGACTGGGAGAAGCGCCGATCCTGCGTGTCTGGATCGATCAGCTCGCCGTGCTGGTCGTGCGCGAACTTGACGCCGCGGCCTTCGAGATCGGGGAAGCCGTAGAAGATGTCGCCGGCGTTGAAGTCGGCCCAGCCGGGCATGACGTCGGGGAGGTATTTGCGGCTGCCAGTCGGGACCGCAAAGTAGAAGACTTCCTGACGCGTCGCGAAGATCTTTTTGCCGAGGACGTCTGGAAAGATTTTCGGAAGCCACGGGCCGAGCGCGAAGACGAAACGGTCGGCGGAGATGCTCTCCCCAGACTGAAGCTTCACCGCGTCCAGGTTGCCCCCCTGCGCGACAAGAGGACGTGAGGCGCCGCGGCGATATTCACCGCCCGCTTTGACGAAGCGCTCGACGAGCGTTTGAACCGAGCGGCGGGCCATGAGGGCACCGAACTTGGGCTCGTGGAGGCCGACCTCGATGCCGGCGAAGTCGATCATCGGGAAAGCACGCTGCAGCTCGGCCTGGCCCATGCGTTCGATGGGGAAGCCGAGTTGCTTGTGCACTTCGGTGCTGCCGCGGAAATAATCGTCCTCGCGCTCGCTGAAGAACACGACGCCGCAGGGGATGAGGATTGGGAGGCCGGAGATGGCGCTGAGCGCCTGCCATTGCGGCAGGCTGTCGTGGGCGAAACGGGTGTAAATCGCGTCGCGGCCGTAACCGGCGCGGGTCAGGCGGGACTCGCCTCCGGACGATGCACGGCTGTGCGACGCTCCCCATGCATCGACGAGGGTTACGCGATGGCCGGCATTCTGCAGGTGATGCGCGGTCCAGGAGCCGAACACGCCAGCCCCGACGACCACGATATGCTCACGCGCGTTCTTGCCCATCACCCTTGCACCTAGCGGAGAAACGGCAGCGCCGCCCGCTCCAATGAGGAGCGAGCGGCGCGTTACGTTCAGTCCTGTCACTTAGCTCCGCTTAGTTGCCGCGCTCACCTTGCGGTGCCGGCGGGGGCGGAGGCGGCGGAGGAGCAGGGGGCGGCGGAACCGGGCAGGTCGCCGTCGCATCCACGACCGAGCCGTCCGGGCACGTCTGCGTCGCAGGCGGCGGCGGAGGTGGCGGCGGGGGCGGAGGCGGTGGTGCCGCGACGTGACCGCCGAAGCTCTGCCGGACCGTCAGGCCGATGGTCCGCGGCTGGCCGATGTTGTAGCCGATGCGGGCGCGCAGGCCGCGCTCACGATCGAGCGACAGCTTCACGTCCTTGTCGAACAGGTTGTTGACGTAAGCCACAACTTCGAGGCCGCTGTCCCACTTCAACCCAACTGACGCGTTGACTAGAGTGTACGGTCGAAGCTTGAACGTGCCGATATCGGTCGTCTCCACGCCGGAATCCCCGGTCGCTGGATCGAACCACGTCAGGTCGATCGGTCCGGCTGGCTCCTGGTCGGACGGCTGCGTGAAGCGGCTACCGATCCGCTGGACGCTGCCGTTCACATACCATTCGCCGGTCGAACTGAACCGGGTGCCATAGGTCGCCGCCGCGGCGATCTGGTACTTTGGTACAGTCGGCAGCCTATTACCCTTGCGAATGCCACCGATGACATGGGCGGGATCGCCGCCGATGACGGTCGAATCAAACTTGGAGTTCAGGACGCTGCCCGCCAGGGACAGATCGAGGCCTTCAATCGGGTGCGCGGAGAATTCCGCCTCAATACCTTTGCTGTGCGCTTTAGGCACGTTGAACACGATACGCGACGAGCACGTACCGGCGTCCAAGGTAACCTGCAGGTTGTTGATGTCGTTGTAGAAAGCGGCGGCGTTGAACGTGATTCCACGGTGAGAATATTTTACGCCAGCTTCATAGTTCCACAGCGATTCGTCCTTGTACGTCTGAAACGCTCCGAACGTCTTGGCGTCGGGTCCGTTTGGAACGCCGTTGTCGCAGAGCGGAAGGTTCAACGGGTCGTTGACACCGCCGAGACGGAAGCCCTTCGCAGCCTGCAAGTTGACGCTCAGGTAGCGTGTCGGCTCGAAACTCGCGATGACGCGCGGGCTGAAACCATCTGACTTGGTGTCGTCCGTGCGGTCGTCGCCGCCAGCGAACAGCCCGCCCGAATGGAAGCGGCGTTTTTCCTTGAAGGTGTAGTAGCGGCCGCCGCCGGTCAGCTTGAACTGACCGAATTTGTAGCTTGCCTCACCAAAGAAGGCGCGCTGCTTGATGTTGTAGGGAAGGTCCGCGTGATACGGATTGTCAACCAGCCCGAACCCATTATCGACGTCCCCCGCAGTCAGCGGGATGCCCAGGATCGGGTCCTTGCACCCGGCACCCTCGTTGACGTTCGGGGTCGACGGATCGTCCGGAACGCACCCGGCAGCGAAGAACGCGTTGGTGAAGTTGTCGTACCCCGGGGTTGGGAGCCGCTGCTTATAGAAGCGGCGGACGTCACTCAGGAACCCGCCGAACACCCACGAGAACGGACCCTTGTCCGTCGACGCGATGCGGACTTCTTGCGTAAACTGGTTGAGCTTAGTCGTATCCACCAAGTTCGATGGCAAGTTGATCCCTTCAGCCGGGAAGCCCAGATCGACGCTAACCGATCCGGTCAGGGCCGATGCGTCACGGCTGACTAACAAGCTGCGATGGATCTTGCTCGTCACCGATGTGATCTCAGCCGGGCCGAGGTCGTAGCTAGCCGTGAGGTCGAGCAGGGTCGTCTGGTCGCGGAACTTCTCGCGCAGCTTCAGATACTGCTTGCGCTTGCCGAGGTCGTCGCCGCCTGACGTCGTGAACTCATTGTCGTAGAGGTTGTAAACTTCCTCGCGATTGAAGCCTCCGGCCTTCACGTTCTGGTAGACGAGGCGCGGCGTGACCTTGATGCGGTCCGTCGGCTCCCACAACAGCGAAACGCGGGTGCCGAAGCGATCGCCATCGTTGACATTCTTGCCGTGCGCCGGGCCAACCGCGTCCACAAAACCGCCGAAGTGGGTGTAGTAGGTGACGAGGCGAGCGGCGAGCGTGTCGGCGATCGGCATGTTGATCGCGCCCTTCGCGTTCCAGCCCATCGATCCGCCGGCGAGGAAGTTTACGCCGCCTTCGACCTGGCCTTCGACCACGCCGATCTTCGGCTGGTTGGTGATGTAGCGGACGGTGCCGCCGACCGATCCGGCGCCGAACAGCGTGCCTTGCGGGCCGCGCAGCGTCTCGACGCGGTTCAGGTCGAAGAGGTCGAAGTCAGGCGTAAACAGCGACAGCGAGACGATGCTCTCGTCGAGGTAGACGCCGACCTGCTCCTTCACGCCAGGCTGGTCGCGGACGACTTGGCCGGCGGAGACTCCACGAACCGAGACCTGGCTCTGCCCCGGGCCGAGATTCTGGACCGTGAGGCCTGCGACGTTTCGCGCGATGTCTTCAATCGTCTGCGCGTTCGCGCGCTGGATGTCGGCCTGAGTCTGGGCGTTAACGGAGAAGGGAACGTCCTGGACCGTCGATGCGCGTTTGGTCGCGGTGACGATGATGGCTTGCTCTTCATCCGGGTTCGGGACCGTCGTCTGGGTCGCCTGATTAGACGCTTGAGCGGTGGCCTCGGCGGCCGTTTGGGCGGCGGCCGGGAACGAAATTGCCAACGCGGATGTGCCGATGAACAAGGCTGCCGGAATGCGCATAAGATCCCCCCTGTAGTGTCGTTACGCGGACATATGCCCGAAACGGCCGCTACTCCGGAAGGCCATGCTGCACGTGCGAATGCTTTCTCGTTACGGCTGTTGCAGGATTGTTACAACATTCATCAACTAGCTGAACGGCAGGAGCGAGGCCGGAGGGCAGACCGGAACTGGCGCTCCGCGGTCTGCTAGGAAGCGGTGGCGAACGATTTCTGCCTGTTGCTCAAGGCCGTAGCGCCCGAACTGCCGCCCGGGCACAAGGTGATAGCCGTACTTGCAGAAGGGATGGCGCATTAGCGGCAGGTAGAAGAGGCCCTTCGCCTGCGTTTGCCAGACGTGCGTCAGCTCGTGGATGAAATAGCCTTGCGCGTGCAGGGATTCCTTCGAGAAATCCTCGGACCAGCCGCCGCCATCAGGGTGGAAATAGATGTTGCCCATCGGAGCCATGGCGGAGCGCCGGGGCTGGAACGGCCACCATTTGCCACGCACCAGCTGCACCTTCGAATAATCGATGGCCGATCCGAAGATGGACCGCGCCATCTCGATCTCGCCTGGCGTGAGAGGGCGCCGCTCCATGCGTCGATAGCTAAGCGCTGTTCATCGCCGCACCAAGGGGCGCTCTTGCGGCGGTTTGTGCGCATCGCTACGTGCAATCGCAAATAAGAATGGAGGAAGGTTCCAATGAGCGAGACTGCCGATCGGGTGAAGAAGATCGTCGTCGAACATCTCGGCGTCGAGGCCGACAAGGTCACCGAAGACGCCAGCTTCATCGATGATCTCGGCGCGGACAGCCTCGACATCGTCGAGCTGGTCATGGCCTTCGAGGAGGAATTCGGGGTCGAAATCCCCGACGACGCCGCGGAGAAGATCACGACGGTTCACGACGCGATCGCCTATATCGATCAGAACAAGGGCTGATCGGGAACGATCGCTTTTCATTTGCCGTTCGCCCAGCGCTTGTCGAAGGGCTGTCCTGCTATTAGCGCGGGATAGAAGAACAGGGCTTCGACAGGCTCAGCCCTAACGGGTTGGGCCTGTTGTTTTTTGGAGTTGGATCAATGCGCCGTGTCGTAGTGACGGGTCTGGGTCTGGTGACGCCCCTTGGCGGGGACGTCGAGACCACGTGGCAAAACCTTATCGCCGGCAAGAGCGGTATCGCGGCCATCACGCGCTTCGATACCACCGACCAAAAGGCGAAGATCGCCGGCGAGGTGAAGCCAAAGGATCATCCGATGGGCTTCGATCCCGACAAGCGCGTGGATCACAAAGTCCAGCGCCAGGTCGATCCGTTCATCGTCTACGCGATCGACGCCGCCGGCCAGGCGCTCGAAGACGCCGGCCTCGCCGACATGGACGAGGACCTCAAGGAGCGCACAGGCGTCTCGATCGGATCCGGAATCGGCGGATTACCGGGGATCGAAAGCGAATCGCTCGTGCTTGCGGAAAAAGGCGCGGCCCGCGTCAGCCCGCATTTCGTCCATGGCCGACTGATCAATCTCACGTCCGGGCAAGTTTCGATCAAATATGGCCTGATGGGGCCCAACCATTCAGTGGTGACGGCGTGCTCGACGGGTGCGCACTCGATCGGCGACGCAGCGCGCATGATCAAGGACGGCGACGCGGACGTCATGCTTGCGGGGGGCGCCGAGAGCACGATCAACCCGCTTGGCGTTGCCGGCTTTGCCCAGGCTCGGGCGCTCAACACGTCGTACAACGACCGCCCCGAGCAGGCGAGCAGGCCTTATGACAAGAATCGCGAAGGCTTCGTCATGGGCGAGGGCGCCGGCGTCGTCGTGCTCGAGGAATATGAGCACGCGAAGGCGCGTGGCGCCAAAATCTATGCCGAGGTCGTCGGTTATGGCCTGTCGGGCGACGCCTATCACGTAACTGCTCCGCATCCCGAAGGACGCGGCGCCGAGTTGGCGATGAAGATGGCGCTTAAGAAGGCCGGCCTGAAGCCGGAGGACATCGATTACGTCAATGCCCATGGTACTTCGACCATGGCCGACACGATTGAACTGGCAGCGGTCAAGCGCGTGCTTGGCGACGACCTTCACGGCGCGTCGATGAGCAGCACCAAGTCGGCAATCGGCCACCTGCTCGGCGGAGCCGGCGCCGTCGAAGCGATCTTCTGCATCCTGGCCATCCGCGACCAGATCGTCCCGCCGACGCTCAACCTCGACGATCCGGACGAAGGCACGGAAGGCGTCGATCTGGTCCCGCACAAGGCCAAGAAGCGGCCGGTCCGGGCAGTGCTCAGCAACAGCTTCGGTTTCGGCGGCACCAACGCCTCCCTGATCATGCAGGCCGTGTGAAGCGACTCCTGCTGACCGGCATGGGTGGGCTGATCCTCGCCGGGCTGCTGGTCACTTATTTTCTGTGGTGGGCGCCGGGACCGAAACGCGTCGCACACGACGTGCTGATCCCCGAAGGCGCGACGCTCGGCACTGTGTCTCGCCAGCTAGCGAAAGAAGGCGCGATCCCGGGAACCGTCAGGACCTATTACGTCATGGCTCGCATCTTTGGTTCGCGCGATCCGATTCAGGCTGGCGAATTCTCGATACCCAAGGGAATGAGCGGCGCCGCGGTGCTCGACCTGCTCCAGCACGGCAAGCCGACGCAGCGGTTGATTACGGTCGTCCCGGGAATGCCGTCGATCATCATCGCGGAAAAGCTTGCTTCCAATCCGTACCTAACGGGCCCGCCGGCAGTGGTTGAGGAAGGTTCGGTGCTCCCGGACAGCTACGGCTTTCAGCGCGGCGAGACGCGGGCGATCGTCGCAAGCCGAATGCAGGCTTCGATGGCGCGAGCAATCGATGCGCTGTGGCCGAAGCGCGATTATGTCTGTCCGTTGTCGACGAAAGAAGAGGCGGTGACGCTAGCGTCGATCGTCGAGAAAGAGACGGGCAAGCCGAGTGACCGGCCAATGATTGCTGCAGTTTACTGCAATCGCTTGCGGATCGGCATGAAGCTCGATGCCGACCCAACCGTCATTTACCCGGTTACCAAGGGCAAGCCGCTGGGCCGCCGCATTCTTCGCTCCGAGCTCAACTCGGATGACCCCTACAACACGTACCGGCGACCGGGCCTCCCGCCAGGGCCGATCACCAACCCGGGCAAACCCGCGATTGAGTCCGTGCTCCACCCGGCAAAAAGCCAGGCGCTTTATTTCGTCGCGACGGGCGCTGCCGACGGCAGCTCGGTCTTTGCCAACACCCTTGCGGAGCACAACGCAAACGTCGCGAAGCTGTACGCGCTTCGCCGCCAGCGCGGCGAGATGTGACTTAGCGCGGGCCCAAGGCTTCCGATTTTACGTAGCCGACCTGGCGATCGTCGCCTGCATAACCCCATGTCCAACCGAGCGTGTCGTCGAGAAGCTGGAAGGACTCTCCCTGCTGCAGCTTACGAAGGACCGCGGCTTCATTGGATGGTTCGGCGCGAAGCTCAGCCGTCGCCGAAACCTTGCGCTCGATCGGCTCGGCGTAGTGAGACGCAATCACCGAACCGGCCAGCGCGACGTCTGCCAAGTCTTTGCGGAAAGCGTTGAAGTTGGGGTCGGGCGGGTTCGAGTGTCCGCTCAGCGCGAAGGAATCACCGCCCGTGAGCGTAGGCGTGAGCCTGGGCCTGCCCGATGACTGGCCGATGGCCTGATCCGCCGCCGTCTCCTTCGCGGAGGTTGCGCTTGAAACCTTCAAGAAATTCAGCCCCACTGTTGGTGCGGACGACGAACACATTGCGCCGGTCGTCCTGGTCCCTCTCGCGGCGGAGATAGCCGAGCGCGCCGAGCGTATTCAAGGCGCGAGTCACCACAGGCTTGGAAACACCCAGGATTCGCGCCAGGCCGCGGACCGTGTGCGGCCCGGGGGTCAGGTAGACGAGCATCAGCAGGGCCATCTGCCGATTGGTCAGGTCGGGCTCGCCCGAGCGGACATAGGCGATCAGCGCCTTCATCCAGCTTGTTAGCGAAACCTCGCCCATCGCCGCCAATCTCCATTCCCTTCGTCGCGTAGTGCGGAAGTAAACCGGTAAGGGCGCGAAATGTTGCAGGGCAAAAGCCCGAAAAGGCTGAATTCCCGGCAAGATGCCGTTTCAGGTGTGGGAATAGCGTCGGCGAATAGCCTCAAACACGGCGCGAAGTCCGAGCGCCTCTCCACCCTTCGGGCGGCCGGGCTTGGCAGGATCTCGCCACGCCCAGGTGTCCAGATGCGCCCAGGCGATCTCGTCGGGCACGAACCGTTTCAGGAACATTGCGGCGGTGATGCAGCCTGCCATTGGCGAGCTGGACGAATTCGCGAAATCCGCGATGTCGCTCTTGAGAAGATCGTCATAGGGGTCCCACAGGGGCATGCGCCACAGCGGATCTTCGACCTCGCGAGCGGCGGTCTCGATCTCGGCGGCAAGATCGTCCCGGTTCGAGAATGTAGCGGGCAGGTCCGGGCCGAGGGCAACGCGCGCCGCGCCGGTAAGCGTGGCGAAATCGACGATCAGTTCCGGCTTGTCCTCGACGGCTTTTGCTAGCGCATCGGCCAGGATCAGCCGGCCCTCCGCATCGGTATTGTCGATTTCGACCGTCAGGCCCTTGCGCGACTTGACGATGTCGCCGGGGCGGTAGGCTGCACCGGACACGGCATTCTCGACGGCCGGGATGAGCAGGTGGAGGCGAACGGGCAGGCGCTCGAGCGTAATGAGGCGGGCAAGGGCGAGAGCGTGCGCTGCGCCGCCCATGTCCTTCTTCATGATGCGCATCCCGGACGCGGATTTAAGGTCGAGGCCGCCGCTGTCGAAGCAGACGCCCTTGCCGACCAACGCGATGCGCGGGTGCCGCGTGTCGCCCCATTCGAGTTCTATCAGGCGCGGCGCACGTTCGGGTGTTGCTGCTGCGCCAACCGCGGCGATGAGGGGATAGCCTTCGTTTAGGTCGGCTCCCGATGTGACCTTGACCTTTGCACCCGATCGGCTCGCTTCCGCTTTGACCGCGTCTTCGATTTGTTGGGGGCCGAGATCGGCTGCCGGAATATTCACGAGGTCGCGGACGAGCGCCGTTGCCTCCGCCAGGCGAATGGTTTCATCGATCCGAGCCGGGTCGCCCGTGACCAAGACGCGTGCGCCTGGCTCATCGCCTGCGTTCGAGCGGTAGTCGTCGAAACGATGCTGCGCGAGGAGCCAGCCGAACGCTGCCTGCCCGACCTCGCCCGACGCCAGCTTATACACGCCCTCGGGCAAGCTTTCGGCGAGCTTGGCGAGGCACCAGGGCGACGGCTCAGCCGCATCCTTCACCGCGCTCACGACCTCGAATTCGTTGCCGCGCGGAAGAATGACGAATGCCGAGCCCTTCTTACCGTCGAACCGATGCGCCTCGATCAGCGCGCGATCCTCGGCAGGCCGCGCCTTTAGCCAGGCATCGAACGAGCCTTTGTCGACGAGGTGGATGAGCCGGGCCTTCTGGCCACGGTCGGGGACGAGGAGCGAGGCGAAATCGGTCATGGTCGCGGCTCTAGAGCCGGACGTTGCGCAGGGCCAGCACGTGAACAGTTTGTAACCGTTGGAACGCCCGCCATAGCCCGCCCGTTAGATTTTCGGGGGATTTGCAGGGAGTCTCCCGATGAAGCGCAGTTGGGCCGCAATCGTCCTCGCCATTGTCATGGCCTTGATTGGCTTCACGCTGGCGGTTGGCGGCGGCTGGCTCTTGAGCCTCGGGGGATCACCTTATTACCTGATCGCCGGCGTGCTCATGATCGCGTCGGCCTGGCTGCTGATGCGCGGACGCCTGCTCGGCGGATGGATATATATCGGGACCTTCGTTCTCTCGGCGATTTGGGGTTTCGCGGAAGCGCGCGGCAACGCGTGGGCCCTGATCCCGTGGCTTGTTGCGCCGCTGGTGCTGCTTATCGCCGTATTGCTCGTGATGCCGGGCCTGACCCGCGCTCCCAACCGCTGGAAATATGCGGGGGGCGGAATTGTCGTTGCGGTCCTGTTCGTCGTCATCAGCTTCGCCGCGCTCGGCAATGGCAGCTCGGCAATTGCGGCGCTCCCGCAAGGTGGCGCGGCGATGGTCGACCCATCGGGCCTGGTCACGGGTGCCGACTGGCCTGCCTATGGCGGGACGGGGGCTGCACAGCGCTACTCGCCGCTGGCGCAGATCAATCCGGGCAATGTCGGCAAGCTGCAGAAGGTGTGGGAATTCCACACCGGTGGAAACCCGACCAACGCGGATTACCAGAAGCTCTACGGGACCGAGAATACGCCGTTGAAGGTCGGTAATCTGCTTTACACGTGCACCGCCAAGAACATCGTCATTGCGATCGACGCGGCGACCGGGAAGCAGGAGTGGCGCTACGATCCGCAGGTGCCGGACAAATGGATCCCGTACACGACGGCGTGCCGGGGCGTGGCCTGGTACAAGGTGCCGGATGCGGCAGCCAACACGCTGTGCGCGAGCCGGATCATCGAGGGTACGCTCGACAGCCGCCTGATTGCGCTCGATGCCCTGACCGGGCGCCCGTGCACCGACTTCAACGGAACGGGCCAGCAGGACACCAAGATCGGCATGGGTTGGGTCCCGCCCGGCTCGGCAGCGATCAACTCCGCGCCTACCATCGTTCGGGGAATCATCGTCGTTCCGCACCAGATACTGGACGGACAATGCCGGTGTGCGCCGTCGGGCGTGATTCTGGGCTTCGACGCCAGGACCGGCAAGCTCGCCTGGGCGTGGGACATGATGCACCCGGACTGGAATGGCTATCCGCCGAAGGGGCAGACGTGGGCTCGCGGGACACCGAACAGCTGGACGAGCAGCACGGGCGACGAGAAGCTCGGGCTGGTTTACGTGCCGACGGGGAATATGGCGGACGATTACGTCTCCGCTGGCCGTCCGCCGCAGGCCAACCAATATTCAAGCTCGGTCGTCGCGGTCGATGTCACCACCGGCAAGCCGCGCTGGAGCTTCCAGACCGTTCACAAGGACGTGTGGGACTATGATCTCGGTAGCCAGCCGACGCTGATCGATTATCGCGGAACGCCGGCGGTGCTGCTGCCGTCAAAGCAGGGCGATCTTTACGTCCTCGACCGGACGACGGGACGGCCATTGACGCCTGTGGGGTCGATCAAGGCGCCGCTCGGCGGCCTCGAGCCGCAGGAACGCTCGCCCATCCAGCCGGTCTCGCTGTGGCAGACGCTGCGCAAGCCCGACCTGAAGGAGTCCGACATGTGGGGCATGTCGCCGATCGATCAGATGCTCTGTAGGATCCAGTATCGGCAGGCGGACTATCGCGGTTATTTCACGCCGCCGAGCGCGAGCAAATTTTCGGTGCAATATCCCGGCTACAACGGCGGTAGCGACTGGGGCGGCGTATCCGTGGACCCGGTGCGCGGCGTGATCGTCGCCAATTACAACGACATGCCAAACTACGTCCGGCTCGTCCCGCGCGCGGAGGCGAACAAGGAGAAGATCTTCCCACGCTTCGCAACGACCGATCCGCCGAGCAAGCCGCACCAGATCGACCCGCAATGGGGCGTGCCGTATGCGGTGAAGGTCAATGCCGGCTGGCGCATCCCCTTCACCAAGCTGATGTGCAAGCGCCCACCCTATGGCGGCATACGCGCCATCGACATTGCGACGGGCAAGACCATCTGGGACCGCCCTTTCGGCACCGCGCGGAAGAACGGTCCGTTCAACATCCCGACGATGCTGCCGTTCAGCATCGGCACGCCCAACAACGGCGGGGCGGTGACAACGGCAGGCGGGCTGATCTTCATCGCCGCAGCAACGGATGACCTGCTGCACGCGATCGACATGCGGACGGGCAAGACGGTCTGGTCGGTGCCACTACCGGGAGGCGGGCAGGCGACGCCGATCGTCTACCAGCAAGGCGGCCGCGAATTTGTCGCGATCTTCGCCGGCGGCCACCACTTCATGGAAACGCCGATGGGCGACAGCATCGTCGCCTACGCGCTGCCCAGTTAGCTTATTCGGGCATCACCAAGAATTGCTCCCAGCGGCCGCCCGCGCCGGGCTCAGCATAGGTGACGAGAGTCAGGTCAGGATGCCCCGCGTAGTGGATCGTGAAGTTGCGGTTGACGAAGCCGCCGCGGAGGCGCGGTGGGCCTGACGCTTCGATCGATGTTGGCGTTCCGAGCGGTTCGAGGCTCGATTTGAAATCGCCAAGCACGGTCGGGTCGAAATAGTAATTGAGGTCGGCAGTGAATTTGGTCCTGTCCGGTGCGCCGCGAACCAGGGCATCGTAGATCGCTCGAACATCGGTCAGACGGTCGCCTTCACCCGACAGGCCTGGCTCGGGCTGGTTGAGCACAATTTTCTCGATTCCCGCGGTCAACGTGCCGGTCGCGCCGCTGAAGTCGGCGTTGGTGAAGACGATGATCGCGTCCCTCGTGTCCGGATAAATGGTGTTCTGCGTCAGGAAGCCGACCGCTTCGCCGCCGTGATTGATGATGTGCCGCTCACGTGCATAGATATTGAAGACGCCGAGCCCGTAGCCGTTGGTGCGTCCGTCAGCCCGTATCACCGGCGTTTCCTGCTCGATCCAATCGCTGGCCGGGATGAGCGCACGGTTCATTCGGGCGATGTCCCATTTGGCGAGATCCGCCGCGTTCATCGAGAGTTCGCCAGCTGCATAGAGCCAGCCGCGGCCGGGCTGCTGCGCAACGCGCACCGGGCCGAGCGCATTACGCTTGTAGCCGGCCGGGAAGGCTGGCGTGTTGGTGTCATCCTGGTCGAGGACGCTCGTCATCCCGAGCGGGTCGAACACCTTTCGATGGAGATAGGTCAGCAGCGGCTCACCGCTGACCTTCTCCGCAATCATGCCGGCAACGACGTAACCGGTATTGCTGTATTGCCAGCGCGTGCCAGGCTCGAAATCGAGCGGCTTCTTCGCCCATTTGTCGACGATGTGCTGCGGTGTCGTCGCGCTTTCCATGTCTTGGAAGGAATAGTCTTGGGGCCAGAAATCCTGCAGGCCCGAGGTGTGACTGAGCAGCTGGCGGAGGGTAATTCGGTCGCCTCCGGTGATTCCCGGAATGTACTTCGCGACATGATCGTCGAGCTTCAGCTTACCCTCGTCCTCGAGCAGCTGGAGCGCCATCGCGGTGAACTGCTTGGAGTTGGACGCGATCTGGTAGGGAAGGGCAGGGTTGGCCGGCAGCCCTTCATTGGCTTTCCCGTATGCCTTCGTAAGCACGAGCTTGCCATCGCGCACGACGGCGATCTCCGCGGAGGGTACGCCCGTGTCTGCAAGAGTTTTTGCGACGAGCTGGTCGATGGCGGCGACTTGCGCGGGCGGGAGTTGCTGGGCGGCGGCGGATGTCGCGACCAGCGCGATAAGGGCGGGAGCGAGCTTGATCATCCCCGCAGCCTAACGGCCGTGCCGGGCCTGTCGAGTCAGGCCCGGCGCTAGCTCTTACATTTGGTTGTTGGTTGGGGTTCCCATGGTCTGCGGGCCGCCGGTGACCGAGCCGCCAGAGGCAATCTGCTGCTGCACCGCCTGCGTCAGCTGGGGCGATGTCGTTGTTGCGGTGCAGGTCGCATGACCGTTAGCAGCGGATGCGGCGATAACATCGACCGATACGCCGCAAACGCTCGCTGCGACGGCGATCGGGACCTGGGCGGTCACCGGGATATTGTTGCGGTTGACCTGCAGCGAGACCGAAAGGTCGTTGAGGACATTCTGGAGGTTGACGCTGACGAGTGCCGGGATGCTCGACCCGCCACTGCCAGCTGTCGTGCCGCCTGTCGAACCGCCATCAGATCCCGTCGCGGGGTCGGTGGAGCCTGCCGGGGCGTCGCTGGCGGTGGCGGGCGACTGCGTCTTGCAGCCGGCGATTGTGAGCGCCGCAGCCGTCATGGCCGCGGCAACGAACGTCGAAGTACGTGCCATACTAGCTCTCCTTGTGAGCGGGTTCGGATTAGTGCGGAGTCGTGCCGTCGGGTTGCGGCGTCGTCGGCGTGGTGGTCGTCGGAGTGGTCGTCGTCGGGGTGGTTGTCGCTCCGCTCGACTGAGCGCCGCCGCCAACCGAGCCGTTAGCCGCGAGCTGCTGCTGGACCGCCTGCGAAAGCTCCGGCGAGGTCGTCGTGGCCGTGCAGCCCTTGCTGCTGCCGCCGCCGGCGCCAATCGACAGGATGTTGATCGACACGCCGCAGACATTGGCGGCGATGGTGATCGGGATCTGCGCATTGATCGGGATGTTCGCCTTGTCGATCTTCAGGTCGAGAGCGAGATTATTCAGGACGTTCGACAAGTTTACGTTGACCAGCTGGCTCGACACCCCGGTCACGCCGTGAGCGACGGCCGAACCAGCGCTCTTGACGCCGTCCATCGCCGACGAGGCGGTCTTACAGGCTGAAACGAGGCAAAGCGCGCCGAGAACCGGCGCGAAAGAACGCATGCGCATACGCAACTACTCCCACTGTTGGGAGCGCTAACGTTCCTTCATGCGGATAGTTCTGTCGGCTAGCCGACCCTGCGAACAAAGCCGGTCGAACTCGCCACTTTCATTCCGAACTTGCGCACGGTGAGCTTGCTTTGTGCGCTGTTGCCGTCCGGAGCCGGCGTCAGCCATTGCTCGACCAGGAGGTCGCCCTTCATCTTGAACTTGAAGCGGTAGCTGCCGTCCACCTCGTCAACGGCGACCGGGCCGACGGCCTCCGTCATCGTCCCAGAATATCGGCCCGGTCCCACCTGTTTCACTTTCCAGCGCCGCTGTTCGGGGGCCTGGCCCTCGTCATAGACCTGCTGCAGGAGCGCAAGTGAACCGTCGCCGAGGATGCGGCCCTGCCCCAGTGTCCGCGACCGATACGGCTTCTTCATGATGACTTTCACGACGGCCTGCATTTCGGTGCGGCCTTCGAAGAATCGCAACGGCTGGCTGGTCCCGGCATCGGCTGACACCGGCAGGATGGCCGCGCAAATGATTGCGCCCACAGCGATTTTCCTGGTGTGCTCCAGGTAGCTCTCCCCAATCACGGCGCTCCAAACGCCAGGATCCCAGAATCTTTCCATCGACGGTACTCACCGGTAAGCCAAGCGTTAATTGGTCGGGGGCCGTAATGATCGAGTTTTTCTACAATCTGCCGGTCTGGCTCATCACCGTCTTCGTGCTCGGCCTTTCGCTGCTGGTGGGGCTCGGCACCAGCTACGGCCTTCGCCGCCTCTTCCGGTTGCACTCGAGTGATGACGAAACGGAGTCCGCGGTCAGCCTGATGCAGGTGGTCGCGGCTTATATCGGCATCCTCATTGCCTTTGCTGGGGTGCAAGTGTGGCAAGACTTCGCCGACGCGGACAATGGCGTTCACCGGGAGGCCGCGACGGCAGCGCAGCTTTATCGAGATTTGGCCACTTACGGCCCGGAAACGCTTGCCGCGCGCGCTCAGCTTCGCGTTTACACCAGGAGCATCGTCGCCGACGAATGGCCGCTGCTGGCCAAGGGAGAGACCAGCGACAAGACAGATGATGCCTTGTTCCAGCTATTCGATTCGATCGGGAAGATCCGGCCCAAGGATGGGCGTGACACAGCCATCTACACCGAGGTGTTTCAAAACCTGAACAAGCTGGTGGAACTACGCCGCGACCGGCTGATCCATAGCGATTCCGGGATGCCGGTGATTTTATGGATTGTCGGGCTGGTCGGGTCGATGCTGATCGTCGCCTACACCGCAACCTTCCCGCGATCGCGCACCAATGCCCTGATGATCGGCGGAATCTCGATCGCGCTGGGTCTTGTGTTTCTCTTCATCCTGATCGTCGACCGCCCCTTCATGGGCAGCTTCAGCGTCAGCAACGCCGAGCTTGCGGGACTATCCGGCAAGTTCGACCAGCTGGATCGCTTGACCGCTCAGGCCGGGATGAGCGCTCCCCGGTAACCGGCGTCTTCAAGGGTCCGTCCGGCCCCCAGCGCAACGCACTCCATTGCGTTGTCCGCGATGCGAACGGGGAGGCCCGTCTCGTCCGCAATGACTCCGCAAAGATCGCGCAACAGTGAACCGCCGCCAGTCATGGTGATGCCCTGGTCGATGACATCGGCCGCGATCTCGGGCTGCGTGTTTTCAAGGGCGGAGCGAACGACTTCTACGATGCGGTTGACCGGTTCTGCGACGGCTTCGGCAATCTGAGCCTGGTTGAGGGTGATCTCGCTCGGCACGCCCTTGCTGACGTCGCGGCCGCGCACGGTGGCAATGAGCCCGACGCCATCCTCAGGCGGGCGGGCGCAGCCGATCTGGAGTTTC
>Ga0136846_1215292_pt1 | contig 20436 bp, 21 predicted proteins | sample HopSoiMetagenom2_FD_96841 | JGI IMG/M metagenome (GOLD analysis project Ga0136846, IMG submission 96841) | Grasslands soil microbial communities from Hopland, California, USA - 2 Assembly 2016 (version 4) | ecosystem: Environmental > Terrestrial > Soil > Grasslands | place: USA: Hopland...
ATCCCACGGCAGGACTCGATCACCAAGGACAACGCGGCGATCTCGATCGACTTCATCATGTACTACAAGGTGTTCGAGCCGGCGATGTCGGTCGTGCAGGTGTCGAACTTCGCGGGGGCGGCCACCAACATCGCGGCGACCACGCTGCGCGCGGTCGTCGGCGATATCTCGTTGGACGACGTCCTGGCCAAGCGCGACGAGATCAACACCGTGTTGCGGGTCAAGCTCGACGAGGTCACCGAGCGATGGGGCGTCAAGGTGACCAACGTCGAGATCCGCGAGATCATCCCCCCGCCCTCCGTCCAAGAGGCGATGACCCGACAGATGTCCGCCGAACGGACACGGCGTGCGGTCGTCACCGAAGCTGAGGGCGCGAAGTCGGCGGCGATCACGGTCGCGGAGGGCAACAAGGAAGCAGCCATCCTCAACGCCGAAGGATCCAAGCAAGCGGCCATCTTGACCGCCGAAGGCGAGCGGCAGGCTGCGATCCTTCGCGCCGAAGGGTTCGCCTCGGCGCTGTCGAAGATCAACGAGTCGGCGAGCAATGCCGACGTCCGAACGATGCAGCTGCAATATCTCGACGCGTTGCGTCAGGTTGGCGCGTCGCCGTCGTCGAAGGTGGTCGTGCCGATGGAGCTCGCCGGGCTGGTGGGTGCCGTCACCGCGATCGCCGAGACCGCATCCAACGGCAAGGACAACAGCTAGGAGGTCGCCTCGACGCCCGTGGGCGCGACGCCGAGCACATCGGCGACCCCCGCGGGCGCCGTCGTGTCGGGCGGTGGCGCGACGGTCGTCGTGTCGGGCGGTGGCGCGGGCGTTGCAGGTTCAGCGTCCGACGCGCGTGCGCCGTGGGGCGGGATCGCGATGCCGGCCTGCTGCAACGCGAGCTCGAAGTCGTGCACGCTGGAAACGGCCTGCATCGCGTCCTCCACCGAGACCTTGCCCTCCTGGATGAGATGCAGCAGGGCCTGATCGAAGGTCATCATCCCGTAGTAGCCGCCCTCGGCCACGACCTCCTCGATCTCCGAGGTCTTCTCGTCGTCGGCGATCCGCTCGGCGACCCGGCCGGTGTTGACGAGGATCTCCAGCGCGGGGATCCGGCCGCCGTCGACCGAGGGCACGAGCCGCTGGCAGATGATCCCGCGAAGCGTTCCCGCGAGCGACAGACGGATCTGCTTCTGCTGGTGCGGCGGGAAGAAGTCGATCACGCGGTTCACCGTCTCGGTGGCGTCCTGTGTGTGCAAGGTCGACATCACGAGGTGGCCGGTCTCGGCGGCCTGCAGCGCGGCGCGGACCGTCTCGGTGTCGCGCATCTCGCCGATCAAGATCACGTCGGGGTCCTGCCGCAAGGCGGCGCGCAGTGCCGACAGGAAATCGTTCGTGTCCTGCCCGACCTCGCGCTGGTTGATCGACGCCACCTCGTCCTTGTGCAGCACCTCGATCGGGTCCTCGACGGTCACGATGTGCACGGGCTTCGTGGCGTTGAGGTAGCCGATCATGGCCGCAAGGGTCGTGGTCTTGCCTGATCCCGTCGGGCCGGTCACGAGGATCAGCCCGCGGTGCTCGTCGGCGAGCGTGCGGACCACGTCGGGCAGCCCGATCTCGTCGAACGACGGGCCGCCGAAGCGCAGCTTCCGCAGCACCATCGACACCGAGCCACGCTGCCGGAAGACGTTCGCCCGGAAGCGGCCGACGTTGGCGACCGAGTACGCGAAGTCCACCTCGCCCCGCTCCTTGAATAGGGCCTTGCGGTCTTCAGGGATCACACCGTCCGCGATCGCCTGCGTCTCGATCGGGCTCAGCGGGTCGCGGTCCAGCCGGACCAAACCGTGGGTCAAGCGCACCATCGGCGGCGACCCGACCTTCACATGCAGGTCGGACCCGTTGGCGCTCACGAGCTCTTCGAGCCAGGAATTGAATTCCGGCACGATCGTTTGGTCCATCGGTGGTTGCGCTCCCTCTCGGCTCTCCTCGCGTGGGACCTCGCCCCGGGGGAGGTCGCACGGGTTCCCATCGGCGGGTTCGCCGGGCGACTTCAGTCCCGGCCAGCGAGGTCTCCCGCGGAAGGGAAACCGACGCGCCCACGTAGACTGGTCCCATGGCCAGCGAGGCAGAGGTCCGTCAGGCGCTCCGGGAGGTGCTCGACCCCGAGATCGGCAAGCCGATCGAGGACATCGGCATGCTCCAGAGCATCGCGGTGAACGGTGGCCACGTGCGGGTCGACGTGCTGCTTACGATCGAGGGCTGCCCGCTCCGCGACCGGATCACGAAGGACGTCACCGCTGCGGTGCAGCCGCTCCTCGGCGTCGACCGGGTCGAGGTCACCCTCACGCCGATGTCGCCCGAGCAACGCGAAACGCTCGTCGGGAAGCTTCGTGGTCCGAGCGCGCAAGGTCCGACCAAGATCTCGTTCTCGCCGAGCACCTCCATCATCGCGATCGCCTCGGGCAAAGGCGGCGTCGGCAAGTCGTCGGTGACCGTGAACCTCGCCGCCTCGCTCGCGGCCGACGGCTACAAGGTCGGCGTCCTCGATGCCGACGTGTGGGGGTTCAGCGTTCCCCGGATGCTCGGCGTGGAGGGTAAGCCGGTCGGATTCAACGACATGATCCTGCCGCTCGAGGCCCACGGCGTGAAGGTCATCTCGATGGGCTTCTTCGTGCCGGAGGACACCCCGGTGATCTGGCGCGGCCCGATGTTGCACAAGGCGATCGAGCAGTTCCTCGGTGACGTCTACTGGGGCGAGCTCGACTTCCTGCTGTGCGACCTGCCTCCGGGTACGGGGGACGTGAGCATCTCGCTCGCCTCGTTCATCCCCGGCGCGTCGATGGTCGTGGTGACCACGCCGCAGGAGGCGGCGCACACCGTGGCGCAGCGCGCCGGCAAGATGGCCGAGCGCACGAACCTCCGTCCGATCGGCGTGATCGAGAACATGTCGTGGTTCGTGTGCCCGCACTGCGGCGAGCGGGAGCTGCTCTTCGGCGAGGGCGGCGGCCAGCTGGTCGCCGACACGATCGGTGCGCCGCTGCTGGCGCAGGTGCCGCTCCAGCCCGCGATGCGCGTGGGGAGCGACACCGGCATGCCGATCGTCGTGAGCGATCCCTCGTCACCGGCCGCCGCGGCGTTGCGCGACGCGGCCGACGCGGTGCGCAAGGCCGCGAAGACCAAGATCGGCAAGCCGTTGACCGTGATGGCGCGCTGAGCGCCTGATCAGCCGGTCGGGGTCGGTTCCGGTGCGGGTGCCGCGCGCGATCGCCGGATCTTCGGGCGGGGCGGCGTCGTCGGGCCCGGCCGTTTCGTGACTCCCCAGATCGCCCAGACGATCATGACCAAGATCACGACCCCGAGCGCGGTCCACTGCGAGCCGGTGAGCGGCCCGAACCGCTTGTCGATCCGCAGGAAGTCCTCGAGCAGCCGGCAGCAACCGTAGTAGCCCGCGAACAGCAACGTCGCGATGCCCTCGCGCCGCGGCTGCTTGATGAACCACCACAGGATCGCGAACAAGATCCAGGCGAGGATCATGTCGTACATCGCGGTCTGGTGAACGCCGACGCCCTGCTCGACGACCGCCCCGAGCTTCTCACTCGTTCCGTTGACGATCAGATGTTGCAGGGTCGCACCGGTGTCCGTGATGGTTTCTCTGTACGCGCCGTTCTGTAGATCCGCACTGCACGTCAGCGCTCCGATCTGGCAGCTCCACGGCGGCGCGAGCGTGCCGCCGTGATACGTCCATGCGAGCAGCCACGACGTCGGCTTGCCGAGGTGATCGCCGATGATCAGATCGCCGATCCGCCCCACCGCGATCCCGAGCGCGAGCGGCGCGACCAGCGCGTCGGCGACCTGGAAGAAGCGGAGCCCGAACCGGCGGATGTTGATCGCGTTCGCGATGGTGGCCCCGGCGATGCCGCCGAGGAGGGAGATCCCCCCCTTCCAGATGTAGATCGACTCGATCGGCTTGGGCGCGAACTCCGACCAGTGCGCCACCACGTAGAAGAACCGAGCGCCGACGATCGCACCGATCAACGACCACAGGACGACGGAGTTGATCGCGCGCTCGTCGACCCCGCGGCCTGCCGCGATCCGGCCGAAGAGCCACGCACCGATCATGAACCCGATCGCGATGAACAACCCGTGCGGCGAGATCGCGAACGTGGAGCCGATACGGAACCGGTCGATGACGGGCCACCCGACGCTGGCAAGGAAGGCGACCGCGGACATCGGGCGCGAGCCTAGCAGCGGCCTGCGAGGCGACCGCGGACATCGGGCGCGAGCCTAACAGCGGCCTGCGCTACGGCCGCCGACGACGCGGCCACAACCGTGCGACCGCCCGGCCGATCAACAGGCCGCTCAGCACGTCGCTCGGGTAGTGGACGCCGAGATACACGCGCGAGGTGGCGACCGTTGCGTCGAGCGCCGTCAGCGCGCCACGGCCGAACGCGCCGACCTCGAGATCGCGGGCGGCCACCCGGGTGAACGTCGTGAGCACAGCGGGGTGCGACGACGGCCACGACATCCCGTTCGGACGCGCGACGAGCTGCCGAGCGGTGCTCGCGTCGACGTCGATCGGACGCGGGCGGTCGACCATCTTCTTCATCCCCTGTAGCACGAGCCAGGTGCCGCAGGTCGCGGAGAACGCACGAACGGCGGTGCACCCGCGGCCGGTCACGAACAACGACGCCGCCGCGGCCCCGGCCGCGTACAGCGACCCGAGCTCAGTGACGGTGACGAACACGCGATCCGCCTCGGGCCCGTGACCCGCATTGATCGCCTCGAACAGGTCCTGGTCGGCCTGCGCGACCTCCGGACGGTTGGTCACCGCGATGCCGACCGCGCACGCGCCCGCGACGATCCCTGCGCCCCAGACCCATCGACCGAAGCCCATGGCCGCCCATGATGCGGTACGGAACGGGCGAGCGTCAGTCCTTTCGAGACCTGCGCTTGCTGTCCTTGGCCGGACGGCGGTTCGCAGCGATCTCGCGGAGCTGGGCCTCGGTGCCACGGCGAAGCGCATATTCGGCGCCCCCGATCGCCCGAAGGCTCGCGGCGGCGAAGGACCCGAGCGGCCCCTTGAACACGTACAGCACCTCGTGACGAAGCACGCTCCGATCGAACGGCAGGCTCGCGACCGACGTCGTCACGGTCGCCACGAGCAGGCCGTCGAGGCCGACGACGGAGCGCCACGGTGGTTCCCACTCGCGCACGACGCAGGGGACGGTGGCACGAACACCCGCGAACGACATCGTCACTGTGAACCGAACACCCGGACCGAGCCCGCCGGCCGGCGCCGCCACCGATTCGATCAGCCGCTCCCACGCCGGGAGGCCGCGCGGATCGCTCGTCACCGCCCAGACATCCTCGGGCGGCGCGTCCACCTCGACCGAGTACTCGACCCGGGTCATGTCGGTTCGGCGCTACCGCTGGTCCAGCCCTGCCACCACACCACGCGCGTCGCCATCACGCGGGCGACGGCGGAGGCGTTGGGCGCGATCGACGACGCGACGGCATGGAGCGAGCTGGCTCCCGATCCGACCTGACCTTCAACGGCGAACTGCGCCGTGCCCTGGAACATCGCGCCGACCATGTCGCGTGCCCGCCAGATCGAAGGCGTGTCAACGGTGAGCGCGACCGGCGCCTCGGCGCCCACGGCCGCGAGGGCGAGGGTGTCGCCGGGCAACGCGGCGTACAGCGAGGTGGCGTCGGCCCGCCACCGCACCGGCAGGACGACCAGGCCGCGTTCCCCGGCGATCGCGAGCGCGCCCTCCCCCTCGCGGCCGAGCCGTTCTGCGACGTCGCGCGGTACCTCGGCGAACGGATCGAGGCCCTTCGTCCGCCGGAACGTCGCCGCCGACCCCGGTGTTCCGCCCCACCGACCGCGGCCCTCCTGTACGCCCTGTGGATCGACCAGCGCTGTGCGCTCCAGGTCGACGCCGACGAAGACACGTCCGGGTGGCGTCCACGCGAACGGCACCTGCCGCGCATCCACCGCGTAACCGGCGAAGAACCGTGCGTTCTTCGCGCTGAAGGTGGCGGTCGCTCGCGCGATCGATATCGCGCCCGCCACCGCGGCGCCCCACGTGCGACGGTCGAGCGCGTCGTAGGTGCGGACGGTGCCGGTGAACGTCACCGCCAGATCACCGTCGCGGACGAGCCCGGCCATGGTCGGGTCCCGCCGCCACGCGTTCGCCTTCACCGACCGCCGCGAGGTGGTCAGCCACACGCGGGCGCCACTGCCGACGTAGACCAGGGGCGTGCAGTGCGGTCCTCGGGGCGTCATCGTCGCGACCGCGCAGAACTGTCCTCGATCGAGGACGTCTTGCACCGCGGTCGATAGGAAGCTCACGAGACCTCTGCTGGTGGGGGCCGGGCGGGAGCCCGGGCGATTGCCCGTCACCCAGCATAGGGAACCTACCGATGCGCCTCCGTCGCCCCATCCCGCGTGCCTACCCCGGGAAGAACCGCGTCTTGACGGCGACCTCGGCGGTGAACGCGGTGACCAGCGACAGGTAGAAGAAGCCGGTGGCCGACTGCACGGCCGCAGCTCGTTCGCCCTTGAGCGCCGCCCGGGCCATCACCGCGATGAGCGATGTGGCGGCGGTCATGCCGATCGCGATCCACGGCGCGAGGCCGCCCGAGGTCAACAGCGGGTTGAACGCCTGCGATGACGCCGAGCCCGAGAACCCGCCGGTCGCGATCGCCGCGCCCTCCACAACCGTCGCGACGATCAGCACCGTCGTGAACCGGTTGATCGGCGTCCGCGTGAGCTTCCGGTCGGTGAGATACCAGTGTCCAAGGAACAGCGCGCTGTACGCCGACCCGAGGAACGCCGCGCCGGCCAGGAGCTGGAACAGGCAGATCGCGACGGACTGCCGGCCGGTCGGCGCCATCGCAACGAGCGTGGCGACGGACAGCACCGTCGCGACGATCGCGACCACCCGGCCGGCCGTCTTCTGGCGGGCGAGCAACAGCACAGTCGCGATCGTGAGCGCGACGGCGGTGCCGAGTGCGAACTGGACGGCCCTATGGGCGTCCGCATCGCCGGGGATCGCTGCCGACCGGGTCGCGAGCCACGTAGGCCAGGTGAACAACAGCAGCATGATCACCGTCCACCATGAGAAGAACGACCGTTTGGTCTCGTTCCACAGCGGCGTGGCCCACGTGAGGACCGACCCACCGGCGACCGTCTCGGCGAGGATGAGCGCGAACACGCCGGCGAAGCCGGTCACGGGCGCCCTCTCGACATGGCCCATGAGGGTATCGGGCACAGCACATCTCGCCCCCGCCGGTACGCTGTGCCGGATGGACGACTGGCGCTCCTACGACCGAACGGCCGCGACCTACGACCGGGTGCACGCTCCGCGCTTCGCCGAGCCCGCACGCGACCTGGCGACCCTCGCGGGGGTCACATCCGGCTCGACCGTCCTCGACGTGGGTACCGGAACAGGGATCGCCGCCCAGGTGGCGGAAGAGCTCGGCGCCACGGCCGTCGGCGTCGATCCGTCGGAGGGCATGCTCGACGTCGCGCGCGAGGCCCGCCCGGGGATCGAGTTCCTCGCGGCCCAGGCCATCGACCTGCCGTTTCCCGACGGCCGGTTCGATGTGGTGCTCGGCAACTTCGTCCTCGCGCATTTCGCGAAGGTCGAGACCGCGCTGTTCGACATCATCCGGGTCACGAAGCCGGGCGGCGTGATCGGGTTCACGACTTGGACCGACGGCCGCGACGCGTTCACCGACACGTGGCTCGAGCTGGTCTCGACCGTGGTTCCCGACGATCTGCTCGAGCCGACCCTGAACAAGGCGATCCCGAACCACGAGCGGTTCACGCGGCGAGCCGCCGTCGAGGAGGTGCTGCTCGACGCCGGACTGCGCCACGTACGGACGGAGCCCAAGCAGTACGAGTGGCGGTATCCGCGCGACGAATTCGTCGACGGGCTCACGGTCTGGGCGACGGGGCGGTTCGTCCGAGAGATGCTCGGCGAGGGCGCCTGGGCGTCGTTCCTGGATCGCGTGCGCGCCACGTTCGCCGAGCGGTTCCCCGATCCGCTGCACGACCGGCGCGACGTGCTGCTCGCGGTCGGCACCAAGGAGTAGCCGCTCAGCCGAGGTCGAGGACCCGGAACTCCTCGGCGAACTCGGCGCCCACCTTCGCCCCGGCCTCGCGCGCGTCCTTGCCGAGCGCCTCGTCCCAGTAGGCGATCCCCTCGGTGATCTGCGACGCGTGCAGCCCGAGCCCGTCGACCTTCTTCCGGAAGCTGGGCTCATCGAACGGCTCGGTCCGGTTCGGCTCGTGCGTCCAACCCAACCACACGTCGAACACCTCCTGCGCGCTCAGTCCCTCGCCGAGATGCTCGCTGAAGAAGTGCGGGTTGCCGCTGCCGGGGAACACCGAGTCGAGTGCCACCCAGCCGGCCATCCGATGATCGGAGTGGTTGTAGTACCGGTTCTCGAAGAAGACCGCTGTCGGGTCGCACGACACGACGGTCTCGGCTTTCACCTCGCGGACGCGCCGGACCACCGCCTCCTGGACGGCGATCGTGTTCTGCAACTCGCCGTCGTGGGTCGACAAGACCCGTGCCGACCGCAGGCCGAGGAACGACGCCGCCGCCTCGGTCTCTGCCAGGCGCGTGCGAGCGAGCGCCGCACGGGACAGCGTCGGGTCGGTCGAGCCGCGGTCGCCGTTCGTGAGGACGAGCAGGTGCACCTCGCGGCCGTCGGCCGCCCACCGCGCGAACGTGCCGCCCGCGCAGATCTCCATGTCGTCGGGATGCGCGAACACCGCGAGGACCGGACCGGTGCGAACGACCGGCTCCTCGGGCATCAGGCCGCCGCGCGATCGAGCACGAAGCGCACGAGCGCGCGCACGGGCACGCCCGTCGCCCCCGCGGGGCCGAGGTCGTGCGTCCCGTCCATGAACGCCGGCCCGGCGATGTCGAGGTGCACCCACGGCGTGTCGCCGACGAACTCCGCGAGGAAGAGCGCGGCCGTGATGGCGCCGCCGTAGCGCTTGCCGATGTTCTTCACGTCGGCGACCTTGGAGTCGATCAGCGTGCGGTAGTCGCTCCACAGCGGCAGCTGCCAGATCGGCTCGCCGACCTCGGTGCCGGCGGCGACCAGCTCCTGCGCGAGCGCGTCGTCGTTGCCGAACGCCCCGGTGATGTCCGTGCCGAGGGCGACCATGCAGGCGCCGGTCAACGTCGCGGTGTCGATCACGCAGCTCGGCTCCTGCTCGACGAGGAACGCGAGCGAGTCGGCGAGGATGAGCCGGCCCTCCGCGTCGGTGTTGAGCACCTCGCTGGTCTTCCCGCCCCGATGGTGGATCACGTCGCCGGGCTTCTGCGCCGAACCGCTGGGCATGTTCTCCGACGACGGGATCGCGGCGATCACGTTGATCTTCGGCTTGAGCAACGCGATCGCGCGCATCGTCGCCAGGATCGACGCCGCCCCGCCCATGTCGCACTTCATCGTCTCCATCCCGCCGGGGTCCTTCAGGGACAGGCCTCCCGAGTCGAACGCGACGCCCTTGCCCGTCAGCGCGATCGGCGTTGTCTTGCCCGCGCCGGTGTACCGGAGCTCGATCATGCGCGGCGGGTTCACCGAGCCCTTGCCGACCCCGATGATCCCGCCGAAGCCGCCCTGCGCGAGCTGGTTCTCGCTCCACACCTTGCACGTGAGGCCGACCGCCTTGGCCATCGTCTGCGCCTCGCGGGCGATCTCCGCCGGCGGCATGTCGCCCGCGGGCGTGTTGACGAGGTCACGCGCCCACCGGACCGACTCGGCGACGATGCCGCCCGCCTTCGCGCCCGCCTTCGCTCCCTTCGCGTCCCACCGCGCCGGGATGAGCACGGTGACATCACGCAGGGCCGTCTCGTCCGAGGACGACTTGTACCGGTCGAAGCGGTAGCGCCCGAGCTGGATCGCCTCGACGGCGGCCTGGACCGCGTCGGCGGCCTCGCGCGCGCCGAAGGCGCGCGCGAACGTCGTGGCCACCGACGGGAAGCGGCGCGTCGAGGCCGCGGCGCGCGCGAGGACACGCCGCATCGCCGTGAGGTCGAGCTCCGCCTTCGGGCCGGCGCCGACGACGAGCACGGCGCCTGCGGCGAACCGGTCGCCGTCGCGACGCGTGACGAGCAGATCCTCGCCCTTCTTCGCCGTCAGGCGGGCGGCCTCGTAGGCGGCGGCGAGCCCGACCTCCTTCAACCCAGGGCCGACGTCGCCGTCGGTGAACGCGGGCACGATCAGGAGGTCGGCGTCGACCTCGGCGGCAGACTCGGTCGACGTGTGGAACCTGGTCACGGATCCCTCCCTCGTAGGCCCCGGAACACGGGCCATCCATTCGGCCTCGGATCCGGGGAAGTGTAGTGGCGACTCGCTGAGCGGTCCTCGCTCGGGACGCGCTTGCGACGCTGCTCGATACCCTGGGGCGGCATGCAGACGCGCAACGTGACCGACCTCATCTACTTCGACGAAGAGGCGGCCCGTACAGAGGTCCTGTACGAGACCGACCAGCTCTTCTCGCAGGTGATCTGTCTGCAGGAGGCGCAGGGCATCGGCCCGGTGAGCGACGCCACGTCCGAGGGACTTGTCGTGGTGCTGTCCGGTGAGGTAGCGGCGCAGATCGGACGGAACCGGGGGCGGATGAAGCAGTGGGCGTCGGCGACGGTGCCCGCCGGCGACGAGTTGACGCTCCGGAACGCCTCTGCGGAGCCGTCGGTCGTCCTGTTGGTCCTGGCCCCCCCGCCGGGTTAGCGGCGCGGTCCACGCGCGATGATCGAGGCGCGCAGCCCGCGCATCGAGCGGGCGAGCAGCAGGCCGAGCACCGGCGCGTAGCACGCCGAGAGCAGCCATCCGAGGGGCGTCGCGAGCTCGACCTCCTCGATCCAGGTGAAGCGAGTGCCGTCGGGGATCGGCGCGAGCGCCCAGGTGCCGCGCCCGCGTACCGGCGGACCGTGTGCGATCGCAAGCGCCGTCGGGGGCTCCCACGCGGTCACCTCGATCGTCTCGGTGAACGCCGGGATGTCGAAGAGCCGCGTCCGCACCGCGAGCGTCACGCCGACCCCCTCGTGCGCCGTCGACGTGACGAGCACCGCGTCGGCGTCGGCCATCCAGTCGGCCTGGCGCTCCCAATCGGTTAGGACCATCCACGCCTCATCGGCGCCGCACGGCAGGTCGATCGAGCGTTCGACCTTCATGCGAGGGCGCCGGCGGCCGCGACGAGCGTCCCATCGCGCACCAGCTCGACCGCCGCCTCGATGTCGGGTCCGAGCTCGCGGTCGTGCTCGACGAACGGCACCCGCGCCCGGATCGCGTCGTGGACGGCACGGGTCGCGGGTCCCGCCTGCAGCGGCGCACGCAGGTCGAGCGCCTGCGCCGCGCCGAGCGCCTCGAGGGCAACGACGATCTCGGCGTTGTCCACAACCGCGCGCGCGTGTCGTGCCGAGGTCATCCCCATGCTGACGTGATCCTCCTGCCCCGCGCTCGACGGGATCGAGTCGACCGACGCCGGATGCGCGAGCGTCTTGCATTCCGAGACGAGGGAGGCGGCCGTGTACTGCACCAGCATGAACCCGCTGTTGAGTCCGCTCTCCGGCACGAGGAACGGCGGCAGCCCGTTGGACCGCGTCGCGTCGAGCAACCGATACAGGCGGCGGTCGCTGATCGACGCGACCGAGACGAGCGACAGCGCCAGCGCGTCGAGCGCGACCGCCACCGGCATCCCATGGAAGTTGCCGCCGCTGCGCACATCGCCGTCCTCCAGGACGATCGGGTTGTCCGAGACGGCGTTGGCCTCGATCGCGAGCACCCCCGCGACGTGCGTGGCCGTGTCGCGCGACGCGCCGTGCACCTGCGGTGTACAGCGCAACGAATATGCGTCCTGCACGAGATGGGGCGAATCCCGGTGCGACTCGCGGATCGGGGAATCTGCGAGCAGCGCTCGCAGGTTGGCCGCCGACACCGCTTGGCCGGGATGAGGCCGGAGCGCGTGCAGCCGCTCGTCGAACGCCGCGTCGGTGCCGAGCGACGCCTCGATCGTCATCGCGGCGACGGCGTCGGCCGTGCGAAGCAGCCGCTCAGCTCGGCCGAGCGCCATGATCCCGATCGCGAGCATGCCCTGCGTGCCGTTGACGAGCGCGAGGCCTTCCTTCGCGCCGAGCTCGAGCGGTTCGAGGCCCGCGCGCGACAGCGCGCCGGCCGCCGGTTCCGCACCGTCGGCGGTGAGCAGCCGGCCGAGGCCGAGGAGCGGCAGCGACAGGCAGGCGAGCGGCGCGAGATCGCCGGACGCGCCGAGCGATCCCTGCTCGGGAACCGCCGGGATCAGGTCTCGGTTCAGCATCTCGACCATGCGCTCGACCACCTCGACGCGCACGCCCGAATAGCCGAGCGCGAGGACGTGGGCGCGGAGCGCGAGCATCGCGCGCGCCTCCGCGCGCGAGAGATCGGGTCCGACCGCAGTGGCGTGCGATGTGACGATCCCTCGCTGCAGCGTTGCCGCGTCGGACGGATCGATCCGTGTGTCGGCGAGCGCCCCGAAGCCCGTCGTGACGCCGTAGACGACGTCGCCGCCGGCGACGGCGCGCTCGATCACGTCACGCGACGCCCGGATCCGGCCGCGCGCGCCGTCGCCGAGGGTGACCGGCGCGCCGTGCGCCACCCGCTCGACGTCCTCGAGCGTCAACGGTTCGCCGAGCGCGATGGGGTCCGTCATCGACGTCGAAGGCTACCGGGTCCATCCGCGACGGTCACGCGAGTCACGCGACCGTCCGCGCCTCGAGGAGCTCCTCGCGCGTGCCACCATCCCGCGGCGATACTCGCAGCGCGCGCGCAGCCGGGCGCGATCGCACGGCCGCGGCGAGCGCACCGTCGACCAGATGCACCGCCGCGTAGTCGTCGCACGCGAACCCGGGCGGCAGCACGCCGGACGCGACCAGTTCGAGCACCGCCGGGCGCCGAGCCGGCTCGCTGCCGTAGTGCGGCGTGAACGACCCGGCCACGAACGCGAGGCCGTCGAGCAGCGGATCAGCCCGACCCAGTTGATACGAATCCGTCGTCGAGGCCTCGAACCAGCAGTTGGCTCCCGCGCTCATGCCGGCCATAACGACGCCGGCTTCGGACGCCGCCCGCAAGGCCCGATCCACCCCGTGTGCCCGCCAGACCGCGAGCATGCTCACCGTGTTGCCGCCGCCGACGTACACGATGTCCTGATCCCCCAGGAACGCGTCGATGTCAGCAACCTCGCGGTCGAACAGCCGCAGGATGCTCGCGTCGAACCCGGCCTCAGGGAACGCCTCGAAGAACCGCGCCGACGAGGGATGGTCCCCCGAGGCGGTCGGCACGAAGCAGATCCGTGGTCGCCGCGCGTCGGTCAGCTCGAGGACCGCGCGGTCCAGCGTGGGGTCGTCCATCATCCAGCCGCCCCCGCCCATCGCCACGATCTGCTGCAACTGTCCCCCTTCCGGGTGCTGTTGCGCGGCCCGACGGGATGCTACCGTCACCCCCCGTGAGCGCCCCCCTTCCCCTGGGCCGCAACGCGCATGTGCGCGTTCTCCTAGCCGACGACGAGCCCGCGCTTCGCGATGCGCTCTCGACGCTCCTCGCGCAAGATCCCTCCCTGGCCCTCGTGGGCGCCGCCGCCGATGCCGAGGAGGCCGTCTCACTCGCCCAGCGGGAGCAGCCCGACGTCGCGCTCGTCGACGTGAGCATGCCGGCCGGTGGCGGACCCCGAGCGGCCCGCGAGATCGTGCGCAGCTCGCCGCGAACGCGCGTGATCGCCCTTTCCGCATTCGAGGACCGAGCGACGGTCCTCGAGATGCTTCGCGCGGGCGCGGTCGGCTACCTGGTGAAGGGCGCGGGCGGCGACGAGATCGTCGACTCGATCCATCGGGTGGCCAACGGCAGGGCGAGCGTGTCGGCCGACGTCGTGGACGGCATCGTGCTCGAGCTGTCCTCGCAGCTGCGGCGCGAGGAGATCGAGCTGCAGCGGATCCGGACCCGGGCGGCCGAGATCCAGCGCTTCGTCGCCGGCGAAGGCCTCGCCATCCACGTGCAGCCGATCGTCGACCTCACCACGCGCGAGCCGGTCGGGTATGAGGCGCTCGCGCGGTTCCGCTCGCTCCCGCCACGGCCGCCGAACGAGTGGTTCGCGGAGGCGGCCGCGCTCGAGCTCGGCACGCAGCTGGAGCTGTCCACGATCGAGCGCGCGATCGCGCTCCTTACCCGCCTGCCCGCGACGGCCTACCTCTCGCTCAACGCCTCGCACCGCACCGTCCGGAGCCCGGAGCTGATCGACCTCCTCAGCGGGAGCGCCGGCAGGCTCGTCGTCGAGATCACCGAGCACGAGCCCGTCGACGACTACGACGAGCTCGCCGATTCGCTGCGTCCGCTCCGGGCCCTCGGGGTCCGGATCGCGATCGACGACGCCGGCGCCGGCTACGCGAGCCTCCGCCACACGCTCGCGCTCTCGCCCGACATCGTGAAGGTCGACATCAGTCTCGTCCGCTCGATCGACCTGGACCGTGGCCGCCGCGCGCTGGCGTCCGCGCTGATCTCGTTCGCCGACGAGATGGACATGACGATCATCGCCGAAGGGATCGAGACCGCGACCGAGCTCGAGACGCTTCGCGAGCTCGGGGTTCGCTTCGGCCAGGGCTATCACCTGGCCGAGCCGGCGGCGCTGTAAGGCTCCCCGCGCCCACGCAACGCTGCGCAGCGCGCTACGGCCCGCGGCGGTCGATCGCCCAGGACGAGCCGGGCGTCGTCTTCGTGAAGTTCTTCATCTCGCTCGCGATCGCCATCACCTCGGCGAAGTGCGCGAACGCGCGCCGTTGGGTGCTCGCGACCCCGATCGACAGCGAGATCGGATCGTAGCGCTGCGGCTCGCCTCGCCGGTTGAGCACCTCGATCCACCCACGTGCGAGGTCCTCGTCGTCGTAGTAGCCAGGCGCCGCCGCGTCGAAGCGCTGCACGATCGTGTCCGCCACCAACGCGGCCGCGGACGACCCGACCGCGACGATGAAGTCGTCGCCGCCCAGGTGGCCGACGAACCCGTCGTCCGAACCCGAGTCAACGAGCACGTCCTGCATCATCTGTGCGAGCTCTTGGATCACGGTGTCCCCACGCGGGAACCCGTAGTGGTCGTTGAACGCCTTGAACCGGTCGATGTCGACGAGCAGCAACGCGAAGTCCTGTCCCGACGACACGCGCTCTTCGATCTCCTCCTGAACGCGGTTGTTGCCCGGGAGACCGGTGAGCGGCGACTCGTCCTTCATCTCGCGCTTACGACGAAGCACCCCCCGCACGCGCGCGAGCAGTTCCGGCGTATCGAACGGCTTGACGATGTAGTCGTCCGCACCGATCGCGAAGCCCTCGAGCTTGTCGGCCGACAGGCCGCGCGCCGTCAAGATGATCACGGAGATCGTCGCGGTCCGCGGGTCCTGCCGCAGCGACCGCGTGAGCTCGAACCCGTCGACGTGAGGCATCATCACGTCGGTGATGACGAGGTCGGGCGCGTCCTGGCCGACCTGATCCATGGCCTGCTGGCCGTCGTTGGCGACGCGAACCTGGTACCCCGCGGCGGCGAGCTCGATCTCAAGCAGCCGGGCGATGAACGGGTCGTCGTCGACGACCAACAGTTTCTCGCCGTTGCCCTCGGCTCCCGGCTCGACGTCGCTCACCGTACCCCTATCCCCACTCGAAGCTCCGTGGACCCGCCCGGCTCCTCGGACCCACCGGCCCAGCCGACCAGCACCGACGCAGGCCCATGCACAGGTCATCGGCCGGGACCGCTCGGCAGCTTACCGTCCTTCTTCGACCTGCCCGAGGAAGGTCGGGCTGTTCCTGTCGCTGCGTGGCACGATGCACGAACACGCCGCGATGCGAGAGGGGCACGGGGATGCAGGTGTTGGAAACCTTCCTGGACGCGATGGGCGACACGCCGCTGGTCCGCCTCCATACGGTGACACGTGGCCTCGAGCCGACGATCCTCGCCAAGCTCGAGATGCTGAACCCGGGCGGTTCGGTCAAGGACCGGATCGGCATCCGGATGATCGAGGACGCCGAGCGGCGTGGGCTGCTCGGCCCCGGCGGCACGATCGTCGAGCCCACCTCGGGCAACACCGGCCACGGGCTGGCGATCGCGGCGGCGATCCGCGGGTATCGCTGCATCTTCGTGATGCCCGACAAGATGAGCGCCGAGAAGATCGCGCTGCTGCGGGCATACGGCGCCGAGGTGGTGATCACGCCGACGGCGGTCGCGCGGGAATCCCCGGAGTCGTATTACTCGGTCGCGGACCGGCTCGCCCGCGAGATCCCCGGCGCCTTCCAGCCGAACCAGTACTTCAATCAGGTCAATCCCGAGACCCATGAGGCGATCACCGGTCCGGAGATCTGGGAACAGACGCAGGGGCAGATCGATGTGTTCGTCGCGGGCGTCGGCACCGGCGGGACGATCACGGGCGTCGGGCGCTACCTCAAGCGGATGAAGCCCGACATCGTCATCGCCGGCGCGGATACCGAAGGCTCGGTCTACACGGGCGACGAGCCGAGGCCGTACCTCACGGAAGGGATCGGCGAAGACTTCTTCCCCGAGACGTTCGACCCGGGCATCGTCGACCGATGGGTGCGCGTGCCCGACAAGGATGCGTTCCTGATGGCGCGGGCGGTCACACGGCAAGAGGGCATCCTCGTCGGCGGATCGGCGGGATCGGCGGTGTCCGCCGCCCTCACCGTCGCCCGCGACTACGACGCCGGCACGACGATCGTCGTCTTGCTCCCCGACACCGGACGGCAATACCTGTCGAAGATCTACAGCGACGGCTGGATGCGCCAATACGGGTTCCTGGAAGGGCCCGAGACGATCGCCGTCGACCGCGTGCTCGCGGCGAAGGCCGGCCCGCTCCCCCGGTTGATCACCGTCGACGCGCACGACAAGGTCCGGCAAGCCGTCGACCTCCTGCAGGAACACGGGATCTCGCAGGCGCCCGTCGTCCGCGACCACTCCACCGACGTTGCGCAGTTCGTCGGCTCGATCCGGGATCGAGAGCTGCTGGAACGCGTGTTCCGCGACCCCGACGCCTTACAGGCCGACGTCGCCGAGGTGATGGCGGCCCCGATCCCGACCGTGGAACGGCATGCGAGCGTCGACGACGCGTTCGCCGAGCTCGAACGCGCGCCCGCGGTGCTCGTCAGCGCTGCCGGCGTCGTGATCGGCGTGCTGACCCGAAGCGACCTCCTGGATTTCCTGGCGCACCATCGACAGCCGCCGGCCGGCTGAGCGTGCGATCCCTCGGCGTCGACGTCGGCGGCGAGCACCGCAAGGACCTCGACGTCGTCGTGCTCGACGGCGATCGACAGGTGGCGGCGGTCGGCTCGCAGGTGCCGGTGCGGCGCCTCCGAACCATGATCGAGACCTACCGGCCCGACGTCGTGTGCATCGACGGTCCGCCGGGGTGGGCCGCTGCCGGCGACCGGTCGCGTCTGGCCGAACGCGAGCTGAAGCTCCTCGGGATCCAGGCGTACTACACGCCGGACAAGGCGACCGGCGAGACGAACCCGTTCTACGGGTGGATGCGCAACGCGCTCGGCGCCTTCCGCGCAGCCGACCGCGGGGGCTTCCCGGTGTATCGCTCGGGTTCGATCCGCGGCGTCGCGATCGAGGTGTTCCCGCACGCCTCGGCGACCGTGCTGGCCGGCTGTCTCGCGCCGGCTCGGCAGACACCCTCGGCCAAGCGGGCCTGGCGCGCCGGCATCCTGTGCGCCAACCACGTGCCGACCGCCCAGCTCGCCACGCTCGACCACGTCGACGCGGCTTTGTGCGCGTTGACCGGCCTGATCGGCTTGAGCTCGGCGACCCGTTCGCGCCGGGCGCGCCGGCCGAGGGACGGATCGTCGTCCCCGCGCGCGTGGTGCCCGCCGCCGGGTACCGTCGGTGCGTGCCGACGCGCGCAGCGACCGAGCCGTTGATCACCTTCTGTGCGTGCGGCTGCGGTGCGCAGGTGCGACCGGGGCGAGAGTTCCGGCCGGGTCACGACCGGCGGCTGATGGTCCAGCTGGAGCGCGCGGTGGCCGACGGCGACCGCGCCCGGGCCGAGCTCGAACGGCGAGGCTGGACGTGACGGGCGACCACCGCGACGTGACGGGCGACCACCGCGACACCCGCGCGATCCACGTCGGCCAGGATCCCGACGCGGCGTTCGGCGCCGTCTCGGTTCCGATCTACCAGAACTCGACGTTCGCCCAGTCCGACATCGCCGGCCCGAAGGTGTGGGATTACGGCCGGTCGGGCAACCCGACGCGCGACGCGTTCGAGCGAGCGCTCGCCTCGCTCGAGGGCGGCGACCGGTGCTTCGCGTTCTCGAGCGGGATGGCCGCCGAGACGACGCTGCTGCTGACGCTGCGGCCCGGCGACCACGTCGTGCTGGCCGACGATGTCTACGGTGGGACCTACCGACTCCTTACGCGGGTGCTCGGCCCCTGGGGGCTCGAGCTCACGACCTGCGACCTCGCCGACGCCGACGCCCTCGCCGACGCGATCCGGCCGACGACCCGGTTCGTTTGGGTCGAGACACCGTCGAACCCGATGCTCAAGGTCGTCGACATCGAGGCGGTTGCCGCGCTCGCGCACGCCTCGGGCGCGCGGGTCGTCGTCGACAACACGTTCGCGTCGCCCGCCTTGCAGCAACCGTTACTGCTGGGCGCCGACGTCGTCGTGCACAGCGTGACGAAGTACATCGGTGGCCACTCCGACCTGATCGGCGGCGCCGTGATCACGAGCGATGCGGACCTGATCGAAGCGGTCGGCTTCCTCGTCAACGCGGTCGGCGCGGTGCCGGGGCCGATGGACGCCTTCCTGGCGCTACGCGGGCTGCGCACGCTCGGCGTCCGGATGCGCCGGCACAGCGAGAATGCGGCCGCGATCGCCGCGTACCTGGTCGGGCATCGGATGGTCAACCAAGTGTACTATCCCGGGCTCGCCGACCATCCCGGGCATGGGATCGCCGCCGAGCAGATGGAAGCGTTCGGCGGGATGGTTTCGTTCGTCGTCGACACGGCGGAGGAGGCGTCGCGGATCGCGCGGGGGACGCGGCTGTTCGTGCTCGCCGAGTCGCTCGGGGGGGTCGAGTCGTTGATCGAGCTTCCCGGACCGATGACCCACGCGAGTGTCAGCGGCTCGGATCTGGAGGTGCCCGCGGAGCTCGTTCGCCTCTCGGTGGGGCTCGAAGACGCGAACGACCTGATCGCAGACCTCGAGCAGGCCTTCGGCTAGCTAGCGCATCACGAGCTCGCCGGCCGGCGTCGCGAGCGCAACCGCCACGACGCCCGGCTCGCCGGCGACGAACCGCACCGGCAGCTGTGCGTCGTCCGTCCATGCGGCGAACGCGTCCGGATCGCCGGCGATCTCGACCCACGCCACGCCGCTCGGGTCGGCGCGGTGGCCGGCCGCACGAGCGCCTGGGTGTGCATCGGGTTCACCCGTCCACTCGATGAAGAACGGAAGATCCGGTGTCCGCCGCGGATCGTCGATCCCGGCGGCGCGCCATGCCACCGTCCGGCCGTCGGGAAGCGTGCGCGACCCCGGCGCCGGCGTGAGGCCGAGCCGCCCAGCCGTCACCTCGATGTCGTCGTCGCAGAGACAGAGCGCGAACCAACGATCGCCCTCGGTGATGCGGTCGGCGATCGCACGGCCGAGTTCTGTGCTGGCGGCGACCGCGGCATCGACGATCGCGATCAGCTCCAGGTATCGCGCATCCCCGAGCGGGATGATCCGATTGCCGGTCCCCCACTGGGGATGAACGCCTCCCGGGCTCGCGACGACCCCGTACGCCTCGTCGAATCGCTCGGCCGCGCGATCGAGGTCGTGCACCGCGTAGACGACGTGATCGATACGCAGGCTCACGCCTCGGACGCACGCTTCAGGTACGCGACGGTCGACACGCCGCCCTGGGGCGTCGGTTGCGCCACCACCGACACCAGCTCCCACCCGTCCTGCCCGAACGAGTTCAAGATCTCGCCTGGGTTGTGCTCCAACAGCGGCGCTACGAAGTACTCCCACCGGTCCAGCACGGCGTTCTCCCTTTCCTCGGCGTTGTCACTCGGCCAACAACTGCTCGCGCACGTGACGGATGCACACGCCCATGATCACGTCGAGCTCGCCCGCGGTCGCGATCGATGCGGCCTCCTCACTGACGATGTCCTCCTGCAACCACAGCACCTTCGCGCCGATCGCGACCGCGTCGCGCGCCACGTCGGGCGTGTACTCGGCACGCCGGAAGACGTCGACCACGTCGATCGACAGATCGTACGGCAGGTCGCGGAGCGTCACGTACGCACGCTCGCCAAGCACCTCGGTCTCGTTCGGGTTGACGGGCACGATCCGATAGCCGTGGTCCTGCAGGTACCTGGCAACCTCGAACGACGGGCGACCGGGCCTCGACGACAGGCCCACGACCG
>Ga0136846_1225397_pt1 | contig 20429 bp, 19 predicted proteins | sample HopSoiMetagenom2_FD_96841 | JGI IMG/M metagenome (GOLD analysis project Ga0136846, IMG submission 96841) | Grasslands soil microbial communities from Hopland, California, USA - 2 Assembly 2016 (version 4) | ecosystem: Environmental > Terrestrial > Soil > Grasslands | place: USA: Hopland...
GTTCGGGAGCGCATGTACTCGCTCAGTGCACGTGTCTGCGTCTCCGTGATCGTGCTCACGTCCGTTGCCGTCAGACTGCTGGCGTCGCTGGCACACGACACACCGCGGTATTTCCCCGACGAATACATCTACAGCGCACTGGCTCGGTCGATCGCGGAGACCGGGAAGCTGCAGATCCGCGGCGTACCGGCACACTTCCCGGCTCTACTGGAACCGCTGCTCGCGTCGCCGTTCTGGCTGACGCACGATCCCACACTCGCGTACCGCCTAACGCTGGCGATGCACGCGACCGCGATGTCGCTGGCCGTGGTCCCCGTGTACTGGCTCGCACGTCGCGTCGGGCTCGGTAAGTGGATGGCGCTCGGATGCGGCGCGTTCGCCGTGACGATTCCCGATCTGGTCTACGCCAACTACGTCACGGCCGACGCCGTTGCGTACCCGTTGGTGCTCGGCGCCTTCGCAGCAGGTGTGGCTGCGATCGACGAGCCGAGCAAGCGGGCTCAGCTCGCCTTCGTGATCCTCTCAGGGCTCGCAGCCGCAGCGCGCGTGCAGTACGTCGTCTTGCCCGTGATCTTCATCGTCGCGGCGCTCGCAGTCGAGCGCGGGCACATCGTGCGGGCCCTGCGCCGCTTCAAGCTCGCGTTCATCCTGTTCGCATTGCCGGCGGTGGCGCTGCTGGCCGCAGGTCCGAGCCGCGTTCTCGGTTACTACCGAGGAGTGTTCGGGCTGTCGGTCGATCCGCTTGCGTTGGGCCATTGGGTCGCTGTGGACTCGATGCTGCTCGTGTACGCCGCCGGCTTCGTGCTCGTCCCAGGCGCAGCCGTCGCGACCGTCGCCGCGCTCGTGCGTCCGCGCGACCGCGCCGAGGCGGCCTTCGGCTGGCTGGCAGGCGGCCTCACCTGCGCGCTGCTCGCAGAGGCCGCGCTCTACGCGGCGAACACCAACGGGAGCGAGCGCTTTCAGGAGCGCTACCTCTTCGCGGTCCTGCCGCTGGTGCCGATCGGCTTCGGTCTCTTCGTGCAGCGGCGGCACCTCCGAATCCCGGTCGCCGCGCTCGCAGTCGGCCTGCTGATGCTCGCGCTGAGGGTGCCTTTGAGCGGGTATACGACCGGGACGGGCAAGCAGGACTCGCCGCTCCTGCAGGCCGTGTATTGGCTCGAGCAACAGCGATCGAGCTATGGCTCGGGGGCGTTCGTCGTCATCGTCCTGGTCAGCATCCTCACGCTGGTCGCGGTCGGCACCGCCTTCCGGCCCCGCCTTGGCGCCGCCCTCTCGCTCGTGTCGGCGCTGGCTGTGACGTCGCTTGCTTCGGCGCAGGTGCTGTCGTACGACACGGATGCATCCGGACGGGCGGCGCTCACCTACCTTCCGAGCGACTTTCAGTTCGTCGATCGCGCGCACCTCGGAGCGGTATCGGTGTTGGTCCCCCCTGGAACTCCCCGGCCACTCGTTTCCGAGCATCTCTTCTGGAACCGGTCGATCAAGCGTGTCCTCGTGCTCCCGCACGCCGGGGCACCCGACGTGTTCGGATTCCAATCTGTCCGGATCGCTCGGGATGGCCGGATCATGCGCGGGGGCCACCCGGTCCGCGAGCCGCTGCTGATCGAAGAGCTGGCCAACAGTTTCGAACTCTCCGGCGCGACCCTCGTCAGGCGAGAGCTGAGCTCGTCGCTCTGGCGGCCCACCGGTGTGCCGAGGGTCGCCGTGAAGACGGCGAACAGATATCTCGACGGCTGGCTCGCACCGACTCCGAGCGTCACCGTTTGGCCGGATTCGTCCGGAGCCGCACGCGGCACGCTCAGTCTTCGCTTCTCGTTGCCGTCGAGCGCCGGGCGGACGCCGCTACGTCTTCATGGGCCCGGGCTGCACCGGCAGGTGACGGTGACTCCCGGAAAGTCCACCCGAGTCGTGATCCACGTTCGAGCTCATGGGCCTTGGACCCTGACGATCGATCCGCAGCGCCTGCGCTTCTTGCCGGACGGACGAGGCGTCAGCGTGCGCTCGACGGTTCCGGTCTTCGTGCGGCAGGGGCTAAAGCCGGGCGCGACTTCGACCGATACCCACCTTTAGATGAGTACCGACTTCAGCTCAGCGCGCATCCTGGTCATCCTCGGCGGCGCGCTTGCATTTGCAGCACTTGGCTTCGGCGTCCTGATGTTGATGGGCGTGCGCTCGTCCTCGAGCGCCGCTGCGCCTCTTCCGGTGCATCACGCGGTCCAGCAAGCTCCGGCTGCCAAGAAGGCTCGTGCGCGGAAGCCGGTTGTGCGGCTCCTCCCGAACCTGCCCGCGCCCATCCGGTACGCGCTCCTGCGCCACCGTTCGATCGTCGTCGTCCTGCATGGGAACGGCGCCGTCGATGCCGGGGCCGCGGCCGAGGCGCACATCGGAGCCTCCCTCGCCCACACCAGCTTCGTCTCCCTCGACGTCCGGAAGAACCGCTTGGCCGGGCCAATCGCGGACTTCAGTGGAAGCGCCGTCGATCCGTCCGTGCTCCTCGTCCGCCGGCCAGGTGTCGTAGTTCGGCGCCTCGACGGGTACCAGGATCGCCAGGTCGTCGCGCAGGCGGCGCACGATGCACGCTGAGGCGCCGGGCCAGCCGACCGTCGGCTTCGATGCCGAGAAGCAAGACGTCGTCCTCCGCGCGGAGAAGGACGGGAAGCGCGTCGTCGTACTGCGCCGCTACGAGGGCGCTCGGGGGGCGGTCGTCGAGTGCGACGTCTATCCCGTCGACACGATGCGCATCGAGCCGTTGCGCCCGGGGCCGTACCTCTTCGAGGGCTCGGAGCCGGCCACCCGGTTCGTCGACGAGGTGCTGCTCGCGCTCGAGTACCTCGGCTGCACGATCAGCTGACGCTCGACCGCCGCTCGCCTAGTCTTTGAGCCGACCAACGGCTCACGAGACAGGAGGCTCCATGACGACGTTCCCGGACCGGCCGAACACGGCACTCCTCGTCATCGACGTCCAGAACGGTGTGATGGACGGCGCGCACGATCGCGACGCCGTGATCGCGAACATCAACGCGCTCGTCGACAAGGCGCGCGCCGAGAACGTCCCGGTGGTCTGGGTGCAGCACTCGAGCGAGCACCTCATACGGGACAGCGAGAGCTGGCAGTACGTCCCGGAGCTGACGCGCCGCGACTCTGAGCCCCTCGTCGACAAGAGCTACGGCGACTCGTTCGAGGACACCGACCTCGAGGCGCTGCTCGCGGAACGTGGCGTCGGGCGCCTGGTCGTCGCGGGGGCGCAGACCGACGCGTGCATCCGCTCGACCCTCCACGGGGCGTTCGTCCGCGGGTACGACGCCACCCTGGTCGTCGACGCGCACACGACGGAGGACCTCACCCAGTACGGCGCGCCGCCGCCGGAGCAGGTCATTGCGCACACCAATCTCTACTGGGAGGGGCAGCTCGCGCCCGGGCGGCGGGGCGAGGCGGTCGCCACGGCGGACGTCAGCTTCGACGCAGCCTGAGCGGGACAGCGGCTCCTACTGGCGCGAGCCGCGGCCGGACTGGTAGTTCTGCCCCGCTCCAGAGCGCTGGCTGAGGCGTGCCGTCTGCATGTCGGCCCGCAAGCGGGCCGCCTCGGCCGCAGCCTCGATCTCTTCCGGTGTCTTCGGACCCGGCTTGAACCACGCGACCAGCCTTGCCAACGGATTCATCGCATCGAGTGTAGAGCTCTCAGTGCTTCCCGGTGCCGAATCGCATCTGGTTTCCGCTCGGGTCGATCACGGCGAACTGGCGAACGCCGTAGTCCATGTCCACCGGCTCGACGAGCCGGCTGCCCGTCTCGGGATCGGACGGGATCCCCACCCGCTGCCACTCCGAGGAGAGCGCGTCGGCGTCCTTGACCCACACGAAGCATCCTGCCGACGTGGTCAGCGGATCCACGTCGGCGTCGAGGTAGAAATGCAGCTCGATCGTGCCGCGGCGGAGGATCAGGTAGTCCCAGACGTCGGGCGCATCGCCGGCATTCTCGAAGCCGAGGCGCCCGTAGAACGCAAGCGTCTCGCGCAGGTTCCGGCTCGGCAGCGTCGGTGCCGCGTACTCGTCCACCCGGCGCGAGCCTACTGAAGATAGGACGTCGCGCTCTCGGTGTAGCGTCGCGCAATGCGCCTCTTGCTGCTCGCCCGCCACGGACAGTCGGCGTTGAACGTCTCGGGCCTCGTGAACGGCGATCCGAACCGCGATCTGGGGCTGTCGCAGCTCGGCGTCGAGGAGGCGCGGAAGCTCGGGAGGCAGATTGCGGGCGTGGCCATCGACGTTTCCGTGACGTCGGAGTTCCCCCGCGCACAGCAGACCGCGCGGCTCGCTCTCGAAGGGCGCGACGGGATTCCATGGGAGATGGACGCGGGCCTGAACGACGTTCGCATCGGCGAGCTCGAGGGCCGCACGCTCGGCGACTATCGCGCGTGGAAGCGCGCGCACACCCGCGGCGACCCGTTCCCTGGGGGCGAGAGCCTCGACGACAGCGCACGCCGATACGCCGACGCCTACGAGCGCCTCCGCGATCGCGACGAGGAGACCATCCTCTGCCTCTGCCACGAGATCCCGGTGCGCTACCTCGTGAACGCAGCCGCCGGCAGCGACGACCTAGACGGGCCGCTGCACGACGTGGCGAATGCGACGCCGTACGTGTTCGACGCGGCGGGGCTCGAGCGCGGCATTCGGCGCATGCGTGAGCTCGTCGGCAGCTGAGAAACTCCCGAACCAGGTTCAAGAACCGAACCTGGTTCGGGCGCTAGAAGCGAACCCTGTCTCAGCCAGTCGAACCAGGTTCGCGCGCTTCGGGCTGCAACGCGCGGCTCCCGTCGACCATGCACACGACGCAGGGCCGTGAGTCTCCGGGGAGCGGCGAGCTGCGCGGCGCCGTCACCGTCGCCTGCATCCCGTCGAGCTCTGCGAGCTCGAGGCGCTCGCCGAGGCTCGGCGGCGGGCCTTCGCGCTCGAACACGCGGTAGCCGGCGCTGGTAGCGACGAACAGGACGTGCGCCGTGGCGGGCGCGGGTGCGATCGGCGGGTCCCGTGCCGGTTCGGGTTCGGGTGGGGGCGCCGGCTCGACCGGCGCCGATTCGACAGCCACGGGCACGGGCGCATCGTCGTGCGGGCGCCGCACGAGGCGCGCGACCTCGCCGACGAGCTCCTCCAGCCGGGAGAGGCGCTCCTCCAGCTGGCCCGGGGCCTGCTCGCGGACGGTCCGCATCCGCTCGAGGATCGCAGCCTCGACGCGCTCGAGCCGCTCACGCAGCTCGAGTGCCGCCTCGACGCGCTCCAGCCGTTGACGCAGGTCGGAGAACATCGCGTCGATCGCTCCCGACGGCTCCTCGCGGGCCGGAGCCGGGGGCGGCGCCTCCGCCTGCCGCCGGGTGACCGCGTCCTCGGCGGCGTCCAGCTCGCGGGCCCGCGCGTCGATTCGCGCCCGTTCCGCCGCAAGCTCGGCGGCAAGCGCCGAGAGACGAGCATCGCGCTCGTCGAGCGCCTGCGCCGCCTCTCGTGAAGTCTGTTCGAGCGCGGCGCGCACGCGCGTCGCCTCGCCTTCGCGCCGCCGAAGATCGGTGAGTGCCTCTGCGACTTGCCGCCGCTGCCGATCGAGAGCGTCGGCGAGCTCGACGAGCTCGGCGTGGGTGAGCCCACCGGCGGCGCCGCTCGCACGGCGCAGGCGATCGCGCAGGCCGGCGTCGAGGTCGGTGAGCGGAGGATCGTCGTCCGGGCCCGGCGGATCGTCATGCACAGCGCCCCATTCTTGCCGGGCCGAGGGGACTCCTGCAGGTCGCGGGGCCGGTGGAAGCCCCGCGACCTGCGGTCACGCGTCTTGCGTGAGCTGGTAGCTCAGGCGTGCGGTTCGCCGGCGAAGTGCCCGGCGATGCTGTCGAGCTTCGCTTCGAACGCGGCCAGCGCGCTGTCGCGGCGCTCGACCTGACGGAAGAGCTCCTCGAGCCGGCGCTCGCGGTCGTCGAGCCGCTCCTCGGCAGAGCCGAGGCGGCCGCTCAGATCCTCCACGCGTGCGCCTACGCTCCGCAGCTCCTCTTCGCGGTCGTGAACCTGCGAGACGAGCTCCTCGATCCGGCGCTCGCCGGCCTCGTAGGCGCCCGTGAGCTCGGCGAGGCGATGGTCGCGCGCGGCAACCGTCTCCTCTGCGGTCCGCAGGCTCTCGGAGAGACCGCTGAGCCGCGCACGGAGATCGGTGTACGTCGATGCGCCCTCTTCGATCCGGCTGAGCAGGTCGCCGATGCGACCGACGCTCGCGTCGTGCTGCGCGGTGAGCTCGCGCACGACCTCGTCCTCGACGACAGGCGCGGGCTCCACCGGAGCGAACGCCGCGACGGGCTCCTCGTGCGACCACTCCTGCTGCCACTCCTGCGGGGCCGGCTGCTCGTACGCAACGACCGGCTCCTGCGCGGGCTCGGCCATGGGCTCGTGGACGGGCTCCTGGACGGGCTCGGGCTCGGGCGCGTTCCACTCTTCCTGCGGCGGCGTCTCGACGGCCCATGCCTCCGGCGCCGCCTCCTCGGCGTGGCCGCCGGTCCAAACCTGTTCCATTACTTCCTCCTGGGGCTCGTGATAGTGCTCGGGCTCGTCGACGGCCGGTTCGACCGGCACGACGACAGCGGCGGGGACGTAAGGCTGATCGAGCTCGAGCAGCAGGCCGTCGAAGACACCCTTGCTCACGACGGCCTCGGTCACGGCCCGGTGGAGACGCGCCTCGAGCGCATCCTTCTGGCCTGCCGACGGATCGGCGGTGACGGCGACGACGGCCTCGCCGTCGAAGCGAACGGGGACGGCGCCGAGCTCGCGCGCGTCTGCAACGGGAAGCAGCCCCGCGACCTCGCGGTCGAGCGCGAGTTCCTCCTGCGGCACGAATGCGATGCCGTGCTGGGCCGCGAGCGCGCGCCCGATGTCGTCCTGGCTGATGAGGCCTTGCCGGATGAGGATCTCGCCGAGGCGCTCGCCGCTCTCCATCCCGGAGACGAGCGCGCCCTCGAGCACGTCCTGCTGGAGCAGGCCCTGGCGATAGAGAATCGTCCCGAGCGGGAGGCCGCGGAGATCTTCCGCGCGGTTCTCCTCGACCTCGGGCGGCGGCGGCGCCGGCGCCAGGCGAAGGCCCGGCTCGGGTGCCGACACCAGACGCAGGCCGGCGCCGAGCGGCGCGGACGAGGACTGGGCGAGCTGTGCAGGGGCGAGCTGTGCAGGGGCGGGCTGTGCAGGACCGAGCTCCGTGGCAGGAGCCAAGGGGGCCGGCACAGCCTCGTCAACCACGACCGTTGAGGTCTCGAGCCGCTTGCGTGAATTGAAGAAAGCCATGTGGGTTACCTCGTCACCGCGGGGAATCGGATGAGCGCCGGGCACAGCAGGCGCCCTGCACCTGCCATCGGCACGGCTCCACGGGCGTGCAATCGCCCCAAAGGGTGAGTTCGCCGCTAGGAGGAGACAACGCGGGCGAGCTCCTCGAGCGACGTCTGCCCGTTGAACACCTTCTCGAGCCCGTCGTCCCACAGCGTGCGCATGCCGTGCCCGAGCGCCGCCCGCTCGATCTCCTCGCGACGCGCCTTCGACGAGGCGAGCACCTGGATCTCCTCCGTCATCACGAGCAGCTGGAAGATGCCGATCCGGCCTTTGTAGCCCGACCGGCCGCAGCGGGGACAACCGACCTTGCGATAGAGGCCGACGCCGTCGGCGCGCGCGGCGACCTCGGGCGAGACCCTCGCCTTCAGCAGCTCCTCGGTGGTGGGCGTGTAGAGCTCGCAACAGTGCGTGCACAGCTTGCGGGCGAGCCGCTGCGCGAGGACACCGGAGACGGCGGAGCCCGTGAGGAACGGCTCGACGCCCATCTCGTTCAGGCGCGTGATCGTGCTGGGCGCATCGTTCGTGTGCAGCGTCGAGAGCACGAAGTGGCCCGTCAGCGCCGCTTCGATCGAGATCTTGGCCGTCTCGACGTCGCGAATCTCGCCGACCATGACGACGTCGGGATCGGAGCGCAGGATCGACCGGAGCGCGCTCGCGAACGTCAGCCCCGCCTTGTTGTTGATCTGCACCTGGTTGATGCCCGGGAGCCGGTACTCGACCGGGTCCTCGACGGTGATCACGTTGATCTCGGGACGACTGATCTGAGCGAGCGCGCCGTAGAGGGTCGTGGACTTACCCGAGCCCGTCGGCCCCGTCACGAGCACTGCGCCCGTCGGCCGGCGGATGATCTCCTCGAGGACATCGCGCATCTCGTCGAGCATCCCGAGCTCTTCGAGCGTCGGCGGCCGGCGCGACTTGTCCAGCAGGCGGAGCACGATCGACTCCCCCTCCACCGTCGGCAGCGTCGCGACGCGAATGTCGAGCATGCGTCCGGCGGCCGCGGCGTTGAGCGAGATCCGGCCGTCCTGCGGCTTGCGCCGCTCGGCGATGTCCAGCTTCGCGAGCACCTTCAGACGTGTCGTCACCGCCGCTGCCATGCGCCGCGGGATCCGCTGCATCTCGGTGAGGACGCCGTCGATCCGGGCGCGGACGACGAGCGCGTCGGCCTGCGGCTCGAAGTGCACATCGCTGGCGCCGTCCTCGGCGGCCTCGAAGAGGATCGCGTTGACGAGCCGCACGAGCGGCGCGTCGGAGATCCCGTCGTCGGCCTCCAGCTCGTCGTTGTCGTCGGAGACGATCTCGATGGAATCCAGGTCGATCGAGCCGCGGCCGTTGACCGCCTCGCTCGAGCGCTCGAGACGCTTGATCTCCTCCAGGATGTCGGCCGCGGGCGCGACCGCCAGCTCGAGCTGGAGCCGGGTCGCGAGACGCAGCTCGTCGATGGCATGGATGTTGGACGGATCGGCGAGCGCAAGCCTGAGCACGTCGCCGTCGACCGCGTACGGCATGGCCACGACCCGCTTCAGAACGTGCAGCGGAACGAGGGCGATCGCGTCCGGCGAAGGGCGCACCTCGACGAGGTCGATGTAGGGGATGCCGTACCGGGCAGCAAGGGCCCGTCCGACGCTCTCCGCCGACGCAAGACCGGTGTCGACGAGGGCCTGCGGGAACGACGTCACCTCGCTGCGCGCGCGGAGATCGTCGATCCGCTCCTTGGCGACGAGGCCGGTGGCCGCGATCAGCTCGCAGACGAGATCCGACGTCCGGTCCCCGTGCGACGGCGTCAGGCCGACCGGCACCACCTCATCGGGCTGCGCTACGGGCCCGACCGTACGAAGAGTTGGCCGCTGCGTTTCCACTTGCTCCCTCGCTTCTTCTCTTGATCAGCCGAAGGTGCCGAGGTACGCATGCAGCAGCGCGCCGCCGGCGAAGAGCGCGACGAGCGAGCCGACAGCGAGGAAAGGTGCAAACGGGATTGCCATCTTGCGAGCGGCGCTGCCGTGGCGCGCGAACAACACGATCGACGGCACAATCGCAGCGAGCATCCCGACGAGCAGCGCGACCGGTACGACACGGCCGAGCGCAACGCCCATCAGGAGTGCGAGCTTCACGTCGCCCATGCCCATCCCGCCTGGATACGCCAGCGCTGCCGCGAGCAGGAAGACCGCTGCGGCAAGGCCGGCGACGGGCCATTCGATGCTCGGCCGGTCGAGCAGGCGGAGCACGAGGACGACTCCCGCCGCAGGCAGGACGATGCGGTTCGGGACGATCCGATGCTCGATGTCGGTGGCCGCGATCACGACGAGAGCGACGCAGAACACGGCGGCGGCACCAGCTTCGAAGCTGACGCCGTAGGCGAGGACGCAGGCCGCGACGAGCGCTCCGGTCACCGCTTCGACCGCGGGGTGGCGCCAGCCGATCGCGGTCTGGCAGGAGCGGCAGCGGCCGCGCAAGAGTAGGAAGGAGAGCAGCGGGACGTTGTCGTACCAGCGGATCTCGGTGCCGCACCCGTCGCAGGCCGAGCCGGGATAGACGATCGACGCGCCGCGCGGCAGGCGGGAGGCGACGACGTTGAGGAAGCTCCCCAGCGCGAGCGCTGGAGCGAAGACGACGGCGGCGAAGGCGTAATCCATGGGGCTCCTAGGAACAGGGGTCGGCGTTGCGGAGAGCGATCTGGTCGTCGAGCTCATACGTGCTCGATGCGTTCTTGACAGGGTCGACGTTGACCGGGAGGGCCACGGCGACCGTCGGGTAGTTCCCAGTGGTGCACGTCGGCTGCGTCCAGAGGTTGCCGCTGGTCAGGTAGTCGACCTCGAACGTCGAGACGCTGCCGTCGCAGGACTGGCTGGCGTCGTTCTCGCGGTACAGGCGGAAGCGAGACGTTGCCCCGGCGACCGGGACGGTGCACAACTGCACAGAAGCGGCGTTCGGCTGGACGATCCCCGGGCAGTCGGTCACACCGGAGGCGTTCGTCTGGGTGAGCACGAGCGTCCAGCCTCCGCTTGCGTTGGCGGTGAGGCCGCCGACGGCGTGCGCGCAGTGCATGTCCTTGCGCATGCGGTTCAAGGAGAGCCGCGCGGCCTGTTCGGCCTGATAGCGGTTGCCCTGCGAGAGCTCGGCGCTGAACGCCGAAGTGAAGGCCGTTGCCAGCGGGGCGAGCACGAGTCCGAGGATCGCGATCGTGACCAGCATCTCGATCAGCGTCATTCCGCGCTCGTCTCCGAGCAGCCGCTTGCTGCCGTTGATGATCGACACCAGCATCCCCCTTCGCATCGGCAAGCCGCAGGCTCACCTTGAATCCTCCGGCGCGTCCCCCTTCCGAGCGATGCAGCGTCGGCGTCGTTCCTCCGACAGACCTGGCATGGGTGCCCTTTTGCGGCGAGTCGCCGCGCGCAACAGAGCGATCGCCCGACTCCGCGACGAGTCGGGCGTGGCGCTGATCCTCGCGATCATCGTGGTCGCGACCCTGACGATCTCGACGGCAGCGCTGACGACGCTCGCGGCCACCAACGAAAAGTCCTTTGGTCGGGATCGGCAGGACGTCCGAGCGCTCAACGACGCCGAGGCCGGCCTCAACGCGGCCATTGCAACGCTGAAGGCGTCGGGGCCGACGACGACGTCGATCCCGAACATCACGGGGTCGATCGACGGCGGCAGCTGGTCCTACACGACCTCCAGAACACAACCCGATCCGACCGGCCACCCGAACGACTACCTCTGGACGATCGCCGCGACCGGCACGTCGCCGACCGGCTCCGTGAACCGGCAGGTGCAGACGCAGGTCAAGCAGACGATCGTCCCCGGCACGGGAACCACGATCGCGCAGTCCGCCACCTACAGCTACGGCATCTTCATGGGCGACCCGAACTCGGACTGCACGGTGTCCGGAGGCAACGTCTTCAGCGGCGGCCCGGCGATCAGCGTGCCGATCTACGTCGCCGGCTCACTCTGCATCTCGGGCGGCACGACGATCGCCGAGCCGGCGAGCAGCCCGGGCGGGACGTTGAGCCTCTACGTCGGCAAGAAGTTCTCGACCGACGGGCCTCTCGTGGGAACCTCGACGAAGCACATCGCCTCGGCGACCGTCGTCGGCGGCTGCCGCGCCGATGGGACGCCGGTGAGCTGTAGCCAGCAGGGCGACCCGAACAGCTGCAGCCATCACAGCGCGGGCTGCGGCTCGGGGATCTACGCGAACACGTACTCCTCCACGCAGGGCACGATCGCCAAGACGACGATCGACGCGCCCAAGTACTACTCCGACTCCACGACGATCTCGGCCGGCGCATCAGCCCTCGGTTGCAACAACTACGGCGCGCAGGTCTCGACGTACCCCAGCGGGTGGACGGCGGCGACGTTCAGACAGAACGTCCTCGACAGCAATACGACGCGGAACACGCCGCCGAGCCTCAGTTCCGTCACGCTCCTCCATCTCGTCGACAAGTCCAGCGTCGCCAACAACAGCTTCGACTGCCGTCTCTACGCAGCTGACGGGACCTTGCTCAGCCGCCTGGCGTGGACGTTCCCGGCAGGGTGCTCAGGCCCAGGGACGCTGATCGTGCAGGGCAGCGTCTTCATCGACGGCAATCTCGCGTTCACCGATTGCGACTACGCGGTCTACCAGGGGCGCGGCACGCTCTACGTCAACGGCACGGTGACGTTCACGAACGGCGGGAAGGTCTGCGCGAGGCCGATCTCAGGCAACCCGTGCCTCGGGAACTACGACCCGAACCAGAACCTCCTCGAGATCGTCGCGAACAACGCCTCCAACGTCACGCCTGGATTCAGCCTCGGCGGTGCCGGCCAGTTCGAAGGCGTCGCGTACACGAACGGGCAGTTCAGCGGCCTCAACGGCTCGACGTTCAACGGGAACGTCACCGCAGACACGGCCGTCTTCTCCGGCGCCGCAGGGTTGAAGTCCGTCATCCCGCCGTCGTCTGCGCCCGGGGCGTCCTACACGACACCTCCCGGGCCGACGACCGTCACCTGGACACCGGTTCCGGGCTCGTGGCAGCAGCTGAAGTGATCGTGACCGCACTTCGCCGCCGTTTGGCCGACGAGCGCGGCATGGGCCTCGTCGAGCTGCTGATCGCGATGACGATCCTCGCGACCGCGGTCGCCGCAATGATGTCGCTCTACGTCGCGACGGCGCGGTCCATGCAGCGTGGCGGTCAGCGAGGAACTGCGCTCACGCTCGCAGAGAAGCAAATGGAGATCTACCGCACGGTTCCGTTCACGCAGATTCGGCTCGACTCGACGCAGATCCCGACCGGCTCCGACCCGTACGTGACGGCGCATTCGTCCGATTCGACGATTCCCTCGTCCTCGGGTCAGGCCGTCGGCGGCCAGAACGGCGACATCGCGTGTCCTTCGCCGGCGGTGGCTGCGTGCCGGCCCACGCAGACCGTGACCGGCCCCGACCACCGCAGCTACCGCATCGACACCTACGTCGAGTACGTGAGCGCAGACGCCGGATTCACACACCTCGTGCCGGCATCCGGACTGACGCTGAAGCGGGTGACGGTCGTCACGCGCAACGGCAGCAGCAACACCATCCTCGCGCGCGCTTCGTCGACCTTCGCCCTCGCAGGCTGAGCTAAAGCCCTGCGATGTCGATGCCGACACCAGTACCCATGGAACTGAACGATCTCCTCCGCCAGGCAGTCGAAGCGGGCGCCTCCGACATCCATTTGAAGTTCGGTCGGCCGCCGATGCTGCGGCGCGACGGGTCTGTCATCCCGCTGACCGGCGGCGAGCAGCTCTCGAACGCCCAACTCGACGCGTACCTGCGCACGATCACCAGCACGACGCCGAGCCGCTACGACCGGTTCCAGGCGTCGGGCGATCTCGACATCGCCTACACCGCCGAGGGGCTTCCGCGCTTCCGCGTCAACGCGTTCAGACAGCGCGGGATGGTCAGCTTCGCGCTCCGCGTCATCCCGAGGAAGGTGCCGCAGTTCGAACAGCTCGGCCTGCCCGCCGGCGTGCGCAGGCTCGCCGAGGAGCACCGCGGGCTCGTGCTCGTCACCGGCGCGACCGGCTCCGGTAAGACGACGACGCTCGCCGCGATGATCGACCACATCAACCGCACGCGGCAGTCGCACATCGTGACGATCGAGGATCCGATCGAGATCCTCCATCCCGACCATCAGTCGATCGTCAACCAGCGCGAGATCGGCCTCGACACCGAGGACTTCGGCCAGGCGCTCCGCCGCGCGCTCCGTCAGGACCCCGACACGATCCTGATCGGCGAGCTCCGCGATGCGGAGACGGCGCAGACGGCGCTGCAGGCGGCGGAGTCGGGCCACTTGGTGTTCTCGACGCTGCACACCGTCGACGCAGCCGAGACCGTCGGGCGCCTGATCGAGTTCTTCCCGGAGGGAAAGCAGCAGCTCGTCCGCTCCGTCCTCGCGGGCGTGCTCCGCGGCATCGTCAGCCAGCGCCTCTTGCCCGCTCTTCCGACAGGTCGCGTGGCAGCCGTCGAGGTCCTCGTTGCGAACGCGCGCATCCAGGACCTGATCCGCGAGAACCGTGCGGACGAGATTCCGGAAGCCATCGCAGAGGGCGAGTTCTTCGAGATGCAGAACTTCACGCAGGCGCTCATCCAGCTCGTCATCGCCGGGAAGGTCGACAGCGAGATCGCAGCGAACGCGGCGTCGAACCGCCACGACTTCCTCGTCGCGCTCGAGCGCGCGGTCAAGCTCAACGCGGTCAAGGTCGCGGGCGAGACCGAAGAGGGCAACGACCGGCCAGTCCCACTGCGCGAGACAGTCGCGCCCGCGCAGCCGGCGGTGCCCGGGCTGCGCCTCGCGGGCTCTTCCTAAGGACGTCCGAGCACTTCGAGCGCGCGGAGCGGAATCCGCGCGACGCCGTGCTGCTCGCCCGGCGCCGAGAGCTCGCCGTGGAGCAGCCGCTCGACCGTCTTCCAGAGGAGCTGCGTTCGCGCGATGCGCCAGGATGCGCGCGGCCAGCGGTCGAGCGCGCGCTTGAGCTTCCACGACGCGTTGTGCAGCGGCATCAGCGCGACGTTCACCGCGCTCTCGTATGGCTCGAGCGACGAGGAATGGCCGGCGAGGAGATCCAGCACTGCAGCGGCGGCGAGCTTCGACGAGACGAAGCACTCGTACATGCCGTCGCCTGACACGGGGTCGATCAGCCCCGCCGCGTCGCCGACCACCAGCGCGCGCTCGGTCGCGATGCGGACGCCTGGGCGGCGCAGCGGCAGCCGGTGCCCGCGCAGGTTCTCGAGCTGCTCCGGTTCGAGGTCGTGCGCGCGGCAGACGCGCGCGAGGTGCTCCCGGATGCGCGGGCCTTCTTTCTGCCAGGCCCCGACGCCGACGTTCACGTGGTCGCCCTTCGCGAACACCCAGCCGTAGCCGCCCGGGATGTCTGCGAGCTCGATCACCGCGCGGTTCCTGTACCGCTCGCGCGACGCGGCCGCATAGGGCACGTTGCCTTCGTAGGCGACACCGTGGACGATGCCCGCGCCGAGCCCGAAGGCGCGGGCCGTCGTGCCGTTCGCCCCGTCGGCGCCGACGACGACGTCGGCGGGAGCGTCGGCGACGTCGACCGTCGTCCCTTCGCGGACCTCGACGCCGCGCTCGCGCGCCGCGTCGAGGAGGAACGCGTCGAGCCGCCGCCGCTGCGTCATCCGGATCACCGGCCGCGTCGAGCGGCGCTCGACGGCGGAGCCGTAGCGGAAGCGGAGCTCGACGATGTCCACCTCCTCCTCGACCACCGGCGACGGGTCGACCGGGCACTGCCGGACCGCGCGCATCGTCAGCCCGCCTCCGCACGGCTTGTCGCGCGGGAAGACGGCCTTGTCCACGAGCAGGACGCTCGCGCCCTCGTCGGCGAGGCGGCAGGCGGTCGTCGAGCCGGCGGGACCTCCGCCGACGACGAGCACGTCGTAGCGCTTCATCCCTGTGAGGCTACAATCCGCGCTCCCGGGGGTGTGCCCGAGTGGCCAAAGGGAACGGGCTGTAAACCCGTCGGCTCAGCCTACGGAGGTTCGAATCCTCCCGCCCCCACTCGACGCCAAAGCCGCAGGCGTGAAGCGAATTGGGTCGCCGCGGTTCGCTCCGGCTACGACGGCAGCAGAAAGCGCTCGACGGCCTCGGCGAAGCCGTCGACCTCCTCCTCGCCGTGCGGGATGGACAACGCGACGAAGCCGCGGCGGCCATACCAGTACCCCTCCTCCAGCATGTGCAGGTGCAATAGAGCGCGCCGTTCCGGCGCGGGTGGGATGTCGGAGATGCGCCGTACCGGCCCGCGCGTGAAGTGGAGGCCGACCATCGAGCCGTACCCGGTTGCGACGACGTCGAGCCCGTGCGCGCCGGCGAACGCGTTCAGACGCTCGCGAAGCCGGTCGCCAAGGCCGTTCAGCCGCTCGACCTCGGACTCCGTGTAGACCTGGGTCAGCCCGGCGGCGCCCGCGGCCATCGTCAGCACCGCGTTGTTGAACGTGCCCGCGTGCGGCAGCGCATCGACACGCGTCGGATCGAAGAGCCCGAGGAGGTCGGCGCGCCCACCGAACGCGCCGAAGGCGAGGCCCCCACCGACGTACTTGCCGAACGTGGTCAGGTCGGGAGCCAGCCCGAGCACTTCCTGCAAGCCGCCCGTCGACAGCCGCGACGTCATCACCTCGTCGAGCACGAGGACCACACCGTGCTCGCGCGTCGACTCGCGCAGCGCGTGCAGGAAATCCTCCTCGCCCGGGATCACGCCGCCGGCGCCCTGGAGCGGCTCGACGATCACGGCCGCCAGCTCGTGCGCGTGCTCCGCAACCTGCCTCGTCGCCGTCTCGGCGTCGTTGTACGGGGCGACGAGGAACGGGAACGGCGCGTTCACCGGCGTGCCCGCGGCGCTCGCAAACGAAAGCATGCTCCCGTGGTAGCCGCCCTCGAACGCGAGCACAGCCGGCCGGCCCGTCGCCGCGCGTGCGAGCGAAAGCGCGAGCAGGTTCGCCTCGGTGCCCGAGTTGCAAAAGCGGATCAGCTCGATCGACGGGAAGCGCGCTCGGATCGCCTCGGCCAGATCGATCTCGTGGCGGTTGGGCCCGCCGAGGACGATCCCGTCGGCCAGAGCGCCGCGGATCGCCTCAGCGATGACCGGGTGGGAGTGCCCGTAGAGGCCGGCCGTGAACTCACCGAGGAAGTCGACGTACACGCGCGCGTCGGCGTCGGTCAGGCGCGCGCCCTCACCCCGCACGATCGTCAGCGGGAACGGCGGCTGGTGGATGACGGTGCGCGTGTTGCCGCCCGGCATCGACTCCGCGCGCCGTTCGTGGAGCCGCCGGGACTCCGGATTGCGCTCGACGTAGCGCCGCTCCGCCTCGACGAGCCGACCCGACAGGGCCTCGACCGTCGCGCTCACACGCTGAGCCTAACCGCGCTCGACGCCCGCCAGCTCCGACTGCGACGACGGACACTCGCTGCGGCCTCGCCCGGAGCAGCCGGCAGCCCGGAGTGCCTGTGGCTCCGGGCTGCGCGGTGCGGCGTCAGTGGAGCGTCGCGATCTGGGTCACGCTCAGCGTTCCTCCGAGCAGGGTCGCCGGGCTCCCGCCCGTGTCCGCCTCGCACGACAGCGACACCGGGCCTGTCGTCGTGAGCGTCGTCGCCGCCTGGACCGGCACGTTCGCGACCGGCCCGCCCGGGGTCGTTGCGTAGAAGACGCCCGCGCGGCGGTCGTGGGTGTCGTCGCCCTGGGCGAAGCAATGCCCGTTTGCGTTCGAGCTGCCTTGGTCGTTGACGAAGGCGACGCCGTTGATCAGATAGCTGCCGGGCGGGAGGGTGATCGAGATGTAGCGCGCTTCGGCCCCGTTCGCCGGGACGGTCTGGGCCGTGATGAAGTAGCCGCCCGTGAACCAGCCGTCACTCGGCCCGCGCGGGCCGATGGCTCCGGTCGCCCCCGTCTGCCCCTGCAGGCCCTGAGGCCCCGTCGCTCCGGTCGCGCCGGTGTCTCCCTTGGGCCCTGCGGGCCCTGCGGGCCCTGCGGGTCCGGCCGGCCCCGCGGGACCTTGCGCACCTGCGGGCCCGGCGGGTCCGGTCGCGCCGGTGTCGCCTTTCGGCCCTTGCGGCCCAGCCGGCCCAGCCGGGCCGGCCGGGCCGGCCGGCCCACGCGGTCCGGTCTGACTCCAGTCGAGGGACGCTGCGTTTCCCTTACAGGCTTCGCTCGCACTGTCGATGACGCGCAGGTTGCCGCTGGGCAGAACACATCCATGAATGACACCGTTCGAGTCCGGGATCGCCGCCTGCACCGCACTGACGATGCCGAAACCAGCCGCGGCCAAAGTCACCGCGACCAAGAGCTTCCCGCCTCGGGACAAGGACAAGGGGCGCTTCATAGCCGTCTCCTTCCGTCACCACCGTCTGGGCGCCCGCCGAACGTGGCAGCCGCAGAAAGCCAAACGGAGAACAGCCCCTATCACCTCGTTGTCTACGCCCTGAACCTCCTGGCGTCAACGGACTCAGGACGATTTCAGGGAACGGAGGTTCGAATCCTCCCAGCCGCATCACCGACAAGAGCGCGGCCTTTATCGCTTGGGAAGATCGTCCTTGCGGCCGAGGGCGGATCGTCGCCCGCGCCGATTCGCTTGCCGTTGCCCCTCGTTAGCGTCGCAGGATGGACGGGACCAGCCCGCGCGGTCGAGGTCCCCGTGCCCGCGGTACGGCCGCGGGCACGGTCGTGTTCGCGCTGCCACTCGTTGGTCTGATCTCGCTGCTTCTGCGTTCGCAGCTCGACCCGCACTTCGAGAATTACCCGGCGCACTTCGTCGTCTTCGGCCTCGTGGGCGGTATCGCCTTCGCGCTCGGCTTCGCGGCAGGCGAAGCCGCCGAGTTGCGCGGCGACGCGCGCGTCCTCCTGCTCTCGCTCGCGTTCATGGCGACGGGTGGGTTCATGCTGCTCCACGCCATCGGGACGCACGAGATTCTCTTCGCGCATCAACATGCGGGCTTCCAGGTGGCGATCTCGGTCGGCCTGCTCGTCAGCGCCGTGTTCGCCGGCGCGTCCGCGTTCATCGACGTCCGGCCGCAGGCAGCGCCGTGGCTGATTCGCAACCGCGGCTACCTGCGCGCCAGCATCTTGCTCGCCATGAGCGGCTGGTTTCTGTGGACGATCGCCGACCTGCCGCCGCTCGGCGGCCCCGATAGCGAAGCCGCGCGCAGCAGGCTGCTCGCGGTGCTCGCGTTCGTCGGGACGCTCGTCTACGGCGTCAGCGCCGCCCGCTACTGGCGCCTGTTCCGCCGCGAGAGAAAGCTGCTGCCGGCAGCCGTCACCGCCTGCTTCGTGCTCTTGGCCGAGGCGATGATCGGCGTCGCGCTGACGGGCGAGCGGGCCTGGCACGCGAGCTGGTGGGAATGGCACGGTCTGATCGTCAGCGCATACGTGATCATCGGCTTCGCAGCGAAGCGCGAGTGGCGCGACGAACGGTTCCGTGACCTCTATCTCCCGGCGACTCGCGAGCGACGGCAGGACGTGAGCGTCCTCTTCGGCGACCTCGCCGGCTACACGACCTTCGCCGAGCGTGCGGGCCCGGCGGAAGCCGCCCTGGTCCTCGACGCATACTGGAGCATCGCCGCGCCGCTGCTGACGCGGCGCTACGGCGGGGAGATCGAGAAGTTCATCGGCGACGGGATCGTCGCGACGTTCAACAGCCGCGGCGGCCAGCCTGACCATCCCCTTCGCGCTGCGTGTGCTGCGCTCGCCCTGCAGCGAGAGCTGGCACGGCTGACGGTCGAGCATCCGACGTGGCCCCGGATGCGCATCGGCGTGAACAGCGGCGAGGCGGTCCTACGCGAGGTCGGCGGCGCAGGGCACGTCGCCTACCCGCTCGTCGGCGACACTGTCAACACCGGCGCGAGACTCGAGAGCCTCGCGCCGCCCGGTGGCGTGCTGATCGGCACCGAGACCTTCGATCAGCTGCCCGACGGCGCCGTCGTCGAAGAGCGCCGCGGCCTTCGCATCAAGGGCAAGAACGACGCCATCAACGCCTACGTCCTCGTGGCCCTGCCGTAGGGAAGAGGAGTCGTGTGAATCGCTCCGCGTTCGGGGCCGGAAGCATGCGGACACGTCGGGCGTTCTGAAGGATCGATGCTGGCGCTACGCGTCGCGGCGGAAGCGCCGCATCTCGCGATGGTCGAGACGGCGGACCCCGATCCACTTCCGCACGAGGCGCTCGTGCGTGTACGTGCCTTCTCGCTCAACCGGGGTGAAGTTCTCGATCTCCGCAGCGGCGCAGAGGGAACAGCGATCGGTTGGGACGTGGCGGGCCTGATCGAGCGTGCAGCCGCCGACGAAAGCGGCCCACCCGTCGGCACGCCGGTGTTCGGACTCGTTCGGAGAGGCGCTTGGGCCGAACTCGTCGCCGTGCCGACGTCGCAGCTCGCCGTGACACCAGCGAACGTGTCGGATGCCGAGGCAGCCACGCTGCCGACCGCCGGGCTGACGGCGCTGCGCTCGCTCGAGCTGGGCGGATTCCTCGTGGCGAAGCGCGTCCTCGTCACCGGAGCGACCGGGGGCGTCGGCCAGTACGCGGTTCAGCTCGCCGCGCTAGCCGGTGCCGTCGTGACCGCCCTCGTTCGGGACGTGGAGAAGAGGCGGGCACCGCTGCAGCGGCTGGGCGCCGGCAGCGTCGTGGACGTCGTCGCCGGCGAGTTCGATTTGATCGTCGACGCGGTCGGCGGAACGACGTTCGCCACATCGATCGAGCATCTCGCCGCGCGTGGCGTCGTCGTCAACCTCGCGACCGGCAGCCCGGACGAGATCGTCTCCTTCCGAGCGGCATGCTTCGACCGGGCGCCGGGAGCGACGATCCGGACCCTCAACCTCCTTGACGAGCTGAATCACGCGAACACACGCGCCGATCTCGCTCGACTTGCCGGTCTGATGCACCTGCGGAAGCTCGTGGCACCCCTGGAGCTCGAAGCACCGTGGCAGGACATCGGCCGCGCGATCCAGGCCCTGCTGACGCGGGAGATCTCCGGCAAGGCAGTGCTGCACGTCGGCCGCAGCAGGGATTGAGCGGGAGCCGCCGCGACGTCTTACCTACGCTTTACACACGCCGTACATAAAACGAGGGTCACCGGAAA
>Ga0136846_1230268_pt1 | contig 20429 bp, 21 predicted proteins | sample HopSoiMetagenom2_FD_96841 | JGI IMG/M metagenome (GOLD analysis project Ga0136846, IMG submission 96841) | Grasslands soil microbial communities from Hopland, California, USA - 2 Assembly 2016 (version 4) | ecosystem: Environmental > Terrestrial > Soil > Grasslands | place: USA: Hopland...
CACCTCGGATCTCGGCCGCATTTACGAGGTGCTGCCCGTGCTATCGCGCCTGTTCGAAGTCCATGCGCAGCGGCGCACTGCGGTGACGCTGCTGCAGACTTTCCTCGGCCGCCACACCGGCACGCGCGTCCTGGACGGCCTCGTCAAGCACGGCGACGGCGAGCACATCGACAGCGTGGTGTGGTTCAGCGACTTGCGGGAATCCACCGCACTCTCGATCTCGATGGAGCGCGGCGCCTATCTGGACTACCTGAACCGCTACTTCCACTGCATGGCCGGCTCCCTCCTGGAAAGCGGCGGCGAGGTCCTGCGCTTCATCGGCGATGCGGCGCTCGCCATCTTCCCGATCAGTAGCAACTGGGCTGGCGCGACCGGCGCGGCAGAAGCCTGCCGGCGTGCCATCGCCGCCGCCAGACTGGCTGCCGAACGCATCGCGGCCGACAATGCCGCGCATCCGGCGCGCGCGCCGATCCGGTACGGCATCGGCCTTCACCTCGGACAGGTCACGTACGGCAATATCGGCGTGCCGGAGCGGCTGGAGTTCACCGTGATCGGCTCGGCCGCCAATACGGCCGCGCGGGTGGAGAGCATGACCAAGACGCTCGGCCGCAACATCGTCATCTCCAGTTCCTTCGCCGACAGCTACGCGGGCAAGGTCGAATCGCTCGGCAAGCACATGCTGAAGGACGTCGAAGGCGAGCAGGAGCTTTTTACGCTCGCGTAGGCACGGCCTTTGCGGCAGCCGCACATGGAACGCCGCAAGGAAAAGGATCCGCTGCACGCCCCGGACGAGCCGACGGGCGAGCAACTGCCGGTAGAGCCGGAGATGGACAAGGGGCTGCGCCCCGATCAGTCGGGACGCAACCCGGACACCGAGCCCGCTAAGGATAAGCGGGTCGATAACCTCTAGGAGAGGCTCTCGCGGTAGAAGCCGAGGGCTTCGACCACCGGCTTGTCGCTGATCGAGAACAGGATCGCGTCCTCCGAGCCGCTATTGGCGAAGTCGTGCTCCGCCCACGACGGCAGCGCGATGATGTCGCCCTTCTCCCAGTCGAACGTCTTGCCGTTGATCACGGAGCGGCCTTTGCCCTGCACGACGTGGAACACGCTCGACCCGGTGACGCGCTTCGATTTCGTCTTCTCGCCCTTGCGAATCATCTGAACCCGGCAGCCGATGGTCGGCAGCACCGGCCCGCCGGTGAGCGCGTGCGTGTACTCGAGGAGGATGCCGTCGTGCGGGCTGCCATCGTGGCTGCGCAGGTCGTGCAGCGCTTCGGCGGTCTGCTCCCAGGAGTACAGCATCAGCGGCGAGAACGGATACTGCGAGTCGCGCTTCCTCGTCCAGGTCGGCGTGAGCTTGCCGTGGCCGTAGAGCGCGCTCGAGCCGTTCACCGGCTTGTGGTGCGACGCTTTGATGTCCTGGTGCATCTCGAAGAACATGGCGTTCAGCGAGCGGGTGAGCGGCACGTCGAGGCCGTCCATCCAAACCACGGTCTCGTTCGTCTCGTTGCCGTGGTCATGCCATTGCCACGCCGGCGTCAGAACGAAGTCGCCCGGCTTCATGATCACCTTCTCACCTTCGACCGCCGTGTAAGCGCCGCTGCCTTCGATGATGAAGCGGATCGCAGCCGGCGAATGGCGATGCGCACGCGCGACCTCGCCCGGCAGTAGCACCTGCACCGCAGCGATCAGCGTATTGGTCGTCGCCCACTGGCCGTTCAAACCGGGGTTGAAGAGCTGCATGGCGCGCCGCTCGTCGCCCACCGGCACAGCGGTGGCCGACTGCTTCACGAGCTCCTTCATTAGCGACCATTTCCACTGGTGCGCGATGGCTTCGGGCCGCGGATGCGGCGTCATCTGGCTCGCGATCTCCCACAGGCCCCAGATGTGATTCTGGTGGATGGTCTGGTGGAAAGCGTCTTCGGTCTTTACGGGTGCGTTCATGCCGGTCCTCCTAGGGGATCGACGATGGTACACCCGTGAAATGGCGGCGCCACCGCCAGTCTCACCGGGTGAGAATGCAGCCATGGCCAGCGCCGACCGCGTCCTGCAGATCCTCGGCCTTTTCACCCCCGCAAAGTCAGCCTGGGGCGCTGCCCAGGCCGCCGAAGCGCTGAAGATTTCGCGCGCAAGCGCGTACCGCTACTTCGCTCAACTCGAAGAGACCGGCTTCATCGAGCCGGTGGCCAACCATCGCTACGCCCTCGGCCCGCGCATCGTCGAGCTCGACCGCCAGATCCGCCTCGCCGACCCGCTGGTGCAAGCCTCGGCCGACGAGATGGTGAAGCTCGCCCGCGAAACCGGCGGCATCGCCCTTCTCTGCCGCCTGCACAAAGACCGCGTCCTCTGCATTCACCAAGAGCGCGGCACCCGCGCCCCTCGCTTCGTGAGCTACGAGCGCGGCCGCGCAATGCCGCTCCATCGCGGCGCAACCTCGAAAGTAATCCTCGCCTTCCTCCCGAAGAAGGACCGCGACCATCTCGCCGCGCGCGTGGATGCAAAGGTGCTGGACGAGATTCGGCGTGACCGCCTGTGCGTCGCATACGGCGAAGTGGACCCCGACGCCTGCGGCGTCGCCGTGCCACTCCAGGAACGCTCGCATGTGGTCGGAAGCTTGAGCGTCGTACTGCCCGCTGCTGTGGCGAAGGGACGTTTGCTGAAGAGCACGGTGAAGCTCGTACGGGAAGCTGGGCTCCGCATCGAAAGCGACTTAGACACCGCGGCTTAGCAATAATCTGCTTCGGCATTGCAGGACGGCGACCTATTTACGATATTCGCGAAAATGGCAACATGACGGACCGACGCCTTCAGTGCGCTGCGCATGGCAGTAAGGACGACCTCACTGCTTCAATATCGATTGGGGACGACCCCGCAACGTTGAAAGGAACAGAGGTGGCTTGGGTCATTCTTGTTGTCGCGGGGCTGTTCGAGGTCGGTTGGGCTATCGGATTGAAGTACACCGAGGGCTTCACACGCGTATGGCCTACTATTTGGACTGTGCTATCGATGGCCGTGGGTCTTTGGCTACTTGGCATAGCCATGAAGTCGCTTCCTGTGGGTACCGCATACAGTGTCTGGGTTGGAGTGGGCGCGGTTGGCACAGTCATTCTCGGAATCGTGCTCTTTGACGATCCGGTGAACGTAGCCCGGCTCATCAGCGTTGCGCTCATAATCGCTGGCATCGTTGGTCTCAAGCTTGCAACGCCGGCCTAGCAACCCGTACGCCAGATGCGCCGCAAGCGACGCCGCTGAATGGGAACTAGGCGCCATGGGCAAGCTCGGTAACTCCGCGGACATACGAAAGCAAGATTGGCGGCGGCTTGCTCCTGATGAGCTCGGCGCAGTGATGGCCAATCTGTCCACCCGGGAGCTTCACGCTCAGCGCTTAGGAGTGCGCGGACGCTTGCGTCGTCGAAGACTGCAAGCGGTGCAGATCTTTCGCGAGGCGTACGGCCCCCTAGCCGAGAAATGGTTTTGGGCTCCGAAGCAGCTTCGCACGCCTAGGTTTGAGACAGCGAGAATCAAGTTTCGCTGGAAACCAATGTGGCACTTAAAGCGCTCATGACAAACTTCGCATTATTGCGCGACGCCTTCAGCTCGCCGCGGCTCAGATGCGGCGCGGCAAATCGCCCTCAGGACCGCTCAGTAATGTACCCCGCGATCGAGTAACCAGAAGGAAGAAAAACCATGGTGACGCGGCGCCAACTTCTGCATTTAGCAGGTTCTGCCGCGCTCGCCAACACGGTCGGAATATCTTCGGCGCAAGCCTATCCGACGCGACCCGTGCGGATCCTTGTCGGCTTCGTGGCTGGGGGCAACTTCGATATCGTTGCTCGCCTGGTCGGCCAATCGCTGTCGGAACAGATGCTCCAGCCGGTGATCATCGAGAACCGGCCCGGCGCGAGCAGCAACATCGCCACCGAAGCAGTCATTCGTGCGCCCGCGGACGGTTACACGTTGCTGCTCGGCGGCGCCGTGAATGCGGTCAATGCGACGCTCTACGACAAGCTAGGCTTCAATTTCATCAGCGATCTCGCTCCGGTTGCCGGCGTCGTACGATTCCCCAACGTCATGACGGTGGGCGCATCCTTTCCGGCGAAGACGGTTCCCGAATTCATCGCGTACGCGAAAGCAAATCCAGGCAAGATCAACCACGGCTCGTCGGGTAGCGGGACCACGCAGCACCTTGCGGCAGAGCTGTTCAAGATGATGACGGGTGTCGACTTGCTCCACGTCCCGTACAAGGGAGGGTCGCAGGCGATTACCGCTCTGCTCGGCGGGCAAGTGCAGGTACTCTTCGAAGCCTTGCCGCCGTCGATCCCGCATATCCGATCAGGCCAGGTCCGCGCCCTCGGGGTGACAACCGCGGCGCGGTCCGAAGCACTGCCGGACTTGCCGGCCGTGGGCGAATTCGTGCCCGGTTACGAAGCAAGTGGGTGGAACGGCGTTTGTGCGCCGAAGAACACGCCGGCCGAAATCGTCGAGTCGCTCAACAAATGGACAAATGCGAGCCTTGCCGATCCCAAAGTGAAGGCTCGGCTGGCAGAACTAGGCGCCACGATGCTGGGCGGTTCTTCCGCCGACTTCCGCAAACTCATTGCGCACGAGACCGAAAAGTGGGGCAAGGTCATCAGGACGGCCAACATCAAACCCACCTGACGGCAAGACAGTAGTTGTGGAACCTCGGGCTCCAACCGGCAACAATGACACCTTGAGAGGTAATGCACCAGATGGCCGTACGCAAAGATCCAAATGGCAACCTGCTCTGCCCAGAATGCGATTCACGGCTGCAGGACAAATGGTCGCTCGCCGGTTTGATTGCGGTGGCGTCGGCGATGGACATTTTTGCTTGGGTGCTAGCCGGATTGTTCTTCGCCCTTGGTTTCGTGTGGCCGCCCGGGTTCTTGGTCGCGGGCCTGGTCGTTGCGTTTGGCTTGTTCAAAGCGATGGCGCGTAGACCGCCCTACGTTTGCTCGAATTGCAAACGCGCCTTCACGCACGAGCAGGTAGACGGCAAGGTAACGGTGGAGAAGTGAAATGGTGAAGCCGGCAAAGAACACGATTTGTCTTTGGTTCGATCGCGACGCCGAGGAAGCGGCGCGGTTTTATGCCAGGACTTTTCCCGACTCGTCTGTCAAAGCCGTGCACCGCGCACCGGGAGACTTCCCGTCCGGAAAGGAAGGCGATGTGCTCACCGTCGAATTCACCGTGATGGGCATTCCCTGCCTCGGCCTCAACGGCGGGCCCGCGTTCAAGCACAACGAGGCGTTCTCTTTCCAAGTCGCGACCGCTGACCAGGCTGAAACGGACCGCTACTGGAAGGCGATCGTCGGCAATGGCGGCAAGGAGAGCGCATGCGGCTGGTGCAAGGACAAATGGGGATTGTCCTGGCAAATTACGCCGATCGCCCTGACCGACGCCATCACGGATCCCGATCGCGCCGCCGCCAAGCGCGCGTTCGAGGCGATGATGGAAATGGGCAAGATCGACATCGCCGCCATCGAAGCGGCGCGACGCGGATAGGGGCTTCGATTAGCCGGATTGGCGCTTCCAATGCATGCGCCGCAATCGGCGTGGTTCTTGTTGCGCTCGCCAGCGTTGCGCCTGCCGGCTGGTATCCGAAATGGCAGCTGCTCGCCGGGGTTGTGCTTCTCGTAATCTCGCATATCCTCACTCCGTGCCGGGACCAGATAACCCGGTGGTGGAACGCTCGATTGTCCAAACTGTGGCGGAGGTCGACTTAGTGGCGCTTTCGGCAGAGCAGGTCGCCCAATATCAGCGTGCCGGTTATGTGTGCCCTGTACCGGTCATGCCTGCGCCGGAAGCGCTGCGCCTGCGCAAGCAGCTGGAAGCCTATGAGGCGACCCAAGGCGGAAAGCTGCAGGCGGCGCAGCGAAGCCGCGCCTTCCTGCTCTTCAAGTGGTTGGACGACCTGATCCGCGACCCGCGCGTGCTCGATCCGATCGAGCAGCTCATCGGGCCGGACATCCTGTGCTGGAGCACGATTTTCTGGATCAAGGACGCCGGGTCGAAGAGCTTCGTGTCCTGGCACCAGGACAACACCTATTGGGGCCTCTCCTCCCGCAACGTGGCCACGGCCTGGTTCGCGATCTCGGATGCGAGCATCGAGGCCGGATGCATGAGCGTCCTGCCCGCATCGCACCTCGGCCAGACGCTCGAGCACGAAGACACGTATCACGAAGACAACATGCTCACGCGCGGCCAGGCGATCAAGGAGATCGACGAATCGCGCGCGGTCAGCATGCCGCTCAAGGCGGGCGAGATGTCGATCCACAACTATTGCCTCGCGCACGGCTCCGGGCCGAACCTGTCGGGCGACCGGCGCATCGGTGTCTCGATGCACTTCATGCCGCCGCAGACGAAACAGGTGGTGGGCAGCTGGGATTGCGCGGCGCTGGTGCGCGGCGCGGATCGCTACGGTAACTTCGTGCCGGCGCCTCGGCCGGCGCGGGACTTCGATCCGGTGGCCGTGGCCTTCCACGCGCAGGCCGCGAAGGCGATGCGCGACGTGCTTTATGCTGGCGCGGAGAAGAATCCGCAGCGGCTTTAGTCCGGTTGTGCGCCGGAGAATTGCACGGCGGCGGCCCAGCGCTTGATCTCGCGGTCGTAGTAGTCGGCGAATTCGCGCGGACCGAGAAAGCGCACGCTCATGCCGAGCTTTTCGAATGCGGAGACCACTTCAGGCTGCGATACCACCGTGTGAAGCTCGGCCGCCAGCCGCTCGACGACGGGTTGCGGCGTGCCGCCGGTGGTCATGATGCCGGTCCATGAATCGACGTCGAAGTCCGGGAAGCCGGACTCGATCAGGGTCGGCGTATCCGGAAAAAGCGGGCTGCGCGCGCGCGTGGATACGGCGAGGAGACGGACCTTGCCGGCGCGGATGGAAGGAATCGAACCGGGACCTGCGTCGAAGAGGAAGTCCACTTCCCCGGCAAGCAGCGCCGCCATCGCCGGACCGACGCCGCGATACGGGATATGCACGGCGAAAATGTTTGCCTGCTGCTTGATGAGCTCCACGGTGAGGTGGGTGCTGCTGCCGTTGCCGCTGGAGGCGTAGTTCAGCTTGCCGGGATTGCGGCGCGCGTAATCGACGAGCTCGGCGACCGACTTCACCGGTGTGCTCGGTCCGACCACCAGGTAATTGGTGGTGCTGCCGACGAGTGCGACAGGAGCGAGATCCTTGCGCGCGTCGTACGGCAGCGCCTTGTACAGCGAAGGAACGATCGCAGTCGAGGACGCCGCCACCATCAACGTGTGCCCGTCGGGCGACGCCTTGGCGACGGAGTCGGTGCCAATAGTGGTGCCGGCGCCGGGCTTGTTCTCGATCACCACCGGTTGGCCGAGCGCCTTGGAGAGCGGCGGCGCGATGACGCGGGCGGTGACGTCGTTGACACCGCCGGGAGGGAAATTCACCACCATGCGGATCGGCTTCGTGGGATACGCCTGCGCCCACGCCACCAGCGGCGCGAAAAAGAGGGCGAACAGAATCCTCACGAGACGGTCTCGGTGGCGTCCAGCGGCGCGTGCAGCTTCGCGCCGTCCGCGGGCGCGATGCCGCGGCAAAAGCTCTCCTCGCGCAGCCCCTTGGGATGGCTCGCCGGGTCGGACAGCCACAGCCGCAAGAGGTGCCGCTTACGCGACGGTTCCGCCCAATCCTCGTACGCGCGGCGGGTATGCAGGGTCACGTAGTTGTTCAGGAACTGGACGTCCCCCGGCAGGAAGGGAATCTCGGCGGCGCATTCGCGAATCGTCGCCTTGTACACCTCGAGCGCTTCCTTTTGCACGGCGCTCATCGGCGGCACCCCGGGCAGCGAATAGGCATGCTCGAGTCGAATGCCGCCGCCGACCGAATAGAACTGCCCCTGGTCGAAGGAAAAGATCGGCATGCGGTACCACGGCTCGTCGCCCGGGGCGACCTCCCCCATCCGCGAGCGGTAGAAATCCTCCGTCAGGACCTTCACCAGGTCCGGCCGGCGCTCGAGCATCGTGTTGTAGACGGTGACGGAGCTCGTCACCAGGCTCTCGCCGCCGCTCTTCGACGTGTTCAGGCAAAGCAGCCCGACGTAGTCGCAGCTGTCGGAATGGAAGCGCATCTCGGCGCGCGTCATGTAGCCGCGGGTGTTCGGATTCGCATAGTCGCCGCCCAGGTCCTTGACGTGCCCGAGGATATGGCCCTGGCGATTCTGCGAGATGCGCTCGCCCAGATATGCGCCGATGCCGAGATACGCGATCGCCTGGCCTTCGCGATCGAGCCTGTCGACGGGAAAATTCTGCAGCATCACGATGCCGCGGCCCTCGAGCAAGTCCCGCCTTACGTCCGCCATCACTTTCGCCATGCCGGACAGCTTGAAGTTGGCGCGGCTGACGTCCTCCAGCGCGAGGCCCTTCACCGCCTCAGTCGCGGCGACAAGCTCCGCCCGGTCGCGCTCGGTGAGGCGGTAGCTCCAGCTCGCCACATCGCGCAGATCCTCGGGCCTCCAGGCGGTAGGCGCCGAGATGGGTTGCATTGCTTTCATGGCAGGCGAGTATAAATGTCGGGCGCCTGGGATTGGCCGATATCCTCGCTCGTGCTATAGAGCGAACCGATGCCCGCAAAGCTCGCCGAAGACCCGGCCATCATCGAGGCGCTGAAAGCGAAAGCGTCCAACAGGCCTGGGCTGTACCGCTTCCGGCTTGCGCTCATAGCCATCGCGGGCGATCTGGCGCTGACGCTCACGATAGTGTTTCCGATCATCGCGTTCATCGTGATCGGGATGGTCTTTTATCCCGAATCTTTTTGGCTCGGCCTGGCGGGAATCGCCTTTTTCGTCTGGGTCTTCCGGCCCTCGTTCCGACTGCCCGAGCGCGAGCTCGACGAGCCGGTGCCGGCGCTTCGCGAAGCGCTGTCGGCGCTGAAGCAAAAGCTCCGCGTGCCGGGGCGAATGGCGGTTTATCTGGACGATTCGTTCAACGCCGCCGCCATGCAGACACGAGGCTATTTAGGCATGATCGGCACGCGTTGCGGCCTGATCCTCGGCGTGCCCTTGCTTCTGGCCGTAAGCCGCGAGCAGCTGCTCGCGGTCATTGCCCACGAGTTCGGTCATTTTTCAAGGCGCCACGGCATCCTCGGCCAGTGGCTGTACCGGGCGCGCGTCGGCTGGATCGAATATGCGAAGCAGGTCAGCGAATCGGATTCGCTCCTCGACGTCGCCGCTGCGCGGTACGCGGAAGAATTCATGCCCTTCTTCAGCGCGCGCAGCTTCGTCGAGTCCCGGCAATGCGAATACGAGGCCGATGGAGATGCGGTGCTGGTCGTCGGCGCTCGACCGTTTGCCGAGGCGCTGACTCGCATCGCCGTGGTCGGGCACTACTGGGAAAACGAGCTGCCGCGCCTGGTGGCCACCTGGCGGCGCGAGCGGCCCGAGCCGCCGGCAGATTTTCTCGATCGTTTCGGCAAGGACCTCGCCGCGCGCCCGGGCTCGGAGCTCCAGGGGCGGCTCGCGCAGTGCATGAGCAGCGCGTCTTCATGGATCGACACCCATCCGTGCCTGGCCGAGCGCCTGGGTGCCGCTAAGCAGCCGCCCGCGCTCGCCATCCCCGCCGTTTGCGCCGGACAGGATCTCTTCGGCGATGCATGGCCGAAGATCGTGACTGAATTCAACGAGAAATGGCGCAAGCAGGTGCAGCCCGGCTGGCTCGGGCAGCATCTGCGGCTGAAGCATGTCGTGCAACCGCTCCTGGAGGCAAGCGACTCGGACATGGGCACGTGGAGCCCCGAACAGCGGCTCACGCACGCGGTTGCATTACGCGAGACCGACGCGGCCGCCGGCCTCGTGAAGCTGCGGGAACTTCATGAGCTCCATCCGCAGCACAAGCGCGTGAGGTTCGCGTACGCCGCCGCGCTCCTCGACGAGAGCGATGAGGAAGGCGTGGGGCTCATGCACATCCTGATCCGCGAGGATCCTGCCTTCCGGCCGGAAGGCTTTCAGCGCGTGCTCGGCTATTACGAGGCAAAGGGAGATAGCCGTCAGATTCGGCGCTGGTCGGCTTGGGTTAGACACCTGAAGCCTCACGTCACCGAAGCGAAATCCGCGTTCATCAGGCAAGCGGAAAACGGCAAGTGGCGGGCGAGCTCGCTTGCCAACGGCGAGCGCGCCGTGATCGCGGAAACGGCTCGCCTCGACGGCTCTATCGCCGGAGCTTGGCTGCTCGAGGGCGAAACCGCGCTCACCTACGCGGACGACCGCAAGCCAACCGTCGTCGCTGCTCACCTGCTGACGCTCGTCATCGCGGCCGAACAGGCGAGGCGACTGGAACAACACGAACAAAGCATCGGCCGCCGCTACAACGCTCTTTTGCGCAGCGCAATTCCTGCCGACCAGCTTGCCGTCGTGCGCATGTTCTACAGCACCGAAGGGCGCCCGGACCTCTATGCACCGAATTGCGCCATCGCCCTGTTCCCCACCGACGAAGCCCGTCTCCCAGCGTCGAGCGGGTTCGAGAAGTGCGACTGGCAATAGCAATAAGATAGCGCACCTATGCAGGCTATTCGCCCCGCTTTCGCCTCTGCCCTGCTCGTCATCGCCTTCGTGCTGATGTGGCCGGTCCTGGTCGAGATGAACGCGATGGACCGCTGTGCGGAGAAGGGGGGCGATTACGATTACACCACCGCACAATGCGACTTCAAGGCCACGCATCCGACGCCCGGGCTGTGGCAGCGCCACGGCGTCACCCTGCTGGAGGCCCTTGCGCTCGGTTGGGTGGGCTGCGCTCTCCTCCTTCGCCGCAAAAGATAAGCGACCGTGAACCGGCGCAGCGCCCTTGGCGCAGCGGGCGCGATGACACTGGCGCCGATGGCTCGACTCGCGCCTGCGCAGGAGCCGCTCGCGACGCGGCCGATACCGAGCACGAACGAGCGGCTGCCGGTGGTCGGCATCGGCACGGCCGTAATCTTCGATTACGAGAACGATCCGGCGAAGCAGGCTGCGCGGAGCGAGGTGATTCGCGCGCTGGTCGCGGGCGGCGGGCGGCTGATCGACACGGCCGCGGGCTACGGCGCAGCCGAGGAGCGCGTCGGCGAGATCGTGCAGGCGACCGGGCTGCGTGATCGACTGTTCCTCGCCACCAAGTTCTCCTTCGACTTCCCGCGCGCGGACGCCGAGGCGTCGCTGCGAGCGTCGCTCCGGCGGCTGCGCACGGACCACGTCGATCTGATGCAAGCGTGGAACGTCACGGACGGTGCCTACACGCTGGCGCTGGTGCGCGAGTGGAAACGCTCCGGCCTATGCCGATATACCGGCATCACCACCAGCCAGGCGCGCAGCTACGGCGCGATGTCCAAGGTCCTCGCACGAGAGAAGCCGGATTTCCTGCAGGTGAACTATTCGCTTGGCAACCGGGAAGCAGAGGCGACGCTCCTGCCGGCGGCGGCGGACGCCGGCGCGGCCGTGCTCGTCAACCTGCCCTTCGGTCGCAACTCGCTCTTCCGCAAGGCCGGCAATCGCCCGCTGCCCGACTTCGCCGCCGAGATCGGCGCACGCAGCTGGGCGCAGTTGTTCCTCAAGTTCATCCTCGGCCATCCGGCCATCACGGCGGTAATTCCGGGCACGGACAAGCCGGAATACGTGCTCGATAACCTGCAGGCCGGTCGGCCGGCATTTCCCGACCCCGCGATGCGCAGGCGCATGGCGCAGTACTGGGACGCGCTTTAGCTGCTTTCCTCGACGTTGGCGGCGCGAATCTTCGCCCACAAAGGCTCGTGGATCTCGAGCATGCGCAGCGCTTCGCGATCGCCTCGCGAAGCGGCGATGCGAAGGGTAAGGAGCGGCGAGAGGATCTTCGTGAAGCGTGCGACGGCGAAGAGATTCATGCCGATGATCGCCGCCGGCAGGAATACATGCTTGTACGTTAGCCAGGGCGCGAGGAGCAGCGTGCTCAACCCGATCGCCGCAAGCACCGAGGCCGAGTGGTGCGCGATGCTGGGATAGGTGAAATAGAACCGGTAGCGGCCGATGAAGGCGGCCTCCTCGCCGCTGAAATGGTACGGCGCCTCGTTCGAGGCCGGCGCGCAGCGGCCGGCTTCCTTGATGCGGCGCGCGAGCCAAAGCTCGAACGCCATCAGCACGCCGATGTACACCCAGGCCATGGGCTGCGGGCTCAACGCCGCCCAGCCCGCGAGCAGCAGGACGCCGACGCTGCCGTAGCCGCCCACTAGCTTTCGAGTTCCGTCTGGCGGGCGAGCCATTCTTCCTCGGTCCGCGCGAGCTCGGCCCTCACGCGCGCCTGCTCGGCAAGCACGTCCTGCAGCCGCGGTGCTTCGCCGTACACCGCCGGATCGGCAAGCTGCGTCTCGATAAGCGCCAGGCTTTCGTTCAGCGTCGCCATGGTGCTCTCGAGCTTCTTGATGCGCGTTTCCAAGTTTTTCCGCGAGCCGGCGGCCTTGGGGACCGCAGCCTTCGGCAGCGGCTCGGCCGCCCGCGGCGGCGTGCGCTTGCTGCTAAGGAGCGCCTGGCGGTAATCGTCGAGGTCGCCGTCGTACGGCTGCACACGGCCGCCGCGCACGATGAGGAGCGAGTCGGTCGTCGCGCGTAGCAGATGCCGGTCGTGCGAAACGAGGACCAGCGTGCCTTCGAACTGCGCCAGCGCGACGGTGAGCGCTTCTCGCGTCTCGAGATCGAGATGGTTCGTCGGCTCGTCCAGCAGCAGCAAGTTCGGCCGCTGCCACACGATGAGCGCCAGGGCGAGGCGCGCCTTCTCGCCACCGGAAAAATGCTCCACCGGCCCGGTCGCCATCTCGCCTGGAAAGTTGAAGCTGCCCAGGTAGTCGCGCAGCTCCTGCTCGCGCGTCTTCGGAGCGAGGCGCACGAGATGCCAGAGCGGCGATTGGTCGTCGCGCAGCATCTCGACCTGGTGCTGCGCGAAATAGCCGATCGCCACGCCCTTGTTGAATGTGGCGCTGCCCTCCATGGGTGAAAGGGCGCCGGCGATGGTTTTTATCAGCGTGGTCTTGCCGGCCCCGTTCACGCCGAGGAGGCCGATGCGCTCGCCCGAGCGGATGGAGAGCGTCACGTCCTCGAGCACGCGATGCTCGCCGTAGCCGGCCGTCACATCCTCCAGCACGAGAAGCGGGTCGGGCGCGCGCAGCGGCTCGCGGAACTCGAAGGAAAACGGCGCGGCCGCGTGCACCGGCGCGAGATCCTCCATGCGCGCGAGCATCTTCATGCGGCTTTGCGCCTGGCGCGCTTTTGTCGCGCTGGCGCGGAAGCGGTCGATGAAAGATTGCAGGTGCGCGCGCTCGCGCTCCTGCTTCTCGTACTGCGCCTGCGCGAGGTGCAGGGTCTGCAAGCGCTGCTCCTCGAAGGCGGAGTAATTACCCGTGTAGCGCCGCAGCTTCCGCGTATCGATGTGCACCACCGCCTGCACGACTTCGTCGAGGAAATCGCGGTCGTGCGAAACGACGAGCAGCGTTCCCGGATAGCGCTTCAGCCAGTCTTCCAGCCAGACGATGGCGTCGAGGTCCAGGTGGTTCGTCGGTTCGTCGAGCAGCAGGAGATCCGAGCGGCACATGAGTGCCTGGGCGAGGTTGAGTCGCATGCGCCAGCCGCCGGAAAAGCTCGCCACCGGCTGGTAGAGCTCGTCGGCGGAGAAGCCGAGGCCCATGAGGAGCGACTCGGCGCGCGAGCGCACCGTGTAGGCATCGGCATCGGCGAGCGCGGCGTGCGCCTCGCCCATGGCGTGGCCGTCGTCCGCGGTTTCCGCCTCCGCGAGCCGCTTCTCGAGCTGGCGCAGCGCTACGTCGCCGTCGATCGCGTAGTCCACCGCCGGCCGCTCGAGCGCCGGCGTTTCCTGCGCGACGTAGGCGACGCGCCAATGCGCGGGAAGCTCGGCGTCTCCCTTGTCGGCGTGCAGCTCGCCGCGCAGGAGCGCGAACAGGCTAGACTTGCCGGAGCCGTTCGCGCCAATAAGGCCGATGCGCTCGCCGGCATAGACAGTGAGATCGGCGCCTTCAAGGAGCGGCTTTGCGCCGCGCGCCAAGGTGACTTCGGAAAACCGGATCAAGCAGCGATTTTACTGGCTCGCGGCGCTGGCTCTGGTCCCCGTTGCCGTCGCCGGGCAGGATCTGCGCTCGAGCGTGCGGTCGCGGCTCGAGGCAAAGGGGCTCGGCGCCGACGGCCTGCGCATCATTTCGAATGTGCTGGAGCACGACAGCCGCCCGCCGCCGCGCGCACCGGTCATCGTCACGCAGGCGCTGCGCGATCCGCTCGCCGCGACCGACGCGAGCGCCCTCTTCGCCCTCGCGGTCCCCACCGATATCCGCACGATGGGGGAGCTGCCGCCTGCCTCTCAAGCGGATTTCAATGCCGCCCTCGAGCGCTACATCGGGCAGCTGGCTGAGGCGCAAGCCGAGCTGATGGCGGCCGTTGCACCGTTCGACGAGGAGGCGCTGCTCTCGAGCCTCGAGCAGGGTATCCCCAGCCAGCATGTGGCCGCCTTGCACCGCGCGGTGGACCTCGAACGGCTCGATAGAGCCCGGGCGGCGTTCATCGGCGCCACGACGCGTTTCGTCGCGGAGATGCGTACCGCCAGCTTTCCGCCGCCACAGACTTTCCAATCGGCCGTCGGCACCGTGGTGATCGGCAGCCGCGGCAACGATGAGCACGCGAGCGGTGCCGCGCTGATCATCGATCCGGGCGGCGATGACCTCTACCATCGAGCGCCCGCCAAAGCGGGCGCCATCTCGGTGGTCGTGGATTTGGCCGGCAACGATCGCTATGAAGGCCGCGACATCGCGGTGCATGCGCTGTCGGCGATGTTCGACCTCGCCGGCGACGACGTTTATTTAGCTGCTGGTGCAGGGCTCGCGGTGGCGATGGCGGGCGTCTCGCTGCTCGTCGACCTGGAGGGCAACGACCAGTACGAGAGCGGCGTCTTCGGCCAGGCGTCCGCGCTCTTCGGCTGGGCGGCCCTCGTCGATGGCGCCGGCGACGATCGCTATCGCGTGACTGCGTTTGGCCAGGGCTATGCCAGCACCGCGGGCGTCGCGCTCCTCTGGGACCGCAACGGGAATGACACGTATGTCAGCGCCGGCCTTGCCGATCCATTCGGCCGCGGCGGCGGCCTGAGCTTCACGCAGGGCGCAGCGTCCGGCTGGCGCGGCGAGCTCGGCGGCGGCATCGGCATCCTGCGCGACGACGCCGGCGACGATCGCTACGAGAGCCAGATGTTCGCCCAGGGATCCGGCTACTACTACGCGCTGGGCCTCCTCTGGGATGGCGCGGGCAACGACCAGTACAGCGCCGTGCGCTATGCACAAGGCACCGCCGCGCATGAGGCAGCAGGACTGCTCGACGATGCGGCCGGCAACGACGTCTACGCGCTGAGCGTCGGCGTCGGCCAGGGAATGGGCCTCGACCTCGCGGTCGGAGTCCTGATGGATCGCGGCGGCGATGACAGCTATCGCTCGGTATTCCTCGCGCAGGGCACGGCGAGCGCGAACGGCTTCGGTCTTCTCGCCGACCAGGCCGGCGCGAATTCCTTCGACATGAGCGCGGACCCGCGATCGTGGGGCGAGGCGCAGTGGCTGCGCGGGCTGCCGAGCGTGGGCGTTCTGCTCGGTGACCGCGCGCAATCGCGCTTCACTCGCTCGAGCGTGACCGTGCCGGCGCAGTTCACCGGCAAGCACGAGATAGAGCCCGGCCCGGATTGCAAGGCGAATCCCGAAGCGGTGCGCGCGATCATCGCCGACCCGGCGCGACATCTCGGCGACGAGCAATTGCCGTGTGCGATCGAGGCGGCGACGACGGAAGAGCGATCCGCCCTCTGGAGCGCGTTCGACGTCGCGCTCGGCCTGCCGAACGCGCCGTTCCTGCAGCCGATCGCCTACGCCTTGAAGGCGCGCCCGGGGCCTGAACCCCTCATGCAGAAGGTGGCGGCGATATTGAAGACGCATCCGCGCTGCGCCGCGCGGGCGCTGTGGGCGGCCTCTTGGGCGAGCGCCGATGAAGCCAAAGCCGAGCTCGACTCGCCGTGCTGGCGGCTGCAAGCGGCGGCGCTCGAACGGCTGAAGGCGCTCTCGGTCGCGCCTCCCGCCTCCGCATCAAGGCCCGTGTTTCTCCGGGCGGACTGAGCTCCAGGTCGCTTCCTGCTGCTCGAACGATTGCACGATGCGAACCCGTTGCTGGCTCGGCAAGAGGAACGGCAGCCAACCGAGCGACGGATGCCGGATGGAAAGCAGCGTGCCGCCGGAGAACTCATGCAGCGCGGTGCGGTAGCGTGGATCGTGCAGCGGCGGCGCTTCGTGGAGCTGCGGAGGATCTTCCGCCACCGCCGGACTGATTTCCTCGCGGATCTGCGCGAGGACCTTCATCAGGGCGTCGATGTGCTCGGCACGCCATTCCTCGCGTCCGGGCAGCTGGAAACGCGCCCGGCTCTTTGCTTCGTCCAGCCACTCGACCGAGATCAGGAACATGGCGAGAATCTCCTCGACGCCAATTTCCGTCCTTTTGCCGCCACCGGTCAATCGCTGAAACCATGACACGATTGCTCGCACTCCTCGCGCTGTGCTGCTCGTCGGCATGGGGGCAGGCCTATCCGTCGAAGCCGGTCACGCTGATCATCCCGTTCCCGCCCGGCGGCTCGACCGACATCGTCGGACGCATTGCGGCGGACGGCATGGCGCGCGAGCTCGGCCAGCCGATGGTGGTCGACAACCGCGGCGGCGCGGGCGGCGCCATCGGCGCGCGCGCAATCGCGGAGGCGGCGGCGGATGGCTATACGCTCGGCGTCGCCACCGTGTCGACCCATGTGGTCAATGCCGTCGTGCAGAAGGAGCTGCGCTACGACCCGCTCACGAGCTTCACCCTCCTCAGCCAGATCGCCGTCGTGCCGGACGTACTCGCCGTCCACCCTTCGGTCCCGGCGCGCGACATCGCGCAATTCATCGATTACGCGCGGCGCAATCCGGGAAAGCTCAATTACGGCACGCCCGGCGTCGGCAGCCTCGGGCACCTGCGCGGCGAGATGTTCAAGTACTTCGCCAAGGTCGATCTCACCCACGTGCCCTATCGCGGCGCCGGCCCCGCACTCAATGACGCCCTCGCCGGCCAGGTGCAAATTCTTTTCGACAACCTGCCCTCATCGCTGCCTCACATCCAATCCGGCAAGCTGCGCCCGCTAGCGGTGGCGAGCGAAAAGCGCGTCGCCGCCCTGCCGGAGATCCCGACCTACGCCGAAGCCGGCTATCCGGTGGTCAACGACCCTTCATGGTTCGGCCTCATCGCGCCCGCCGGCCTGCCGCCGGAGATCGCGTCGCGCGTGCATGCCGCCTTGGTGGCCGCCCTCAAGCAGCCGGAGGTGCGCAAGCGCCTCGATGCGGCGGCGGCGAATCCGGTCGGCAATTCGCCCGATGCGTTCCGCAAGATCGTCGCCGATGCATTGGCCAATACACGCAAGGTCGCTAGCGAAGCGAATTTGAAGTTCGAGTGACATAAGGGGGAAGCATGACGAGGATCGTGCTGGCGGCCTGGCTCGCGCTCACTGCTGGAGCCGTGATCGCGCAGGGAGGCTATCCCGAGCAGACGGTGCGCATCCTCGTCGGCTTCTCCCCCGGCGTCGCGCCGGACATCACGGCACGGCTCCTCGCCGAAAAGCTTTCCGCGACGTTCGGCAAGCCGGTGGTGGTCGAGAACGTCACCGGCGCGGGCGGCAACATCGCCACCGACCGCGTGGCAAAGGCCGCGCCTAACGGATTCACGCTCGGCATGCTTGGCAACGGCTCCCTCGTCTTCAGCCCGAGCATGTACGAGAAGCTCTCGTATGACCCGCTCAAGGACTTCGCGCCGATCACCCAGGTGTTCGTCGCCGCGAACGTGCTGGTGGTGCCGAGCGAGGCTCCGGCGAAAAGCCTGCAGGATCTCGTCAAGCACCTGCGCAGCCATCCGGGCACCTACGCCCATGCCGGCGTCGGTACCTCCCAGCATTTGGCCGCCGAAGTGTTCAAGTCCATGGCCGGGGTCGACGTGCGGCCGGTCGCTTATCGCGGCACCACCGCGATGCTGCCGGACCTCCTAGCCGGTCGCGTGACGCTGTCGTTCGCGAACATCTCGAACGTCATGCCGCCGGTGCGCGAGGGGAAGCTGCGCGCGTTCGCCGTCACGTCGGTCCAGCGCTCGTCGGCGGCACCGGAGCTGCCGACGATGATCGAATCCGGGTATGCGGACTTCGAGGCGGTGCCGTGGTTCGGCCTGATGGCGCCGGCCGGCACGCCGCAATTGATCGTCGAGCGACTGAACCGCGAGACTTCGAAAGCCATGGCACAGCCCGACGTTCGCAAGCGCCTGACCGACCTCGGCCTAGATGTGATCACTGGAACGCCGGCCGAATTCCAGTCGGCCATCGAGCGCGAGATCCCGCGCTGGGCGCGCGTCATCAAGCAGCTCGGCATCAAGGGCGCGGAATGAAACTTTACTGCACGCCCGGCTCGCCCTATGCACGCATGGCCCGCATCGTTGTGCTGGAAAAAAAGCTCGGCGGCCGCGTCGACATGATCTTTGCCAAGACGCGCGCGAAGGGGAGCCCGTATTACGACGTCAACCCTTCCGGCCGCGTGCCTTACCTCGTGTGCGACGACGGCGTCGGCATGGAAGAGTCGGCGCTCATCTGTGCCTATCTCGACGAACTGGACGGCCGGCCGGCGCTCGCGCTGCCGCCGGGCTGGGAGCCGCGCCGCCTGGAGGCGCTCGCGCGCAGCCTGACCGATGGCGTCGCGGTGTGGGGACGCGAGCTCACGCGTGCGCCGCACGAACGCTCGCCGGGCGTGATCGAGCATGAGACCGAGCGCGCGCGCCGCATGATCGAGCTGTGGGAGCACGAGATCGATAGTCCAGCGATGAAAGCGCCGCTCAACATGGCGCAGCTCACGCTCGCCTGCGGACTCGGCATGGCGGCGCGCAATCCGGACTTTCGCTGGCGCGAAGGCCATCCGCGGCTCTCCGCATGGTTCGACGCCTTGGCCGCGCGACCGAGCTTCGTCGCCACTGCGCCGCCGAGCACATGACGCGGCGCCTCGCCTGCGTCGCGCTGCTGCTCATCAGCGGGCTCGCTCACGGGCAGCCCTACCCCAACCGGCCGGTACGGGTTCTCATCGCCTTTGCCGGCGGCGGGCTCGCCGACGTGATTTCTCGTGCGTTGACCGATCGCATGTCCCCTGCCCTCGGGCAGCCGTTCGTGCTGGACAATCGGCCCGGTGCCGGCGGCAACATCGCGATGGAAACGGTCGCGCGGGCCGCGCCCGACGGTCACACGCTCCTGATGGTGGGGCCGGCCGCCGCCATTAACGGCGCGCTGTACCGCACTCTCGCCTTCAACCCGGCGAAGGATCTCGTGCCGATCGGCGTAATGGGCTGGGGACCGTATGCGATGTTCGTGAGCGCAGCGGTACCGGTGAAGAGCGCTGCCGAGCTGGTGGCCTACGCCAAGGCGCATCCGGGCAAGCTCAATTACGCATCGGTCGGCATCGGCAGCGGTGGCCACCTGACGGGCGTGCTTTTCACGACCGCGGCGGGCGTACAGATGACTCACGTGCCTTACAAGGGAATCCAAGCCATTGCGCCGGACCTTGTATCGGGCGAAGTGCACCTCGTCTTCAACGCCTTCGGGCCGCTCAACCCGTTCGTGCAGGCCGGCAAGGTAAAGCTGCTCGCCGTTACTTCCGCAGATCGCCTGCCGGCGTATCCCGACGTGCCTTCGCTCGCGGAATCCGCGCTCCCTGGGTTCGACGCCACGGGGTGGTACGTCCTGTTTGCACCGGCCGGCACGCCGCGCGCCACCCTAGAGCGCCTCAATGCCGAGCTACGCAACGCCGTCGCGGACCGCGACACCGCGCAGCGGATCGAAAAAACCGGAATGCGCCCCGTATCGCAAAGTCTCGAGGAGGCTGCGCGCTTCATGGCCGCCGAGACGCAGAAATGGGCGCGCGCCGTGCGTGCCTCCGGCGCCAGCGCCGAATAAGGCTAGGCTGGGGCGATGGTGCTGTCTTCCGGCATCGCCGCGATCTTGTCCTTCGCCGTAGGCAGCTGGCCGTATTTGCGACGCTTGAGCTCGTTCCAGCGCGCGAGCTCCTTGCGCGCCTCGCCCTCGAGCTTCTGCCAGGTGTCCGACTTCTCCGTGCGCACGGCCATCTCCAGCCGGTGGCCATCGGGGTCCATGAAGTAGATCGACTGGCAAAGTCCGTGATCCTTCGGGCCGAGCACCTGCACGCCGTGGGCTTCCAACCGTTTCTTGCCCTCGAGGAGGGCATTCATGTCCTCGACTTCGAACGCGATGTGCTTCACCCACCACGGCGTGGGATCGCTGCTGTCGTCGCCGCCGCCGGGCACGTCGAAGAAGGCGAGATAGCTGCCGTCGCCGAGCTCGAAGAAGATGTGGATCGA
>Ga0136846_1215607_pt1 | contig 20427 bp, 16 predicted proteins | sample HopSoiMetagenom2_FD_96841 | JGI IMG/M metagenome (GOLD analysis project Ga0136846, IMG submission 96841) | Grasslands soil microbial communities from Hopland, California, USA - 2 Assembly 2016 (version 4) | ecosystem: Environmental > Terrestrial > Soil > Grasslands | place: USA: Hopland...
CACGGCGTCGTCGGGCTGAACTGCGCCGGCAGCGAGCGCACGCCGGTCGAGCGGTTCGCGTGGCTGTTCCGCAAAGCGGCGAGGGGTGGCCTGCGGAGCGTGCCGCACGCCGGTGAGTGGTCCGGTCCGGAGAGCGTTCGCGCCACGATCGAGCACCTGCGACCGGACCGGATCGGTCACGGGGTCCGCGCGGCCGAGGATCCGGCGCTCGTCGAGCTGCTGGCCGAGCGGCGGATCCCCCTCGAGATCTGCCCCGTTTCGAACGTCGCAACCGGCGTGTACGACCGGATCGAGGACGTCCCGCTCCTCGTGCTGCGCGACGCTGGCGTACCGGTCACGCTGAACAGCGACGACCCGACGATGTTCGGCGCCGGGCTCACCGAGGTCTACACCGCGGCGCGCGAGGCATGGGCGCTCAGCGACGCGGACCTCGCCGGGTTCGCGCGCGCCGCCACCGACGCGAGCTTCGCCGACGACGATCGCAAGCGGGCGATCCGCCACGACATCGACGCGTGGCTCGCCGCGCCCGTTGCGCCGGCGCACGAGCCCGCAGTACCCTGACCAGCCGCTCGCCATGAAGCTCGTCGACACCGACCCGCTCGAGCGGCTTGCCGCATCGATCCGCGACCGGACCGCGGTCGTCGCCGTGATTGGGCTCGGCTACGTGGGACTTCCGCTGCTCGTCGAAGTGGGCCGCGCGGGGTTCAAGACGATCGGTTTCGACAGCGATCCCGCGAAGATCGACGCGCTCCGAGCCGGCCGCAGCTACATCGTCGACGTGCCGTCCTCGGAGATCGAAGCGCTCGACCTCACGACGTTCACCGGCGATGCAACGGCGCTCGAACGCGCCGACGTCGTCGTGCTGTGCCTGCCGACGCCGCTCACCGACGGTGCGCCCGACCTATCGATGGTGCGGGCGGCGGCCGAGACGGTCGCCGCACATCTGCGGCGCGGAGTGCTGGTGATCCTTGAATCGACCACCTGGCCTGGCACCACGGAGGAGTTCCTTCGGCCGATCCTCGAGACGTGCGGCCTGTCGGCCGGTCCCGACTTCGCCCTCGCTTATTCTCCCGAGCGGATCGACCCCGGCAACACGAGCCACCAGCTGGCGACGACGCCCAAGGTGGTGAGCGGCCTGACCGGACGCTGCCGCGACCTCGCCGTCTCGTTCTACGCGCCGATCGTCGGGGCGGTCGCGGTCACGTCGTCGCCCCGAGACGCCGAGATGGCGAAGCTTATCGAGAACACGTACCGGCAGGTGAACATCGCGCTCGTGAACGAGCTCGCGGTGATGGCCAAGGACCTCGGCGTCGACATCTGGGAGGCGCTGCACGCCGCGGCCACCAAGCCGTTCGGCTATCAGCCGTTCTGGCCGGGCCCCGGGGTCGGCGGTCACTGCATCGCGATCGACCCGACGTACCTGTCGTGGCGCGCGGGTCAGCAGCTCGGGTACCGCGTCGGGTTCATCGAACACGCGAACGAGGTCAACAACCGGATGCCGGACTACGTCGCGGCGCGCGTCGCCGATATGTTGAACCACGCCGGCAAGGCGGTGAACGGCTCGCGCGTCCTCGGCGTCGGGGTCGCGTTCAAGGCCGGCGTCGACGATCTGCGCGGCTCCCCCGCACTCGAGGTCCTCGAGCGCCTCGCCGCGAAAGGCGCCAACGTCCGGTTCCACGATCCTTTCGTCGAGGCGGTCATCGTCGGCGGTCGTGAGCTTCGCTCGGTCCCCGCCGATCCCTCGTCGCTGGCCGATACGGACGCGGTGGTCATCCTGACGGCTCATCCGCAGATCGACGTGCACGCGATCGTCGCCGCGGCGCCGCTGGTGTTCGACGCGCGGGGCGCGACCGTCGGGATCGACGAGCCGCACGTCGAACGGCTCTAGAGGATCAGCCGCTCGGGGTCGGCGTCGGGCTCGGCGCCTTGTGCTTCTCGATCGTGACGGACTCGATGTAGACGGCCTGCGTCGGCTGCCCGTCCCCGCTCTTCGGCATGAAGCTGTTGATCTGCTTCGCGACGTCCAGCCCGTCCGTGATGTTGCCGAAGATCGTGTAGTTCGGGTTGCCGTCCAGGTTCGCCCCCCCGGGCCCGGTGATCAGGAAGAACTGACTGCCGCCGGTGTTCGGTCCGGCGTTGGCCATCGCGACCGTCCCGGTCGCGTAGTGCTCGCTGCCCGTCAGCTCGTCCGGGATCGAGTAGCCCGGCCCCCCGCTGCCCGTGCCGGTCGGGTCGCCGCCCTGCACCACGTCGATCGAGTCGACGACGCGATGGAAGAACGTCCCATCGAAGTAGCCCTGCTCCGCGAGGAACACGAAACTAGCGACCGTCTGCGGCGCTGCCGACGAGTCGAGGGCGATCGTGATGTCGCCGCACGAGGTGTGCACGGTCGCCGTGTAGTCGGCGCCCTTGGCGAGCGTCTGACCCGGTGACGGCGCGTGATCGAACTGCGGCTTCGGCGTCGAGGCGTCCGCGGGGACGCTCGCCCCACAGGCGACCGTGCTCGCCGGCTGCGCCTTCGGCGTGACCGTGCCGGTCTGCTTCGGCGGCCCCTTCGCGTTCGGCGTCGTGGACGCCGGCGCCGACGCCGTCGGCGTCGAAGCGCCCGCGGTGTTCGAGTCCTTGCGGTTGAGCAGCGCGAGGCCGAGCGCGATCACGATGATGCCGGCGATCGCGCCACCGACGCTGAGCGCGATCGTCCGGCGGCGGGCCGCGTGCTCACGCTCGAGCCGCCGGCGTTCGGCGCCCTTCGCGAGGTGTCGCTGTCGTGACCTCTTGGTCATGGCGCCCCAGGCTACCCGACCCCAAGGGCGTCATAGGCCAACCCCTGCAGGATGTCGTCCTCGGAGACCAGCGCGCGCCGTATCCCGAAGCGGCGCATCGTGGCCACCAGGATCGCGCCGCCCGCGACGATGACTGCGCCGCGACCGGGCGCCATCACGGGGAGCGTGGACCGCTCCGGCGTCGTCATCCGGCTGAGCTCGTCGAAGACCCGCTCAGCGTCCCGGATGGTCAGCCACGTCCGGTGGATCAGGGCGGGGTCGTCGTGATCGAGACCGAGTGCGACCGCCTGGAACGTGGTCGCGGTACCCGAGACCGCAACGAACGTCCGGGCGGTGTGGATCTCGGGGACCGCGACCTCCGCCTCGTCGAGCCGGTCCTCGACCAAGCGACGAAGGCGGTCGAGCTCTGCGGGCGCCGGTGGATCGGTGGTGATGGCGCGTTCGGTCAGCCGGACCGAACCCATCTGCGTGCTGATGCGTTGCTCGGCCCGACCGGGGACCCGGCCGACGACGAACTCCGTCGAGCCGCCGCCGATGTCGAGCAACAGGAACGGGCCGTCGTCTTCGGCCAGACCGTAGGTCCCGCCGAGGAACGACAACCGCGCTTCCTCCGAGCCGTCGATCACCCGCGGCTCGGTGTCGGTGTGTCGCAGGACGGAGGCGACATAGAGATCCTTGTTGGCGGCGTCTCGGACCGCGCTGGTCGCCGTCACCCGAACGGTGGGAACCCCCAGCGCTCGCGCTCGGCGAACGTACCTTGCGAACACCCGCTCGTTGCGGGTGACCGCCTCGGGATCCAGTGCGCCCTTGGCGTCGACGCCGGTGCCGAGCGCGGTGATCACCATGTCGTTCGCGAGTTCGACGAGCCCGCCGTCGCGACCGCGTTCCGCCACGAGCAGCCGGCACGAGTGCGTGCCCTGATCGACAACGGCGACCCGCTCGGCGGATCCGGCCGCCGGATGGATCGGTTCGACCGCCTCCGCAACGGATGCGCCGACGACGTCGTCGCCACCAGCGAGATGGTTCGCGTAATGGGCGTGCAGGCATTTGATGCCACGCCGCGTGCCACCGACCCCGCCCCAGCTCCGCGCTTCGGGCGCGAGGCGCGCCCGCTCCTCGGCCGCGCCGGTGTGTGCGCGATCGACCGCCTCGCGGAACCCCGCGTTGAACTCGTACCGTTCGTTCAGCCGACCGATCTCGCCGTCCGCCTCGCGTCGTGAGACGGCCGCAACCGCATCGGGACACGTCAGCCAGAACGTCGTCGGGAACGGCGCGCCTGCCGCATCGAACGCTGCGTTCCGGATGACGAGCGGATGCCCGGCTGCGCACCGAACGATGACATCGAACCGGGTGGTCGGCGGCCGGCCGAGCTGTCCGCGCACGACCTCGACGTCGGACGCGCGATGCTCGCCCGGCATCGGGTCCTCGCTACTTGCGCTTGTGCTCGGTGGCGCGCCGGAAGTCGACCTGGCGCTCCTCGCTCTGACGCATGAACTTCTTGAGCTTCTGCTCGAACTCTTGGTCCGTCCCGCGACGCGACTGGCGCGGGGCCGGGTCCTGGAGGGCCTTGATCGACAGGTCGATCTTGCCGTCGTCCTTGATCGAGGTGACCTTGACCTCGACGCTGTCCCCTTCGCGCAGATGCTCGCGGACGTCCTTGACGTAGTTCCGGTCGATCTCGGAGATATGGACCAGACCCATCCGTCCGTCCTCGAGCTGTAGGAACGCGCCGTAGTTCTCGATGCGCACGACGGTCGCCGTGACCGTGGCGCCAACCTCGATAGCGATCTGGTGGTCCTCCTGTTCGTACAGCCCGGGCCGGCCCCGGGCGAGGCGCTCAGCATGCGCGAGAGGCAACCCCGCCGTCAATGCGCGGCCGGCGTCTCGTAGCATCCGCGGATGGAGGTCTCGAAGCTCGACGGGGTCCGGGAGTACACCGACGTCGTCGCGCCCTTGCTGGGCCGCGCGCCGGCGCGGCACAACCTGATCCTCGGCCTCCTCGACGTGCTCGCGCGCCGGCCCGACAGCTACGAGGCGTACCACCTGTGGGCGGTCCGCGACGACGGTCGTGTGGTCGGGGCCGCGATGCAGACGCCCCCCTACGGCCTGGCGCTCGCGGAGCCGATCGACGACGCGTCGCTCGCCCCGCTCGCCGCCGCCATCGTGGAGGCCGGCGTCCGTTTGCCTGGGGTCGTCGGCGGCGTCGCCGAGGCGGATGCGTTCGCCGACGCCTGGGTCGCTCTGGTCGGTGGCGGCACCGAGACCGTCACCCGCCAAGGGATCTATGAGCTGACCGCGGTGCGCGACCGAGGCCATGCGGACGGGGAGCCTCGGGTGGCGATCGCGGACGATGTCGACCTGATCGCGGACTGGAACGACGCGTTCATGGTCGAAGCCGTCCCGGAGTTCCGTGGGGATCGCGAGTCGCTGGAACGGCGCATCCGTTCGAGGCTCGACGACGGCCACTACTGGTTGTGGGAGACGGACGGACGACCGGTTGCGATGACGGGCTCGTCCCCCGCGCCCCCCGACGGCGTCCGCGTCGGCCCCGTGTACACGCTCCCGGAGGCGCGTGGACACGGGTACGGGACCGCACTGGTCGCGCATGTCAGCGGCGCTGCGCTCGAGCGCGGCAACCGCGCGTGCTACCTCCATACCGATCTGGCGAACGCAACGTCGAACGCGATGTATCAGCGGATCGGGTATGAGCGCGTCTGCGACGCGGTCGACCTCCGCTTCACGGCCGGCTAGTCACAGGACGGCGGGACCGGTGCCTTCCCGCGTGGCACCGGGACGAAGGCGATCTCTCCCGGGTCGACCATCCCGAGGCACTCGCGTGCGAGCCGTTCCAGCTCCGCGGGATCGTGGAGCCGGTCGAGCTGCTGCTGCAGGTCGACGTTCTCTTGCTCCAGCTGCGACACCTGGTTGGCCAGCTGATCGCGCTGCGCCCGCTGCTCGAGGTATGCGCGAGCGGGTGCGACCGCGAAGATCGCCGCCACGAAGACTACGAACCCGAGGATCGACGCGCGCGGGGTGAGGCGGGCGACCCGCGAACGTTCCGTCTGCTTCCCCCGGGCCTCGGCGGGGGAAGTCGCCGTGGTCCGGGCGCTCATGGCGCGCCGCCACCTCCGGGCGGTCGTCCGCGGATCAGCGACCCGCCCGCGTACCGGGCGTTCTCGCCGAGCTCCTCCTCGATCCGGAGCAGCTGGTTGTACTTGGCCGTCCGTTCGCCGCGGCTCGGCGCGCCCGCCTTCAACTGGCCGGCGTTCGTCGCGACGACCAGGTCCGCGATCGTCGCGTCCTCGGTCTCGCCGCTGCGGTGGCTGATCACGACGCCGAAGCTGGACCGTTGCGCCAGGGCGACGGCGTCCAGCGTCTCGGTCAGCGACCCGATCTGATTCACCTTGATCAAGATCGCATTGGCGGCGGCGTCGCGTACCCCGCGCTCCAGCCGCTCGGTATTCGTGACGAACAGGTCGTCCCCCACGAGCTGGACGCGATCGCCGAGCGCGCGCGTGATGGCCGCCCAGCCGTCCCAGTCGTCCTCCGCGAGCGCGTCCTCGATCGACACGATCGGGAACCGGTCCAGCAGCGTCGTCCAGTACGCGATCATCTCGTCGCTCGAGCGGGCGCTCCCCTCGAGGTGGTAGCTCCCCTCTCGATAGAGCTCGCTCGCCGCCGGGTCCAACGCGAGCGCGACCTCTGAGCCCGGCTCGAGGCCGGCGCGCTCGATCGCCTGCAGAAGTAGCTCGCACGCCTCAGTGCCGTTCGCCACCTCCGGCGCGAACCCACCTTCGTCGCCGACGCCCGTCGCGAAACCCTTGTCGCGGAGCAGCCCGTGCAGCGCGTGGAAACACTCCGCACCCCACCGGACCGCCTCGGACAGCGACGCGGCGCCGACCGGCGCGAGCATGAACTCCTGGAGCTCGAGCTCGTTGTCGGCGTGCATCCCACCGTTCAGCACGTTCATCAACGGCACCGGCAACACGTGAGCGTTCGGACCGCCGAGATAGCGGTACAACGGCTGGCCGGAGCTCTCCGAAGCGGCGTGCGCAACGGCGAGCGAGACCCCGAGGATGGCGTTCGCTCCGAGGGCCGCCTTTGCCGGCGTGCCGTCCAGGTCGAGCATCGCGCGGTCGACGGCTCGCTGATCGAACGCGTCAAGACCCACGATCGCGTCTGCGATCGGACCGTCGACGTTGGCGATCGCCCGCGTCACGCCCTTGCCGCCGAAACGGGTCGGGTCCGCGTCGCGGAGCTCGAGCGCCTCGTGCTCCCCGGTCGAGGCGCCGCTCGGCACCGCGGCTCGGCCCAGCGCGCCGTCGTCGAGCCAGACGTCGACCTCGACCGTGGGGTTGCCACGGGAATCCAGGATCTGGCGTGCCGAAAGGGAGGCGATCAAGCTCATCGCCGGCCGATGGTACCCGACGGTTCCCGCTCGACCGTGCAGCGCACCGCGTTCAACCTTGGCGCTCGGCCTCGGGGCGGGCGGCGTCGTCCTCGGCGGAGTCCTTCGCCTCGCGGTAGAGCGCGAGCAGCTCGTCTTCGGTAAGCGCCTCGGGCTCGAGCCCACGGTCGGCGGCGAGCGCGAGCGTTCGCTCGGTCCTGCCGGCGAACCGAGTCGTCGCCCGCCGCAGCGCCGACTCGGCGTCGAGCCCGAGCAGGCGGCCGACGGCAACCGCCGCCAGGAGCACGTCGCCGAGCTCGTCTTCCGCGCGTTGAGGGTCGGCCGCAGCCTCGTCGAGCTCGGCGACCTCCTCTCGCAGCTTGGCCATGGCGCGCTCCGGGCTCCGCCACGCGAACCCCCAGCCGGCCGCGCGGCGCTGCACCTTCGCCGCCCGGGCGAGCGCCGGCAACGTCGCCGGGATGTCCTCGTCGACCGCCTTGCGACCGCCGGTCTCGTCGGCCTTCAGCTTCTCCCAGTTCACGAGCACCTCGTCGGCGTCCGCGACCGCGACATCGCCGAAGACGTGCGGATGCCGGTGGACCAGCTTCGCCACGAGGGCGTCGGCGACGTCGTCGATGTCCCACCGCCCCTCGTCGGCCGCGATCTGAGCGTGGAACGTCACCTGGAGCAGCAGATCGCCGAGCTCGTCGCGGATCCCCGCGTCGTCATCCGCGTCGATCGCCTCGAGCAACTCGTGGGTCTCCTCTAAGAGGTGGCGCGCGAGCGTCCGGTGGTCCTGCTCGCGATCCCACGGGCACCCGTCCGGCGCGCGCAGCCGCGCCTGGACGCGGATCAGGTCGAGCAGCCCGTCGCCGCCCCGCGAAGACGGCACCGGCCCGCCGACGGCCGAGTCGCGGCTCACGGCGTGGCCGGCGCTCCGTTGACCGCGCCGCTCGGCGGCGCTTGCGTCGCGCTCGGATCCGTGCTGCTGATCCGCTCGACCTGCAGCGTCGCGGGGTCGAACCGCCCGAAGCTCGGATCGACCTGGATCTGACCGACCTGGGTCTGTACCCAGTCCTGGAACGCCTTCGTCGATGCCTGCCCGAGGATCTTGTCGCGCGCCTGGTCGAACGGCGTGACCTGCTTGTCGAGCATGTAGATCACATGCCACCCGTACTGGGTGTGCACCGGCTTCGAGATCTCCCCGGGCTTCAGCTTCAGTGCCGCGTCGGAGAACTCGCTCCCGAGCTGGCTCGCCGGGAGCGTCAGCTCACCGCCGTTCTGTTTGGCGCTCGGATCGGTCGACTCCTGCTTGGCGAGCGCTTGGAAGTCCTGGAGCGTCGAGCCGGGCGCCGTGACCTGCTGGTAGATCTGCTCGGCCTTCTGCTTGGAGTCGACCAAGATGTGGTCGACGTGCAGCGTCGTGTAGTCGCCGATCGACTGCTGGTACTGCTGCTGCAGCTGCGCGTCGGTGAACTGCTCGAAGGCGATCGCCTTCGCGACCTCCTGCTGAACGAGCGAGGCGCGCACCAGCTCGCGTACGTCGTCCTCCGACACGCCGTTGGCCGCCAGCTGGCTGTGCAAGGTGTCGCCGCCGACGTTCTTCTGGAAGGCGTTGAACGCCTTGGTGACCTTCGCGTCGTCGACGGTGAGACCGTGATCGGCCGCGTACCGATCGCTCAGCCGGAACAGGATCATCGCGCCCAGCGAGAACCGATTGCAGGCGGCTTCCTGCGTGTCGCTGGTGCCGTCGGTCTGCCCGCAGGGCTGCTGCTGGAGCCCCGCGACGATGTTGAAGACGCCGGCGGTTCGACTGAGGTCGTCGGTACTGATCGGCGAGCCGACAACCGTGGCGGCAGGCGGCCGCGCGGTTGCCTCTGAACAGGCGGCGAGAACGAGCGCAAGGGCGGCAGAAAGGATGATGGGCAGCACGGAACGGCGAGAGGGATGCATCGAGCCAGTCTACGAGGCGGCAAGCGCTTCGGGATCGACCTGCCCAAGCCCGGGCTCGGCCGGCTCCCCCACCGCCTGTCGCACCGCGCTCTCGACCCAGCGAACGAGATCCACGCCGAAGACGCGATCTGGCTTGAGGTTCAGGGTGCGCGTCGCCTCGACGAACGAGGCGCCGGGGATCACAGCGGATAACCCGAGCTCGACGACCTCCGACAACGTGACCGGACGCACCCGCACCTGGTCGCGATAGGTCGCCACCTCTTCGATGCCGAGCCGTTGCGCGGTTATGCGCAGCGACCCGATCGCGAACAACACTTCGACCGGATCCGGGAGCGCGCCGAACCGGTCGAGCGTCTCATCGCGGATCATCGCGAGACCTTCATGATCGCGCGCCATGCCGATCCGCCGGTAGAGCTCGAGGCGCAGCGACTCCTGTGCGAGCCACCCCAGCGGGACGAACGCCTTCACCGGCAGGTCGATTCGGAGATCCTGCTCCTGCTCGACCGGCGTGCCCTGCAGCTCCTGCACCGACTCCTGCAGGATCCGCGCGTATGCGTCGAAGCCCACGGACGCGATGTGCCCGCTCTGCTCGGCGCCGAGGAGATTTCCGGCGCCGCGGATCTCCAGGTCGCGTAGCGCGATCTTGAACCCGGAGCCGAGCGCCTGATGACGCGAGATCGTCGCCAAGCGCAGGTGCGCCTCTTCGGTCATCTCGCGATGCTCCGGGAAGAAGAAGTACGCGAAGGCGCGCTCGGCGGCGCGCCCCACGCGCCCGCGCAGCTGGTAGAGCTGCGCGAGCCCGAGCATGTCGGCGCGGTCGACGATGAGCGTGTTCGCGTTCGGCACGTCGAGACCGGACTCGATGATCGTCGTGCACACCAGCACATCGGCGTCGCGCTCCCAGAACCGCACCATCTGCCGTTCGAGCACCTCCTCGTCCATCTGTCCGTGCGCCACGACGATGCGCGCGTCGGGCAGCAGCTGTTCCAGCCGGCCGGCCTGGCGGTCGATCGTCGCGACACGGTTGTGGACCCAGAAGATCTGCCCCTCGCGAAGGAGCTCGCGCCGAACGGCGCCGATCGCGAGGTCCTCGTCGAACGAGCCGACGAACGTTCGCACCGGCTGCCGGTCCTCGGGCGGCGTGTCGATCGTGCTCATCTGGCGGATGCCCGTGAGCGCCATCTCGAGCGTGCGCGGGATCGGCGTCGCCGTCATCGTCAGGACATCGACCTGCGCGCGAAGCGACTTCAGCCGCTCCTTGTGCGACACGCCGAACCGCTGCTCTTCGTCGACGACGAGCAGGCCGAGATCCGCGAACCGCACGTCCCGGCCGAGCAACCGATGCGTGCCGACCACGATGTCCACCTTGCCTGCGCCGAGGTCGGCCAAGATCGCGTCCTGCGCCTCGGGGCCGACGAACCGCGACAGCATCTCCACCCGGACGGGGAACGGCGCGAACCGCTCACGGAACGTGAGCAGATGCTGCTCGGCGAGGAGCGTGGTCGGGACGAGGACGGCGACCTGCTTGCCCTCCATCACGGCCTTGCACGCGGCGCGCACCGCGACCTCCGTCTTGCCGAAGCCCACGTCGCCGCAGAGCAGGCGGTCCATCGGGATCGGCTTCTCCATGTCGTGCTTGACGTCGTCGATCACGCGCAGCTGGTCGGGCGTCTCCACGAACGGGAAGGCGTCTTCGAGCTCCCGCTGCCACGGCGTGTCGGGCCCGAACGCGTGGCCCGGTACGGACATCCGCACCGTGTAGAGCCGGACGAGCTCACCGGCCATGTCGCGGACCGCACGCTTGACCTTGGCAGTCGCGCGCGCCCAGTCGGAGCCGCCCATCCGGTGCACGCGCGGCACGTCGCCACCGATGTAGCGCGCCACCATGCCGACCGCATCCGACGGGACATACAGCTTGTCGCCCTTCGCGTACTCGAGCACGAGGTAGTCGCGCTCGGAACCGGCGAGCTCACGGTGGACGATCCCTTCGTACCGGCCGACACCGTGGATCCGGTGCACCGCGAAATCACCCGGCTCGAGCTCGTCGGCGACGTTGTCGGTCCGGCGCGCGGCGAACCGCGGCGCCTCGCGCGTGAAGCGCCGGGCACCGAACAGGTCCTCCTCGGTGAGGACGGCGATCTTGCCCGGTCCGAAGACGAATCCTGAAACCAACGGCGCCTCGACCGCCTCGACCTCGAGTTCACCGAGCACCTCGCGGGCGCGCTCGAGCGACCCGTGTCCGTGTGCCGCGACGACCACCCGGTAGCCGAGCGCGAGAAGGTCGCGCGCCTGCCCAGCGAGCGCTCCGGGGTCGCCGGCGCCGGCGCCCCAGCCGCGGAGCGCCAGGTCCTGTCCCTCCGTGAACGCCGAGAGTTGGAGTTGCTGCCCCGAGCCCAGCGCACCCTCCGGGTCACGGACCACGTGCGACCCGGGCCACGACAACGCAGACGCGAGCGCCTCCGCATCGTCATGCGTTTGCCGCAGGCGCCCCAACGTCCGCCGCGCCTCCGCGACGACGACCCACGAACCGTCGGGCAGCAGCTCTGCCGGGGTCGGCATCTCGTCCCACAGGAACGCCGCGGCGGACTCCATACCGTCGGGCAGCGCGCCCTCGCCGATCCGGGCGAGCAGATCGGCGATCCGCTCATCGGTGGCCGCCGACTCGGCGGCGGTCCGCGCGCGCGCGCGGAGATCGTCGTCGAGCACGAGCTCGCGCGCCGCGCCGATCGTCGTCCGGTCGACCCGCTCGCTCGAGAGCTGCGTCGACGGCACGAACACTCGGATCGACTCGATCTCGTCGCCCCAAAACTCGAGCCGAACCGGCCGCCGCGCCTCGGCCGCGAACACGTCGAGGACCCCGCCGCGCACCGCGAACTCGCCGCGCCGCTGCACCACGTCGGCCCGCTCGTAGCCGAGCACGACGAGGCGGTCGGCGAGCGTGTCGGGCGCGGCCTCGTCGCCGGTCGCGAGCTCGAGCGGCGCCGCCGTGCCCGTGCTCGGCGCGATCCCCTGTGCGGCAGCCACCGCGGGGGCGACAACCACGAGCGGACCCGACGCCTCACGCAGCCGCCGGACGGCCGCCGCGCGCTTCGCCGCGATCTCCGGCGTCGGCGACAACAGCTCGTACGGGAACGCCTCCCACGCCGGCAACAGCACCGCACGCCCCGGCAGGAACGCCTCGACGTCGGCGACGAGCGACTCTGCCTCGTGCGGGCCGGGCGTGATCACGAGGACCGGAAGCTCGAGCGCGAGCGCCAGCCCGGCGGCGACGAACGCATCGCCGGTCTCGGCCTGGACCAGCACGGGCCGCTCGCGCGCGACCAGCAGGCGTTCGAACGGTTCGGACCCGATCAGGGTCTCGACCAGCGAACCGAGCGACATCCCATCCCTTCCCAGACAGCACCGAAAGCCCCGGCCGGGAACGGCAGGGGCATGCAGCCAGTCTACGGGAGGGTGGCGAACCGGATCACGAACGAACCGCGAGGCTCAGATCGCACGGAGGCCGCGGCTGGGCACCCGGCGCTCGTCCGGATCGGCGGTCTCGCCCGATTCGCGGTCGAGGTTCCGCACGGAAAGCCACCGGGTGAACTCGACGACCGACAGCGGTTTGGAGATGTAGTAGCCCTGCGCCTCGTCGCACCCGAAATCGGCGAGCCGGTCGAACGTTGCAAGGTCCTCGACGCCCTCCGCGACGACCCGCAGGCCGAGGTTCCGCCCGAGGTCGACCGTGGCGCGCACGATCATGAAGTCGTTCGCATCGACGTGCATCTGCATCACGAACGAGCGGTCGACCTTGATCTCCTCGATCGGCAGCCGCTTCAAGTACGACAACGATGAGTACCCGGTCCCGAAGTCGTCGATCGACAACCCGACACCGATGTTGGACAGCGCGTCGAGGACCGCGATCGACCGGCCGGAGTCACCCATCAGGAAGCTCTCGGTGAGCTCGATCCGAAGGAACGCGGGCGGCACCTGCGCGTCCTGCAGGAGCTGGTGGATCGAATCCGGGAAATCGGCATCGAGCAGCGATCGGGGCGACACGTTGATCGCGATCGGGATCCGGATGCCCATATCGGCCCACTCCCGCCACTGCCGGAGCACGCTTTCGGCCACGTAGTGCGTGAGCGGCCGCAACAGCACGGTCTTTTCGACCAGCGGGATGAACTCGTCGGGCGGGACGAGTCCGAGCGTGGGGTGCTCCCAGCGGATCAGCGCCTCGGCGCCGGCCACGCGCCCGTCCATCAGGCGCACCTTCGGCTGGTAGTACATGACGAACTCGCCGCTCTCGAGCGCCGGCCGCACCTGCCCGATCAGCGTGAGCCGCTGCGGATTGTGCCGGTCGAACGAGTCCTGATACACCTCATAGCCGCCCCCGTTCTCCTTCGCGACGTACATCGCGACGTCGGCGCGACGCAGCAAGGCCTCGGCGTCCTCCGCATGCATCGGGAACATGGCGATCCCGATCGACCCGGACACGTCCAGCGCAAGCCCCTCGACGGCGACCGGCTTCTCGAGCTCTTCCAGGACCCGGTCGGCGACGCGCAGCGCGACCTCCTCGCTCGGAAGGTCTGGCAGCACGATCCCGAACTCGTCGCCACCGAGGCGCGCCATCAGGTCGTTATCGCGGAGCACGCCGGACAGCCGCGGCCCGATCTCTTGCAGCAGCATGTCGCCGAAGTGGTGGCCGAGCGTGTCGTTGATCTCCTTGAAGTGATCGAGGTCCATCAGCATCACGGCCATGCGACCCTCGGTCGCACGCGCCTGATCGATCTCGTCCAGCAATCGTTGATGGAAGAACATGCGGTTGGGCATGCCCGTCAACGAGTCATGCAACGCTTGATATTCGTTCTCTGCCTGTTTCACCGCGAGCTCGTCGGTCGCTCGTTGGAGTGAGTGTGTTCGCTGGAACATCTGCCTCGCGAACAGCAACGGCGCGAGGAAGATGCCGACGGCAGCGATGCCGTACTGCGAATACCCCGTGATGACGAGCACGCTGAACAGCGCCAGTCCCATGTACGAGATGAGGAACTCGCCGAATACGCCGGCGTGCACCTCTCGGATGAACCCGAGCGGATTTTCGCCGAGCGCGAAGTAGTTGTAGATGGCGACGAAGCCGAGATTGATGACGTAGCCGACCATCGACGCGCAGACGACCGCGACGCCGACCTTCCAAACGACGGCGTGGTACCCGTCTTCGCCGAGTCTCGTCCACTCGGGATACAAGTGCTTGAAGACGAGGCTCTCACAGATGGCCGCCGCAGCGATCTGCGCTCGGATGAAGAACCCTTTCCACAGTGGGAGCTCCCCTCGGAACTCCCGCGTGTCGCTCGTGCCGAGCAGCGCGATGAGCCCGGCGACCGGCACCGGGAAAAGCATCGCAACCGAGAGCTCGATGGGGAACGACAGGCTGAACGCGACGCTGGACATCGTCGTCGGCACGGGCATGAGGTCGACCCCGGCGATCGCGACGATCCAGACGAGGATCTGCCACATCGGCACGTTCCCCTGCGTGATCGCGCCCGGATCCCGGACGAGCGACAGCACGATGTACGCGACGATCGGGAGGGTCACCGCGATCTCGTAGATCTTCACCGCTCGCGTGCGCGGTACCGGCGTCTCGGGATCGGCGACGTCGCCGGGGACGAGATCGACGTCGGTCAGGTCGTTATCCGCCGGCATGCGCGACCTCGGGGTTCGAGACGGGCTCGGGCTGCGCCATGGGCCTGCGCATCGCGCCGATGATCACGATGCCGACCCCGCCGTACGTGAGGATGTCTCCGACGCTGATCGCCTGCTCGATCGGAGACGGCACCGCGATAACGTCGCCCAAGTACCGGAGCAGGTCATCGTCTGTTGCGAGGTGGTGCTTCGGATACGGGTTGTTCTCCAGATCGCCCAGGAATTGACCTTGATCGGACGATCGCAGCGCGTGCTTCGACACGGGCATCCCGCCGTTGATGCCGATCACCAGGAGGTTGCAGAGCACGCCGGCCAAGATCACGGCGAACCCGAACACGCGGATGTTCTTGATCGTGAACACGATCAACAGACCGAAGGACAGATAGAGACACACGAGGGGCACCGTCGAGCCGGGCCCGGTCACGAACTGAAGCGCGAGCCCCACGAGGGCAAGCCACGACCATTCGATCTTCAGCTCGCTGAGGTTTCGCAGTCGGCCGCCCAGCAGGTACCCGATGGCCAGGATGATGGCCATGCAGATCACCATGAGTCTCATAGGCGTCCTATCGGAATCGGACCCGCCAACTGAAGCTCCCCTGCAACCAACGCGGCCCTCGAGCTGCCCGGATCACCGAGCGTCTCGAGGGCCGCTTCCACGGGTGCTGTCGATCGCTAGGGCTTGAAGCCGGCGCCGACCGCAAGGGCCAGAACCACGAGCGCACCGAGGGGATACGCGATCTTGCGAAGCATCTTTTCTCCTCTCCAGCGTGGCGGTCCGGCGACTACCTCGGCTTGTACCGAGCGCCGGCCGCGAGCGCCAACGTGGCCAGCGCAGCCGCCGTGAACAGGAAGGGCTTCCAGCTGTTCCACTTCGCTCGCATCCACACACCTCCTCTGTAACGTCCGGAGAGTGTCGCCCGCCGCCAGCGGTCGAGACATCGGTCTGAGTGATGGAACTGCGGTAGGCCGCGCCGGGCAGGCGGGTAGGTCTTTCGCTCTACCGCGCTCGGGCGACGCTCGCTGTCCCCCAGACGCAACGAGACCCTCGGGGCCGTCGGGGTGAGCCGACGATCCGGAGGGTCTCGTCCGTTGAACGGGTTGATCTAGTTGGGGCGGAAGCCCGCACCCACGGCCATGGCCAGAACGGCCAGCGCGCCGAGGGAGTACATGATCTTGCGAAGCATAGTGATCCCTTCCTTTCCGACGGGAGATCGGCTCGGCCCTAGTGGGGCTTGTACCGAGCTCCAGCCGCGAGCGCGAGAGTGGCCAGAGTGGCGGCGGTGAACATCAACCGCTTCCATCCTGCAAGTTTCGCTCGCATCTGATCACCTCCTTGAACTGTCTTGATGAAGTGTCGGTCCCACGGCCGTGTCCCCACATCGGGCGACGGTCGTGAACCCCGATGGGCCGATACCGGAACCTGAGTAGGACCAACAGAGGTCGTCCGGTCGGTGTTACGAGCGGCCGGCGCGCCGGTTGAACCGTTGCTGCGCAGGCTCCAGACCCTCTGTGACCAGGCATTCAACCGCGTCGGCCGCTCGGGCGATGTCGACCGCGAAGCCGTCCCACGCGCTCGCAGATACACGTTGCAGCACGTAGTCCGCCGGATCCTGACGCCCCGGCGGCCTGCCCACCCCGATCCGCACACGGAAGAAGTCCTGGGTTCCCAGCGCCCGTGCGAGCGACTTGATCCCGTTGTGGCCGGCGCTCCCGCCCCCGAACTTGACCATCAGCTCCTCGGGCGGGATCTCGATCTCGTCGTGAACCGCGATGACGTGGTCCGCCGCGACGCCGTGCTTCTTTGCCAGGCTCGCGTAGACGGGACCGGACTCGTTCATGAACCGCGTCGACGCGACCAGCCACACGGTTTCGCCGCCGATCCGGACGTCGTCGGCCTCCGCCGCCTGGAACCGGACCTTGCGCAGACGTGCACCGTGGCGCTCCGCGAGATCGTCGACCGTCAGCCGGCCGGCGTTGTGACGGGTACGGGCGTACTCGTCGCCGGGGTTGCCGAGGCCGGCGATGAGCCAGGCCATCGAGGCCGGCTAACTCTCGGGTTCGGGTGCGGGCTCCGCGGGCGCCTCGCCCTCGGCAGGCTGCTCCGCCGGAACCTCGGCGGCCTCCGCCGCGGGCGCCTCTTCGCCGGGTAGGGCGAGATCGGTCTCTGTCCGAAGAGCCGCGGGCGTGACCACCGAGATCACCGGCGTCGTCGGGTCGGTGAGGAACGTCACGCCGTTCGGGACCGTGATGTCGCCGAGGCGAAGCATGTCGCCGAGCTCCAGGCCGCTGATGTCGGCCGTGATCTGCTCGGGCACGTCGCCGGGCAGACACTCGATCTCGACGTCGCGCAGGTGGTGTTCGATCACGCCGCCGGTCTTCACGCCGGGCGCTTCGCCGGTCTCGTGGATCTCGACCGACATCTTGACCTTCTCGTCGCGGCGGACCTCGAGGAAATCGATGTGCACGTACCGCCCGCGCAGGTGGTCGCGCTGGATCTCACGCGGGATCGCGAGGTGCTTCTTGCCGTCCACCTCGAGGTCGACGACCGTGGCCGACCCATGCGTCGCATGGAAGAAGTGGAGCAGATCCTGGCTCGACAGGGAGATCGAGACTGGGTCCAACCCGTGCCCGTACAGCACGCCCGGAACGAGCCCTTCGGCGCGGAGCCGGCGGGCGGCACCCTTGCCGCGGCCATCGCGTGCAGTGGCCTTCAGGACGGTTTCCATGCTCGTTGAACCTCGCCTCGGTGGGGGAACCCGCCGATGGTACCGGAAGCCTGCCGCGGACGCCCAGGTCAGCCGGCCGCTACCTTCCGGCGACCTCGCGCGTCTTGGGTGTTCGATGGCGACGGATAGCCCGATCGTGGATGGAAGGACCATGGTGGAACCCGACGGCGGGACGATGGCGGAGCTCTAGGAGCGTTACGTCCCGCGTGGGATCCGCCTGGCCTACCTCCTGACCGGCGACCGCTCGCAGGCCGAGGACCTGGCGCACGAGGCGTTCATCCGGTGCGTCGGCCGGTTCCAGCACCTCCGGGCGCACTCTGCGTTCGACGCGTACCTCCGCCCGGCGATCGTGAACCTCCACACGCCGGGCCTGCGACGGCGTCGGACGGAACGGGAGTGGCTCCGGCGTGAGGGCCCCGAAGGCGGTGACGACGACCAACGGTCCCCTCGGCGTCCGGGGGCTAGACCTGGTTGGCGCCGCCGAAGATCTCGCTCACGCTCGATTCTTCGAACACCGCACGCAGCGCCGAGGCTACGAGCGGCGCGATCGAGAGCACGCGGAGCTTGGAGAACTGCTTCTCCTCGGGGATCGGAACCGTGTTGGTCACGATCACCTGCTCGATCGGCGCTTCCTCCAGCGTCTGGCGCGCCTTGCCCGAGAAGATCGCGTGCGTCGCGCCCGCGAAGATCGGGCCGGCGCCCATCGCCGCAAGCACGTTCACGCCCTGCACGAGGGTGCCGGCGGTGTCGATCATGTCGTCGACCATGACGCACGGGCGTCCCGAGATGTCCTCCTCGTACACGAGCCGCATCTCGGAGATCTTGTGCGCCTCGTGACGTGAGCGCCGCTTGTAGATGTACGCCAGATCCGCGTGCAGGTATTCGCGGAGCTTCTCCGACGTCTTGATCCGGCCGGCGTCCGGCGCGACGACCACCAGGTCATCGCCCGAAAGCCCGAGCTCGTCTTTCAGGTAGGACGAGATGAGCGGCAGCGCCGTCAGATGGTCGAACGGTCCATCGAAGTAGCCCTGGATCTGACCGGAGTGCAGGTCGACCGAGACGATCCGGTCGGCGCCGGCGACCCGCAGCATGTCGGCGATCAGCTTCGCGCTGATGGGCTCCCGCGACAGCGTCTTCTTGTCCTGTCGGGAGTAGCCGTAGTAGGGCACCACCGCGGTGATGCGCTTGGCGCTCGCGCGCTTCATCGCGTCGATGATGATGACCTGCTCCATGAGCGCCTCATTGATGGGCTCGTAATGCGACTGCACGACGAACACGTCGGCGCCGCGCACCGACTCGTCGGCCCGGAAGTAGATCTCGCCGGAGGCGAACCGCCGGACCTCGCCCTGACTCACCGGGATCCCCAAGTTGTCGGCGATCTCATGGGCGAGCGTCGGGTGGATGGTGCCGGAGTACAGCATCATCCGCTTCTTGGTGATGATCTCCACGGCTATCCCCCCTCGCGACGGTTCTTGCCCTTGGCGCGGTGTTCCGCGTCCTTGCGTTTGCGATACCCGGAGATGATCCGCTGCTCGGTGCGCTCGACGGCGAGCGAGCCCGCCGGCACGTCCTTGCTGATCACCGAGCCCGCCCCCGTCATGGCGCCGTCACCGATCGTCACGGGCGCCACCATGATGGTATCGGAGCCGGTCCGCACATCGGCGCCGATCTCGGTGTGATGCTTGTCGTATCCATCCCAGTTGGCGGTGACGTTGGCCGCGCCGATGTTCGTGCGCTTGCCGACGCTCGCGTCGCCGACGTAGGACAGGTGCGGCACCTTCGCGTCGGCCGCGATGTCGCTGTTCTTCACCTCGACGTAGGAACCGATGATGACGTTGTCCGCAAGGGTCGTGCCGGGGCGAACGCGCGCGAACGGCCCGACGGTGACGTTGCGCTTGAGCGTCGCGCCCTCCACTACGGCGAACCGTATCGTCCCGCCGTTGCCGACGGTGGTATCACCGATCTGGACGTTCGGCCCGAGCATGCAGTCCTTGCCGATCTTCGTCTCGCCCTGGATCGTGGTGTTCGGGCCGATGGTGGTCTCGGCGCCGATCGTCACGCCGACATCGATGTAGGTCGTATCGGGGTCGAGCAGCGTGACGCCGTTGGCCATGTGCATCGCGTTGATCCGGTCGCGGACGACGCGCGTCACCGCGGCCAGGCCGTTGCGGGAATTGAGCCCCATCACGCCGCCGGTGTCGACGCTGATCGCCGAGATCGGCTCGCCCTTGTCCAGCAGGATCGGGAACACGCTGTTCAGATAGAACTCCCGCTGCCGGTTGTCGTCGCCGACGGCGGGAAGCGTCCGGAAGAGGTCCTCCCGGCGGAAGACGGTGGCGAGCAGCCAGACCTCGCGGATCGCACGCTGTGCGGGTGTCGCGTCGGCATGCTCGACGATCTCGACCAGCCGGTCACCGTCGCGGACCACGCGCCCGTAGCCGCCCGGGTCGTCGACCTCGGCGGTCGCCATCGTCGCCGCGCTCTTCGTGCGCCGATGGGTGCGGACGAGCGCCTTCACATCCTCGGCCGTGATCGGGTCGTAGTCGCCTCCGAGCACGAGGACGTCGGTGCTCCGGCCGACCGCCTTCTCGGCCGCGCCGACCGCATGACCGGTGCCGAGCTGGGTTGCTTGTTCCACGAACACGGGCTTGGGCGTGAGCCCCCAGGAGGTGACGGCCGCACGGACATCCTCGGCGCCGTGCCCGACGACGATCACGATCTTCGAAGGCTTTGCGCCGAGCGCCGCCTGGAGGACGTGCCACAGAGCGGGCTTTCCGCAGATCGGGTGCAGGACCTTCGGGCGGGCGGACTTCAGCCGCTTGCCCTTGCCGGCGGCGAGGATCACCGCGGTCAACGTGTCCGTGCGTGTGGTCTTCGTCGTGGCCAACGCGCTCGTTTC
>Ga0136846_1235376_pt1 | contig 20421 bp, 19 predicted proteins | sample HopSoiMetagenom2_FD_96841 | JGI IMG/M metagenome (GOLD analysis project Ga0136846, IMG submission 96841) | Grasslands soil microbial communities from Hopland, California, USA - 2 Assembly 2016 (version 4) | ecosystem: Environmental > Terrestrial > Soil > Grasslands | place: USA: Hopland...
CGCCGTCCCCCCACCGCCCGCGCTCGGCGCGGCCTCCCTCACCGCCACCGGCTGGGATGCCGTCCAGCGCGCCCGCTCCGCTCGGCGCCCGCGTGCCGGCGCCTATCTGGACGCGTACTTCACCCGGCGTGCCGCGATCAGTGGCGACCGCTGCGGCGGGACCGACGCCGGGATGGCGTGCGGGTTCGGCGAGCGTGCGGCGGACGGGCGGACCGTCGCGTACGCCGCTCAGCTCGGCACGGCCACCCGCCCCGCCGGCTATCGCACCGCCGCCCGGCTGATCCGCCTCGCGGACCGGCTCGGCATCCCGGTGCTGACCCTGGTGGACACCCCGGGCGCCGCCAACGACGCCGACGCCGAGCGCCAGGGTGCGGGCGCCGCGATCGCGGACCTTTTCGGCGCGGTCGCCGCCGCGCGCACGCCCGTCACCACGCTGCTGATCGGCGAGGGCGGCTCGGGCGGCGCCCTGGCCCTGGCCGCTCCCGGCAACACCTGGGCCACGCCGGACAGCTACTTCTCAGTGATCGCGCCGGAGCTCGCGGCGGCCATCCTCAAGCGCCCGGAGAGCGAGGTGGAGGCGACGGCGGACCAGCTCAGGATCCGGCCGCAGGACCTGGTGGAGCTGGGGGTGGTGCGGGGTGTCGTGGGCCGCCCGGAGCCCACCCCGGACCTTCGGTAGCGCCAAACTGCCTCGTTCTGCCAGGTCCAGAGTTGTTTGGACCTTTGATTCAGGTCGCTGAACAACTTTCTCTCCTGGAAAGTCGGTCGGGTCTTAGCCCAACCTCCAGAGAGAAAGGAGCGGGACCATGTCCCGGTCACTGCGCAAGAAGCTCGCCGGCGCCCTGGCTGTCGCCACCATGGCCGGGCGGTGCGCCAGCCGGCGACTCCGAGCAGGAGGGCGGCGCGCGGGTCGGTGGTGCGCAGCGAGTCGGCGACGTCGGCGGTGCGGCGGGCCGAGTCCTCGATGTGTCCGCGCTGGGAGTAGTCGTACTGCTGCCAGGCGGCCAGGCCGACCACCAGCGCCATCATGAGCAGCACCGACATGGCGCCGGTGAGTATCCGGGAGCGGCGCCTGGTGTGGACGGCGGTGCGCTCCTCGGCGTCGCGGGCGTCCAGCGCGGCGAGCAGAAAGGTCCGCTCCGTCGCCGTCAGCGCCGGATCCAGCTCCGGATCGGGGAAGAGTTCCTCGGCGCGCGCGAGGCGGGTGCCCCGGTAGAGGGTGCCGGGGCAGCGGTCGTGGTCCAGCCAGACCTGGGTGGCCTCGGTCAGGCTTCGGTGGTGGCGCAGCCGTTCCCGGTCCTCCTCGATCCAGTCGTGCAGCCGGGGCCAGCAGGTGAGCAGGGCCTCGTGGGCGAACTGCGCGCCGTCCTCGTCCACGGTCAGGAGCCGTGCGCGGGCCAGCCGCTCCATCACGACCGGGACATGGGGGTGCGCCCACTCGGCGAGTTCGGAGCGGGTGAGCGGGCGGCGCGTGTCGGAGGTGCCCTGGCCGGGCTCGACCATCCGCAGCAGCAGCAGCCGGGCCGCGCGCGCCTGCTCCGCGTCGAGACTCTCGTACGTCGTCTCCGCACTGGCGGCGATCGCACCGCGTACCCCGCCCGCGGCTTCGTAGCCGGCCAGGGTCAGCATCCGGCCCCGGCGGCGGCGCCAGGTCTCCAGCAGGGCGTGCGAGAGCATCGGCAGTCCGCCGGGCTCGTCGAGCATCTCGTCCACCAGGCGGGCGGTCAGCTCCCGCTCCACCAGCAGCCCGGCGGCCTGGGCGGGTCCGGTCACCGCCTCGCGCAGTTCGTCCGCCGTCATCGGGCCGAGCAGCAGTCCGGCACCCGACAGGGCGTCGGCCATGCCGCGGTGCTCGGCGCACCGTACGTAGAAATCGGCCCGTACGGCGATGAGGACCCGCAGCCGGGCGGCCGGGTCCCGGGCCGCCAGCAGCAGGTCCATGAAGCGTGAGCGTTCCCCGGGGTCCCGGCAGAGGGTGAAGACCTCCTCGAACTGGTCGACGACGACCCAGCTCGCGGGCTCGTTCTCGGCGGGCGTCAGCAGATGGCCGTAGGTCGTGGCGGGCCGTGGTCCGGGGGTGAGGATGCGCAGCACCGCCGGATGTCCGTGCGCCGCGATCTCCTCGCGCAGCCGGGGGATCAGGCCGGCCCGCAGCAGGGAGGACTTCCCGCTACCGGACGGGCCGCAGAGAACCGCGATGCGGTGGTCGCAGACCAGTTTCCCGAGTTGTTCGACCACGCGGTCCCGGCCGAAGAACAGCTCCTGGTCGTCCGCCTCGTACCGGGCGAGGCCCCGGTAGGGCGGCGGTGTCTCCTCGGTCTCCTCGCACGTCGCGTCCGCGAGGTCCGCGTCGGCCTCTTTCCAGCGCCGCTCCCATTCCGCCGGGTCGGCGCCGCAAGCCCGCGCGTACGCCTGGAGGACGGCCAGCGACGGCAGGCGCTCGCCCGCCGCGGCCTGCGACAGCGTGGTCACGGAGAATCCCGCGTCCTTCGCCATGGTGCGGTACGAGGGGCTGCCGGCCGTTCTGCGCAGCTCGCGCAGCTCCTGAGCGAGCTTCTGGACAGGACCGTCCGCCGGGTCCAGAGGTCTCTCCGGCCGTCCCATGGGTTGCGCACCTCCGTACATCTGGCGAAACGGTCACGGATGTACGCCAGAAAGTACGACCATACGGGGCGCTTTATTGCTTATAGCCTTACTCAACGTAAACGCGAGGTGAAGTGAGATCGTCGGGACCATGGTCCAAATTTCGGCATAACGGATAAATTACCCACACGGCGGCCCCCCGCCCGGCCCCCCACAACAGGCGCCCCCTCCCCCGCTCCCCGCACGATGCCAGTGGAGGCCCGCCGACCGGCGCGGCCCGTTCGGTCTGCGCTCTCGGGAGGATCTGCCATGACCGTCAGTCTGGAACAGATGCGCCGCTGCCATTTCGCCGTCGACCTCGGGGCCGCGCGGACCCGCGTCTACGTCAAGGGTGCCGGGGTCGTCGTCGATCAGCCCTCCGTCGCCGCCGTGAACACCAGGACCGGTGCGCTGATCGCGGTCGGGGAGTTCGCGGAGAAGATGACGGGGCGTACGCCCCACTACATCCGGGTCGTGCGGCCCGTGTCCGGTGGCACCGTCGTCGACATCGAGATGGCGCAGCGCATGCTGCGGGCCCTGATCGGCGACAAGGTGCGCCGGACGCTGCGCCGCAAGCCCTTCCTGCGGGCCGCCGCCTGCTACCCGCACGACGCCGACCCGCTCGCGCAGCGCGCGGCCATCGAGACGCTCGTCGGGCTCGGTGCCCGGCGCGTCGAGCTCGTCGACACGCTCGTCGCCGCCGCCGTGGGCTGCGGACTGCCCGTCGAACGGCCCGAGGCGACCATGGTCATGGTGTGCGGCGCCGCCGCAACCCAGCTCGCCGTTCTCTCCCTCGGCTCGATCGTGACCGCCGAGCGGATCCCGGTCGGGGGCGAGGCCGTCGACCACGCGATCGTGCAGCACCTGCGCCACCAGCACGAGCTGATGCTGCCCAGCCAGTCCGTACGACCGCTGCAGCTCGCCCTCTCCGGCAACGGGCTCACCGCCCACGGCCCGTCGTCCACCGAGATCCACGGACGGGACGTCGCCACCGGCCTCGCCCGCTCCGTCCAGGTCGACACCGCCGCCGTGCGCAACGCCATCCAGACGCCGCTGACCGCCGTACTCGACGGGATCGGCAAGGTGCTGCGGGACTGCCCGCCCGACCTGGTGGCCGACCTCGCCGACCGCGGCATCATGATGGTCGGCGGCAGCGCGCTGCTCCCCGGGTTCGACCAGATGCTGCGGGAGGCCACGGGCATGCCGGTGCACATCGCCGAGCGGCCGGACGTGTGCGCGGTGCAGGGCCTCGGGTACATGCTCGAGGGCAAGATCGAGCCGATGGTGCTGGATCCGCTGGCCACCTGAGGCCGGCCACCCGACCGGGCCCGCCCCCAGTCCTGTGCCCGCCGAGACGCCTCCGCCCCTTCCTCCTCTGCCGACCCGTCGCGAGGCCGTGCTCGGCATCGGTACCGATCTCGAACTGCGCGCCATCCTCCAGCACATCGTGGACGGCGCGGCCGAGTCGACCGGTGCCCGGTACGCGGGACTCGGGATGGCCGACCCCGGCCAGGACGGCCTTGTGGAGATCCACAAGGCCGATCTGGGGCGCGCCGAACGCGCGGGCATCCCCGTCATCGGCGTACCGATCCTGGTCGCGAGGCAAGGGAGCGCGGAAGAGGCGGGCGCCGAGGAGGAGTTCGGGCGGCTCTACCTCGCCGAGAAGCTCGACGGCGGCCAGTTCACCGACACCGACCGGCAGTTGCTGAGCGTGCTGGCCGCGCGGGCCCGCCTCGCGGTGTACGAGGACCGCGACCGGATCGCCCGGGACCTGCACGATCTCGTCGTCCAGCGGCTGTTCGCCACCGGGATGATGCTGGAGTCCAGCCAGCGCCGGGCCGAGGGCGACGACCAGGTGCGGGAGCTCCTCGGGCAGGCGGTCGACGAGCTCCAGGCCACGGCCCAGGAGGTCCGTACGACCATTTTCTCCCTCCAGCAGCCCCCGGCCGACGCACCGACCGGCCTGCGCGGCAAGGTACTTCGGGAGGCAGCCGGCGCCGCCGCCGTACTCGGACGGCCGCCCTCGACCCGCTTCACCGGCGCCGTCGACCACCGGCTCCCCCCTCCCCCGTCGCCGTCCGGCTCCTCACCGCCCTGCGCCGCGCACTCGCCGACGCCGTACGCCGCACCGGTGTCACTCGCGTCGAGATCACCGTCGACGCGACGGCGGCCTGCCGGACGGCCGGGACGCCGTACGCCTGACCGTCTACGACGATGGCGGCGGCCGGGGTGCCGCAACGGGCGCAGGCCCGGGTACGACGGCGATCTGGCAGGCACCGCTTGGAGACGGCACCCTGTAGGGAGGTCACGGACCGTGGACGGCGGAGGGCATCCGGTGACGGACATCGACATGCGCGAGGGCACTCGCGTCGGCACGGGCAGGGACACCGGCATGGACACGCGCCCCGGGTCGCGCGTCCGCACGCGCATCGGCGTGACCGGGCACCGCTCGATCCCCGCCGCCGTCCTGCCGTCCGTACGCACGGGCATCCGGCGGCAGTTACGGGGCGACGAGGAGGTGGAGGCGCTGAGCAGCCTCGCGGCCGGGGCCGACCAGCTGTTCGCCGGCCTCGCCCTGGACCTCGGCATCCCCGTCACGGCGGTGATCCCCGGTATGGACTACGAGGCCCACCTCGGCGACGCGGACACCCGGGCCGCGTACCGACGCCTCCTCGGCTCCTGCACCCGCGTGAACCTGCCCGTCGAGGCGACGCCCGAGGAGGCCTACTTCGCGGCGGGCCGCTGGATCGTCGACCACGCCGACCGGCTGGTGGCGGTGTGGGACGGGCAGCCCGCGCGGGGGCTCGGCGGTACCGGCGACGTGGTGGCGTACGCCCGGCGCACGGGGGTTCCGGTGACGGTGCTGTGGCGGCCGGGGGTGCTGCGGTCCTGACGTCGGGGCACCGGCTCAGCTCCCGAACCGGACGACCCAGTCGGTGTACTGCGGCGAGACCAGCCGTTCGGCGTCCTCCACCGCCTGCGCCCAGCCCGACTCGGTCACCGTCGTGGACATCGTGACCCGCAGCATCTCGAGGTCCTGCTTCACCAGGGAGTACGCGTACGCCAGCGGCCGGTGCCGGCGCACCTCCTGCCAGGCCACACCGGCCGCGGCGGCGGCACTGAGCAGCCCAGTGAAGTCCCAGCCGCCGATCAGCCCGAGGGCCCTGAGCACGGCGGCCAACAGCGCGAGCAGGGTCAGCACGGCGGTGACGGACGACCACTGGACGGAGGCCCGATGGGTCTGGGCCGCCTTGTTGCGATGCCAGACGAACTGTTCGAGGAGCCGGTCGCGGAGAAAGATGTCCCGCCGCGCCTCGAACGGCTTGGCACGTACGGCGCGCATGGCTGAGGTGATCTGGCCCGCCCCACGGGAGCGGATATCACCGCGCGGGTCGACCCACCCCACCTTCCTCAGCTCGGCCAGCCGCCCTTCGAGCCGCTCCCCGAACAGCCCGTCGGGATCGACGACGCCGGAGTGGAAGGGCCCGCCGTGCACCATGTACTGCCAGGCCAGCGACTTGATCAACTCGGCGACGTCCCGGTGGGCACGCCAGTGGGCGCGGGCGCGGCGGCGGGCGATGCGCAAACCGATACCGATGGTGAGGGCGTACAGCAGGGCGGCCAGTGCGGCCAGGACATGACTGTCGAGGCGCTCGGCGAACATGGCGGCCCCGGTGGCGAACAGCAGGGTGACGAGCTGGGTACGGACAGCGCGAAACGACTCCCCCTGCCGGGCCAGCGCCGACCGGTCGCTGTCATGGAACAACCGTGGCAGATCCCGCTCACTCACCGTCGTACTGGGTCCCGGCATCACACCCGACATGGCCCACCCCCGGTCCAGCCAGTATCCGGCCGGCACACACAGGGCACCAGCCCCGCGCACCAAGGTCCGCACGGAGCAACCGATTCCCGGGGCTCGGTAGATGAGCCGCCATGCTGCGCATGTCTTCCGTCAGCGTCCGCTTTCGGGTCCTGAGGATGTCCGCCATCACACGCCGGGCCATGGGCTGATGGGTCATCCACTCGCTGGACGTACGGCGGATGAGGCTCAGTGCGTTGTGGCAAAGGGAGTCCCTGCTCGATGAGCAGGGACTCCCTTTGCCACAACGCACTGACAGACCCTACGCGCCATCCGTACTTTGAACTCCGCATCGGCGGCCTTCAGGTGACCGCCGATCGCTTTCCCGCTCGACTCTTCACAGCCGTCATCACTGCCGCTGCTTCGGTGCTGGGCATGTGGAGTGCGTACGGTCGTTGACTTGCTCTGGCCGATGTCCCTGAGTCGGGGCCGGTACCGCGCACCTCTACCGTTGCGGCGTGCGAGAGGGGCGGCGACGGTACTCACCTGTGATCACTCCAGAGTGGTACGTCTGGAGTGTCCGGGCCGGTGGTTGAGGACAAGGCCCGATTCAGGGCCGCAGCGGGTCTGGGGAGCGCAGCCCCGGGTACTGGCAGGGGCAGCCGGTGCGAGATCTCATCGGTGCCTCCCCGAACCGTCCCTTACCCCCGCCTGGCACACTGGCCGGACCCGGAGAAGGAGAGAACCGCATGTCGATGGTCGGCAGCCTGCGTAAAGTTGCCCGGCTGGCTCGGCGTGGGCGGCGGCGGGTGGATCTCAGTCATCCCGCCCGCTCGCCGCTCGGTACGACCGTCGTCAACTGCGTCATCTACCGCGAGGGTGTGCGCCGGCCCACCGCGCCCACCATCGAGGAGGCCGTCGCCCGCGTGCGCAAGCACGACCGCGGCTTCGTCTGGCTCGGGCTGCACGAACCCTCCGAGACGGAGTTCGCCCGCGTCGCCGAACTGTTCGGGCTGCACCCCCTCGCCGTCGAGGACGCCGTCCAGGCACATCAGCGCCCCAAGGTGGAGCGGTACGGCGATGTCCTGTTCGCCGTGTTCAAGACGGTCTGCTACGTCGAGCACGAGGAGCTCACCGCGACCAGCGAGGTCGTCACCACCGGCGAGATCATGGTCTTCGCCGGCCCCGACTTCGTCGTCACCGTCCGGCACGGCCGGCACGGCTCCCTGGGGCCTCTGCGCGAGGACCTGGAGGGGGACCCGGAGCAGCTCCGCAAGGGGCCGGCCGCGGTGCTGCACGCCATCGCCGACCACGTCGTCGACGACTACCTGAACGTCACGGACTCCTTCCAGGACGACTTGGACCAGGTGGAGTCGGACGTCTTCTCCCCGCAGAGCCCGCGCACCGCCGACGCCGGCCGTATCTACCAGCTCAAGCGCGAACTCCTCGAGCTGAAGCGGGCGGTGGTGCCGCTCGGCCGCCCCCTCCAGCAGCTGGCCACCGAACCGATGCCCTCCGTCGAGCCGTCGATACAGGCCTACTTCCGGGACGTCTCCGACCATCTGATCCGGGCGACCGAGCAGATCCACGCCTTCGACGCCCTGCTCGACTCGATCCTCCAGGCCCACCTGGCTCAGGTCACCGTCGGCCAGAACGAGGACATGCGGAAGATCACGGCGTGGGCCGCGATCGTCGCCGTACCGACGATGGTCTGCGGGATCTACGGCATGAATTTCCAGCACATGCCCGAACTGCACTGGCGCTACGGCTACCCGCTCGTCCTGTCCGTCATCGGCGCCGCCTGCTTCTTCGTCCACCGCGGTTTCAAGCGCAACGGCTGGCTGTGAACGCGCCCCGGCGCCCGTCCGTACCTTCTGTCGAGTCGTACGTCCGCCGTACCGCCCGACCTGGAGCAGCTCCGTGTCCCAGCAGCACCCCCAGCGATCGTCCTCCCGCAGGGGCGTCGCGCTCGCCGCGCTCCTGACGGCCCTCGTCCTCCCCCTGGCCACGGCGTGTACGTCGGACACGGGCCCGGACACCGGGAAGAAGGCGTCGGAGTCCATGCCGCCCGCTCCCGTGGCCGCCGTGGTCGCGCCGGCCAAGGTGGAGGTGATCGCCAAGCTGACGGGCTGCGAGGTGACGATCCGCACCGACGCGGCGGAACTGCGCGAGGGTGTCTGCCACACCGCCGACGGCGACTACCTGATCACGACGTTCCCGCAGGAGAAGTACAAGCTCATCTGGCTGGACAGCGCGGCCGTCTACGGCGGCAGGTACCTCGTCGGCAACAAGTGGGTCATCACCGCGCCCCCGAAGCTCCAGGAGTCGCTGCGCCAGAAGGTCGGCGGCACGTTCGAGGATCTGAACGACCACAACACCCAGAGCTAGGACCGCTTTCCCGTAGGTTCCGGCTCCAGCTCCGGCTGCGGCTTGTAACCGCTGATGACGTACGACTCCTCGTCGTCGACCGCGTTCTTCTCCGGGTCCAGGGTGATCCGTACGGGGTGCCCGTCGGGCGCGTACTCCGCCTCCGCCGTGTCCGCGCCCTCCTCGTGGGCCCGGGCCAGTTCGCCCAGCAGCCCCTTGATGGTGGGCACGTCCTCGGGCGCGCGCTCCACGGCGCCCCGCGCGCTCTCGTCGAGTCCGACGGCCTTGGCCACCTTGCCGTCCCGGACGGTCACCCGGAACGTGCCGAGCAGGCCGCGCTCCCCCTCGGTCGACGTCAGCGTGTAGACGTACGAGGCGGGTTCCTTCCAGGACTCCCCGAACGACGAGAACGAGGACGAGGGGGCGGGCGAGGACATCGACGAGCCCTGCCCAGAGGTCCCGGAATCCGCACAGCCCGCGACCGCGCACATCAGCCCCCCGGCCAGCACGACGGACGACAGCAATCGGACCGAAGCCATGGTGATCCCCCTGAACAAGCGAACGAGTGAATGAGTGAACGAGTACCGGCTGATGCGGGTGGGGCGTGTCCGCCGGACACGCCCCACCCGGTACGACGCGGCTGCGTCGGAAAACGTTCACCCGCCAGAGCCGGAAGCGCACTCCATGATCTCGGGAGGGCACGTCATTCGCCCGCGGAGTCCTCGGCCTCCCAGCGCAGCAGGTCGCCCGGCTGGCATTCGAGCACCTCGCAGAGCGCGGCGAGCGTCGCGAAGCGCACCGCCTTGGCCCGGCCGTTCTTGAGTACCGCCAGGTTGGCGGGAGTGATCCCCACGCGGTCCGCGAGCTCGCCCACGGACATCTTCCGCCGGGCCAGCATCACGTCGATGTCGACGGCGATCGCCATCAGATCACCTCGTCCAACTCGGCCTGCATCTGGGCCGCTTCGACGTCGCGCGCGACCGCCTGGGCGAGCAGCATCCGCAGCACGAGCACGATGAGCGCGACCCCCAGGATGGCCAGGCCGATGCCGCCCATGATGACGGTGACGCCCGGATCGTCCCGCTGGCCCGGCGCGTTGAGGGCCGTGACCGTGAACCACAGGAGGGCAGCCGCCACGATCGCGCCGATCACGCCGTCCACGTAACGGAAGGCAGCGTGGGAGAACACGGTTCCGCGTCGCACCATCGTCACCAGCCGCCCTACGCAGACCACGGCGATCTGCGCCGACGCCATGCCCAGGATCGTGATCACGCGCAGCGCTGTCAGGGGGAGCGATCCGTCCTCCGGGTCGTTCCCGCTGACCAGCGTCCACAGCATCAATGCCTGCACGAGCACGGTCCCGACGAAGACCACCACGAGCAGGGCGCTCAGCGCACGCACGGTCAGCTTTCCCATGACCCACCCATCTTTTCCCGCATTCCATCGAATCGCGATGGGAATCTATCGAGATTCGATAGGTTACGCAAGGGGTGGGGACTGCGGCGGGCATCCGCACGACGCCCTGACGACCATGCGGGACGGGAAGCGCCTGGCGCGGTCCGCGCCGCCCGGTGTCGCCGCGGCCGGCTGCGGGTCGAGGGCGATGTCCACGGCCGTACGGGCCATCGCCTCGCGGTCGGAGGCGACCGTCGTCAGCGGCGGGTCGGTCATCGCCGCCTCCTTGACGTCGTCGAAGCCCACCACCGCGAGGTCGCCCGGTACGTCGACGCCCAGTTCACGGGCCGCCCGCAGCAGGCCGATGGCCTGGTCGTCGGTCGAGCAGAACACGGCGGTCGGCCGGGCGGGGGCGGCGAGCAGGCGCAGGGCGGCCTCGTAGGTGTCGTACCGGTTGTAGGGGGCCCGCAGGAGGAGCCCCTCCGTGGAGCGGCCGGCGTCCGCCATCGCCTTGCGCCAGCCCTCGACGTGATCGGCGACGGGACCGCCCGCCAGAGAGCCCGACTCCGGCCCGCCGACGCAGGCCACGGCGGTGTGACCGTGCTGGAGGAGATGCCGGGTGGCGAGCCGGGCGCCCTCGACGTCGTCCGTGACCACGGCGAACTTCCGTAGGGACGCGGATCGTTCGTGCATCAGCACGACCCGGGTGTCCATGGCGTCGAGTTCGGCGGCGGTCCGGTCGCCGAGCCCCAGGCCGACCAGGATCAGCGCCGACACCCGCATCCCCAAAAAGGCTTGCAGGTAACAGAGTTCGCGTTCCTCCTGGTAATCGGAGTTGCCGACGAGCACCATTTTTCCGCGATCGGCGGCGGCACGTTCCAACGCGTGGGTGATTTCTCCGAAAAAGGGCTGCCGGGCGTCCGGAACGATCAGCCCCAGCAGGTCCGTACGGCGGCTGGCCATGGCCTGGGCCACCCGGTCGGGCCGGTATCCGAGTTCTCTGACGGCTTCGAGAACGCGTCTGCGTTTCTCCGCGGAAACGGGCCGGGGGCCATTGTTGACGACGTAGCTGACAACCGCGCTGGAAGTTCCGGCGAGTCTGGCGACGTCGTCCCGTGTCACCTTTGTCACCGGGCGAGTCTACGGGCGTCAAATAGCCTCCAGAAATGGGGCGTTGGCTTTCGGCCAGGCCGACGCGAGACGTGGCGTACCGGCGTGGCGTACGGGCGTGGCCTGCGTCCGGCGGACGTGTTACGTGTCGGAAACCTTGACGATCTCCGAGGCGGGTGCCACGATTCCGGCGCCGCGATGTTTACGTAAACATCGCGCCATCCTCGGACTCCGTCCGGCATGCGAAAGGGCAAGTTGATGCGCAACGTCCTCGGCGGCGATCGCCCCTCTCCCCGGCTGCGCGCCGCCCTAGTGGCGCTCGCGATCGCCGCGACCAGCGGTACGGCGGTCGCCGCCAGTCCCGCGTCCGCAACCACCCCTGCCCCTGCCCCGGCCTTCGCCAACGGCGCGCCGAGCAAGGACACGACCCAGTTCAAGGGCGTCAACTGGGCCGACCCGCGCGACAACTTCGCCGACGACCTGCTCCAGCTGTCCGGCCTGTCGACCCACGACAGCTACCGGCAGACCTACAACAAGGCGAGCCGGATCATCTCGGCGTTCCGCGCGAACCTCGGCGCCAACACCGTGCGGCTGCCGATCAACCCGTACACGGTCAACGGCTCCTACTGGAAGTCGTACCGCGGGGTCATCGACGCGGCGTCCGACAAGGGCTTCAAGGTGATCGTCTCCTACTGGGAGGGCACCGGCGCCCAGAAGGACGGCTTCATCGACGACACGGCCACCTACTGGCCCATGTGGAACAAGGTCGTCAAGGCGTACAACAAGGACAGCCACGTCTACTTCGAGCCGATGAACGAGCCCCACGGCTACACCGACACCCAGTGGGCCGACATCGCGGCGAAGTGGCTCGCGACCTACAAGTCCGTGCCGCGCAAGCAGGTGTTCGTCAGCGGCGCCGGCTACAACGACCACGTCACGTCCGTCTGCGCCGACCCGCGCCTGAAGGGCACCTACCTGTCGCTGCACCACTACGGCTTCTGGAAGGACTACGCGACCTACGACCAGTGGGTGGCCGACCTGAAGGTGCGCATCGGCAAGTGTGCCAACCGGACCGTCGCGGACGAGTTCGGGGCCTTCATGACCACGGGCCTCGACTACAACAAGAAGACCCCCGACAACAACTTCATCAACTACATGCAGGCCGTCACCGACACCTTCCGCGAGCTGCGGATGGGCTCCGTGTACTGGCCGGGCCTGCGCACCGACGACATGTACTCGATCCAGACCCTGACGGGCACCACCGACCGCCCCTGGCTGGCCACCACCAACCAGTCCGGTGCCGACCGCCTCGCCTGGGGCTGGGGCCGCGGCAAGCCCGTCAAGGGCTGAGGTTCACGGCTGAGGTTCAGCGGGCCCTGACGCAACGGCCTTCCGTGCCGAGAGCCAGGCAGTCCACCCCGGTCACCTGGAAGTGCGACTGCCTGGCTCGTGGCTCAGTTCCAGGGGTTCGCGGGCTGGTCGTTGATGGTCGCCCAGAAGCGCGTGTTCCCGGGGACGTAGCCGTGGGCCCAGAACGACCAGCCGCCACTCGACTCCAGGTTGCTGCCGTAGCGGCCGTCGTGGAACTCGGCCACGCGCCAACCGGATCCGTAGTACTGGACGCAGAGGTTGTTCGCGACGGAGAGGCTGGTCAGCGCTTTGCCCTGGACCGGGGGCGTGGCGGCGACGGTGCCGCGAGACCAGCCCGCGTAGAAGTCCGGGGTGATCCCGCTGGGTACGGCGCTGCCCGTGACTCTCAGGCACAGCAGCGGCAGCGTGGCGGTGGCCGGGGTGTCGCCGTTGTACGGATCGGTCGCGGAGTCCGCCCCCACCCTGACGGTGCCGTTCGCGGCTCCCCCGGCGAGTACGGTCCAGGTCATCCCTGACGCGATGGCGGACGGGGCGGCTTGAGCGGGGGTGACGGCTGTCGGCAGCAGGGCGAGCGAGGCGGCGACGGAGAGGCCGACGATGCCCTGGCGCAGTAACTTCCTCATGGTGCTCCTTCTGGCAGGCGCGACGAATGAGTGTGCCGGTCGGTGGTGCGGGGCCCCGGGCCGGAGCCCGAATCAGCATCCGGCACACACACGACTCCGTCACGAATCCTTCACATTCATGGCGGCATGCAGTCGCAGATCGGCTTGAATGGCGTCTCTCGTCCCCCCGAGGACGCGGCCCGGCGCCACCCCGCCCCAGCACAGCCGGGCTCACGTAGGTTCGAGGTCATGACGAACCTACGTATCGGTGTGATGTACGACCGCGACTGGGCCCCGGAAGGGCTGCCCGCGTTCGCGCGACAGGCCGAGGCACTCGGCGTGGACGACCTGTGGGTGGTCGAGGACCTCGGCTGGAACGGCGGCGTGTCGGCGGCCGCCGTGGCGCTGGGCGCGACGGAGCGGCTGCGGGTGGGCATCGGGATCACACCGGCGCCGTTGCGCAGCCCGGCGCTGCTCGCGATGGAACTCGCCACGCTGGCCCGGGTGTTCCCGGGCCGGCTGGTGGCCGGGATAGGTCATGGGGTGCGGGAGTGGATGACCTCGGTCGGCGTCGCGCCCCGTTCACCGCTGGCCCTGCTGGAGGAGACGATCACCTCCGTACGTGCCCTGCTGCGCGGCGAGCGGGTCGAGCTGGAGGGGCGTGAAGTGCGCCTGGACGGCGTCCAGTTGGTGCACCCGCCCACCGAACCGCCGCCCGTGGTCGCGGGGGTGGTGCGAGCCCGCTCGCTGGAGCTGTCCGGCCGGGTCGCGGACGGCACCCTGATCGCCGAGGGGCACGGCCCGCGCGACCTGGAGCGCACCCGGGCGCTGACCGCGAAGGGCGGCGCCGGTCCCGAACACACCCTGACGGTGCTGGCCTTCGCTTGCGTGGGCGACGACCCCGGCGAGGTCGCACGGACCCTGCACCCGCACACCGAGGGCCACGGCGGCTGGCTGGGCCGGCCGCAGGAGGACGTGTTCACCGTGTCCGGCAGTGCCCAGGAAGCCGCCGGGGACATCGGCGCGCTGTCGGTGGCCGGCGCCGACACCGTCGTCCTGCGGATCGTCGGTGCCGAGCCACTGCGTCAACTGGAGGCCGCACTGCGGGCGTTGGGCCGCTGAACGGCCCCCGCCCGCGGACGGACGGTCAGTGTGCGGCGAACTGGACGCGGGTGGGCTGTACGACCATGGCCCGTACCGGGAGCGCGTCGATGGTCAGCCGCTCCCCGTAGATGTCGCTGATCCTGATCGCGCCACCGCAGCCGTTGCCCTTCTCGGAGAGGAAGTAGTTGTAGCCGGTGCGCGCCAGCCGGACCCAGCCACTGCTCGTCCGGACTTCGAGGCGCGCCACCGGATTGCGGTGACCGATCACCTGGATGCCGCACCACCACTGGCTGGACCCGTCCTTGTAGCGGATCGAGATCGGGTCGGCCGCGGCGGGGCTCAGCAGGGTCCACGTGATCGGGATCTGGCCGGTCACGGGGGCGGCGAGCTTGGCGAAGGCCTGGGGGCTGAGGTCGAGTTGACCGGGACGGCAGTCCCCGGGGCACACGTTGGTGATCAGGACCGTGACGGAGGCCCCGTTCGCCGCGCGGACCCGGACGTACGCCCCGCACGCCTTGGACGTCTCGTAGTCTCTGATGTTCATCGCGGCGGTCATGACATCGGAGCTCGGTCCGAACGAGCAGGCGCCGTTTCCGTCGGTGTCGTACCAGGTGGCGACGCCCTTGTAGGTGGTGCCGGGCTGGATCCATCCCCCCAACGGCGCCGCACCCGAGGCCGGCCGGTCGGCGGCGGTGGCGGTGCCTCCGCCGCTCGTGACCGGGGGCTTCGGCTTGGGCGTCGCCTTGGGCGTGGGCTTGGGCTTGGGCTTCGGCTTGCTCTTCGAAGCCGTGGGGGTCGGGGTGGCCGTCGGGGACGGGGACCCGCCGGCCGAGGGCTTCGCCGGGGACGGCGTCGCATTCGGGGTCGTGGCCGGGGCCTTCGCCCGGACACCGGCGGCGGACGCGGCCACTTCCTGTCCGTCGGCGGCCTGGTGGTCGGGGCGGAAAGCCACGACCAGGGATATGACCAGCGCGACGGCGGCCGCGGCGGCGCAGACGAGAGCGCCCCGCAGACGACGGGGAGATCGGCGCGGGGAACGGCGCGGGGAACGACGCTGAGATCGGGACGCCACGGCAGAGGTCCTTACCTGGTTCGGGAGTGCGTGTGTTCAGTGCGAGGCTCCGTTTGAGAAGCTTCCGGACCCCAGTCGCCGCGGCGCCCCGAAAGGTTGCCGCAGTTTCGCGAATTTCTCGGTTCGCGGCGCGGCGGGCGGCATCCGTATCCCGTGCGCATCCCAACAAGGAGTCGTTCCCGCAGGTCACAGGCGTATGAGCGTCCCGGCATCCCAATCCGCCGCGAGGGAATCTTCCACGGGACGCCCGCTGCCAGCATGAGCAGCGGCCGGGGGTTCCCGGTCACTCACCTGAGGGGGAACAACAGATGGGACGAAGGACGCTTCTGCGGGGCCTGACCCTCGCCGTGGCAGCGGTCCTGCCCATGGTCGGGTCCATGGCGGCACAGGCGGCACCGGCCGCGGCCACCGCGGTCGCGGTCTGCGGGCACACGAGCGCACAGCCCACACTGCGGCAGGGATCGACCGGGGACCCGGCGATCGTCGAGGCGCAGTGCCAGCTCGATCTGGCGACGAAGCCGAGCCGGTACACGCCGATCGCGGCGGACGGCACGTTCGGGCCGGCCACGGAGACCCGGGTCAAGGAGTTCCAGCGGTGCGCCGGGCTCGGCGTGGACGGTGTGCTCGGCCCGCAGACCTGGGCGGCGCTGAACACCTGGGCCGCCGAACCGCACACCTGCGCGACCCAGGGCACGTCGAGCACGGCGCAGGCGACCCTGTGCGGCCACACCGACGCGCGGCCGACGCTGAAGAAGGGCGCGAAAAGCGACGAGGTCAAGGAGGTGCAGTGCCGGCTGAACCTGGCCATGGAACCGTTCCACTACCCTCCGCTGACGATCGACGGCGACTTCGGAGGCGGTACGGAGTCCCGGGTCGTCGAGCTCCAGCACTGCGCCAACCTCAGCGCCGACGGCACGGTGGGCCCCAACACCTGGGCGAAGCTGGTGGACTGGTCCAGCCGTAACACGTACTGCACGCCACCGCGCCCCGCCGGCTACCCGATCGACGGCCTGGACACGGCCAAGTACCAGCACCCCGGCGGCGCGCCGATCGACTGGAAGGCCGTACGGGCGTCGGGGGTCGAGTTCGCGACGGTCAAGGCCACCCGGGGTCTGAACGTCACCGACGCCTACCTCACCGCCGACCTCCAGGGAGCCAGGGCGGCGGGGCTGGCCGTCTCGCCGTACCACTTCTACACGGGCACGGCGGCGGACACGGGCGGGGCGCAGGCCGACCGGTTCATCGCCGCCGTGCGGGCGACGGGCTACACCGGGCAGCGGGCGGGCGACCTGCCGCCGGTGTTCGACCTGGAGCGCATGGACGACGGCAGCGGACGCTGCCCCACCTTCGGCACGGTGGACGACGCCAAGGTCTGGCTCGACCGGGTGGAGGCCGCCTTCGGCCGTACGCCGATCATCTACACCCAGAAGTCGTTCCTGGACGGCTGCCTCGGCTCGACCACCGCGTTCGCCCGGTATCCGCTGCAACTCGCCGACTACCGCCAGTCGATCACCCAGCCACCGCTGCCGAACGGCTCGACGACCTGGGCGATGTGGCAGTACACCGACGCCGCGATCTTCCCGGGCGTCCAGGCACCGGCGACCGGCGACGTCTTCAACGGCACCAAGGCCGAACTGGACCGGCTGGCCAACCGCTGATCCCCACCCCCCTCACACGAACGGATACGACCATGATCCGCAGCAAGGCGTTCGCCTCGGCCCTGCTCACCACGGCCGCGCTGCTGGGAGCGGGCGTCGCGCCCGCCGCCGCCCAGACCCAGGCCGCCGCCGTCAGCTGCAACGACGGTGCGAAGACCCTGACGTACCGCTACCAGGCGGCTGTCAAGGAGTACGGCACCTTCACCACGTCCTCGCGGTGCAGGGACATCAACATGCGGCTGAGGACGAACGATCCAGGGGTGTTCCTGGACGCCTGTGTGGTGTTCGTCGACCACACCTCCAGGTGCAACAACGACGACACGTACTCCACCCACGGCACCGAGTGGGCGACCGTCGCCACCGACGTCCGGGACGGCACCCGCTTCGTCCTGCGCGTGCACGCCTACGACACCGACGCGCAGAACGTGACGTTCCAGATCTCCTACTGACCGCCCACCAAAACAGAAAGACAGGACGACGATGACTTCCTTCCTCCGGCCCATCGACCGCCGCACCATGCTGCGTGGCTCGCTCGCCGCCGGCGCCGGCGTGGCATTCGGTCAGCTGCTGTTCTCCGGTACCGCACAGGCCTATTCGTGGTCGCGCACCATGAACCAGGGTGACAGCGGCGCCGACGTGACCGAGCTGCAGATCCGGGTCGCGGGCTGGGCCGCGGACAGCGCGAGCCACAGCCGGGTCGGCATCGACGGGGACTTCGGTCCCGGCACCGCCGCGGCCGTGAAGCGGTTCCAGGCCGCGTACGGTCTCTCGGCCGACGGCAGCGCCGGGCCCAACACGCAGGCGAAGCTCAACGCGCTGGAGCAGTCGGACGGTTCCACGCTCCACTTCAACTGGAGCGAGTTCGTGGACCAGTCGAGCGGCAACTTCAACGGCGGCAAGGTGAGCGCGGCGGCGGCGAAGGAGAACGCGCGCCGCTGCATGTACAAGCTGGAGGCGCTGCGCAAGAAGCTGGGCGACAAGCCGATCACCGTCAACTCCGGTTTCCGCAGCATCGCCCACAACGCCGAGATCGGCGGCGCCACCGACAGCCAGCACATGTACGGCACCGCGGCCGACCTCGACGTGCCCGGCGTGGCCACCAGGACCGTCTACCAGAAGGCGGAGACCTGCGGCTTCTCCGGGCTGGAGAAGTACACCGTCGACCACCAGCACGTCGACAGCAGGGCCGACCTCGGCAGGGAGTGGTGGTGGGAGAGCGGCACGATCTGACCCCGCCCGGGTGACCCGAAGCCCCGGGTCCCGGTACCGCCGTAGCGGTGCCAGGACCCGGGGCCCGGGACTTGGAACTGGGGACGGGGGACTCGGGACTGGGGACTTACGGCCCGTCAATCCACCGAATCCACCGAATCCGCCGAGTACGCCCAATCCGCCGACCGATAGCCTGCGTCATCATGATGCGCGCATGGATCTTGCCGATATTACTCGTGGTCAGCGGCTCGCTCATCGCGATCGCATCGGTGGTCAGGGGGGATTTCGGTGCCGCCGTTCCCCTACTGCTGCTGTTCGTCCTGCTCGCGGGGCTGAACTCGCCGCTGGCGTTCCCACGGTCGATCGGTGCGCTGGAGGCACAGCGCCGCAGCGCGGTCGACGGACGCCCGATCGTCTACTGGCGGGCCGGCTGCCAGTACTGCCTGCGCCTGCGGATCCGGTTGGGCCGCAGCGCCCACCAGCTGCACTGGGTCGACATCTGGCGTGACCCGGCCGGGGCGACGGCGGTGAGGGCGGCCAACGACGGCAACGAGACCGTGCCGACCGTCGTGGTCGCGGGCCTGCCGCACGTCAACCCCGATCCCGCATGGGTGCGCGCGCAGCTGTCCTCGTCCACGTGAGCGGACTCCGTGCCGGAGGGACGGTGGGTATGCTCGCCGCCGCGGACGGCCGCACGGCTGCCCCCGACCAGTAGGAGCACGGTGTACGAGTACGAGAAGGACGGCGCGGCCATCTACCGCCAGTCCTTTGCCACCATCCGCGCCGAGGCGGATCTCGCGGGTCTGCCCGCCGACGTCAGCCAGGTCGCGGTGCGGATGATCCACGCCTGCGGGATGGTCGACCTCGTACGGGACCTGGCCTGCACGCCCGCCGTGGTGACCCGCGCCCGCGAGGCCCTGCGCGCCGGAGCGCCGATCTTCACCGACGTACGGATGGTGGCCAGCGGCGTGACCCCCAGGCGGCTGCCCGCGGGCAACGAGGTGCTCTGTACGCTCTCCGACCCGTCCGTGCCGGAACTGGCGGCGAAGTTGGGCACCACGCGCAGTGCCGCCGCGCTGGAGCTGTGGCGGGACCGTCTGGAGGGCGCCGTGGTGGCGGTCGGTAACGCGCCCACGGCCCTCTTCCGCCTCCTGGAGATGATCGAGGCGGGGGCGCCCCGTCCGGCGGCCGTCATCGGCGTACCGGTCGGCTTCGTCGGCGCGGCGGAGTCCAAGGAGGCGTTGGCCGCGAACCGGTACGGCCTGGAGTACCTGATCGTGCGCGGCCGTCGCGGGGGCAGCGCCATGGCCGCCGCCGCGCTCAACGCGATCGCCAGCGAGGAGGAGTAGGGGAGTAAGGGCCGGCGCCCCGGCCGTCCCCGGCCCGGCTCGGACAACCGGCCCGGATACGCCCCTCAACTGGCCCGGCGGAGAGGGCGGGTGGCGCCGCCGACCCCGACCCGGCCACGACCACCAGGCCCCCCGAGCCGCTCATCGCGCACCGGGCGCACCGGCCGTGGTAGTCGGCACCTCGCGGACCAGGACCACGCGACGCGCAGACGGTGCGTCCGCGGGAGTCAGCGTGCGGGGCTCCGCAGCCGGTCCCATTCGGTACCCCGTTCGGCGGGCGCGGGCCGGGCGAGGCCCCCGAGCCACTCATCGCGCACCGGGCGCCGGGCACACTGGCCGTGCTCGTCGACCCCCTCAGCCCCGGACCCTCCGACGCGCGGCGTCGTGGCGGTTCTATTCGGCGACCTGTTCGGCGGGGGCGGCGAGGCCCGCCGTCCATTTCTCTTCGATGCGGGCGACTTTCCACACCAGCAGGGCCACCGCCCACGTCGCGAAGAACAGCGCGACGATGACGTAGCCGATGATGTTGAGGTCGAGGCCGGAGACCCAGTCCCAGAACGCGCCGTGCAGCCCCGCCTTCTCGGCGATCAGGCCCAGCAGTTCGACCGTGCCGATGATGAGCGCGACGGCGACGGACAGGCCGGTGATGGTGAGGTTGTAGTAGACCTTGCGGACCGGCTTGGAGAACGCCCAGCCGTAGGCGAAGTTCATGAACGAGCCGTCGATGGTGTCCAGCAGCGACATGCCGGCGGCGAACAGGACC
>Ga0136846_1240385_pt1 | contig 20419 bp, 30 predicted proteins | sample HopSoiMetagenom2_FD_96841 | JGI IMG/M metagenome (GOLD analysis project Ga0136846, IMG submission 96841) | Grasslands soil microbial communities from Hopland, California, USA - 2 Assembly 2016 (version 4) | ecosystem: Environmental > Terrestrial > Soil > Grasslands | place: USA: Hopland...
CGCTCGGGCGAAGACCGGCACCGACCCGGTCGTGACACTCAAGCGCGCGCTCGACAACGTCAAGCCCGCGATCGAGGTCAAGAGCCGTCGTGTCGGTGGCGCGACCTACCAGGTGCCGGTCGAGGTCAAGCCCACCCGCAGCACCACCCTCGCCTTGCGCTGGCTGGTCAGCTACAGCCGGCAGCGGCGCGAGAAGACCATGACCGAGCGCCTCATGAACGAGCTGCTCGACGCGAGCAACGGCCTCGGCGCCAGCGTCAAGCGGCGCGAGGACACCCACAAGATGGCGGAGTCGAACAAGGCCTTCGCGCACTACCGCTGGTAGACGCGAGCCAGAGCGACTCGGACACCAAAGACTTACGAGAACGAGGAACCAAAGTGGCCACCACGACCGCCGTAGACCTCGCCAAGGTCCGCAACATCGGGATCATGGCGCATATCGACGCGGGCAAAACCACGACCACCGAGCGCATCCTGTTCTACACCGGCATCAACTACAAGATCGGTGAGGTCCATGAGGGCGCGGCCACCATGGACTGGATGGAGCAGGAGCAGGAACGCGGCATTACCATCACCTCTGCCGCTACCACGACGAGCTGGCTCGGCCACACCATCAACATCATCGATACCCCCGGTCACGTGGACTTCACCGTCGAGGTGGAGCGATCGCTGCGCGTGCTCGACGGCGCGGTCGCGGTCTTCGACGCCGTGGCCGGCGTAGAGCCCCAGTCCGAGACCGTCTGGCGGCAGGCCGACCGGTACGGCGTACCGCGGATCTGCTTCGTCAACAAGATGGACCGGGTAGGCGCCGAGTTCCACCGCTGCGTCGAGATGATCGTCGACCGGCTGGGCGCGACGCCGCTCGTCGTGCAGCTGCCCTGGGGCGTGGAGTCCGACTTCCGCGGGGTCATCGACCTCGTCCGGATGCGCGCGCTGCTCTGGCAGACCGAGGGCAAGGGCGACAAGTACGACGTCGTCGGGATCCCGGACGACCACCTCGAGGCCGCCCGCGAATGGCGTGACCGGCTGCTCGAGACGATCGCCGAGAACGACGACGAGATGATGGAGCTGTACCTGGAGGGCACCGAGCCCACCGAGGAGCAGCTCGTCTCCGCCATCAGGCGGGCCACTGTCTCGGGTTCGCTGAACCCCGTGCTGTGCGGGACCGCGTTCAAGAACAAGGGCGTCCAGCCCATGCTCGACGCGATCGTGGACTACCTGCCCAGCCCGATCGACATCCCCGCTGTCCAGGGTCACGCCGTGGGCAACGAGGACACCGTGGTCGAGCGGGATCCCGACCCCGAGGCGCCGTTCTCGGCGCTGGCCTTCAAGATCATGGCGGACCAGCACCTCGGCAAGCTCACCTACATCCGCGTCTACTCGGGCACCGTGGAATCCGGCAGCACCGTGCTGAACTCCATCAAGGGCCGGCGCGAGCGGATCGGCAAGATCTACCAGATGCACGCGAACAAGCGCGAGGAGCGCCCGTTCGCGGTGGCCGGCCAGATCGTCGCGGTGATGGGCCTGAAGGACACCACCACCGGCGACACGCTGTCCGCGCAGGACAAGCCGGTCGTGCTCGAGTCGATGACCTTCCCGGCGCCGGTGATCAACGTGGCCATCGAGCCGAAGACCAAGAGTGACCAGGAGAAGCTGGGCACCGCGATCCAGCGGCTCGCCGAGGAGGACCCGACCTTCCAGGTCAGGACCGACGAGGAGACCGGGCAGACGATCATCGCCGGAATGGGCGAACTGCACCTGGAGGTGCTGGTCGACCGGATGCGCCGCGAGTTCAAGGTCGAGGCGAACATCGGCCGGCCGCAGGTCGCCTACCGCGAGACGGTCACCCGCAAGGTCGAGAAGGTCGAGTACACCCACAAGAAGCAGACCGGCGGCTCCGGCCAGTACGGCCGGGTGCTCATCAACCTCGAGCCCACCGGCGGCGACGGCGGCGGGTACGAGTTCGAGAACAAGGTGACCGGCGGCCGGATCCCGCGGGAGTACATCCCGTCGGTGGACGCCGGCTGCCAGGAGGCCGCGGAGTTCGGCGTGCTGGCCGGCTACCCGATGGTCGACATCAAGGTGACGCTGACCGACGGCGCCTACCACGAGGTCGACTCGTCCGAGCTCGCCTTCAAGATCGCCGGATCGATGGCGTTCAAGAAGGCGGCCGCCCAGGCGGGCGCGGTTCTGCTCGAGCCGCTCATGGCCGTCGAGGTCAGGACCCCCGACGACTACATGGGCGAGGTCATCGGCGACCTGAACAGCCGCCGCGGCCAGATCCAGGCCATGGAGGAACGTTCCGGCGTCAGGGTGGTCAAGGCTCTCGTCCCGCTGTCGGAGATGTTCGGTTACGTGGGGGATCTGCGGAGCCGGACCCAGGGCCGGGCGGACTACAGCATGCAGTTCGATTCGTATGCCGAGGTCCCGCCCAGCATTGCCAAGGAGATCATCGCCAAGGCGCGAGGCGAGTAGCAGCATTCAGTTCGGCTCCATCCCCCCAGCTCCGGGGGGTGGATCGCATACAACGAGGAGAAACCAGTGGCGAAGGCCAAGTTCCAGCGGACTAAGCCGCACGTCAACATCGGCACCATCGGTCACATTGACCACGGCAAGACCACGCTGACTGCGGCAATCACCAAGGTGCTTCACGACAAGATGCCCGAGGTGAACCCCTTCACCCCCTTCGACCAGATCGACAACGCGAAGGAGGAGAAGGAGCGCGGTATCACCATCTCGATCTCGCACGTCGAGTACCAGACCGAGAAGCGGCACTACGCGCACGTCGACTGCCCCGGGCACGCCGACTACATCAAGAACATGATCACCGGTGCCGCCCAGATGGACGGCGCGATCCTGGTGGTCGCCGCCACCGACGGCCCGATGCCGCAGACCCGCGAGCATGTGCTGCTCGCCCGCCAGGTCGGCGTGCCGTACATCGTGGTCGCGCTGAACAAGGCGGACATGGTGGACGACGAGGAGATCCTCGAGCTGGTTGAGCTCGAGGTCCGCGAGCTGCTCACCGAGTACGAGTTCCCGGGCGACGACGTGCCGGTGGTGCGGGTATCCGCGCTCAAGGCGCTCGAGGGCGACGCCGACTGGGCCGAGAAGGTCATGGAGCTCATGACCGCTTGCGACGACTCGATCCCCGAGCCGGTCCGCGAGATCGACAAGCCGTTCCTGATGCCGGTCGAGGACGTGTTCTCGATCACCGGCCGCGGCACCGTGGTGACCGGCCGGATCGAGCGTGGCACCATCCACACCGGCGAGACCGTCGACATCATCGGGATCAAGGAGAAGGCGCAGTCCACCACCGTCACCGGGGTGGAGATGTTCCGCAAGATCCTGGACGACGGCCAGGCCGGCGACAACGTGGGCCTGCTGCTCCGCGGGATCAAGCGCGAGGATGTGGAGCGCGGCCAGGTCGTCATCAAGCCGGGCACCAACACCCCGCACACCGAGTTCGAGGGCCAGGTCTACATCCTGTCCAAGGACGAGGGCGGTCGGCACACGCCGTTCTTCAACAACTACCGTCCGCAGTTCTACTTCCGGACCACCGACGTGACCGGCGTGGTGAACCTCCCCGAGGGCACCGAGATGGTCATGCCGGGTGACCGGACCGACATGCACATCGACCTGATCCAGCCGATCGCGATGGAGGAAGGCCTCCGGTTCGCGATCCGCGAAGGCGGCCGCACCGTCGGCGCCGGCCGGGTCACGAAGATCATCAAGTAACGTCGTCGCGCGACGGCGGGCCCGGCCGCAGGTCGGACCCGCCTCGCGCGATGACTGCGGGGGGTCGCCTTGGGGGCGGAGCCCCCGGGCAAAACAGAGCCCCCGGGCAAGAAACTGCGGCTGACTCAAGCGAAGGACACCGAGGCCACCATGGCGGGACAGAAAATCCGCATCCGGCTCAAGGCATATGACCACGAGGTCATCGACAGCTCGGCGCGGAAGATCGTCGACACCGTGACGCGTACCGGCGCGCGGGTGGCCGGCCCGGTGCCGCTGCCAACCGAGAAGAACGTGTACTGCGTCATCCGCTCTCCGCACAAGTACAAGGACTCGCGCGAGCACTTCGAGATGCGGACGCACAAGCGGCTGATCGACATCCTCGACCCGACGCCCAAGACGGTGGATTCGCTGATGCGCCTCGACCTGCCGGCTGGCGTCGACATCGAGATCAAGCTCTGAGGAACGCACCGACATGGCTAAGCAGATCAAAGGGATCCTGGGCACCAAGCTCGGTATGACCCAGGTCTTCAACGAGGCCGGGCAGATGGTCCCGGTCACGGTGGTACAGGCCGGTCCGTGCGTCGTGACCGGCGTTCGGACCCCCGACAACGACGGTTACTCGGCCGTGCAGCTCGGCTTCGGCGAGATCAACCCGCGCAAGGTGACCAAGCCGGTCAGCGGCGTGTACGAGAAGGCCGGCCTGACGCCGCGCCGGTACCTGGCTGAGCTGCGGACCGACGATGCCTCCGAGTACACGCTCGGGCAGGAAGTCACGGCCGAGGTCTTCGCCAGCGGGCAGCACGTCGACGTGAGCGGCAAGAGCAAGGGCAAGGGCTTCGCGGGCGTGATGAAGCGGCACGGCTTCAAGGGCCTGTCGTCCTCGCACGGCACCCAGCGCAAGCACCGGTCGCCCGGCTCCATCGGCGGCTGCGCCACCCCCGGCCACGTGTTCAAGGGCCTGCGGATGGCGGGCCGGATGGGCGGCGTGCGCACGACCGTGCAGTCGCTCACCGTGCACGCCGTGGACGCCGAGCGCGGCCTGCTCCTGATCAAGGGCGCGGTGCCCGGCCCTCGCGGCCAGCTCGTCTTCGTCCGCAGCGCGGCCAGGACCCTAGGGGAGGAAGTCCGATGACAGCCGTCAGCGTCATTGGCGCGAAGGACAAGACGATAGAGCTGCCCGAGGAGATCTTCGGCGCCAAGGTGAACGTGCCGCTGATCCACCAGGTCGTGGTGGCCCAGCAGGCGGCGGCCCGGCAGGGCACCCACGCCACCAAGACCCGCGGCGACGTGCGCGGCGGCGGCAAGAAGCCGTACCGGCAGAAGGGCACCGGCCGGGCCCGCCAGGGCTCCCTGCGGGCGCCCCAGTACGCCGGCGGCGGTGTCGTGCACGGCCCGCAGCCGCGCTCCTACGCGCAGCGGACGCCGAAGAAGATGAAGGCGGCCGCGCTGCGCGGCGCGCTGTCCGACCGGCTCAGCCACGGCCGGGTCCAGGTCGTCAGCTCCTTCGTCGACGGCGACGTGCCCCGGACCAAGGACGCGCTGGCCGTGCTGGCCAGCGCGGTCGCTCCCGGCGCGAAGATCCTCGTGGTCTTGCACCGCGACGACGAGCTCACCTGGAAGTCGCTGCGGAACGTGGCCAGCGTCCACATTCTCACCGAGGACCAGCTCAACACCTATGACGTGCTGGCCAGCGACCACGTGGTCTTCACCGAGCAGGCCCTGACGGCGTTCGTCGACCGGGCCGGGTCAGCGAAGGAGGCGGCCAAGTGAGCCGGGACAGTAACCCGAGGGACATCCTGCTGCGGCCGGTGGTCTCGGAGAAGAGCTACGGGCTGCTCGACGAGAACAAGTACACCTTCATCGTCGACCCTGAAGCCAACAAGACCCAGATCAGGATCGCGGTCGAGGCCGTGTTCGGGGTCAAGGTGACCGGGGTGAACACCGTGAACCGTCCAGGCAAGCGGCGTCGCACCCGGTATGGCTGGGGCAAGCGGCCGGACACCAAGCGCGCGATCGTCTCCCTCGCCGAGGGCGACCGGATCGACATCTTCGGCGCCTAGGGAGACGACCAGACATGGCTATCCGTAAGTACAAGCCGACCACCCCTGGACGGCGTGGCGCGAGCGGCTCGGACTTCTCCGAGGTCACCAGGAGTGAGCCGGAGAAGTCGCTGGTGCGCCCGCTGCACTCGCAGGGCGGCCGGAACGTGCACGGCCGCGTCACCGCCCGGCACCAGGGCGGCGGCCACAAGCGGGCCTACCGGCTGATCGACTTCCGGCGGGCGGACAAGGACGGCGTGCCGGCCAAGGTCGCGCACATCGAATACGACCCGAACCGCACCGCGCGGATCGCCCTGCTGCACTACGCGGACGGCGAGAAACGCTACATCATCTGCCCGACCGGCCTGTCTCAGGGCGACCGGGTGGAAAGCGGTCCCGGGGCGGACATCAAGCCGGGCAACTCGCTGCCGCTGCGCTTCATCCCGACCGGCACGGTGGTGCACGCCATCGAGCTGCGCCCGGGCGGCGGCGCCAAGATCGCCCGGTCCGCGGGTTCCGGGGTGCAGCTGCTCGCCAAGGAGGGCGGCTTCGCCCAGCTCCGGATGCCGTCCGGCGAGATCCGGCGGGTCGACGCGACCTGCCGGGCCACCGTCGGCGCGGTCGGCAACGCCGAGCAGGGCAACATCAAGCTGGGCAAGGCCGGCCGCAACCGGTGGAAGGGCAAGCGCCCGACCGTCCGCGGCGTCGCCATGAACCCGGTTGACCACCCGCTTGGCGGCGGCGAGGGCAAGAGCTCTGGCGGACGTCACCCGGTCAGCCCGTGGGGCAAACCGGAGGGCCGGACCCGCCGGGCGCACAAGCCGAGTGACCGGCTGATCAGCCGTCGCCGCGGCAGGAACAAGCGGTAGGAGCAGCACGCGATGCCTCGTAGCCTTAAGAAGGGCCCCTTCGTCGACGACCACCTGATGAAGAAGGTGGACGTACAGAACGACCGGGGGTCGAAGACCGTCATCAGGACCTGGTCCCGGCGTTCCATGATCATCCCGGCCATGCTGGGTCACACGATCGCCGTGCATGACGGCAGGAAGCACATCCCGGTGTTCATCACCGAATCGATGGTGGGCCACAAGCTCGGCGAGTTCGCGCCTACGCGGACTTTCCGTAGTCACGTCAAGGACGACCGGCGCAGCCGTCGCTAGCCGGACCCAGGAGGAATGATGGAAGCCAGGGCAATGGCGCGGTACGTCCGCGTCACGCCGCGGAAGGCCCGCCGGGTGGTGGACCTCATCCGCGGGCTGCCCGCCGATGAGGCGCAGGCCGTGCTCGCGTTCGCGCCGCAATCGGCCAGTGACCCTGTCGGCAAGGTGCTCGCCAGCGCGATTGCCAACGCGGACTTCCGTGGCGGGCGCGGGGACCGGGGCATGCTGTGGGTACGCCGGGCCTGGGTCGACGAGGGACCGACGCTCAAGCGGTTCCGGCCGCGCGCCCAGGGCCGCGGTTACCGCGTCCTGAAGCGCACCAGCCACATCACGGTGATCGTCTCCGACGATTCCGAAGGAGGGACCCGCTAGTGGGCCAGAAGGTGAACCCGCACGGGTTCCGGCTGGGCATCACCACCGACTTCAAGAGCCGCTGGTACGCCGACAAGCTGTACAAGGAATACGTGGCCGAGGACGTGGCCATCCGGCGCATGCTGCAGCGCGGCATGGAGCGGGCGGGCATTTCCAAGGTCGAGATCGAGCGGACCAGGGACCGGGTCCGGGTCGACATCCACACCGCCCGCCCGGGCATCGTCATCGGGCGGCGCGGTGCTGAAGCTGACCGCATCCGCGGCGACCTGGAGAAGATGACCTCCAAGCAGATCCAGCTGAACATCCTCGAGGTGAAGAACCCCGAGACCGATGCCCAGCTGGTCGCCCAGGGGGTCGCCGAGCAGCTGTCCAGCCGGGTTTCCTTCCGGCGGGCCATGCGCAAGGCGATCCAGAGCGCGATGAAGAGCCCGAACTGCAAGGGAATCCGGGTGCAATGCTCCGGTCGCCTCGGCGGCGCGGAGATGTCCCGGTCGGAGTTCTACCGCGAGGGCCGGGTGCCGCTGCACACGCTGCGCGCGGACATCGACTACGGCTTCTACGAGGCCCGGACCACCTTCGGCCGGATCGGCGTGAAGGTCTGGATCTACCGGGGCGAGGCCCCGACCAGCCGGGCCGGACGGGAAGCACAGGCGGCGGCGCTGCGGGCCGCGGCCCAGCAGCGGAGCCAGCGGCCGCGTGACGGGCAGGGCTCCGGCCCGCGCGGCGGCGGCGGTGGTGGCCGAGGCCGGCGCGGGGCCGAGACGGCTCCCGCGACGACGGCGCCCGCGACCGCGAGCGCGGGCGAGGAGGGCTAAATCATGCTCATTCCGCGCAGGGTCAAGCACCGGAAGCAGCACCGTCCGCACCGGACCGGGAACGCGACCGGCGGGACCCAGGTGAACTTCGGCGAGTTCGGGATCCAGGCGCTCGAGCACTCCTACGTGACCAACCGGCAGATCGAGGCCGCCCGTATCGCCATGACGCGGCACATCCGCCGTGGCGGGAAGGTGTGGATCAACATCTACCCGGACCGGCCGCTGACCAAGAAGCCGGCCGAGACCCGGATGGGTTCCGGCAAGGGCTCACCGGAGTGGTGGATCGCCAACGTGAAGCCCGGACGGGTCATGTTCGAGCTGTCCGGCGTTTCCGAGCCGGTGGCCCGGGAGGCGCTCCGGCGCGCGATCCACAAGCTGCCGATGAAGTGCAAGGTCGTCAAGCGTGAATTGGGTGAAGGCTGATGGCTAACAGCCTGAACGCGCAGCTGCGCGTGTCCACCGAGGAAGAACTGCACTCCAAGCTGGCCGAGGCCAAGGAGGAGCTGTTCAACCTGCGTTTCCAGGGTGCTACCGGCCAGCTGGAGAGCCACGGCAGGCTCCGTGCGGTCCGCAAGGAAATCGCCCGTATCTACACGGTGATGCGTGAGCGCGAGCTCGGGATCATCACCTTGATCGAGGATTCCGGCGAGGACGAGGCACCGGTGGCCGTCGCCGCGAGCGGCTCCGCTAAGGATGACAAGGAGGCCGGCAAGTGAGCGAGAACGCCACGGACAGTGCCCCGGAGCGCCGGGGTTACCGCAAGAGCCGGGAAGGTCTCGTGGTCAGCGACAAGATGGACAAGACGGTCGTCGTCCAGGTCGAGGACCACGTGAAGCACCCCAAGTACGGCAAGGTTCTGCGCCGTACCAAGAAGTACCAGGCACACGACGCCAACAACGCGTGCGGGGTCGGTGACCGGGTGCTGCTGATGGAGACCCGGCCGCTGTCCTCGACCAAGCGCTGGCGGGTAGCCGAGATCCTCGAGAAGGCCAAGTAGAAAGCTCCGCCTGGCTCCGATGCCCGGCGAAAGATAGCAGGAGTTGACGTGATCCAGCAGGAGTCGCGGCTTAAGGTCGCCGACAACACGGGTGCCAAGGAGATCCTCTGCATCCGCGTTCTCGGTGGCAGCGGCCGGCGATACGCGGGCATCGGTGACGTCATCGTGGCGACGGTGAAGGATGCCCTTCCCGGCGCCGGCGTGAAAAAAGGCGATGTCGTCAAGGCCGTTGTGGTGCGTACCCGCAAGGAGCGCCGCCGCGGCGACGGCTCCTACATCCGGTTCGACGAGAACGCGGCGGTGCTGATCAGGGACGGCGGGGACCCGCGCGGGACCCGCATCTTCGGCCCGGTCGGCCGTGAGCTGCGGGAGAAGCGCTTCATGCGGATCATCTCGCTGGCGCCGGAGGTGCTGTGATGAAGATTAAGAAGGGTGACCACGTGATCGTGGTCGCGGGCCGCGACCGGGGACGTTCCGGTCTGGTCATCGCGGCCTACCCGGACCGGGGCAAGGTGCTGGTCCAGGGGGTCAACGTGGTCAAGAAGAACAAGAAGGTCAGCTACCAGGGCCAGCGCGGTGCCAAGGAAGGCGGCATCACGCACGAGGAGGCCCTGATCGACGTGAGCAACGTCCAGCTGGCCGATCCGGACGACAACAAGAAGACCGCGCGAGTCGGCTACCGGTTCGACGAGGACGGCAACAAGATCCGCGTCGCCAGGCCGAGCGGGAAGGACATCTGATGGCTACCGAAGCGCCGCCGGTTCCGCGGCTCAAGGAGCGCTACCGGGCCGAGATCGCGCCCGCGCTCAAAGAAGAGTTCGGCTACGCCAACGTGATGCAGATCCCCGGGCTCGTCAAGATCGTCGTGAACATGGGCGTCGGCGAGGCGGCCAGGGACGCGAAGCTGATCGAAGGCGCGGTCCGCGACCTGTCCACCATCACCGGGCAGCGCCCGGCCGTGGCCAAGGCCAAGAAGTCGGTCGCCCAGTTCAAGCTGCGCGAGGGCATGCCCATCGGCGCGCACACCACGCTGCGCGGCGACCGCATGTGGGAGTTCCTCGACCGCCTGCTGGCCATCGCCCTGCCCCGGATCCGCGACTTCCGCGGCCTGTCCGACCGGCAGTTCGACGGCAACGGCAACTACACGTTCGGTCTCGTCGAGCAGGTCATGTTCCACGAGATCGACCCCGACAAGGTGGACCGGCAGCGCGGGATGGACATCACCGTCGTGACCACCGCAAAAAACGACGCCGAAGGCCGCTCGCTCCTGCGACGGCTCGGTTTCCCCTTCAGGGAGGGGTGAGGTAATGGCGAAGAAGGCGCTGGTCGTCAAGCAGAAGCGGACGCCGAAGTTCCAGGTCCGCGGCTACACCAGGTGCACCCGCTGCGGGCGGCCCCGGGCCGTCTACCGCAGGTTCAGCCTGTGCCGGATCTGCTTCCGTACGATGGCACACCGCGGCGAACTGCCCGGTATCACCAAGTCCAGCTGGTAACAACCAAGAACGAGCACACCGTAGGTCCTGTCCCAGACGGGAAACCCCGGTGAGGAAGGCCTGTTGGCCATGACGATGACCGATCCGATCGCGGACATGCTGACGCGTCTGCGGAATGCGAACTCGGCCTATCACGACACCGTGAACATGCCGTATTCCAAGATCAAGTCCCACATCGCGGAGATCCTCCAGCAGGAGGGCTACATCGCCGGGTGGCGGGTGGAAGACGCCGAGGTCGGTAAGAACCTCATAGTCATCCTGAAGTTCGGGAACCAGCGCGAGCGTTCCATCGCCGGCATCAAGCGGGTTTCCAAGCCCGGCCTGCGCGTGTACGCGAAGAAGGACAACCTGCCCAAGGTCCTCGGCGGCCTCGGCGTGGCGATCATCTCCACGTCGGGCGGGCTGCTGACCGATAAGCAGGCCAAGAAGCGGGGCGTGGGCGGGGAAGTCCTCGCCTACGTCTGGTAAGGAGAGCTGCAATGTCAAGGATCGGGCGGCTCCCCGTCACCATCCCCAGCGGGGTCCAGATCGACATCGACGGACGCCAGGTCACCGTGCAGGGTCCCAAGGGGACGCTTCAGCACACCGTGGCCTCTCCCATCGACGTGGTGCGGGAAGACGGCGTCATCAAGGTCACCAGGCCGAGCGACGAGGGCCCGGTGCGGGCGCTGCACGGCCTGTCGCGCACGCTGATCGCCAACATGGTCACCGGCGTCACTGACGGCTACCGCAAGACCCTGGAGATCGTCGGCGTCGGCTATCGCGTCCAGGCCAAGGGCAGCGACCTCGAGTTCTCGCTCGGGTTCAGCCACCCCGTGGTCATCCACCCGCCGGAGGGCATCACCTTCCGGGTCGAGGCCCCCACCCGGTTCGTGGTCGAGGGGATCGACAAGCAGCAGGTGGGCGAGACGGCCGCGCAAATCCGCAAGCTCCGCAAGCCCGACCCGTACAAGGGCAAGGGCGTGCGGTACCAGGGTGAGCAGATCCGCCGCAAGGTCGGGAAGGCTGGTAAGTAGGTCATGGCTGGCACCAAGACGCAGTCGCGCGCACGCGCCACCGGGCGGGTGCGCCCGAAGACGCAGGCCTCCGCCGCCGGGCGCGCCCGCCGGCACCTGCGGGTCCGCAAGAAGGTCACCGGCAGCGCGATCCGGCCCCGGCTGGTCGTCAACCGGTCCGCGCGGCACATGTTCGCGCAGATCGTCGACGACACCGTGGGCCACACCCTGGCCGCCGCGTCCACCCTGGACGCGGATGTCCGGACGGTCGACGGCGACAAGACCGCCAAGGCGCGCAAGGTGGGCGAGCTGCTCGCGCAGCGGGCCAAGGAAGCCGGCATCGCGGCCGTGGTTTTCGACCGTGGCGGTTACCGCTACCACGGCCGGGTCGCGGCGCTCGCGGACGGCGCTCGCGAAGGCGGGCTGAAGCTGTGAACGAGCATGGCAATACAGAGATGAGGAAAGGCTAATGCCAGGAGCACCGCGGCGAGGCGGCGGCGGCGAACGGCGCGAGCGCCGCGAGGACCGGCGCGGCGGCGCGGCCGAGAAGCAGGCCGCCTACCTCGAGCATGTGGTCACCATCAACCGGGTGGCCAAGGTCGTCAAGGGCGGCCGCCGCTTCAGCTTCACCGCGCTGGTCGTGGTGGGCGACGGCAAGGGAATGGTCGGGGTCGGGTACGGCAAGGCCAAGGAGGTGCCGGCCGCCATCGCCAAGGGCGTGGAGGAGGCCAAGAAGCACTTCTTCCGGGTGCCGATGATCGCCAGCACCATCCCGCACACCGTGCAGGGCGAGGACGCGGCGGGTGTCGTGCTGCTCAAGCCGGCCAGCCCGGGAACCGGCGTCATCGCCGGCGGCCCGGTGCGCGCCGTGCTCGAGTGCGCGGGCATCCACGACGTGCTGTCCCGGTCGCTCGGCTCGTCCAACCCGATCAACGTGGTGCACGCCACGGTGGCCGCGCTGAAGAGCCTGAACCGGCCGGAAGAGATCGCGGCCAAGCGCGGTCTGCCGATCGAGGACGTGGCCCCCGCGGCCATGCTGCGGGCCCGTGCGGCCGCGGCCGGGGCCTGACGGGAGGACGCAGATGGCACAGCTGAAGGTGACACAGACCAAGTCGAAGATCGGCGGCAACAGCGCGCAGCGGAACTCGCTGCGCTCGCTGGGGCTGCGCCGGATCGGCCAGGTCGTGGTCAAGCCGGACCGGCCCGAGTTCCGCGGCATGATCAAGACCGTGCGCCACCTGGTCACGGTAGAGGAAGTGGACTAAATGCCGGAAGATAACGGCGCCGAGCAGAATGCCTTGCCGGAGGCGAGCCAAGGGCCGGGCGGGCGCGGGCTCAAGCTGCATCACCTGCGGCCCGCGCCGGGAGCGCACAAGGCCAAGACGCGGATCGGCCGCGGTGAGGCGTCCAAGGGCAAGACCGCCGGGCGCGGTACCAAGGGCACCAAGGCGCGCAACACGGTCCGCCTCGGTTTCGAGGGCGGCCAGATGCCGCTGCAGCGCCGCATCCCGAAGCTGAAGGGCTTCTCCAACGCGGGCTTCGGCACCAGCTACCAGGTGGTGAACACCGGCCGCCTGGCCGAGCTGTTCCCCGAGGGCGGCGACGTGACTCCGGAGAACATGGTGGCCAGGGGCGCCGCCCGCAAGGGCGAGCTGATCAAGGTGCTCGGCACCGGCGAGCTCGCGGTGGCCCTGCGGGTCACCGCGCACGCCTTCTCGGCCTCGGCCACCGCAAAGATCGAGCAGGCCGGCGGCTCCGTTACCGAGCTTTCCTGACCTAGGCTGAAGCGAGCCTCCGGGGCGCCGTCAGGGCGGCCCGGAGGCAAGCGAGCAAGAGACACATTATTCAGTCCCGGGTAAGATACGTGGACTACCCCACCAACCGAAGCGAGGACTGCGCATGCTCACGGCCTTCGTGCGGGCGTTCCAGACGCCGGACCTTCGCAAGAAGCTGCTGATCACGCTGGGCCTCATCGCGCTGTTCCGCTTCGGTGCCTCGCTGCCCACGCCGGGCATCAGCGAGCGGAACGTGGCCTTCTGCTCCAACGCGGCGGCCACCGGTTCCACGGCGGGCGTGCTGGCCATCGTCAACCTGCTCAGCGGCCAGGCGCTGCTGCGCCTGTCGGTGTTCGCGCTCGGCATCATGCCGTACATCACCGCCAGCATCATCTTGCAGCTGCTCACCGTCGTGATCCCGCGGCTGGAGACGCTCAAGCAGGAGGGGCAGTCGGGCCAGGCCAAGATCACCCAGTACACCCGGTACCTCACTGTCGGCCTGGCGCTGCTCCAGTCCACCGGATACGTGGAACTGGCCCGGTCGGGCACCTTGTTCAACGGGTGCGGGGCCGCGGGCAACAACCCGCTGATCCCGAACGCCTCGGTCTTCACCATCGCCACGATGGTGATCACGATGGTGGCCGGCACCACGGTCATCATGTGGATGGGCGAGCTGATCACCGACCGCGGCGTCGGCAACGGCATGTCGGTGCTGATCTTCACCACGGTGATCGCGGTCATTCCGGGCGAGCTGCTGGCCATCTACCGGGTCAAGGGGGCGTTCTACGCCGCCATCGCCCTGGTCGTGGTGGTCGCCATCATCGGGTTCATCGTGTTCATGGAACAGGCCCAGCGCCGTATCCCGGTCCAGTACGCCAAGCGCATGGTGGGCCGCCGGATGTATGGCGGCACCTCGACCTACATCCCGATGAAGGTCAACCAGGCCGGCGTCATCCCGGTCATCTTCGCCTCGTCCCTGCTGTACATCCCGACCCTGGCCGCCCAGCTGTTCGGTAACCAGACCCACCCGCAGGGGTGGGTCGGGTGGGTCGCCCGCTACATCGAGCAGAGCAGCTCGCCGCTGTACATGCTCGCCTTCTTCGCGCTGATCGTCGGGTTCACCTACTTCTACGTGTCGATCACCTTCAACCCGCAAGAAGTAGCCGACAACATGAAGAAGTACGGCGGCTTCATCCCCGGGATCCGTCCCGGCCGGCCGACCGCCGAGTACCTCCAGTACGTGCTGAGCAGGCTCACCGCGCCCGGCTCGATCTACCTCGGGATCATCGCGCTGTTCCCGCTGGTGGCGCTCAGCGCCGTCGGCGTCGCCAACCAGTTCCCGTTCAGCGGGGTCAGCCTGCTGATCATGGTCGGCGTCGGGCTGGACACGGTGAAACAGATCGAGAGCCAGCTGCAGCAGCGCAACTATGAGGGTTTCTTGCGATAGTGCGCATCGTCCTCGTCGGGCCCCCCGGTGCGGGCAAGGGGACACAGGCCCAGTTCATTGCATCGCACCTGGCGATCCCGAGGATCTCGACAGGTGACATCTTCCGGTACAACGTCACGAACAACACCGACCTGGGCCGCAAGGCCAGGGAGTTCATGGACCGGGGTGACCTGGTACCCGACGAGGTGACGGTGGCGATGGTCCGGGACCGCCTGGCGGAGGATGACACCCAGGAGGGCTTCCTGCTCGACGGCTTCCCGCGCAACGTCCCGCAGGCCGAGACGCTGAAGAAGATGCTGTCCGAGTTCGACGCGCGGCTCAGCGTCGTGCTCGAGCTCGTGGTGGACGAGGACGAGGTGGTGCGGCGGCTGTCCGGGCGCAGGACCTGCCGTCGCTGCGAGCGCGTCCAGCACGTGCTGTACGACCCGCCTGCCCGCAAGGGCATCTGCGACGACTGCGGCGGCGAGCTCTTCCAGCGGGACGACGACTCCGAGGAGACCATCAGGCACCGGCTCGAGGTCTACGCCGAGCAGACCTCCCCGCTGATCGCGTTCTACGCCGATGAGAACATCCTGATCGGGATCGACGCGACCGGCCCGGTGGAAGAGATCACCAGCCGGGCGATGGCCGCGCTCCGCCCGTTCGCACGCTGAGAACTGAGAGACCGCCCTGGCGATATGGCGTGATGGCATGACCATTGAGATCAAGACACCCGAGCAGCTCGCGGTGATGCGCGAGGCCGGCCTGGTAGTCGCGCGCACCCTGAACCTGCTGGCTGCCGCCGTCCGGCCCGGCGTCACCACCGCCGAGCTCGACGAGCTGGCCGAGGCCGAGATCCGCAACGCGGGCGCGACCCCGTCGTTCAAGGGCTACCACGGCTACCCGGCGGTGATCTGCACGTCGGTGAACGAGGAGATCGTGCACGGCATCCCCAGCCCGCGGCGGAGCCTGCGGGACGGGGACATCATCTCGATCGACTGCGGCGCCATCGTCCGCGGCTGGCACGGGGACGCCGCCCTCACCGTCGGCGTCGGCACCATCTCCGCCGAGCACACCCGGCTGCTGGAGACCTGCGAGGCCGCACTGTGGCGCGGGCTCGCCCAGGCGCAGGCCGGCGGACGGCTCGGCGATATCTCGCACGCGGTGGAGGCCAGCGTGGCCGCCTCAGGCCCGTACGGCGTCGTCGAGGAGTACACCGGGCACGGGATCGGCAGCGCGATGCACATGGACCCGCCGGTGCCCAACTACGGGCGCCCCGGCCGGGGGCCGCGGCTGCGGCCGGGCATGGCCCTGGCCATCGAGCCGATGGTGATGCTCGGCGGCCCGGAAACGATCCTGCTCGATGACGGCTGGACGGTCATCACCGCCGACGGGAGCTGGGCCGCTCACTTCGAGCACACGGTCGCGATCACCCCGGACGGGCCGTGGGTGCTGACCGCCGAGGACGGCGGCAAGGAGGGGCTGGCCCCCCGGCACGATCCCGCGGAGCGATACTAGGAGAAGCAGGACACGTCGAGCTAAGAGCTAAGAAGGTGCCAGGTGCCTGGTGACCCGCGAATCCGCGCCTCGGACGCGGATCGCGACCGCGTCGCCGCGATGCTGCGCGAGCACCACGCCGCCGGCCGGCTGACCGCCGAGGAATTCCACGAGCGCATGGACCGCGCCCTGGAGGCCAAGACGCTGGGCGAGCTCGACGAGCTGATGACAGACCTGCCCGCCATCGACCTGTACCAGCTGCCCGACGCCTCGCTGCGCCGCGGCCCGACCCGTCCCGGGCAGTCGCTCCTTCCGGCCGACCCGGGCCATAGCGCCCCGGCCCGGTTCACGCCGGGCACCGTGGCCATGGGGACGTGGGCGGTGGTCACCTCGGCCCTGGTCGCCATCTGGGCGGTCGCCGCGATCGTCGGCAGCGGCACCTGGTTCCCCTGGTGGGCGCTGATCGCCCTGCCCTGGATCTGGGCAATAGTCCGCCGCTCCCAGCGCCCCGGCGACTAGCCCCGGCCGCTCCCACCGTCCCACCGTCCCGCCGACTAGCCACGGGCCCTATGGCGCAGCGGGTTCCGTCAGCCCATCATGCTCCTGACATCAGGAACCCCAATGGCTCCTAATGTCACGCATCCGGCCAGAAAACGTCCCCAAGGCCAGGCAGGGCAGGACGTAACCTCACCATGCTCTTATGGCTCACCTGCACCAGCTTGAGTCCATGGTTGCCACTTACTAACGGATAGAGACGGTAGGGCGCCACAACCACTGAATTTCCGAGATGTCGCGGGAGCTAGGTTCCGGGTACCGCCGGGACGCCTGGGATTGCGAGGGCTAGCTGGGGCGCGCCACATGTACGACGCCGGAAACCGGGGCGCCAGGGCAAGCAAGGGATGCTGGCTAGCCAGAGCACAGGCCGGACAGATGCGGGCTTAACCAGGGATGTGGCCGGGAGCGAGGTGCGGGACTAGCCAGGCGGGGCGGCCGGGGCGGGGCGGGGACAGGCTGGCCGGAGGCGGAGCGGTTTCGGCGTTTGCGGGTAAGCTGCTGGACAGGTCGTCGTCCCGGGTCGATGGCTCGCCGTCCTGGCGTCGGCTGACTGATCTCGCCCGGGCCCGGATGACCGCCCTGAATCGCGGCCCGGGAATACCGGCGAGGCCTGGGATGTCTTATTACCTGGGCGGTTCGCGTCGGGGCCTGGGGTCGAGTACACTCGTCTCCGGCCCATCTGCTGGGTTCTACCCGGCCGGAACTCGGGGGATCGCGTAGGCGATCACCATACCGGCCCTTCCCGGTTTCTCGTCCCGCTGGCACTCGCCGGCACCGGCGTGAGCCAGGCGGGGCAGGCTGCCGCCCAGGTCACTACGGCAAGTCCGTACGGCCGAGCACGGCAGTACGGCCAGCCAAGCCAGTACGGCTAGCACCGTACGAGCCAAACCAGACCGCGCTCCGGCGCGGGCCATACGACAGAACGAAGCGCGGAGGACATGCCCAAAAAAGACGGCGCCATTGAGATTGAAGGCACGGTTGTCGAGTCACTCCCGAATGCCTTCTTCCGGGTGGAGCTGGACAACGGGCACAAGGTTCTCGCTCACATCAGCGGGAAAATGCGGATGCACTACATCCGCATCCTGCCTGACGACCGGGTGGTAGTGGAGCTAAGCCCCTACGACCTGAGCCGCGGGCGGATCGTGTACCGGTACAAGTAATAACAGCCAAAGCAAGACAGATTTAGTGGGGAATGCGCCGTGAAGGTCAAGCCGAGCGTCAAGAAGATCTGCAGCAAGTGCCGGGTCATCCGTCGGCACGGCCGCGTCATGGTCATCTGCACCGACCCGCGGCACAAGCAGCGGCAAGGCTGACGCTCCAAAGACGCGCACCGCAGCAGCCCGCTTAGTGGCTGCGACCCCCGGACGGAGGCCGGGGCCACGTCCGGGCAGGGCGTGGGAGCGGCGCGAAGAACCTCCGCGAGACGAAGGAGAACTGCCCGAGCATGGCCAGGCTTTCTGGAGTGGACTTGCCCCGCGACAAGCGGGTCGAGATCGCGCTCACCTACATTTTCGGCATCGGCCGGACCCGTGCGCTGCAGACGCTTGAGGCTACCGGCGTCAGCGGCGACACCCGGGTCAGCAACCTGACCGACGAGGAGCTGATGAAGCTCCGCGACTGGATCGACGCCACCTACCAGGTCGAAGGTGACCTGCGCCGCGAGGTCCAGGCTGACATCAGGCGCAAGGTCGAGATCGGCTGCTACCAGGGGATCCGCCACCGCCGCGGGCTTCCGGTGCACGGGCAGCGGACGCAGACCAACGCGCGCACCCGCAAGGGCAAGAAGAAGACGGTGGCCGGCAAGAAGAAGGCCGGCAAGAAGTAGTCCGTACCGCGGATCGATTACCTCGTTAGGAAGCCAAAGAAGGATATGCCGCCAGCAAAGAGCCGTAGCCAGGCCGCCAAGAAGGTGCGCCGCAAGGAGCGGAAGAACGTAGCTCACGGGCACGCCCACATCAGGAGCACGTTCAACAACACGATCATCTCGATTACCGACCCGACCGGGAACGTGATCTCGTGGGCCTCCGCGGGTCAGGTCGGGTTCAAGGGATCGCGCAAGTCGACGCTGTACGCCGCGCAGATGGCGGCCGAGGCCGCCGCGCGCCGCGCGATGGAGCACGGCATGCGCAAGGTCGATGTCTTCGTCAAGGGCCCGGGGTCGGGACGGGAGACCGCCATCAGGTCGCTGCAGGCGACCGGCCTGGAAGTCGGCTCGATCCAGGACATGACCCCCGTTCCGCACAATGGCTGCCGGCCGCCGAAGCGGCGCCGAGTCTGAGGGCTTGAGGAGATAGCGACAGATGGCTCGATACACAGGCCCGGACTGCAAGCTGTGCCGCCGGGAGAAGACCAAGCTCTTCCTCAAGGGCGCGAAGTGCGATTCGCCGAAGTGCCCGATCGAGATCCGGCCCTACCCGCCGGGCGAGCACGGCCGCAACCGGCCCAAGGAAGGCGACTACCTGCAGCAGATCCGGGAGAAGCAGAAGGCCCGCCGGATCTACGGCATCCTGGAGCGCCAGTTCCACGGCTACTACGTGGAAGCCTCCCGCAAGCACGGACGTACCGGCGAGACCATGCTCCAGCTGCTTGAGCGCCGCCTGGACAACGTCGTGTTCCGGGCTGGCTTCGCCAAGAGCCGTGACATGGCCCGCCAGCTGGTTCGGCACGGTCACTTCACGGTGAACGGCAAGAAGGTCGACATCCCGTCCTACCGGGTCAGCGAGAACGACATCATCGAGGTGACCGTCAAGGCCGCTGAGATGACGCCGTTCATCGTCGCCCGGGCCGAGGTCGGCGAGCGCACCGTCCCGGCGTGGCTCGAGGTGGTCCCGGACAAGATGCGGGTGCTGGTGCACTCGCTGCCCGTCCGGGCTCAGATCGACACCCAGGTCCAGGAACAGCTCATCGTCGAGTACTACTCGAAGTAACGGCACGGTCCCGGGGTTACGGCCCCGGGACCATACGCTGTGCCGCCACAGTGGCGGCATGGCGGGCGGGCAGCCGGCCCGCCACTCGCGATTGTCATATAGCGGGCATCGCGGAAGGGAACAGAAAATGCTTATCGCTCAGCGCCCCTCGCTCGCCGAGGAGCAGGTAGACGAGTTCCGGTCCCGGTTCGTCATCGAGCCGCTGGAGCCGGGTTTCGGTTACACCATCGGTAACTCGCTCCGGCGCACGCTGCTGTCCTCGATTCCGGGCGCGGCCGTCACCAGCATCAGGATCGAGGGCGTCCTGCACGAGTTCTCCACCGTTCCCGGGGTGAAGGAGGATGTCACCGACATCATCCTGAACCTCAAGGAGCTCGTGGTGTCCTCCGAGCACGACGAGCCGGTCGTGATGTACCTGCGCAAGCAGGGCCCCGGCGAGGTGACCGCGGCCGACATCGCGCCGCCGGCCGGCGTCGAGGTGCACAACCCCGAGCTGCACGTCGCCACCCTGAACGCCAAGGGCAAGCTCGAGATGGAGCTCACCGTCGAGCGCGGCCGCGGCTACGTCTCGGCCACCCAGAACAAGCAGCCGGGCCAGGAGATCGGCCGGGTGCCGATCGACTCCATCTACTC
>Ga0136846_1240341_pt1 | contig 20413 bp, 17 predicted proteins | sample HopSoiMetagenom2_FD_96841 | JGI IMG/M metagenome (GOLD analysis project Ga0136846, IMG submission 96841) | Grasslands soil microbial communities from Hopland, California, USA - 2 Assembly 2016 (version 4) | ecosystem: Environmental > Terrestrial > Soil > Grasslands | place: USA: Hopland...
TCCTGGAGCAGCACGGGAAATTCGACGTCCGCGTCCTCGACTAAGGATGGCGCCGAAAGTGCAGCGTCGTTTGACGGCGGCGGTGCGGGTGGTGCAAGGACGGGAGATACATGAACGCGCGGGGATCAGCCGAACGCAGTGAGCCTGACGAACCTCGACGCCTCGCACGGCGGCCGGAATACGCGCGGCCGCTGAACCGGCTGCTTGCCGCCCTTCCCGCTGCGGAGTACGAGCGCCTGCGCCCCGCGTTGAAAACCGTCCCGATTCGGCACAAGCAGGTGCTCCATTCCCCAGGGGACCCCATCCGTCACGTGTATTTTCCCAACGGTGGAGTGGCGTCGATCACGACAGCCCTGCTGGATGGGACTTTGGTCGAGGTGGCGACGGTCGGCGACGAAGGCTTCGTCGGACTGGACGCGTTCTTCACCGCCGACGCAATCGCGCCCGGGGAAACCCTGATACAGATTCCCGATACCAGCGCGGAAATGATGGATGTGGAGGCCTTCCGCAATCAGCTCGCGTACGGGGGATCATTTCGCGATCTGATCGGACGGTATGCCCAGGTCGTGATCGCGCAGATGATGCAATCCAGCGCGTGCAATGCGCTGCACCCTGTGCTGCAGCGATGCGCACGCTGGCTGCTGATGACGCACGACCGCGTACACCACTCGGAGTTTCACCTCAGCCATGAATTTCTGGCGGTGATGCTCGGCGTCCAACGTCCCACCGTCAGCATCGTCGCCGCCACTTTCCAGGATGCAGGACTCATCCGCTACAGGCGCGGGCGGATGCGAATCCTCAATCGCGAGGGGCTGGAAGCGTCGGCGTGCGAGTGCTATTCGACCATCCGCGCACACTTCAATCGCCTTCAGGCGTAAAAACCGATCAATTTTCGCGGAGATCTGTCAGCAACCTAACAGAGGTGCGCCCGCGGACGCCGTACACTTTGCGGGCCCGACATGCTTCGGCGCACCGTAAGAACCTCTAACGCGGTAAACGATCGTGAAAACATCCGACTCCGCCCTGGAGCAGGTTTCCGCAACTGGCGATGCGTCCGAACGCGCAACGCCTGACCCCTGGGATTTGATGTCGGACTGGCGTCTCGCGAGGAACGCATCCGTCAATGTCCTGATCACAGGCGATCCCGAGGACGTCCAGCACGCGTTCGCATTGCTGACACCGTCTCTCACCGTGCCGATCTGGTGCTGGCGGAGGGACACCCGACTTCCCCCGCCGGATGAAGTCCGGACGCTGGTCGTTCACCAGATCGACGAGCTCAGCGACCGCGAACAGCGGGAGTTGTTATCGTGGCTCGAGCTCGCCTCGATGACACGTACGCGTGTGGTGTCCACGACCAGCGTGCCGATCTTCGAACTGGTCGCAGCGGGCACATTTTGCGACGTGCTGTATTACCGTCTGAACATCGTCACGTGGGAAGTCGCCGGCGAACGCGGCCACCAGGGCGGCCCCGAGCGCATCTGAGCTGGGGGGTGGCCCGATTGAGCGCCTAAGAAGCCGTCCTGGTGGGGGATTCACGCATCACAAGCACGAACACCGTCGCGCACACCTCGCACTCGCAGAGCAGCAGATTCGGTGCCCGGCGGTTGTGCTGAAGTCGCGTCGACAGGCAAACGGGACACGATAACGCGGCCTGATTCGGCTCGCAGTCGCGAACATGTCCGGTCTCGCTCGGATGACGCAGCTGCATTGAATCCCCAGTATGAACTCCTGAAATTCGACTGTCCGTAGGGTTTCTGACAGACGAACCTCAACGCTTCGTACGGTTGAGTCCGCGAAGCAGAGCTTATGGTTCCTGCGTCACCTTGAACGCTTGCGTTCCCACGCTCAGGGTTCCGAAGCGGTATGCCCCCGTAGTATTGGTCAGCACTCGCATGGCCACCGTCGCCGTTCCCGTCTTTGTCACGCTCGGGAGCCCGGCCGAAGCGTCCATCGGGTTCAATCCCATCCACGATTGGTCGACGGACGCCGTCCACGTACACGTCGCATCCGGCGGCATCACCGTGAGCTGCCAGTTGGATTGGCTCCGGCCCGACCACAACACGGGTTTTGTGACGGTGAGCGTACTGCACGCGGTCTGCGCCTGTGTTGCCGTGACGGCCACGTTATCGAACGTCGACGTATTCAGGACGCCGGGTGCAACACTGACCACCGCCATGCCTATGAAAGCGGGTCCTGTGAAACCGGCCTGGGTCGTTCCAACGGGCGTCCATTGGGCTCCATCAGCGGATGAATAGCCGGTCACGGTGGATCCGGCACGAACCAGTTTGAGCCACGCCGGCATCGGTTGAACGGCACCTGACACGTATGACGTGGGCCCGGACGCGGCCGTTCTCGTCATGAATTCGATTTGGCCGGCCGGCCTGAGATCGAGGATGACGTGCGGCGACCCTGCGGTGAGCGACGCTCGAAGCATGATCCCGCCCTTGGCAAAGGTGCTGGTGTTTTGTACGCCCGTGACTCTCATGATCATTACGCCGTCCTGCGCCAGGGGCTGGTAGACATAGTGGAAGGCATCCGTCGTGCCCCAGATGTTGGCGCCCGACCCACGAACCGTGAAGAGTCCGGAGGATAGAGACGCACCGCCCGGCGGGTTGACCGCGCCGATGTCCTGATGCTGCCAGGGAGACGGCAATCCCGGCGGGGACGCGGCGGCCGATACTGACACGTTGTCGAAGGACGCGGTTGCCCACACGGCATGCTGCGCGCTTTGCACGGCGGCGCCGATGAAGACCGTGCTGCTCATGGGCACCGTGGCGGTCCCCACCAGCGTCCATGTCGTTCCGTCAGGCGAGAGATACGAGTTGAAGACGTTACCGGCGCGTGTGAGCTTGAGCCAGTTCGGCAGGTTCTGATCCCTGCCGGCGAGGGACTTGCGGTTCGCGCCGACCGTATCTTTGACCCAGAATTCAGCCCCTTCGTTGATTGCGCCGGCAGCCCCCGACGGCCTGCCCACCAGCGCGACGTATTTCGCCGTGGGCGCCAGCGTTTCGCGGATCATGACGCCGGCGCGGTTGTCCCAGAAATTCCGCAGGCCCGTGAGCCGCGCGATGATTTGACCATCGCCGGTGAGCGGTTGATACGTGTAGTAGAGTGCATCGCTGCCGGTCCAGGCATCCTGACCCGCGCCGTTCAACGTGAAAGAATCCGGTCCCGCCAGAGCGACGAACCCGGCCCTCCCGGTGTTGCCGATGTCCTGGGCCGCAAAAGGCGACGGGAGAATCGGCCTGATCGGCGTCGTGTCGGCAAACGCATTGCTGATGAACCGCGCCAGCACGTTCCGCGTGATCTGCTGAATCTGCGGCACGGTCGCGGACCACCCGATGGATCCGGTGGAGACGACCGTCGCCCCGGACGCCGCCCTGTACATGGTCATGTCCGAGTAGTTGGAGCCCTTCGCGTCGACGGGCGAATGCGCCATCCGCTGCGTGTTGGCCGGCGATGCGGGTCCAACCATCGAATCCACTTCGTAACCCAGAAACGCGGTGCCGTCCGGATTCTTCAGGCAGTCGCCATTTTTCAATCCTGTTCCCGTGAATACCCAGTGCGACGCGTCCTCGACACAGAACGGCGGCCGCGCCTGCGTGACGAACATGACGCCGGTCATTCGATCTTCCGAACGATTCACCGGCGCAAGCCGGAATTCATTCGTCTTCAGGTTGGCCGGGGTGACGGGGTCGTTCTCCCAGAACTCCTTGTAACCCACCTGCACGCGGCCGGGCTGGTTCGTGGCGACGCTCGGCTCGAACCGTACTTGCCAGTACGACGTATTCCCCGAGAAGAAACCGAGGTTCACTCCGGCGTCCCGTGCGTTCTCCACGTTGTCCCGCATTTTCCAGGACCAGTATTCGTCGTGACCGACGGACAGGAAAGCCTTGTGGTTGATGAGGAGATTCGGTGACGCGTCGACGTCGATGCTCGTCGCGTAGGAAACGTCGTAGCCCTCTTTCTCGAGCCACTGAAGCATGTCCAGCTCCCAGCCCACATACTTCCCGTTGAACAGCTGCCCCACGCCGGCGCTGTCGTCGCCGAGGTAAGGGCGGTCGAACGAGACCTTCATCGCCTTGTTCGCCGTGTCAGAGGGATTGGCGAGCGTGCCGTAGAGCGACTTGCCGCCCCACCGGTTATAGGCCTGATAGGTGGACACCGCCTGCTGCATCAAGAGATCGGTGAACCGCGTATCGTCGCGTACGGTGAACGTGATGTACGACTGCGTGTTCGTCACTCCGGCGGTCAGCTTTACGAGGTAGATGCCACTCATCCAGTTCGTCGGATCCGAGGATGTGGGAATCGTGAGCACATAAGGATCGAACCAGTTGCACTCGACCAGTCCCGTGGCGGGATCCATCGGGCACGCAGGCTGGCTCGTCGAGTTGCGGTTGATGGTCGGCAGCATCCGGCGTGCGCCGAGTCCCTGGTAGTAACCCAGGCGATATACATCCATCGTGTACGTCGGCTCGGCCGTCTTGACGAACAGCCGGATCTGTCCGCCGCGGTTGACCGACGTGAGCGACGCGTAGCCTTCGATGACGCCCGACATGTTGCCGGGACTCGTCAGCTTCCAATCCCCCGCTCCTGGTTTGGCATTTTCGATCTGAATGGAGTTCGCAGCTGCGGTCGCATACATCAAAGGCAGGACGATCAACGCCACGCACACACAGACACCGGTGGCCCACTGCTTCATGAAAGAAGTCCCTTGCGTGTTCCGAGATATTTTCGATTGTCGCGAGGGACCGACTCTACACCGCGAGCAGGTGGTGAATACAGCTCTGCAGCACTGACAAACGACGCGTCAGGCTGCAGAGGGAGGAAGGGGAAACTGACTAGCTTTTGGTCGTCTTCTTTTTGCTCGCGGGCGCCGGCGCGATCTTGGCCACGGTGATCGAGGTGCCTTCCATGTCACCGGTGAGCTGCACCATCTTGCCTCCATTGGCGGCAAGATCCTTCTCGTCCTGGTTGGTGATCGTGTACGTCTTTCCGGACGTCACGAACACGTACTTCCCGCCGTTCTTGATGCAGGCGGCTGTGCACTCGGCATCCGTGCCAGGGTGCTGCGCCTTCATCTTCGCGTGAGAGGCTCCGCAGCCGCTGTCGCTGATTGTCCCCGTCCACGTTCCCGTCGACGCAGACGCGCCGGCTGAAGCGAACAACACTACCCCCGCGACAATCATGAATTTTTTCATGTCACGCCTCCTGCAGAGACGCTGTGACGCGCGGGTGCGGTCCGAGACGCCCATGACGGGTGTGCGCTCACAGCGTGCGCCGATTGCCTGCCAGCAGCCATACGACCAAGATAATCAGGAACAGTCCGCCGATCCCCCCGCCGACCATCGGGCCGCCGTAGTAGTACCCGCCCCCGCCGCCGAAGAGGAGCAGAAGAATGAGAATCAGCAGCACAGCACTCATGTCACCAGCCTAGTGATATGGATGGCTTCGGGCTGTCCCGAACCGGACACCACATGGAGAACGGGAGACGAGAGACCATTACTGTTTGGCGAATCAGCGAAGGACGGAAACGGCAGCCGTGCGGCGGCCGAACTTCACCGCCTCATGGCAGTCGCGGATATACAGGTCGATGTGCCGGCCGCGCACGGCGGGGCCGGTGTCCTGAACGACGTAGTCGCCATCGTACCGTCCGTTCAGTCCGGTCAGCCTGATCTTCGAGCCCAGAGGCAGGATCGCGGGATCGGCGGCGACCATCCCTTCGGCGGGCGCCGTCCCGGCAGCCGTGACTGTGCCCTTGCAATACGCCGTCGCGCTGAATGACGTCACCGGACTGGGCGCCGGCGCCGGAACGGGCGCAGACGACGCGTGTCCGGCGCACGCGTCGCTGCCGAGGGCCAGCAGAATGCCCCAGCACGCCATTCCCGCGAGCACCGCCGCCCTTCTGACGGATCGCCTCGCCATGCCGCGACTCTCGCAAAACGCTCGCCAGACGTATACTGAAGCGTTTACTGACTGGCTGATCCATGGCTCTGCTTGTCTGGCTTGAATCGCTCCCGCTCGCCATCTGGGTGCACGAGTCCCCATCCGTGTGGGCTCAACCGACCGTCCTGACCCTGCACACGATGGGAATGGCCGTGCTCGTCGGCGCCAGCTGGGTGCTCGACCTGCGCCTGCTCGGCATCAGCCGAAACATCCCGCTGTCCAGCTTCTCGTGGGTCTTCCGCGCCGTGATGATTGGATTGATCGTCAATCTGATCACCGGCATCTTGCTCTTCGCCGGGCGCGCGACCACCTGGGGGACGGCAATCCCGTTTCTCGTCAAGATGATCCTGGTCGTCGCCAGCGCCGCCACGCTGATGCCGCTGCGCACGTATGTGCTGCGCAGCGACCCGGACCAGCGGGAGGTCAGCGGCAGCGCCCGACTCCTCGCGATTGCCTCCATCGTCGCGTGGTCCGGGGCCATCACCGCGGGGCGTCTCCTCGCTTATCTGGTTGCGGGCTGATGCCGTCCATCACCAGCGTCAACCTCGCGCATCTGCATCTGCTGCTCAACCACGTGCCGACCGTCGGCGCGGTGGTCGCGCTGGGCCTGCTGATCGTCGCCTTCGTGCGGCGCGACGAGCCGTTGAAACTAGCGGGTCTCGAAGTCCTCTTCGCCATCGCGGTCCTCACGCTGCCCGTCTACATGAGCGGTGTCGCCGCACATCAGAAGCTCCGGAACCAGCCCGGCCTTTCCGACGATGCGATGAGGATCCATCAGGACGCCGCGCTCGACGGATTCACCGTCACCGAGCTTGCCGGCTTCGTGGCATGGATCGCCTTGTGGCAGTCGAGGCGCCGCGGGCGGGCGGCCGCGGGGCTCGTGCCGGCTGCGACGGTGCTGGCCATCCTCGCGCTCGGCATCATGGCGCGCGCCGCGACGCTCGGCGGCGACATCCGGCATCCCGAGATTCGCGCCGATGTCTCGGCGGCGCAGCCGGCCGGCGATCCTGAGCGGTTCGTGGCATCCAAAATCAGCGTGGTCATGGTGAACAGCTCGTGGGCATGGCCCGCCTCCGAGACGATCCACTTCCTGGGGCTGTCGCTGACGTTCGGCGTGCTGATGGCGATCAACCTGCGCATTCTCGGCGTCATGAAGCGCGTCCCTTTCGCGGATGTGCATCGTCTCCTGCCGTGGGGCATGCTGGGCTTCGGCCTCAACCTCGTCACAGGGATGCTGTTCTTCATCGGGCAGCCCAGGCAGTACATCGACAGCTCGCCGTTCTACTGGAAGGTTGTGTTTCTGATGATTGCCGGGGCCAATTTTCTGTATCTGACGGTGTTCAGGAAGGCGTGGCCATCCGCGACCCGAGAAAGTGAAGCCACCTGGAACGCGAGCCTTGCCGACAAAGCGATGGCCGTCGTCTCCCTTTTCTCGTGGCTCGTCGTGCTCTATGGGGGGCGGATGCTTCCCTTTATCGGCCACGCGTTCTGAGCGCGAACAGCACATGGTGGCACTCTCGGTCAGCGCGGCGGTGGTGGTCGTCCTCGTGATTGTCGGCGCGGTCGGATACCTGCTCGATCGAAGCGCGTAATCGGAACCTTCCGTAACCCTGCGCGAGAGCTTCCTTGTGCGGTCGCGGATGCCCGGCGTAAACTTCCGGAGGATGCGAACCGGAATCGCCACGGTGGCCGTCCTGCTGTGCCTCGGGGCGGCCCGTGAGCCGGTGCCCGCCAACGCCCAGGCGGCCGCGAACACCGCGACGCCTCCGTCCTCCCAGAGCGCTTTAATCAATCAATACTGCCTGGGCTGCCACAGTGACAGACTCAGGTCCGGCGGCCTGGCCTTGACGGCATTGAACCTGGAGGCGCCCGCCGAGATTGTCCAGAACGCCCAGAGCGCCGAAATCGCCGAGAAGGTGATCCGCAAATTGCGGGGCGGCCTGATGCCGCCTGCGGGGGCCCGGCGCCCCGATCGCCAGGCCGCGGCCGCCTTCGTGTCGTGGCTCGAAAACGAAATCGACACTCATGCGACGGCTTCTCACCCCGGACGCGTGCCGCTCCGTCGCCTCAACCGACGGGAGTACGGCTACGCGATCCGCGATCTGCTCGGCCTCGACATCGACGCGACGGCATGGCTGCCCGACGACAACATCAAGGGCAACTTCGACAACAACGCCGCCGCCCTGCAGGTGTCCCCGAATTTCATCGACCAGTATGTGTACGCCGCGCGGGCCGTCGCGCTCGAAGCGATCGGGGACCCGAAGGCTCCGGCCGAGACGATCACGTACGGCGATGCCGCCAACATGGTGATCTCTCTGCCGCCCTCGGGCGAACCGGGCACCGGCCGGCAGCAGCATCACCTCGAAGGGATGCCGCTTGGCACACGCGGCGGCTTCAGCGTCGAACACACCTTCCCGGCGGACGGCGAGTACGAGCTGACGATCGGCGACATGGCACTCGCCCGCGAAGTCCCCCGCATGGAGTTCGAAAACACGGTGATCGCCCTGCTCGACGGCCGGGAGTTCTATCGCACGACCATCGGCGGCGACGCCGACCACAAGGCGATCGATCAGCGATTGGATCCCGCGGTCGAAGAGATCAACGGGCGGCTGCGGAAAATCCGCTTCCAGGCCACGCAGGGGCAGCACAAGCTGGCGATCACCTTCGTGCAGCGCAGCTTCGCCGAGAGCGACGAGCGTATCCGCACCATGGCGCTCGAGGGCGGCCAGGAACGCATCCAGGCCGCGCACGCCTTGCAGATCCGGGGGCCGCTCGCAGTCACCGGCATGAGCACGTCCGCCAGCCGGGCGAAGATCTTCATCTGCCGCCCAGCGACAAGCCCCGAGTCTCGTCGAGGCTCGGTCGCGCCGGAGCCGGGCGACGGCGGATGCGCCAGGAAGATCGTCGAGAGTCTCGCGCGGCGCGCCTTCCGGCGGCCGGTCACCCCTGAAGACGTCACCCCGTTGATGGCCTTCTACAAGTCCGGCTCGGCCGCGGGAGGATTCGAAGGTGGGGTGCGCGATGCGCTCAGCGCGATCCTGGCGAGTCCGGATTTCCTGTATCGCGCGGAGTCGGGGGCCGGGACGGGCGCGTTTCGCACGCTGTCCGACCTCGAGCTGGCGTCCCGCCTCTCCTTCTTCCTGTGGAGCAGCCTGCCGGACGAGGAACTGATCAAGCTCGCCGCGGACGCGCGCCTCAGCAGACCGGACGTGCTGGCCGGACAGGTCGGGCGGATGCTCGCCGACCCGCGGGCGAAATCGTTAAGCGACGATTTCGCGTTCCAGTGGCTCCATCTCTCGAGGCTGAACGAGATCATCCCCGACCGCACGCAGTTTCCGCAGGCGAGCCGGCTGCTCGATCCCCGCGGCATGTTAAAGGAAGAACTGCGGCTGTTCATCGACAGTATCCTGCGCAGCGACAGGAGCGTGCTCGAACTGCTGACGGCGGATTACACATTTCTCAACGAACGCCTGGCGATGCACTACGGCATCGAGACCGTCAAAGGCGGCGACTTCCGCCGTGTCGCGCTCGACAACCCGGCGCGTTACGGGCTGCTGGGCAAGGGCGCGATCCTGATGTTGACGGCGTATCCCAATCGCACCTCGCCAGTGCTGCGCGGCGCATGGATCCTCGATCGTCTTCTCGGCGCGCCACCACCCGAACCGCCCCTCAACGTCCCGACGCTGCCGGAAAACAAACGCGGCCAGCCGGCGCGAACGCTCCGGGCCAGGCTCGAGCAGCATCGCGCAAACCCGACATGCGCCGCGTGCCACGGCGCGATGGATCCGCTCGGCCTCGCGCTGGAGAATTTCAGCGCGGTCGGCCAGTACCGGGCCAACGATCCCGATACGCTGACGCCCATCGATCCCGCCGGCCAGCTGCCGGACGGCACGACGATCAGCGGACCGGACGACTTGCGCCGCGCGCTCGTCGGTCGACCGGATCACCAGTTCGTGCAGACACTCACCGAAAACCTGTTGACGTACGCGCTGGGCCGGACCCTCGACTATCGCGACATGCCCACGGTCCGTCGTATCGTCCGGCAGGCGGCCGCCGACGACTACCGCTTCAAGTCCATCGTCCTCGGTGTCATCTCGAGCGACGCGTTCCGCAAGAGGGAAGGATCCTGAGCCATGTTCCTTACTCGAAAACATCTCTCACGGCGTGAGGTCCTCAAAGGGGCTGGCGCCACCATCGCGCTTCCCTTGCTGGATGCGATGATCCCGGCGCAGACCGCGCTCGCGCAGACGGCGGCCGCAGCCGGCCCTCGCCTGGGCTTCGTATACTTTCCGCACGGCGCGCTCCAGGAGGAATGGACGCCGACCCGAATCGGCCGCGATTTCGATTTTCCATTCATCCTCGAGCCGCTGGAACCGCTGCGCGAGCATGTGACCGTCGTCAGCGGGCTGCGCAACAAGGGCGGGGAAAGCTCGAGCCCGCACGGCATCATCGAAGAGACCTGGCTGAACTGCGTCAGCCCGCGGAAGCGCGACGTGAAGACGGGAGTCGGCGTGACGGTCGATCAGATCGCCGCACGCCATCTCGGCAAGGAGACGTCGCTCCCCTCGCTCGAACTCTGCGCGGAGCCGGGCGGCATGATCTCGTTCAGGACACCGAACCAGCCCCTGCCGATGGAAAACAACCCGCGGAAGGTGTTCTTCGGCATGTTCGGACAGGGCGACACGAAGGAAGAACGCGAGTCCATCCTCAAGACAACGGACAGCCTGCTCGACTACGTGAGGGAGTCGACGGCCCGCCTGAACCGCAAGCTCGACGCGGGCGATCGGGCCCGGGTGAACGATTATCTGGATTCGGTCCGCGAAATCGAGCTCCGCGTCCAGAAGCTCGAACAGAACGCGCATTCCATCGATCTCCCGGGGGCGCCGCTGGGGCCCCCGGAGGATTTCGGGGAGCTCCTCGGCGTGCAGTTCGAGATGCTCGCCCTCGCCTGGCAGACGAATCGAACCAGGGTGGCGACGCTGAAGATGGTTGAAGAGGCGAGCATGCGGACCTATCCGAATCTCGGTGTCCACGAGGCGTTCCATCCGACGTCGCACTGGGGTGGATTTCCGGAACGCGTCGCGAACCTTCGGCTCATCCAGAACTACCATACTGCCGTGTTCGCGAAATTCGTGCAGCGCCTCAGGGACATGCACGAGGGCGACGGCTCGGTGCTCGACCATTCGATCATTCTGTTTGGCAGCAACATGGCCAACAGCGACGCGCACAACAACGATCCGCTGCCGCAGGCGCTGATCGGGCGCGGCGGCGGCATCAAAGGCAACCAGCACCTGCACTACAAGCAGGACTCGCCGCACGCGAACATCCTGGTGACGATGCTGGACCGTGCCGGTGTGCCGGCCGGGGAGATCGAGAAGTTCGCCGACACGACCGGAGCCCTCTCGGAAGTATGAAGCCGGGGCTCGGGGCTCGGAACTCGGGAGGCACGGATGTCGCGCGGACCTTCAGGTCAGGCGTGACAGGCAGGCCTGAAGGCCTGCACTACGTCATCGTGGTCGTCGCCGTTCTGCTGTCCATCGCGACGCTCAGCGCCCAGAAGGCCGCCCGAAAGGAAGACGTCAACCGGCGCGAGGTCGACGGCAGCACGCCGCTGCAGTGGGCCGTCTACAAGGGCGACGTCGCCGAAGCGAGGCGTCTCCTGCGCGCCGGCGCGAACGTCTCGCTCGCCAACAACTACGGCGTCACCCCGATGACGCTCGCCGCCGAAGTCGGCAGCACCGAGATGCTGAAGCTGCTGCTCGAAGTCGGCGCGAATGTGGACTCGCCGAATCCCGAGGGACAGACCGCCCTCATGGCGGTGGCGAGAACGGGCAATGTCGCCGCCGCGCAGCTGCTCGTCGGCCATGGAGCCGGCGTCGACGCGCGGGAAAAATGGGGCGGCCAGACTGCGCTGATGTGGGCGTCTGCGCGGCGGCATCCGGACATGATGCAGCTGCTGATCTCCAGCGGCGCCGACGTCAATGCGCGCTCGATCGACCGCGACTACCAGCGGCACGTCACGGCGGAAGGGCGTCCGAAGAGCCTGGACAGCGGCGGATTGACGCCGCTGCTCTATGCCGCGCGCGAGAATTGCCTCGCGTGCGTGGACGTCCTGCTCAGGAACAAGGCGGACATCGACCTGCCTGATCCGGACGGCGTCTCGCCGCTGCTTCTCGCGATCATGAATGCGAACTGGGACGTGGCGAAGCAGCTCATCGCGGCCGGCGCGGACGTCAACCAGTGGGACATCTTTGGAGAAGCGCCGCTCATCACGGCCGTCGACCTGCGCAACCGGATCGACGGGGGCCGCGCGTCCATTGATCCCCTCAACACGGCGAGGGGCGCGGCGATCGTGACCCTGCTGCTCGAACGCGGCGCCGATCCGAACATGCAGCTGTTCTTCAAACCGGCCAATGTGCGGGGCGGCGGCGCGACGTTCACACGGGGCGCCACGCCGCTGATTCGTGCGGCCACCAACGGCGATCTCGAGGCGGTGAAGATCCTGCTCGCCCATGGCGCCGACGCGACCCTCTACATGGCCGATCGGCAGACGCCGATTCACGCCGCCATCGCCGGCCGCGCCCCCGAGGCGCAGACGATCGAATTGATCAAGGCGCTGCAGAAGGCGGGCACCGATGTGAACGTGGTCGCCCTCGTCAACCACCCCGAGGAAATCCGGGGCGGCACCGCGCTGCACTATGCCGTCCGCAAGCGCTACAAAGAGGTGATCAAGCTGCTTGCGTCGTTCTCGATCGACTTGAACGCCGTGGATCAGGACGGCCTCACCGCGCTGGACTACACACAGTCGCGCGGCTTCATGCCCTTCATGGCGCTGCAGACACCGGTGTACAAAGACGAGGCGGCCTTGCTTCGCGAGCTTGGCGCGACGAAACTCCTGGGCCGAAGTCCTGTGTGGCCGGTGCTCGGTCCGCCGCAGGGCGTCTGGGAGGACATCTGGCCGCTTGGCGAGTCGCGTGTCCACGAGCCCGTCTATAAACGCGATGTCGACTGAGCCCGGCGCCGGCGGCACGACCGGTATTCGGTGCGAGTCCGGGCGGACGTCGCGTCGATCCTTTCTGCAGGTCGGCGCGGCGGCAGTTGGCGGCGCGCTGCTGCCCGCCTCCGCTTTCGGCGACGGCGCGCAAGCCTCTCTGCGAATTTCCAGCACCGATCTGGGCGGTGCGATGCTGCTGCAAGGCGCCGGGTGCAACGTGATTGCGATGCGCGGCCCCGACGGCGCTTTGATGATCGATGGCGGCCTGGCGGCAAACGCCGACGCGCTGCTCGCAGCGGTCAGAAATGCGACAGGCGGCAGCCGCATCGATACGCTGGTCAACACGCACTGGCATCCCGAGCAGACCGGCGCCAACGAGGCCGTCGGCCGCGCCGGCGGCGTCATCTTCGCGCACGAGAAGACGAAGACGTATCTCTCGAACGCGGTCTACTCCGCGACGTTCAAGGGGCGCCGCCCCGCCCTGCCCCAGGCGGCTCGACCGACCCGCACCACCCGCGGCGACGGCTCGATGGACTTCGCCGGCCAGCCGATCGAGTACGGGTACATGCCCGCCGCTCACACCGACTCGGATCTGTTCGTCTACTTTCCGCGGATGAACCTGCTGGCGGCCGGAGGTGTCGTGTCACCGGAGGAGTGGCCGCTGCTCGATTACCGCAACGGCGCCTGGCTCGGCGGCCGCGTTCGCGCGCTCGAACGGCTCGCCGACCTCGTCAACGCCGACACGCGCGTCGTGCCGGCGAACGGACGCGTCATGGCCGGCCCCGAGCTCGTGCGTCACCGCGACATGTATCGGGCGCTGTTCAAGACCATGATCGGCTACCTGAACATGGGCCTCGGCCCCGAAGACGCCGTGCAGCGCAACCCGCTCAAGGGATATCAGGCGGAGTTCGGGGATCCCTCCGCCTTCACCTATGGCGCGCTGAAGAGCATGATGATCGCCTACGTGCCGGATTGAGGCCCGCCCGTCCGGTAACGTGTTGCGCGAGACGGCTCACTTCTTCGCGGGCGCGGGAGGAGTAATCGTGGCAGGGTCCCAGTGCTCGTCTTCCTTCCCGTTCACGAAGCGCCACGTATCGAACCAGGACGTGTAGTACTCCTTGCCGGGCGTTCGCGGGTCCGGGAACTTGCGCGGCACCAGCACGGTGACGTAGTCGTCGTCTGCCATCACCGCAACGACTTCCGCGGTCAGCTTGTCGCATTTGTCGATCCGCTTGACGTTCAGCACTTTCGTGAAGAACGTGATGACACCGTCGAGTCCCGAGGCCGCATTCGGGTTGTGCTGATGATAGGCCTGGGTCAGCCACTCGCCGGCACGGTCCCACTGTCCGCACTGCAGCAGTTCGCGCATGATGTGCAGCGCCGCCTGCTTGTTCCGGTTCAACGCCGGTACCGGATCCTTGAACAGCGCCTCGGGATCCTTCACGCCGACGACCGGCTCCTGGGCGTGAAGCGCGGCGCCAACTGACAGGAGCACCGCGACCAGCACGCATGTTCGTATCGTCATATGGTTTCCTCCATCCATGTCATGAGCGGGTTCGCGTTCGCATTATTGGACGGAGGGCTGCGGCCGTCAACTCGAACCATTAACCGCCGGAACGATGACGAGGCTTCCCGGCGGACTCCGCTCCCGGCGGTTCACTGAAGGGCTGCACGGGGATCCGTTGATACCGTACCTCGAGGATCTGCAGATGCTCCGTTCCCCCAGGCGCGTGAAGGATTACGCGATCGCCGACGCCGGACTTCATCAACGCGCGGGCCAGCGGCGACAGCCAGCTGATGTGGCTGCGATCCAGGTCGACCTCGTCGAGTCCGACGACACTCACCACGCGCTCCGCTCCGGACGCAAGGGCGTAGCGCACCGTCGCACCAAAAAAGACCTGTGACGCCGTCTTCCCGGCTCTGGGGGCTTCCGGGTCGACGGTCTCCGCGCCGTCGATCCGTTTCGTCAGATAGCGAATGCGCCTGTCGATCTGGCGCAGCCGGCGCTTGTTGTACTGATAGTCGGCGTTTTCGCTGCGGTCGCCGTTGCTGGCCGCCCAGGCCACGACCTGCGTGACCGCCGGCCGCTCCCTCGTGAGCAGAAACCGATGCTCGTCCCTGAGCCGCTGCAACCCGCCCGGCGTGATGTAGTTCTTTACCGTGTCCATCCGGTTCAAGATTGAATCACATTTGCCGGTCCGCGATCTGGAGGACAGGCGCGGCGCCGAGAGGCGCGTGAGCGATGGGAATGAAGTGGTGAGAATCTGCCCCACGAGAACGCGGGGCAGATTCCGGCGGTGTCTTACGTGCAGCTCGGAGCCACGACTTTCACGGATTCGACAGTGATCAGCGGCGGACGCAGGACTTTCGGATCCTGCGCGCTGTCCCTGCTGGCGGCCGGCGGCTCTTGCACCGCGCCGACCACTTCAACCTTCTTGTTCACGTTCGTCGAAAAGTCCGACTGCGACGATCCGCCGAGCACGTACATCGTCGCTGAGCCGCCCTCTGCCTTGCTGAGAACGAACGCGGTGCCCCCGTCGGTCGTCTTGGCCTGCACCACGCAGCCGGTGAGTGTGGATTTGGACGCCTCCTGGGCGGCAGGAGGCTGTGCCGGTGGTTGTGCTCCCGGCGGTGCGGGCGACTGCTCCTGCGCGAACATGCTCACAGCGCCGGCGAGCGCGCAGACCGCTATCGTCGAGGTGATACATCGCATGAGAACTCCTCCGTGAATGAGTTTCCGACGTTCGACCCACCGGCCCACAAGCACTAATGCTGCCAGAGCACGATGACGCTTGCGATATGCGGCGGGCGTGTTGAAGAGGCACGTGGACATGCGCCTGCAATCGTGAAGATTTTTCACGACGGATCTGACGGAGCGCAGCACATCCCGACAGAAATTGGCGGTACCGCAGAGTCACGTTCCGTCTACGTCGAGCCCGTCTGGACCATCGAATGGGCGGTCGACTTCTACAAATATTCCATGACCAGATGCAACTGAGGTTCGCGCGTTTCAGACGAATGCGAAGCAGATGGACGGCGGCGAGGCTGGTCGCTGCGGCGATCGCCGGGACGGCTTTCGACGCCGCTGCTCATGAAAACCGACGCCTTCGAGGACGGCGGGTCATAAAAATGCCTACCGCGGCTCGGACGTGTTTTTCGGCGGCCATTCGGGCCACACGTTGCCGCGTGTCGCCTCGATGGGAACCGGCCCCTGCAGCGAGAACGCGGGGAGGGTGCCGTCGGGGCGAGGCCGCGGCGGGGGCAGATGATCCGCGGCCGTCGTGCACCGCAGCTCGTTCCAGCCGACGTGACAGGTAAAGTGCTTGTAGAACGTCGGAAGGTCGCCGTCCGCCCAGTCCTCGTGAAGGAGGTTGAACTTCAGCAGGTCGCCATCGATTCGAACATCGTCGAGCGCCGCCATCGTGTACGGGTTGTCGCACGTGCCGCAGACCATGCCGCGCAGCTTGCCACCGGCCTTCTTGATGATGAAGTACTGCTTCGGCGATCCGACGCCGAATCCGAGCCATACCCCAATCACATCTTTCTCGGTCAACGTCGACTTCCATGGACCCGGCTGGATATAGGGAAGGCCGTCTGCCCCGTCCGGGTTTCGACGGGCGGGGTTGCCCGGCACCGACGGCCGATCCTTCGGAAGCACGGACACCTTGACGGGAATTGGATCGGGTCCGTGCGGATCTTTGATGAGTACGCGCTCGAATGTCCCGCCGCCGCGGGCGCCGCTCGTGCCGGTCACGATCAGGCGTCCCTGGCTGAACTTCGCCAGCGCCTTGTCCTTGTACGCCGTGCTCCCGTCCGCCTTCACATGAGTCACCTCGAACCTGATGCCGTCTGGTCCGAACGTTCCGTCGACGAACGCCAGCGTCGTCGCGTCGGTGCAATAGGTGCAGTAGATGCCACGGACCGTCGCGCCGCGAATGGAGAATTCGTAGGTGTGGGCTTCGCCGCCGTCAGTTCTCCAGCCGCCGCGATAGTCGTCCGGGTTCTGGGCCGCCACCGTGCGCGCGAACGAGAGCAAAGCGACGAGCATCACGAGCTGTTTCATGAGTGCCTCACCACATGACGAGTGATCGAATCGGGCAGTGTATCTGAAGGCTGCCGTCTGCGCGGCCCGATGCGGAGACTCCGCTACTGAGTCCCGCAGGTACCGGGCCAACCTTGCACGCAGGCGCGCGCGTAGAGCTGCGCATCCGGCACCTGGACTGGGCCCTTGCTGCCGCGCAGGATGAACCGGTAGTCGGCAACCGTCGGTGCGTCGCGCCGGAACATCGCGCCTTGCGTCATGGCGACCGTGTTGTCGCAGCCGGCGGAAAACCGCAGCTCGCATGCGCGCTCGAACTCCATTGCGGCGCGGCGGCGGTTGTCGTAATGCTCGGCCAGCAGAATGCCGAGCTCGTTACACGCCCAACCTGACCCGTCTTCACAGTAGCCGTCCTGAAGAAAGTACAGATCCTCGCAGGCGCTGCGCGCGTTCGCCGCGCACGCCTGTTGCCAGAACGGCACCCATTGCCCTGGATGCTTGTCGCCCAGGTACCCCGACGCGCTCATGGCGGCGAAGGCCACCGCCCACACGCTGATGTAGGCGAGGTGACGCCGGCGCGGGGCCAGCGACCAACCTCCCTTCGCCCAGGCGGCGGAACGGGCGCCCCACCCTGAATGGATCAGGGGCGTCCGCGCCAGCCGATCGAGCAGCTTCGCGGACACATTGAGCAACGGCACCTGCAGCAGCTTGTCGTAGAAGCCGGGCATCCCTGCGCGGATCAGCACGCCGTACAGCAGGACGGTGGAAAGCCCGTAGAGCACGCCGTACAGCAAGCGCCCCAGCTCGGTACGCGGAGAGGTGGCGGGGTCGGTGAACAGCAGGTGCATGCCAAGGAACACGGCAATCGGCACATGAGAGTCGGAGAAGTAGTAGCTGCCGGTCGCGGCGTAATAGACGGCGCTGAAGACGTACGTCGTCACCACCGCCGACATCGTCATCGACGTGACGCCGAACAGATATTGCCCGGGCAGCGCGAACAGGAAGATCGCGAAATACATCTGGGGCGGGTAGAACTGGGTCTGCGCCACCTCGGCGCCCCAGGTCGTCTGGCTCGCGCTCGTGATCAGCAGCAGCGCCGACGCCACGGCCAGCGGGAACGACGAGGGGTTGAAGATGTGCGTGTTCACGCCGTCGCGCGTCCAGCGCAGGAACTCCTTGGCGAGAAAGCCGAGCGCGATCATGGCGAACTGCAGGTAGAACCAGTCGTCCTTGAACCACAGGAACAAGTTGATACTGAAAATGATCGGGAATGGGCCGAAGCCCAGCGCGAAGGTGCGCCGGTGCGTCCAGGAGAGCAAGCTGTCGAAGCCGTACGCAAAGAGGAGCTGGCCGGCAATGAGCGGCCAGGCGTGGTAGACCTCGCGCCAGTAGTAGCCCCAATACAGGAGGACTGCGCCTTGCTGACACGCCTGCAAATAGTGGTGACGGCGCGGCACGATTTCGAGCGCCACTTTCTGCCCGCGGCGCACCAGGCCGAACAGCACCCCGCTCCACGCGAGCAGGAACAGCGCGGCAAAGACCAGGGACGCGCGCACCACGGGACGCTGTTGAAGCAGTGAGAGCGAACTCAGGACGAGTAAGCCGGCGACGAAGCAGGCGTTGAGCGCAAAGGCGGCGCGGGCCGGAAGCCTGGTGCCGGCATGCCGTGCAACGGCAGGCGTGCCCCCCGTCGCCTTGGAAGAGGTGGCCGTTCGCGCAGACGTGGCCGCTCGTTGGGATTTTTTCAAGAAAGTTCAAAGTAGAAGGTGCAAAATTCAAAGTTGAACTTTGCACCTTGAACTCTCTTCTAGTGCCGAATCTGGGAACTGACGGTGCCTTCCTCGTAGACCTCGCAGTTACCACGCTCTGGCAGGAGCCCCGCCTCGGAATTCGGGATGAGGCGCATCGTTCGCGGCGTCATCACCCACGGCGCCGCGAGCACCTCGGGATCCTCGACCGTGACTTCGTAATTGATCGTGTTGCCCTGCCGCGTGAACTTCTCGACCAGGTGCATGTTATCGGAGTGGAAGAACCCGCCGCGCGCGAGCCATGTCGTGTCGACGAACGAGATCGAGTCGAGCACCAGCGTGTCGCCCTCCCATTTTCCGACGGTATACCCGTAATACGTCGTCTCGATCGCCTTCTTCGGGTCGTGCTTGCGGCCGTCGGTCGGGATCACGCGATACTCCCCGTATCCGCCGCCGCCGTCCACGCCTGCCCCGTAGAAGAAGATCACGTCCTTGTCCGACTGGACGATACGCCGCGGCGCGCCGTGCCGCGGAAGCCCGAGCGGCTGGCACGTCATCACGGGATCTTCCTTGTTCGTCCACATGTCGAGCTGCTGAACCTTGTCCCAGTGCTCGGGTTTATACAGCGGACGATTCGGCCCGAACCGCGAGGGGGCCTCGAACTCGTAGTCCATCGTCTGATTGACCGTGCGCGAGCAGTCGGCGCTCTGCGTCGGACCACACCGGCGGAAGCCGTACCGCCAGTTGAAAAAACCACCGCTCTGCCAGTTGCCGGTCAGATCCGGGTGCCCGTCGGCCCGCCGCGGTGTCGGCTGGTTCTGCACAGATTGCGCTGGCGGCTCTGGCGGCCCGAAGGTCGGGGCCGGTGGAAACGGCCTCGCGGGCGGAGCCGCCACGGTGACCGTGATCGCCTTCTGCACGCTCGCCGGCACCGGCATCACGACATACACGCTGCCCGTTTCGGTTTCCTTCGTCGTGACATCGCGAACCACGGCGCCGTTCCGACGCTCGGTCAATTTGCCGGCGTACAGCACCTCGACTTTGTTGAGGGGGTTGTTCCAGTCCTGGTAGTCGCTGTAGGTGAACTCCGTCGTGGCCGATCCGTTCTTCACCACGACGTGCTCCGCCATGTACTTGGCATTGAGCGTGGCCGTTGCCGTCGCGCCCGGAACGCCGGGGATCGGGAACGTGACGACCGGCTTCCCCGCTTCCCACGCGACGGACGTCTTTCCCGCCATCGTCACACCGTCTTGCAGCAGCGTGGCAGGATTGGCGCCCCATTCGGACCTTTCGTTGACACCGAGGGCGGCAGCCTTCGGCGCGCCCTGGGGGCTCGCCCACAATCGGATCAGCCGCTCCTGTACCGCCGTCGCCATCGGCGTCGCTTTGCCCTTGCCCGCGACGATTTCGGCGCCTGGGATGTCTTCGTCCCACGCGTATTGGCCGCTCACGACCTCGATGTTCGAGTACGGCTGGCCGTTGGCGCGCGTGCACGTGTACTGAACGCGCTCGCCCGGCGTCTGATAGTTGATGCTGGCGCGATACTTCGTCAGCGTGCAGGGCTGGCCGTCGACCTGGACACTGCCGGCGTTCGCCTGATACTCGAGCGAGACCATCAGCTCGTGCTCGTCGATGCCCCGGAGCATGCCCATGTACCACGTCCAGTTGAAGAGCACGGCCCGCAGA
>Ga0136846_1244078_pt1 | contig 20412 bp, 23 predicted proteins | sample HopSoiMetagenom2_FD_96841 | JGI IMG/M metagenome (GOLD analysis project Ga0136846, IMG submission 96841) | Grasslands soil microbial communities from Hopland, California, USA - 2 Assembly 2016 (version 4) | ecosystem: Environmental > Terrestrial > Soil > Grasslands | place: USA: Hopland...
GAGACGCTCGGGGAGCTCACCGAGATCGCGTGGAAGCACGACGTCAAGACGATGATCGAGGGTCCCGGCCACGTGCCGATGCACAAGATCAAGGAGAATATGGACAAGCAGCTGGAAAGCTGCGGTGAGGCGCCCTTCTACACCCTCGGGCCGCTCGTCACCGACGTTGCGCCGGGGTATGATCACATCACCAGCGGCATCGGTGCCGCGATGATCGGCTGGTTCGGCACCGCGATGCTTTGCTACGTCACGCCCAAGGAGCACCTCGGCCTCCCCGACCGCGACGACGTGAAGGTCGGCGTCGTCACCTACAAGCTCGCCGCCCACGCGGCCGACCTGGCGAAGGGCCATCCGGCGGCACGGCTGCACGACGATGCGCTAAGCCGCGCCCGCTTCGAATTCCGCTGGCGCGACCAGTTCAACCTGTCGCTCGATCCCGAGACGGCCGAGCAGTACCACGACCAGACCCTCCCCGCCGAAGGGGCCAAGACCGCGCACTTCTGCTCGATGTGCGGGCCGAAGTTCTGCTCGATGAAGATCACGCAGGAAGTGAGAGAGTTTGCCGCTAGGCAAACGGCTCAGGACCATCCGGGGGATGGTTCTGAAGCTCTCACTCGGGAGTTCGCCGGCGACGAAGTCGCCGTTGAAGCCGGCATGACAGAGATGAGCAAACGCTTTCACGAGGAAGGCAGCGAGCTCTACCTTCCCGCCGCGGAGTGAGGCGCACTCCTTACCGGACTCAATCAGCCGCTTTACTTAATTCGCTGTCAACGCGGCCTGCTCAATGAGGGCCGCTATTTCCTTGGCATGCGAGATGAAGGCGACGTGGCTGGCGTCAATTTCGCTCGTCTTGGCGCCCATCCGTTTGGCGAAGAAGCGCTCCAACTCGGGATTGATCGCGTGGTCCTGCTTCGAAACTACATACCAGCTGGGAATGGTCTTCCACGCAACTTGTGGAACGCTCGCTGCGAAGATCGGCCCGTTGATTGGCTTTTGTGTGACTGCGCCAATGGCTGCGTCCGACGCAGGCAGGTCGGCGCAGAAGACTTGATGGAATTTGGCCGGGTCGATGTAAACGTAGCCGTCCTTGTCGGGCTTCGTCGCCGTCGCGAGGTCGATCGGATATTTGCCGAGAAGCGCCCCGACCGGCTCCCCAGCGTCCGGCGCGAGCGCCGCAAGATAGACCAAAGCCTTCACTTTGGGATCGCCCGCTGCGGCGCCGCTGATGACGGCACCGCCGTAGCTGTGCCCGACAAGCACGACGGGCCCGGCTTGATCGTCCACTACTCGCTTGGTGTTCGCTATGTCGTTGTCGAAGGACTGCAGCGCGTTCTGTACGGCGATGACTGGATAGCCGTCGGCCTGCAGAATTGAGATGACTCGTCCCCACCCGCTGGCATCGGCGAAGGCTCCATGGACCAGGACGATGCTCGGTTTGGCGGCTGGGGCGGCGAAGCCCGCTGCGCTGCAAAGCCCGAGTGCGAACGCGACAGTGACGCGCGAAACAGCCTTCATGCTCATTCAATGCTCCTGTCGTCGGGTGGGAAGACGCGTACAGGGTCACGAAACCGAGGTGTCAGTGGGGCGCCGCGCCGCGGGCGCAATGCCCTTGATGCTTCTTCGCCATCACCTCGCCCCGCGAGAATCGAAGATTGCTCGATAACCTGGATTAGGGTTCCAAGCGAGCCGCCCGCCGCTGCAGATAATCCGCCGCGGCCAGGTCCTGTGCGACATGGCCGAGCGATTTGTACACCGTGACCTGCTCGTCGTTCTCGCGCCCGGCGGTCCGTCCGGCGAGCACTTCGCCGATCTCCGCGACAACGTGGCTGTCGTCGACCAGCCCGGCGTCGCGCGCTACCGCAAGTTCCGCGCCCTGCGCGATCACCCCGGGGCGGTAATCGGCGACGTAGCGCGACTTCGCCACGAGCGCCGCGTCGACCTCGATCGGCCCCAGCATGCTCGACCCGACCAGGTTTAGGTGCGTGCCCGGCTTCACCCACTCGCCGAAGATCACCGGCTCGCGCGACGAGGTCACAGTGCAGATCACGTCCGCCCGCCGCGCCGCTTCCTCGGCATCGGCAACCGCTTCGATCTTCCGGCGGATTACCGGGCCCACCTCCTCCGCCAGTGCCCGCACCTTCTCCGTTGATCTCCCCCACAGCAAGATCTCGTCAAACTCCCGCACTAGTGGCAGCGCCCGCAAATGCGCCTCGGCCTGCACCCCGGTGCCGAACACGGCGAGGACCCTTGCGTCCTTGCGTGCCAGCGCGTCGGTTCCGGCAGCGGTTGCGCAAGCGGTACGGATCTTGGTCACCGGCTCAGCATCGGCGATGCAGCTGATCGCGCCGGTCTCTCCGTCGAAGGCGACGACCACGCCCTGGTGCCGCGTGCAGCCCGGCCGCTGGGGATCATGGAAGACGCTGACGAGCTTCGCCCCGAACGCCGATAGCGCCATCAGGTCGCCGGGCATGATGCCCCACATTTCGCCCTTGCCGAGCGGCCAGGTCGTCCGCAGCGGCTGCTCACGCCCGCCGGTCGACAGCGCGATCATCGCGCTCCGCATCGCCTCGATGCAGCCGCGATAGTCGAGCAGGTTCTCGACCTGCCGCGCGTCGTAAAATGCGATTCCCATCGCCGCGCCCTACACCGCGCACACCGAACCGCGCTATGGCGGGCGGCCATGAAACACTTCCTGCTGTTCTACGACTATGTCGCCGACGTCCTCGAACGCCGCCCGCAGTTCCGCGGCGCCCACCTCAAGCACGCCTGGGCCGCGGTCGAGCGCGGCGAGATCGTCGTCGCCGGCGCGCTCGCCGACCCGGTCGACGGCGCCGTGCTGATGTTCAAGGGCGAAGACAAATCGGTCGCGGAGGATTTCGCCCGCGCCGACCCCTATGTCACCGGCGGGCTGGTCGAGCGCTGGCACGTCCGCGAATGGACCACCGTCGTCGGCGACCTCGCCGCGACGCCCGTGCAGCCCGACCAGGCCTGATGTACGCCCGCGACGTCCCGCCGGGCACGCCTTTCTACCACGGCACCAAGGCGCACCTCTCGGTCGGCGACCTCATCCGCCCCGGCTTCGGCAGCAACTTCGTCGACCGTGCGCTCGCCCACATCTATTTCAGCGCCACGCTCGAGGCGGCAACCTGGGGCGCCGAGCTGGCGAAGGGCGGCGGCCGCGAGCGCATTTACATCGTCGAGCCGACCGGTGCGTTCGAGGACGACCCCCAACCTCACCGACAGAAATTCCCCGGCAACGTCACCGCTTCCTACCGCAGCCGCGATCCGCTGCGCGTCGTCGGCGAAGTCACCGATTGGGTCGGCCACACCTCTGAGCAGCTTCAGGCGATGCGCGACGGCCTCGCCCGGCTCGAGGCTGAGGGCAGAGCGGAGATCGAGGAGTGATGGGCTCGATCCTCCTGGCGTTGGGCGGCCGCTGGAATCGACGAATCGAATCGCTTCGGTCTTGACGACCTCGCCCCGCGCGCCAAAATTCTGAATTCCCCGATTGGAACGGAACGGAACCGAGAAGGAGGACGGGTCATGTCGGAGTCAGTCTCCCGCATTCTTTATCCCTTCGAGATTGCGCGCCGCCCGAGCCTCGAGCCGGAAGTGCGGCAAGCGATCCTCTCGCGCTGGTCGGCAAAGTCCGCTAGCGAGGTTGAAGGCGCCCGCGCCGCGTACCAACCGACCCGGCAGTAGCGTACCGCCCATCGCATCGCCTCGCGTTTGTCCGAGGCAGAGGGCGCCGAGTGACTGTTTCAGCAAGCGCCTGAGAGGCATTGATGGACGTCTCGACGATACGCCGGATGAGGGAGCGCGCGAAGCAGATGCGGCGGGCCGCGGCCTTGAGTCACAACCCCGAAATCGTCGAGATTCTATCGAAGGCCGCGGACGAAGCGGACGCCGACGCCACCGAAATGGAGGCGCAGCTGCAGCGCCAGGTCCAGCCGCTGCCCCCGCAGGCGTGATCGGGAACCCTCTCGAATCTCGTTGATTCTCCTTGCATGACCCGCATCGTCTTCCGCGACCTCCCCGGCGTTGCCGCGGTCGAGCGCCAGCTTGCCCTCCGCGCCCGCGACCGCCTGCTCGACGATGAGGTGGAAGAGCTTCCGTACCTCATCGACGACGCGTCGCTGCGGCTGTTCGGGATCACGTGGCAGGATACCTTCTACTGGGCGCTGCCGGCCCCGCTCCGCGCTCGGCATGACCGTCATTCGTGGGAAGCGCATTTCGACATCCTCGGCCAATATTCGCGCGATCCGAACGCGCACTGGTCGGCGTTCGACCTCGACTTGAGGTGTGAGGAAGGGAGCAGCCTGCATTGCCTGGAGGTGTTCGGGCGGCAGCTGGTCTGCGCGCTCCACGGCCTTCACCCGAAGGCGATCCCCGCCTTCGCTCACGGAAAGACCGCGAAAGCGGCATAGCCTCGAAAGGTCGGGGACGTGGCCTCGCCGAAGCAGGCCACGCCCCATAGGTGATTAGCGCAGGCCGCCGCTCGCCGTCAGCTTCTCGCCGGTCAGCCAGCCGCTGTCGTTCGATGCCAGGAACACCGCGATGCTGCCGATGTCGTCCGGCCGTCCGGTGCGCCCGAGCGGAGTCTGGGCAACGATGCCCGCCTCGAAATCGCCGCCGACAAACCCTGCTGACTGAGTGCCCTCGGTCTCAACCACGCCGGGATTGATCGCGTTGACGCGGATCTTGCGCGGGCCGAGCTCGTTCGCGAGCACGCCCGTGATTGCGTCCACCGCGCCCTTGGTTCCCGTGTAGACAGCGGAGTCGGGGAGCAGCACGCTCGTCACGGCCGACGAGATGTTGATCACGCTCGCGCCTTCCGTGAGGTGCGGCACCGCCGCCTTCGTCGTCAGCAGCGTGCCGAGCACGTTGATGTCGAACATCTTGCGGTACTGCTCTTCGGTCGTGCTCTCGATCGGCGAGAATTCGTAGACGCCGCTGTTGTTGACGAGGATGTCGAGCCGGCCGAATTCCTTCAGCGCGGTGTCGACGACGCCCTTGGCTTCCGCTTCCTTCGATACGTCGCCCTGCACCGCGACCGCTTTGCCGCCGGCGCTGCTAATGGCCTCGACGACGGCGTCCGCGCCGGCCTTGCTCGATGCATAATTGACGACGACGGCGGCGCCTTCGGCGGCGAGTGCCTTGGCGATACCCGCGCCGATGCCCTTGGATGCTCCGGTAACGACGGCGACCTTCCCAGCTAGTTTCGACATTGTTGTTTTCCTTGCATGGGCGGCGGCCTGAAGGGACCGTCTTCTCCCATAGTTCAGGAATATGGAACAATTGAACTAGGCTTCAAGAGCACCTATCTAAAATTCCGCAATGAGACCCCTGCTTCATCCCTCGCCAGACACTTTCCGGGCGGAAGCCATCCTTCACGCGCTCGCGGACCCGGAGCGCGCGGCGATCTTCGCGGAAATTGCGGGTGCGGAATGCGTCCAGCGCTGCTCGGCGCTCGCCGACGCGGGCGAGCGGGTCATCCCGAAATCGTCGCTGTCGCAGCATTTCAAGGTGCTTCGCGAAGCCGGCCTGATCCGCTCGGAGCGGCAAGGCGTGGAGATGCGCAATTACTCGCGCTGCACGGAAATCAACGAGCGCTTCCCCGGCCTGCTCCCGGCGATCATGGCCGCCTACGGGCTGCCCTCGGGCAAGATCTGACCTGGCGGCCTAGCGGCCGAACCTTTTCTTCAAATCGGCCTTGATCGACGCCCCGCCCAGGTGCGCGTCGACGTTCGAATAGCCTTCATGGCGGAGCGTCTTGCGAATCTCCTCGATGCTGGTCGATCCGGGCGCGAGCTGGAACGCGCGCTCGATGATGTTGGTGGTCTGCATGGGAAATCCTTTTCGCTTCCGTCATGAACGAACTGGCGGCAGGTCCGTTCCGCTTGTGAATCGAACAGCTGTAGCGGATGGGTCGAAGTGGCAGGTTGGGTAGAAGGCAGACGCTACAGGCGCAGGCCGAAGCGCGGCCCGATCGCTGTCATCAGCAAGTATAGCGCAATGGTGAGGACGCAGCCGGCGGCGAGAGCAACCCAGAAATTCCACCCTGCCTTCAACAGCATCGGGATCAGCAGGAACATCGGTAGCGAGGGCAGCACGAACCAAAAGGTCGCCCCGACATGCGCGGCCATGTTCCCGGTGTCAGGCTTGTCGCGCCACAGCCACATCATGCCAAGCACTGAGACCAGCGGCAACGACGCGATCAGCGCGCCGAAGCCCGGATAACGTTTCGCGACTTCGGAGGCGATCGCCACAATCACTCCCGAAATCGCCGCCTTGATGGCCAGGTACAGCACCCTCAGTCCTCGAATGATGTCAGGATCGGGCACGGGCCGGCGCTGCCCGACCCACACTCGCGCGCCAATCGGCGAAGCGCATCGCGTGCCCGTCCGAGCTCGGCGATCTTTTCGTCCAGCGCCTTCACCCTCGCTTTCGCGAGTTCGCGCGCCCGCGCCCGGTCCTCGCTCGCGTCGAGATCGAGAAGCTCCTTGATTTCCTCGAGCGTAAAGCCCGCCGACTGCGCCTGCCTGATAAATCGCAGCCGCCTGACATCGTCCGAGCCATAGCGGCGGATTTCGCGGTCGCGCATTGGCGTCTCGAGAAGACCGCGACGCTGATAGTATCGTATGGTTTCAACACCCACGCCGCCGGCGTCGGCGAGCTTCCCGATGCTCAACGATTGGATCGCTTGACTCTGTACCATAGTACGGAGGCTATATGGCGATTCGCTCGATTGGAGCAACCATAAAAGGAGACCTCGAATGACCGATCGTAAGAACGCCGCTGCGGCATCGTCCTGCAAGTGCGGCTGCACCAGCGAAGCGGGGTGCCGCTGCAATCCCTGCACCTGCAAGAACTGCAATTGCTGATTTGATGCGCCCCCGACCGCTCGGCGGGGGCGCAGTCACGTCCCGGGGGAGTTTGCGTGAAGATCCTGCCTCTTCTCTTTTGTTCGACAGTCGCATTCGGAGCCGCGCCGGCGCTCGCACAATCGATGCCCATGAACATACCGGGCATGAAGATGCCTGTACACCATGCGACTGCGAAAAAGCCGGTCAAAAATCCCGCACGCCCGGCTAAATCCTCGCTCGCGCGTCACGCTCCTCCCTCTAAGTCGAAGGCCGCGGCGACCGCCGGCAAAAAGGCGTCCCCGATGGCGACGCCCGATCCGGCGCAGCCCAAGCCCGCCAACGATGGCATGGCCGATATGCCCGGCATGAGCATGCGCGCTCAACGGAGCGGCACACCAGAAATGCCGATGGATCACTCGCAAATGGCCCAGATGGCCATGCCCGCCGGTGAACACGGCGGCCACGACATGACGATGAGGGGAGCGCTCGGTCCCTATCCGATGCAGCGCGAAAGCTCCGGCACTGCCTGGCAGCCTGACACGTGGGATCACGCTGGCCTTCATGTCATGAACGGCGATTGGACGCTGATGGCGCACGGCGCGCTTAACCTCGTCTACGATCATCAATCCGGACGGCGCGGCGACGACAAGGTCTTCGCATCGGGGATATTGATGGGCATGGCCCAGCGCCCGCTCGGCAACGGCGTCGTCCAGTTCAAGGCAATGCTCAGCCCCGATCCGCTGATGGGCCCGAAGGGCTATCCGTTGCTCCTCGCGAGCGGTGAGACGGCGAACGGCACTGACCGCCTCATCGACCGGCAGCACCCCCACGACTTGTTCATGGAGCTCTCGGCGTCGGTTTCGCAGAACATCGGGCCGAAGAGCAGCCTGTTCCTCTACGGCGGGTTGCCAGGCGAGCCCGCGTTCGGTCCGCCCGCCTTCATGCATCGGGAGTCGATCATGGACTCGCCGGAAGCGCCGATCACTCACCATTGGTTGGATTCAACGCACATCACGTTCGGGGTCGTGACGGGCGGGATCGTGCTCGACCGGGTCAAGCTGGAGGCCAGCCGCTTCAACGCACGTGAGCCCGACCAGCACCGTTGGAATATCGAGACCGGTCCGCTGGATTCGACCTCCGTTCGCCTGTCTTGGAACCCGACCCGGACGCTCAGCCTGCAGGGGAGCTGGGGCCATTTCGTGGATCCCGAGCAGCTGGAGCCAGGTGTCAACCAGAAGCGCTGGTCGGCGAGCGCGCTGTGGGCGGATGAAATCGTCCCCGGCTGGAAAGCCGCCGGCACGCTGGCATGGGGACGCAAGAGCAGCCACGGCCACAATGATGACGGCATCGCCGCCGAAGCATCGCTGAAGCACTCCGCCTGGACCCTCTTCAGCCGGGCCGAATGGACCGAAAATCGCGAGCTGACCGATGTCGATGACGGATCGGCGTATCGGGTGGGCAAAGTTTCGCTCGGCGCGATCCGAGACTTTCGCATCGCAGAGCATTTTTCGCTCGGCGCGGGCGGTCTGTTGGCGTTGAGCTTCGTGCCTCGCGGATTGGCTCCTGCTTACGGCGGGCAGCGCCCGACCGGGGCGATGGTTTTCATGCGGCTGAAGCTGGATTGACGAACAGGTAGGTCATCATCTGACAGGACCAGTCTCATCCCCGCAACGCCGCCGAAATCCCCGCTAACCCGCAATCAAGCTCCGCCATCGTCGGCCAGGCGTAGCCGAGCCGGAAGAAGGTATCCGGCATCTCGAACCAGTGGCCGGGGCCGACATAGGTGCCGTGCTCCTCAAGCAGCCGGCGGTAGAATGCGTGTGTCCCGCCGGGCGGCTCGCGGGTCATTCGCGGGAAGCAGACCACGCCGCCGGCCGGCCGCACCCATTCGAGCAAATCCTCATCCCCGATCCACTGCGCGATGCGGTCGAGCCGGCGGCGCCACTCGGCGCGCGTGCGCATCAGGAACTCGGCGCGCTGGCGCAGGATGCCTTCCGCGACCCATTCGTTGATGACGCTGCCGCAGATGCTGATCTGCTCCTTTGCCGCCAGGAACAGCTCCTGCAGCTTGGGGTCGGTATTGACGATCCACCCGACGCGCAGGCCCGGCGCTCCGAACGCCTTCGACAGCGACGACACGCTGATGACGTGGGGCCCCAGGCTCGCCGCGACCGGCAGCGGGTCGCCGAACGTCAGCTCGCGATAGGTCTCATCGACCAGCAGCATGATCCCGCGCTCCGCGGTGATGTCGACGATCCGCCGCAGCTCGGCCTCGCTGACACAGGTGCCGGTCGGGTTGTGCGGCGCGGTGATGCTGACCAGCTTCGTCGCCGGCGTAATCGCCTGTGCAATCCGCTCGGGGTCGAGCGCGAACCCGTCCTCAAACTTGAGGTCGATGAAGCTAATGTCGCAGCCGATCGCCCGCGGCGTTTCCAGGTTGGTCGCATAATTGGGTCGGACGACGACCAAATTGTCGTCTTTGCCCAACAGCGCGGTGGCGACGATGAACAGGGCGCCCGCCGCACCGCCGCACACCAGCACGTCATCCGCGCTCAGTCCCTCGCCGTCCGCCGCGATCAGCTCCCGCAGCGCCGGGCTGCCCTGGTGCTCTCCGTAGAGCAGGACGAGGTCGCCGGGGACGGTGAGGCCGAAGTCCGCCAGCGTTTGGTCGGCGATCGAACTTTCCGACAGGTTGAAGCGGATGTTGCCGTAACCGAGCTCCTCGGGCGATTCGACCTCGATCGGCATCCGGCTGTAGCGCATCGTGCCGCTTATATTTCGCTGTCCTACAGCACGCCACCTGTGCTTGGCTCGGCCGCATGGCGCCGCTCCGCCCCGCTGCTCCCCGACATCGCCGGCGAACCGCCTAACTTCCCTAAAAACGCGCCGCACCCCGTGAACTTAGTGAACTTAAGGAAGGCTGGCGGGCACCCATCTCGTCGAAGCCAACCGCCGTCAGCCGACAAATCATGGCTCGACAGCCGCGGTTCACCATAAGAGACTATGGTCGACTGAGGGGGAGAAACGGATTGGCTGTGCTTCGTCGCGCTCTGGCTCTTGGCCTTGCCCTGTTTGCCACGCAGTCCGTTGCCGCCGACCTCGCCCAGGCGCCGCGCATCGGCCGGCCCGTCCCGGTCGATCCCAACCGGCCCAACGACGTCCTTCCGCTCCCCCCGGCGGAGATCGACAACAAGCTCGCCATCGGCGGCGACGAGGTGAAGGCGCGTCAGGCCGACACTCGCCTCAATGTCGAAGTGCACCTCAACGGCCACGGTCCCTATCGCTTCGTGGTGGACAGCGGCGCCGATACGTCCGCCGTCGGCCTGCGCATCGCCCGTGATCTGGAGCTGCCGCTGGGCAAGCCGGCCATCCTCAATGGCATGACCTCGCGCGATGTGGTCGACCGTGTGAAAGTCGCTTCGCTGATGCTGGGGCCCAGCACGATCCATAATCTCGAGGTGCCGGCACTGCGCGAGGCCGATCTTGGCGGCGACGGCCTCATCGGCATCGACGCGCTCGTCCAGCAGCGGCTGATGATGGATTTCGAACAGAAGATCATCAAGGTCGAGGACGCCCGCGTCCCGATCAAGATTTCGCCCGGCGACATCGTCATCACCGCCAAGCGCCAGCGTGGCCAACTGATCCTGACCCAGGTGAAGACCGGCTCGATCAAGATGGACGCCGTGATCGACACCGGCTCCGAAGTCACCATCGGCAACACCAAGCTCCGCGACAAGCTGCTCCGCCGCAACAAGTTCTGGAACGTCGAGGCGATCGGCGTCACCGGCAGGACGATGAACCTGCAGATGGCGCTGGTGCCCGAACTGCACCTTGGTCCGGTGACCCTGCACAACGTGCCCATCGCCTTTGCCGACGTTCCTCCGTTCAAGGTTTTCGGAGTCGACGACGGCCCGGCGCTTCTCCTCGGCACCGACTTGCTGGCGACCTTCCGCCGCATCTCGCTCGACTTCAAGTCGCGCAAGGTCCGCTTCCAGCTCCGCAAGTGCGACGACAGCGGCGTCACCATCAGCACCGCCCCGCAGGACACTTTCACCCGCCTCAGCTCCGTTGGTCCGGAGGTTTGCGCGCGCTAGCTTGCCCTCCGCTCGCGGGCGTGATTTGCTGTGGCTTCATCGGTTGGGGAGGCCGCAATGAAGTTCGGACTTATCGCGGTTGCATTGCTCGGGTTCGCAACCGCCGCCGCAGCGCAGGCGCCGGACGATCTCGCGAAGAAGATCATCAACGACCCCGGCGACCCGCACGTCGACGGCGCCAAGGCCAGTCTCCGCGACGACCCGGCGGTCCAGGGCGGCAAGGCGCTCCGGATTGTCGTCGCCAGGAAGGGCGCGAACCCGTGGGATGCGATGGTCGGGGGCCCAGTCAACAAGCCGATCAAGGCCGGCGATAAGCTGATCCTCGCTTTCTCGGCGCGACTCGAAAAGGGCGAGAACGGCGCGACCACGACGACGCTGCCTTACAATGCAGTCCAGCTCGGCTCGGCGCCCTATTCGACCGTGATCAGCGGGTCGAACGACATCGGGCCCGACTGGAAGATGTTCCAGATCAGCGGCAAGGCCGACCGCAATTACGCGCCCGGTGAGGTCAAGGTAACCATCCAGCTGGCGACCGCGAAGCAGACCGTCGATTTCGGGCCGATCATGCTGTTCGACATGGGCCAGTGAAGGCACTCCTTCTTGGCCTGGCCGCGACCGGCAACATCGTATTCGCCGGTGGGACGTGGGCAGCCATCGACCGCGGCGCGACCTGCGTCGCCGCCGGCCGCTCGGCGAAGCTTGCAATGAAGGGCAAGGTCCAGCCGGTCGCCGGCTTCACCTTCACCGCCGACCGCAAGCGCTGGGGCGAATTCCACGCCCATCTCAGCCGCGTTCCCCGCAACGGCTCATCCGTCATCCTGACCATCGGCGACCAGCCCTTCCTGCTCACCGCCCGCGGCGACTGGGCGTGGAGCACAGGCCCGGCGCAGGAGCAGGCGATCATCGCCGCCGCCCGCGCTGCCACCGGGATGCGGGTAGAAGCCCGCGATCTCGGAGGCTCGCGCTTTACCGACCCTTATGCCCTCGACGGCGCGCCGACTGCGATCGATGCTGCCGCCGCAGCCTGCGCTGGCAAAATGGCGCCGCATTAACTAGATAGACGCTTCGCCATGAGTGCCGACACGAACCTAATGCCGATTCCCGGCGCCGTAGACCCTGTGCCCGTTCGCCGGGCCGCGCCCGCGCGCGCCGATGGCCGGGTCGAGCTGGTCGGCCTGTCGAAGGATCAGATCCGCGCTGCCCTTGAAGCAGGCGGGCTCGAATCGAGGCAGGCCAAGCTCCGCGGCAAGCAGATCTGGCACTGGATCTACAACCGCGGCGTCAGCGACTTCGAGACGATGAGCGATATCGCCAAGGCCCAGCGGCCCTGGTTCGCCGAGCGCTTCGTCATCTCGCGGCCCGAAGTCGTGGAGGCCCAAGTTTCGTCCGACGGCACCCGCAAGTGGCTGCTCAAGACCCACGACGGCCATGACTTCGAGATGGTTTTCATCCCCGACGCCGACCGCGGAACCCTCTGCGTGTCGAGCCAGGTCGGATGCACGCTGAACTGCCGCTTCTGCCACACCGGCACGATGGCGCTGGTCCGCAACCTCGAACCGGCGGAGATCGTTGGCCAGGTCATGCTCGCCCGCGATGCGCTCGGCGAATGGCCGAGCCAGCCCGAGGGTCGCATGCTCACCAACATTGTCATGATGGGCATGGGTGAGCCGCTATACAATTTCGACAATGTCCGCGACGCGCTGAAGATCGTCATGGACGGGGACGGGCTTGGCCTGTCGCGCCGCCGGATCACGCTTTCGACTAGCGGTGTCGTGCCGATGATGGAGAAGGCGGGCGCCGAGATAGGAGTGAACCTCGCCGTCTCGCTTCACGCGGTGACCAAGGAAGTCCGCGACGAGATCGTCCCGCTGAACCGCAAGTACGGCATCGACCAATTGCTCGAAGCCTGCGCGGCCTATCCGGGCGCCAACAACGCGCGGCGCATCACGTTCGAATATGTGATGCTGAAGGACAAGAACGACAGCGACGCGGACGCCCGCGAATTGGTCCGCCTGATCCGGCAGTACAAGCTTCCGGCGAAGGTGAACCTCATCCCATTCAACCCGTGGCCCGGCGCACCTTACGAATGTTCGGACGATGATCGCATCCGCTCGTTCAGCAATATCGTGTTCGAAGCCGGCATCTCCGCGCCCGTCCGCACCCCGCGCGGCCGCGACATCGATGCCGCCTGCGGCCAGCTGAAGACCGCCGCCGAAAAGAAGCGCCGTAGCCGAGAGGCGGCCTAGCAAATGGCGCGCCGCGAAGCCGCCTGATGCTTTCGCCGGTCCGCCGGGCGCTCGTCCGGCAAGTTCGCAAGACCTTCAACGACCAGGCCAAGGGCGAGAAGCCCGTGCCCGCCTCAGACGATGCCCTGTTCCCCCGCGGCTCGGTAATCCGGCGCGTCCACGGCGACGTGACCTCGATGATGGTTGGCGGCATCGCCGCACTTCTGACGCAGATGCTTCACCCGAAGGCGCTTGGTGGCGTGTGGGATCACAGCGGCGTTGCCGAGGATCAGCTCGGCCGCTTGCGCCGCACAGCCCGCTTCATCGCCACAACCACCTATGCCCAGCGGGATTCCGCGCTCGCCGCGATCGAGAAAGTGAAGGCGATCCACGAGCAGGTGAGCGGGACGCTTCCCGACGGCACCGAGTACCGCGCGACCGACCCATCGCTGCTGGCTTGGGTTCACGTCGCCGGCGCGATCAACTTCCTCGACGGATGGCGGCGGTACGGCGAGCCGGGCATGAGCCTCGCCGACCAGGACACTTATTTCGCCGAAAGCGGCGAGATCGCGCGGCTGCTCGACGCCGACCCGGTTCCGCAAACGCGCACGGATGCCGAGCGCCTCATCGCTGACTTCCGGCATGAGTTGCTCGCCGACACCCGTAGCCGCGCCTTCCGCGACCTCGTCCTGAAAGCGCCGGTCCAGTCACTGACGCAGGCTCCGGTTCAGGCCGTGATCATGGGCGCGGCGATCGATCTCATGCCTGATTTCGCTCGCGAGATGCACGGCCTCAGCAGGCCCGTGCTGCCCCCGATGGTCCGCGGCGCAACCTTCGGCCTTGCCAGCACCATCCGCTGGGCCTTCGCCGGCGAAAACTACCGCGCGACGCATTGATTTGCGGACGTCACCGCTGCGTGGCAATTGAGCCGTTGACCCACATCGGAGTGCCTGAATGTCCCTGATCGGCAAACTCGTCGACAAATTGCTGACTAAGGGCAGCATCACGCTGCTGCGCCCGGGCAAGGAGCCGGAGACATTCGGCAAGGGCGGCGGAAAGCACCTCACAATCCGCTTCACCGACAGACAAGTCGCGTTCGACATTGCCCGCAACCCGAGGCTGAAGCTCGGCGAAGCGTACATGGACGGTCGCGTGGTGATCGAGGACGGGACGATCCTGGACCTGCTCGAGATGGTCGTCGGAGCCAACCGCTGGGAAGACAAGGGCGCTGGCCGCCAGGCGATGCGCAAGGGGAAGAAGCGGTTCTCGCGGCTGTTCAAGGCAAACAACCCGCTGCGCGCCCGCCGCAACGTCGCGCACCATTACGACCTCAAGGACGAGCTCTACGAACTCTTCCTCGACGACGACAAGCAGTACAGCTGCGCCTACTTCACCGACCCGGACAATAGCCTTGAACAGGCGCAGGCGGACAAGAAGGCGCACATCGCCGCCAAGCTTGACCTGAAGCCCGGCCAGCGTGTGCTCGACATCGGCTGCGGCTGGGGCGGGATGGCGCTTTACCTGCACAAGGTTGCCGGCGTCGACGTCCTCGGAGTGACGCTCTCCGAGCACCAGCTCAAGATTGCCCGTCAGCGGGCCGAGGCCGCCGGCATGTCAGACCATGTACGGTTCGAGATGATCGATTACCGCCACCTCGACGAGACGTTCGACCGCATCGTCTCAGTCGGTATGTTCGAACATGTCGGCGCCAAGCATTACGACGAGTTTTTCGAGAAATGCCGGAAGCTGCTGAAGCCGGACGGAGCGATGCTGCTTCATACGATAGGCAAGCTGGGCACCGTGTCGGGTGGGCCCGACCCCTTCACCGATAAATATATCTTCCCGGGCTACCACCTGCCGTCACTGTCGCAGATGACCAGCGCCAGCGAGAAGGCGCACCTCATCGCCAGCGATGTCGAGAACCTGCGCCTTCACTACGCGTACACGCTTCGCCATTGGCTGAAGCGCGCGACCACGGCCCGGGCCGCGATCGAGAAAATGTACGACGAACGCTTCTTCCGGATGTGGGAATTTTACCTCGCCGGCGGGATCGTGATGTTCGAGAGCGGCGCCGCCTGCAATTACCAGGTGCAATATATCCGCGACCGCAACGCGCTGCCGATCACTCGCGACTACATGCTCGAAACCGAGCGTAGGTATCGTGAGATCGCGGCCGCGCCGGCGGCTTTGGCGAAGAAGCCGCGCGGCACGTCGCGCAAGAAGTCGCTCGAATCTACGGGCGCTTGAGCTCGGCCAGCAGACCCGGCGCTGGGTAGATGTGCTCCAGCGCTTCCTGAACCGCGGCGGTCGACACGACCACCGTCCGGTTCAGCACCGGATCGTAGCCGTAATTGCCGCCGATCGAGTGGATGTTGCCGTCGAACGCCGCGCCGATCACCGCGCCTGACCGGTCGATCACGGGCGATCCGGAGTTGCCGCCGATAATGTCGTTGGTTGTGACGAAGTCGTACGGCGTATTCATCGCGATCCGCGCCTTGTTCTTCACGAATGCCGGGGCGAGGTCGAAGGGTTCGGCGCCAGTCGCACGGTCGTACGTTCCGCCGATCAGGGTGCGCGTCGCCACCGGCTTTCCGCGCTCGTTCCATGCTTCGACCTTGCCGTAGCTGATGCGGAGCGTGAACGTCGCGTCGGGATAGAGCGTGTTGCCGTACGCCGCGAAGCGAGCATCGGCGAGCTTCGACTGGGCCGCGGTGACTGGCCCGTCTACCTCGGCGTCGAACTTCTCTTCCAGCTGGCGCGCATTGGTATCGATGTGCCGCGCGTAGACGATCATCGGGTCGGTCGATGCGTCGATCGCTGCCTTGCCGCCTTTCCACAGCTGCGCGCGATAGGCGGGGTTGGCGAGCTTCGTTCCCGCGACGAGCCGCGCCGCGAGTGCCTCGGGCGACTCCTTGCCTAGAAGCAGCTTGGTCTCGGGGTCGTCCGGACTGAGATATTCGCGCGCCTTGCTCAACGACCATTCCATCTGCAGCCGTTCGAGCCACGGATAGATCGGGCGCGCGTCGAGAACCTGCTTTTCGAGCAGCGGAAGTGCGGACTCCGTATACTCCGGGAGCCTGTCGGAATCGGGCTTGGCGCGCTCATCCGCCGCACGAACCAGCGAAAGCGCGTAGTTGAACAAAGTGCCGCGCGGAGTCGCGAAATAGCGCGCGTAATAAAGGTTGCGGTACGCCTGCGTCGCAGAGGCGATGTCGCCCCAGGGATCGCCGAATTTGTCGCCGCTCTTCGCCTTGAGGTCGGCCTCGGCCGCCGCGATCCGCCTCATGAACGCCGGATCGTCGAGCGCCCGCTTCATGCCCAGATAGACTTTCAGGCTATTCTCCAGCCCTTCGAGCGCCTGGTGGCCCTCGCGGTTCTTCTGCGGGCTCGACTCCATCGCGTTGATCAGGCGGCCGCGAAGCTCGGAATAGGTCGCGACGCGCATCGGCATGACCAGTTCGCGCTGCATCGCCAGCTGCTCGGTCGTGAACAGTCGCTGGGTCGATCCCGGGTTGCCGACGACGAAGGTCGCCTCGCCATCGACCGGTGCTCGTGCAGTCCAGGTCAGGTGTGCAGGGGTCGCCGCGGGCTTGCCGCCTTCGTAGGCGCGCAGGAAGCTCGCATCGAGCGAGTAGCGCGGGAAGTTGAAATTGTCGGGATCGCCGCCGAACTGCGCGGCCTGCGCCTCGGGCACCCAGACCAGCCGGACGTCGCTGTACTTGTGGTAGGTGTAGAGCTTGTATTGGCCCCCGCCGTAGAGCGTCACCACCTGGCAGCGCATCGTCGCCTTGTCGGTGCAGCCGGCGCTTTCGATCCTGGCGATGGTCGCGTTGCGCGCTTTGACCGCCGCCTCGCCCGTTGCGCTGCCGACAGCGCCCTTCACTTCTGGTGTCACGTCGCGGATCGAGGTGACGACCTCGGCCTGCTGGCCGGCGCACTTCAGCTCCCGCTCACGCGTGGCGGCGGTGAAACCGCTGTTGAGGATATTGTTCTTCGCCGTCGAATTCTGCTCGGCGCAGCTTGCGACGCAATGGTGGTTGGTGAGGATCAGGCCGCTCGACGAAACGAAGCTGGCCGAACAACCACCGGTCAGCCGGACCGACGCGGAACGAACCTTGTCGAGCCAAACCTGCTCGGGCGCCCAGCCATAGGCCGCCTGCATCTTCGCCGTCGGGAATGCGTCGAACGTCCACATGCCTTCGTCGGCCTGGGCGGCAGTGAACGGCAAAGCCGCAACGGCGGCGAACGCAACAATCCTCGACGAACGCATACCAATTCTCCACAGATGAAACCGGGCAAAAGCCACGAAAAAGGGGCCGGCGCAAGCCGACCCCTCATCGATTTCAACGGCTTGGCTTAGGCCGGCCGTTTCATTTCCTTCATGCGCTGATGCATCTGCATGCGCTCGTCGGGCGTGATGCGTCCGTCGTGGTTGGCGTCGGCCATGTCGAAGTGGCGGAGCGCCGCGTCGGTCATTTCCTGCAGCGACACTTTGCCGTCGTGGTTGGCGTCGGCCATTTCGAACATATGCCCGTGCATCCGGGCGCCCATGTCGTGGAAGCGCTTCATGTCGGGCATCGGCGGCATTCCCGGAACGCCGTCAGGGCCGCCGTGCATCATCACGACGCGGCGCTCTTCGCGGACTTGCGCGTGAGCGTCGAATTCCTGCCGGCTGATCATGCCGTCATGATTGGTGTCGAGGCGGTCGAACATCGCTTTGTGGTCCAGGTGCGGCTTGCCGGGACCGTCGTGACGTTCGACGAACTTGTCCCGGAGCTCGCCTCCCATATTCTTGTGGGCGGAATCGGCTTCTTCGCGAGTGACAAAGCCGTCGCGGTTGGTGTCGAGCTTGGCGAACATCTCGCGGACGTGCGCGACGACCTCGTTGCGTGTCTCGGGCATCATCATCGGCATGCGATGCATGCGCGTCTCGATGCGGACTTGCGGAACGCCGGGGACGGGAGGCGGGGTAGTGCCTTGGGCAACGCCCGGTGGTGTCGGCGGCGCGGGCTGCGGGATAGCAGCGGCGGCACAGGCAGCGGCCGCTGCGCCGGCAAGCAGGAATTTGATCATTCATACCCTCCCTAAGAATGAAACGGTTCGGACCTAAAACGACAAAGCTGTATCCGGGTTGAATGCCGCACCGGCGGCTGGCACATCCGCACAGCCGCATGGGGAGGCAGATGATGATGGGGGAGGCGGGCTCGAACGAGCCCCCTGCATGGTGGGAATCGCGCTGGCTGCTGCTGGCGTTGATCGTCGCGTCGACGATTCCCCTGCTCTATCCACCGGTCCCGCCGCTCGTCGACCTGCTGGGCCACATGGGACGCTACCGGGTCGAGCTCGACGTCGCACACTCGCCGTGGCTGCAACAATATTATGAATTCCGCTGGGCAGCGATCGGCAACCTCGGCGTCGACATTCTGGTGAAGCTGCTCGGACCGGTGATCGGTCTTGAGCCGGCCGTGAAGCTGATTGCCCTGCTCATTCCGCCGCTGACGGTGACCGGCCTCCTGTGGGTCGCGCGTGAAGTCCATGGCCGGATGCCGCCAACGACCTTCTTCGCGCTGCCGTTCGTCTACGGCCAGCCGTTCCTGTTCGGTTTCGTCAATTACACGCTGGCGATGGCGCTCGCGCTATTGGCGTTTGCCCTGTGGCTGAGACTCGGCCGGCTTCATCACACCAAGCTGCGCGCGATCCTGTTCGTGCCGATCTCGGTCGTGATCTTCTTCTGCCACACCTACGGCTGGGGCGCGCTCGGGCTGCTGTGCTTCTCGGCCGAGGCAGTGCGCCAGCATGACAAAGGCATCGGCTGGTGGAAGGCGGGCCTCAAAGCCATTCTCCACGCGTCGGTGATGGCGCTGCCGGTCGTCATCATGCTCGCGTGGCGGAGCGAGACCCATGGCGGCATGACGTCCGGCTGGTTCGACCTCAACATGAAGATCCTGTGGCTGATGGCGGCGCTTCGGGATCGCTGGCAGCAGCTCGACCTTGCCTTGCTCGCGATCGCACCGGCGATCCTGATCCTTGCCTTGGCGAATTCGAAGCTGACTTTCTCTCGCAATCTCGCCTTCTCGGGGATCGTCCTGATCGCGGCCTTCCTGATCCTGCCCTGGACGGTCTTCGGCTCGGCGTACGCAGACATGCGCCTGGTGCCGTACATGATAGCGATCCTGCTGCTGGCAATCCGTTTCCGCGACCGGATCGACATCAAGCTGGGAAGCATCCTCGCCACGGTCGGTTTGCTTCTCTTCACGGTGCGAATTGGGGCGACCACACTAAGCCTCAAGATTGCGAGTGACGATCAGCAGGCCAAGTTCGCCGCACTTGACCACATTCCAACCGGTGCACGCGTCGTCAGCCTCGTCGGCTATGCCTGCGGCAAGACCTGGGCACTGCCGCGCAAGACTCATTATGGCGCGATGGTCATCGTTCGGAGGGAGGGCTTCGCCAACGACCAGTGGACGATCGAGGGCGCCAATTTGCTGAGCCTCAAATACAAGGCGGCCGGCATCTTCGCGGCCGACCCGTCGCAAATCGTCCGCGGCAACCATTGCGGGGGCAAAAACGGCTGGACGATCGACCATGCCTTGAGCGCCGTGCCGCGCGACCGCTTCGACTATCTCTGGCTGATCGACGTCGATCCCTATGACCCCCGCCTTGTGGCCGGACTGCAACCGGTCTGGCGCGGACCGGGGTCCATCCTCTATCGGTTACAGCAATGACCGCCTTATCAATCGTCGTCCCGTGCTTCGATGAAGAAGCTTGCCTGCCCGTTTTGCACGGCCGGCTGACCAAGGCCGCGCAGTCCACGGTTGGCGACGACTATGAGATCGTGCTCATCAACGACGGCTCGCGTGACCGGACCTGGGCCATCATGCAGGAGATCGCGGCAAGCGATCCGCGCCTGGTGGCCATCAACCTGTCGCGGAACCACGGTCACCAGCTCGCGCTAACCGCAGGCCTGGACCTCTGTCGCGGAGACGTGATCCTGGTCATCGACGCCGACCTCCAGGACCCGCCTGAATTGCTGCCCGAGATGCTCGATACGATGCGCCGCGAGAGCGCCGACGTAGTCTATGGCGTCCGCAAGAGCCGGGCCGGAGAAACTGCGTTCAAGCGCGCCACTGCCCATGGCTTCTATCGCATGCTGTCGCGCGCGACCGATGTCGACATCCCGGTCGACACCGGCGATTTCCGCCTCATCAGCCGCCGTGCCTTGGAAGC
>Ga0136846_1227438_pt1 | contig 20407 bp, 26 predicted proteins | sample HopSoiMetagenom2_FD_96841 | JGI IMG/M metagenome (GOLD analysis project Ga0136846, IMG submission 96841) | Grasslands soil microbial communities from Hopland, California, USA - 2 Assembly 2016 (version 4) | ecosystem: Environmental > Terrestrial > Soil > Grasslands | place: USA: Hopland...
CGCATCCGTGGCGAGCTCCGGCAGATCCTCGCCGGTGTCGACAACGCGACCCCGCCACGGACGCTGACCACGGCGTTGCGGGCTGTCACCGGACTCTGGCTGGTGACCTGCGTGGTGCAGTTCGTGGTCTGGGTGGCGCTGGCGATGTTCGGTCACTTCGACTGGCCGTGGTGGCTCTGGTCGGACCTCGGTCTCGGTGCGGTGGTGGCAATTCTCTGGTGGGTCCACGAGTCCTACCACCGCAAGTCCGACGTACTGGTGAACCCCTGAACGAGGTCAGTTCGACCCGGAGGCCGGTTCGATCCAGGCGTAGGAGCCGTCCTCCAGGCGCACGACCTGGAGGCCGGCGGCGAGACGGCGTACGTCGTCGGTCTCGATCACACCGGCGGCGGGCCCGGCGACGTCGATCACGATCGCGGCGGCGCCCTCCTGGATCGCGGCGGTGGCGACCAGTTGGGTCATCGCCGGCATCGGGCGCGCCTCGGGACTCCAGCGCGCGAGGCTCTCGGTCCCGGTGAAGGCGAGGAGCGCGTTCCGCCCGTCCTGGCCCTGCAGCAGCGCGACCGCCATGTCCGACGTTTTGTCGTGCGCCAGCCCGTTCTCGTCGTACTCGACCTCGCCGAGCATCGCCACCACCGGCACCAGCAGCCTGGCCTTCGTCAGCGCCGACAGCATCGCCCCCTGGTCCCCCGCCCGCAGCGCAGCCGCCAGCAGTGGATCCGCCGATCCGTCGTCGGTGTCGAATCCGGTGAATGCCAGTCGCCGCTGAGGTGATTCCACCCGTACATTCTCTCCGCCCCTCTTCCCCGCCCACGCCGCCCCCTCCCGAGCCAAGCCGGCGGCTTGTCGCTCCCGGCGCGCGATCGCGGTCGTCGCAGTCCCCCGGGCCCGGTTTCAGGGGTGGGTCAGGGCTGTTCCCCTCTTGGATTGCTGGGGGTCTGTGCGAGCCTGGGTATGTGCCTGACTTCAACGATTTGACGCTGCTGCCGTTCTGCGTGGGCCTGACGCTGCTCGGGCTGATCGGCTCGTGGGCGGCTTGGCGCCGGCGGGGAGTCGCGGCGGGGACGCGCGGGGTGGCCTGGTCGCTGCTGCCGGTCTCGCTGTACCTGACCGGACTGCTCGAGCTGGTCTGGGACGTGGTCCGCTCGACGGTGAGCTGGGTGACGCACCTGATCTTCTCGCCGACGGTCTGGGCCGGCGTCGCCCTCTTCGGCGTGTCCGTGGTGCTGTACGTCGTCTCCGGCGTCGCCCGTGGCCGCCGCGGCGACACGCCCGAGGCAGAGGAAAAGGCACAGAAGAAGGCACAGAAGAAACCCGCCTCGCCCGCGGGTGAGCTGACCGCAACGGGTCCCGCACCCGCGTCGGCCGCTCCCGCCAAAGCTGCCAAACCGGCCAAGGGGTCGAAGGGGAAGCAGCAGGAATCGTCGGAGTTCGACGAGATCGAGGACATCCTGAAGCGCCATGGAATCAACTGAGAAAGCCGCTGACCACGGCTCGCCCCTGACCATCGACTCGCTCCTGGACGTCGTCCAGGCCGCCCCGCCCCGCCTCGGCCGGACCCGGCTGATCGGCATCGACGGACCGGCCGGCTCCGGCAAGACCACCGTCGCCGCGCACGTCCGGGCCCGGGCCGAGGCCCGCGTCCTCAACACCTACGTTATCCACATGGATGACCTGTACGACGGCTGGACCGGCGCCGAACGCGGCTTCGTCCTGCTGCGCGACCACGTCCTGCAACGCCTCGCCGACGGCCGCGAAGGCCGGTACCGCCGCTACGACTGGTACGCGGGCGCGTACGCCGAGCTTCACGTCGTACCGAGCACCGTGGACCTGCTGATCGTCGAAGGTGTCACTGCCTGCGACCGGGACGCAGCCAACTGGCAGTCGCTGCGGCTGTGGGTGGAAACGTCCAACGAGGTCCGCCTGCATCGTGGCATCGAACGCGACGGTGAGCCCCTCCGCGACCACTGGCTCGAATGGATGCGCTGGGAGCGCGACCATTTCGCCGAGCAGACCACCCGCTCCCGGGCTCACGTCATCGTCGACGGCGCTCCGACCGTCCCGTACGACCCGGCCCTCGAGCTCGTCACGAAGTCGGTCGCGCTGCCTCCGCACGACTCGGCGGCTTCCTGACCGAGATCAACCGCGCCCGCGGCTGGTGGGTCCACTCCCCCAGCGGGGCTTCGTCGACGTACCTCACCCGCAGTTCCGCGATGTAGTCGTCGCCGCGCGCCAACGCGAGCGCCCGGAGCGGGCCGGCGTGGTTCACAGCATCGAAGTACGCCGCCGCGTCCGGGTGCGTCATCGGATACGACACGAGCTCGTCCCGCTCGACCGCCGCACCGTCGAGCGCCGGAATCAGTCCGTCCTCCCACGAGCGGTCCCGCTCGCCGACGACCTTGTCGAGGAGCGCGAAGGGCCCGTCCTCCTCGGCGATCTCCGGCCAGTAGACAACGCACAGCCGACCGCCAGGCCGAAGTACGTCGTACCAGGACCGGAGCGCCGCTGCGGGATCGGGGAGCTGCTGGAGCCCGAAGACGGAGACGACGGCCGCCGCGGACCACGCCGGGTCGAGCGCCGCCGCATCTGCCCGGACGACCTCGACCAGCTGGTACCGGCTCGCCCGAAGGCCGGCGAGGCGGACCATCTCGGCCGAGAGATCGATGCCCACGATCCGCCGGCCCGGGAAGCGCGGAGCGAGAAGATCGAGCTCGGGGAAGGTCCCGCAGCACGGGACCAGGATCGGTCCGTCCGGCACGTCATGCAGTGCGTCGACAGCGGCTCGCATCCAAGGGGCGAAGCGCGGAACGAAGTACGCCTCGTAGCCGTCAGCTGCCTCGTCCCACCCGCGGGCAAGCCTGGCGAGACGATCAGTCACGCTTCCAGCCCGTCCCACGACCAGCGCGGAACACTGGCGTCATCCCGGATCGCCGCAGACGTGTGCTGGTACATCGGGCTGTTCGTCGCCCAGGCGAAGTAGTCGTGCAACACCTGACGGAGCCGTGGATCCGTCAGCGCGGCGTCGTTCAACGCCTCGTCGAAGCAGGCGATCGCCCGCCGGTTCATCTCGTCGTGCTCGCCGTTCCCGCTGTGCAGCCGCTCGACCTCCGCCTGGCTGCTGTACGTCCCGGTGTACCCGGCCGGTCCGCCGAGCGCCTCACCCCAGTACGCCGCCAGCCGCTCGGTGTGGTCGGCCTTCACCTCACCATGGAACGCATGACTGACGACCTCGTCGGCCATCACGCGCTCGTGCCACGCATGCGCCAGTCGGAGCATGCCATCGGACCCACCCGCCGCTTCATACACGGTCTCCATGGGCCTCAGTCTGCTCCAATTCAGTGAGCCGGTCACGGACGTGAGCACGCTCCGGCTCCGAACCGGCCAGCTCGAGGGCACGTCGGTACGCCGCCGTTGCCTCAGGCAATCGGTCGAGGCGGTGCAGCAGATCCGCTCGAGCCAGCGCGAACGGGTGGTAGTCGCGGAGTCGAGGCTCGCCGGCCAGCTCGTCGAGCAGGTCGAGCCCTGTTTGGGGCCCGTCGCGGAGCGCGATGGCAGCGGCCCGGTTGAGGGCGATCACCGGTGACGGGTCGAGATCCAGCAGTACGTCGTACAGCTGGACGATCTGCGCCCAGTCGGTGCTCGCGAAGTCGGCCGCCTCGTCGTGAAGAGCGGCGATCGCGGCTTGGACGGCGTACGGGCCGGCCGGGCCGCCGGTCAGTGCGGCGACCACGAGGCTCCGGCCCTCGGCGATCGCGTCCTGGTCCCAGCGACTGCGGTCCTGGTCCTCGAGCAGCACGATCTCGCCGGCAGGACCGCTGCGGGCGTCGCGGCGAGCGTGGACGAGCAGCATCAGCGCGAGCAGGCCGGCAACCTCACGCTCGTCAGGCAGCAGCCGGTGCAAAATCCGTGCCAGCCGGATCGCCTCCTCGGCGAGATCCAGCCGTTGCAGGTACGGTCCCGAGCTGGCGGCGTACCCCTCGGTGAAGACCGAGTAGATGACCTGCAGTACGCCGGGCAACCGCTCCGGCAGCTCGTCCGGACCGGGGACGCGGAACGGGATGCGCGCCTCCCGGATCTTCTGCTTGGCGCGGACGATCCGCTTCGCCATCGTCGCGGTCGGTACCAGGAACGCCCGTGCGACTTCCGGCGTCGTCAGCCCGGCCAGACAGCGGAGCGTCAACGCACCCCGATCCTCTGGGGCGAGCGCCGGGTGCGCACAGGTGAAGAACAGCTGTAGCCGTTCGTCGGGGAGCTCGTCGCCGACCGCTTGCGGCGCGGGCCGATCCGCCTCGACCTGGAGGATCGCCAGCTTGGCGGCGTACACCTGATCGCGCCGCAACCGGTCGACCGCCTTCCGCCGGGCGGTCGTCATCAGCCAGCCGCCCGGGTTCGGCGGCACGCCGTCGACCGGCCAGCGCGTCAGCGCCGCCTCGATCGCCTCCGACGTGACCTCCTCCGCCAGGTCGAGGTCGCCGAACCGGCGGGCGAGCGCGGCCAGCAGCCGCCCCCGCTCCTCCCGGAACACCGCCTCGACCTGATCCATCTCAGAACTCCGCGACCGGCCGTACCACGACCGAGCCACCACCCCGCGACCCCGGGCACTTCGCAGCCCAGTCGAGCGCGACATCGAGATCGGGTACGTCGATGACGTAGAAGCCGCCGAGCACCTCCCGGGTCTCGGCGAACGGACCGTCGGTCACCGTGCGCTTGCCGTCGTTCGCGACCTGCACCCGGGTCGCGGTGACCAGGTCCGCCAGCGACTCGGACGCGACCACCACTCCGGCGTCGGTGATCTCCTTGTCGAACCGCATCCAGTCCTCCGGCTCGCACCCGACCGGCGCGTTCTGCGGGTCGAGCTCACCGGCGTTGATCAGCAGCATGTACTTCACGTCGTACCTCCTGTCAGCGTGTCTACAGCATCACCACGAACGAGGTCGCCGCCGATGGACAGAGCTGTGCATATGAACGGGAGATAGTCGCCCAAAACCGGCCGGCGTCGGCTCGCTCAGGCGGGGACGGCGAGTGCGAACCGCAGTACGTCCCGTCCAAATGCACGGATTTGCGAAGATGGTGCCATGAGCGTTTCGCCCTCCGGGGAGCAGTGGAGCCTTCGAGCCGGCCGGTACGAGGCGACCGTGGTGAGCGTCGGCGGCGGATTGCGCGGGCTCACGTACGACGGCCGCCCGGTCCTGCTCGGGTACGGCGAGGACGAGCCGGCGCATGCGGGGATCGGGCAGCACCTGTTTCCGTGGCCGAACCGGATCACGGACGGCAAGTACACGTTCCAGGGTGTGGAGCAGCAGCTCTCTCTCACCGAGCCGGCCCGGCAGAACGCGATCCACGGGCTGACGCGGTGGGCGAACTGGGTGCGCGACGACGACGGGTCCGATCCCGCCGTGCTCGTCGCCAGGCACCAGCTCTTCGGTCAGCCCGGATACCCGCATCAGCTCGAGCTCACCTTGACTTATCGGCTGGGCGACGAGCTGAGTGTGACCGCGTCCGCCACGAACGTGGGGGCGAGCGACGCGCCATACGGATACGGCGCGCATCCCTACCTGTCCGTCGGGCGGTCGATCGACGAATGCGTGCTGGAGTTCAGCGCGAACGAATGGCTGGAGGTGTCGCCGGAGCGGATGACCCCGATCGGGCTCGCTCCGGTGGAGGGCTCCCCGTACGACTACCGCGGTGGGCGGGTGATTGGGTCGGCCGCGATCGACAACGCGTTCACCGGACTCGGCGGTGGCTCGTGGTCGGTCTCGCTGACCGATCCGGATTCCGGTGCGCGCTCGGTGCTGACCAGTGATACTCCGTGGATGCAGGTCTTCACCGGCGAGGCAGTCGGACGTACGGCGCTTGCGGTCGAGCCGATGACGTGTCCGCCGGACGCATTCATCACCGGCCAGAACCTGATCGTCCTGAAGCCCGGTGATTCACACACGACCAGCTTCGCCGTGTCCGTTTAGCCACCAGTGTTCGGCAAGCCTACGACTACTTGAGCGGGCTTCGTTGCGGTCCGGCGCCGTGCTCGCGCGCGACGGCTGCCAGCTCCTTGGCGGCTCGGCTCGCGCGGGATCCTTCGGCGGCCTGCACCGCCAGGATGCCGAGCCGGTTGCCGTCCGCATCGAACAACTGCAGCCAGGCGTCACCCGAGCGGAACCGCAACGCGGTGATGCCTGGCCATGGCAGCGTGTAGGACTTGAACACGTTCCGCACGTACAGCCGGTCCGCGTACGCCGTGACGCGCAGGGTCGTCAGCCGGTACAGGATCCACAGCACCGCACCGAAGAACGCGAGCAGAGTGATCCGCTGGAACCAGCTGAAGGTCTCCCGCGCATCCGCCGGCAACCGGACCCAGATCACCCCGAACACCGCGATCAGCGATAACCCCATCACCCCGGACATCAGCGCCACGATCCTCGGATGGAACGTGAACAACCGCGAGTCGGGGCTGGCTGAGCGGTCAGCGGCAGGGTCTGACATGGCGCGGCTGCTCAGATCCGGCAGGCGTGGATGTCGGTGGTGAGGATGGCGCGGGCGCCGACCTCCCAGAGCTGGTCCATCAGGCGCTGGGCCTCGGCGCGCTGGACCATCACCCGCACGGCGACCCAGCCCTGCTTGTGCAGCGGCGAGATCGTCGGCGACTCCAGCCCCGGCGCGACCGCGGTCGCGGCGTCCACGTCCTCGGCCCGGATGTCGTAGTCCATCATCACGTAGTTCCGCGCGATCAGAACGCCCTCGAGCCGCCGGATCAACTGCGTCATCCCGTTCGCCGGAGTCTCCACCCCGTGCCGCCGGATCAACACCCCCTCGGACTTGAGGATCGGCTCCCCGAACACTTCGAGACCGGCCTGGCGCAACGTCGTACCCGTCTCGACCACGTCGGCGATCACGTCCGCGACGCCCAGCTGGACGGCCGACTCGACCGCGCCGTCGAGCCGGACCACCGACGCGTCGACCCCGTTCTCGGCCAGGTGGTCGTGCAGGATCCCGGCGTACGACGTCGCGATCCGCTTCCCGGCCAGGTCCTTCACCGAATCGGCGACGCCGGGCCGGCCGGCGAAACGGAAGGTCGACGAGCCGAAGCCGAGCTCCATCACCACATCGGCGTCGGCGTGCGAGTCGAGCACCAGGTCGCGTCCGGAGATGCCGACGTCAAGGGTGCCCTCGCCGACGTACACGGCGATGTCGCGGGGGCGCAGGTAGTAGAACTCGACCTCGTTGGCCGTGTCGGTGAGCGTGAGGTCCTTGGTGGTCCGGCGCTGCTTGTAGCCGGCCTCCACGAGCATCTCGATCGCGGCTTCGCTCAGCGAGCCCTTGTTGGGTACTGCGACGCGCAGCATGGCACTGCCCTTTCTGACGAGGTGAACCGCTGAACTGTGGGAGGTGCGCTCCTACAGATGTCGGTACACGTCGTCGAGGTCCAGTCCGAGCGCGTGCATCATCACCTGGGCGTGGTAGAGCAGCTGGGACAGCTCCTCCGCGGCCCGCTCCTTGCCCTCGTACTCGGCTGCCATCCAGGACTCGGCGGCTTCCTCGACCAGCTTCTTGCCGATCGAGTGCACGCCGGCGTCCAGCGCCGCCACGGTCCCGGATCCCTCCGGCCGCGTCCGCGCCTTCTCACCCAGCTCGGCAAACAGCTCCTCGAAACTCTTCATCGCGCGCCAAGCCTACGGGGCCGACCGCAGGCCACGGTCTCCAGGTCCGCTCCCCGGACCTCGACTGTGGGTTACTGGAGTCGTGGACAGACCAACTCAGATCTCGGTGATGCTGGCGGTGTCGGACGCGCCGGCCGCCGCGGAGTGGTACGCGCGGGCGCTCGGTGCGGTCGAGCTGTGGGACCTGGGCAGCGTGATCGGCCTCAGCGTCGGCGGCGCTCCGGTGTTCCTCGGCGAGCCGGGGAACAACATCTGGAAGACCCCCGAGGCGACCGGCGCCCCGACAGTCCGGATCGAGGTGTTCGTCGACGACCCGGACAGCTTCGTCCGGCGTGCGGTCGAGGCCGGTGCGGACGGGAGCTTCGACGCGGTCCGCGACCACGAAGCGCCCTGGGGCACCCACCGACAGGGCTCCTTCCTCGACCCATTCGGCCACCTGTGGTTCGTCGGCGACAGGTCTCCCCTAGGCCCCACGGACCGCGGCTGACAGACTTCGGGGCGCCGAGTGCGCGTCGACGTACCAGTCACCCGGCCGGTGAGGTGCTGCAGCATGTGGCCGACGATAGCGGCATGCAAACTCCCCGGAGAGTCCGCGATCTCGGCGTCACTGTCGGCACCTTGCGCAGCGGACCGCTCAACGCCATCACTGATGTGCCTGGGGTCCGCGTCGGGCAGACCACGATCACCGGCGACGGGCTGAACACCGGAGTGACGGCGATCCTCCCCGGCGGGTGGGAGCAGACCCTGCCGGCGGCGGTTGCTGTTGGCAACGGGTATGGGAAACTGGTCGGGAGTACGCAGGTCGAAGAGCTCGGCGTGATCGAGACCACGATCCTGCTCACCGGCACCCTCAGCACGTTCCGCGTCGCCGATGCGTTCCTCACCTGGCTGCTCGACCGCAAACCGAACGCCACCAGCCTCAACCCGATTGTCGGCGAGACCAACGACGGCCATCTTTCTGACATTCGGCGCCGGCCCATCACGCCCGACCACGTGCACACCGCCCTGAACACGGCCTCCTCCGTTCTCCCAGCCGAAGGATGTGTAGGCGCAGGCACCGGCACCGCCGCCCTCGGCTTCAAGGCCGGCATCGGCACCGCCTCCCGCACCCTGCCGGCACCCGGGGGCAAGGTCGGTGCCTTGGTGCAGGCGAACTTCTCCGGTCTGCTGACCGTCCTCGGTACGTCGATCCCCGCCGCGCCCCTCGACGCCGACGGGAACTCCTGCATGATCGTGGTCGCCACCGACCTGCCGCTCGACTCCCGGCAACTCGGCCGCCTGGCCCGCCGGGCCATCTTCGCGATGGCCCGCGTCGGCTCGGACTACGCACCCGGAAGTGGCGACTACGCGATCGCGTTCAGCACCAACCGACGGCCGGCCTTCCATGACCGCGACCTCCGCCAACCGTTCCAGGCTGTCACCGAGTCAGTCGAGGAAGCACTCCTCAACTCGCTCACCATGGCCCAGACCACCACCGGCTTTCAGGGCCGCACGGCTCACGCGGTCTCCCACGACCTCATCGTCGACCGCCTGGCCGCGGCCGGGGTCCGCTGACCGCGCACCGCGGACCCGACCAGCATCCCGAACGCCAGCAGAGCGGCAACAGTCCGCCCCAGATGTGCGAGCTGCCAGCGGTCCCGCACACTCGCCCAGTCCGCCGGCGGGCTCGCGACCGCCCATCCGGCCTGATCGGAGTTGATCGGCAGGTTGACCGCCAGCGTCGTCGCGAACACCACGACCAGCAACGCGACCCCGATCAGCACCAACCGCCGATCGTTGCCGCGGGCCCTGATCGCCAGCACGACGGTGGTCACGATCGCCGGGATCAGTGTCACGGACGCGAGCTTGTCCAGCGAGTCCAGTTCCACCAACCGCACCTGCGTGTACACCGACGCGCCGTACCCACGCAACGAGTTCTCCAGCACCAGCACACACAGCAGGAACCCGGCGAAGAGCCCGCTGAACAGCAGGCTCACACCACGGACGACGGGCGTCATCAGTACGCCACCCCGACCGGCTGGTTGACCGTCGCCGGATCGTCGAGCACCGCGAGCATCAGGTGCGCGACATCCGCCCGCGAGATCGAGTAGCCGCGGGTCACCGTCCCGCCGACCACCGTCCGATAGGTCCCGGTCAGCGACTTGTTCGTGAGCTTCGGCGGCCGGACGATCGTCCATTCGGTCGCACTGCTCATGATGGCCGCCTCCATCACGCGGAGGTCGGCGTACACATCAGCTGCGAACGCGTTGATCATCGGATACACCACCCGCCGATTGAGGAAGCTCTCGTCGGCCGGAACCGGGCCGAGCGGAGCGGCGCTGATCGCGACGAACCGCCGTACTCCGGCAGCTTCCATCGCGGACAGCATCGAGCGCGTGCTGTTCGACGCGACCGGTCCGTCCTTGCGGCCGCGCGCCCCGACCCCGGAGACGACAGCCTCGGCGCCGTCCACCGCATCTCGGAGTGGCCCAGCATGGTCCAAACCAGGCACCCGCACGACTTCGAGCGCCGAATGCTCGAGCTCGAACGCCGACGAGGCCCGCACCACCGCCGTCACCTTGTGCCCCGCGTCGAGCGCCTGACGTACGACGTGACCGCCGATCCCGCCTGTCGCTCCGAACACCGTGATCCTCATTTCGCGCCTCCTTGCGCTACCGTGAAATCTGCTCTGCATCTCATATAGTACGGAAGTCATAATATATGGAACAGACATCATCGAGTGACGTGCGCCACCGCCGACGGGCCGGGAACGAGATCAAAGCTGCGCTCCGCGACCTGCGGATCCAGCTCGCCCTCCTGAACCACCAGGTCGGCAGCAAGCTGGCGCTCAAGGACATCGACCTCGACTGCCTCGACGTCCTGGCCCGCAGCGGACCGCTCACCCCGAGCGCGCTCGCCCGCCAGGCCGGACTGCATCCGGCGACGCTGACCGGGATCCTCGACCGGCTCGAGCGAGCCGGCTGGATCGCCCGCGATCGCGCCCAGGCGGACCGGCGCAGCGTCACGATCCGTGTGCTTCCGGACCGCGGGATGGAGGTTTTCCGGCTCTACCAGCCGATGGTGAGCGCGATGGACGAGGCGCTCTCCGGCTACACCGAGGCCGAACTCGAGCTGATCGCCGACTTCCTACGCCGCAGCACGGACGCCGGGAGGACCGCCAACGATCGGCTGGCTCAGGAGTAGAGGTCGGTCAGCTTCCGGCCGAGGTCGGCGAGCTCCTCGCGCAGTGCGGGTGGTTCCAGGACAGTGATCCCGTCGCCGAAGCGGCAGAGTGCAGCGGCTGCGTTCGGAATCGACTCGATCGGCAGGGTGACCACCACGCTGCCATCCGCTTCCGGCGTCGCGGCCGCCACAGCCTGGACGAGTGCCGGGTACGAAACGTCGTACATCCGGTCTGCTAGTTGTTTGGACACCAGGACGGCTGCCTCGGCTGTGAACCGCGCCTGGTCGAACTGGTCGAGGCGGTCGCGCCAGAACGTCGGTAGGTCGAAGCCGTCGTGCCGGTCGAACTCCTCGTCGGTCGGCGTGAGCTCGAGGATGCTGGAGACGCGGTACGTACGCATCCCACCGGCGGTTGCCGCGACGACGTACCAACTGCCGTTCTTCAGGACGAGCCCGTACGGTTCCAGCGTGCGCTCCACCTCGCGCGGCTCCTCCCAGCGTCGGTAGCGCACCTTGACGCGGCGATCGTGCAGTACGGCGGCTGCGACGGCCGACAGATGTGGTGAGACCTCGGCGTCCTGGTACCAGGCGGGCAGGTCGAGGTGGAAGCGGTTCTTGAGCCGTCCGGCGCGGTCGCGTTGGTCCGGGGCCAACGCGGCCAGCAGCTTGAGCTCGGCGGCACTCGTCTCGGCCGTGAGCCCGAGTGCCGCGGCTGCACCCGGCATGCCGACCAGGAAGAGCGCAGCGGCCTCCTGCTCGTTCAGCCCGGTCAGCCTGGTGCGGTAGCCCTCGACCAGCCGATAGCCGCCCGCTCTGCCCTGGTCGGCATAAACGGGTACGCCGGCGGCCGCAAGAGCCTCGACGTCTCGGTAGATGGTCCGCAGCGAGACCTCCAGCTCGTCCGCCAGCTCACGCGCCGTCAACTGCCGTCGTGTCTGCAGCAACAGCAGGATGGACAGCAACCGGCTCGAACGCATGCTCCGAGGTTAGCCGGGAAGACTGACATGCATTGTCAGGTTTCACCGGCACGCTGATCCACATGACGACCTCGACCAAGGTGACCAGCGACTTCGACTTCTTCACGGGGTACTTCGACGTCCGGCACCGAACGCTGAAGAAGGCCCTCGCCGGCTGCGACGAGTGGCTGGAGTACGACGGAACGACGACCGCGCACACGTACTTCAACGGTGCGATCAGCATCGACGAGACGCGTTTCCCGACGAAGGGCTGCTACGGCCTGTCGGTACGGGTGTTCAACCCGGCGTCTCGCGAGTGGAGCATCTGGTGGGTCAACAGCACCACGATGCAGCTCTACCCGCCGGTCCATGGCGCCTGGACGGCGGACGGGTCCAGCTGCCGGTTGGTCGGTGACGACGAACTGGACGGCAGGCCGATCCTCTGCAGCTACGAGTGGACGGACATCACCGAGACCACGGCGCACTGGGAGCAGGCGTACTCCGACGACGGCGGGAAGACCTGGGAAACCAACTGGATCATGGACTTCACCCGTCGTTCGACTCCCCCACCTCCGATGGATCTTCCCAAGGTGACCGGCGACTTCGACTTCCTGGTCGGGCGCTGGACGTTCCACAACCGCCGTCGGCGCCCGGTGCTGGGCGACCCCGCCGACTGGCATGAGTTCGACGCCACCATGCAAGCCACGACGTACTTCGACGGTGCCATCAGCTTCGACGAGGGCTGGTTCCCGAGCGAAGGCTTCCAGGGCGCCACGTTCCGTCTGTACAACCCGCAGACTCGCACCTGGTCCATCCACTGGATCAACAGCGAGCGCGGAGAACTCGAAACCCCAGTCATCGGCTCCTTCCATCCCGACGGCACCGGCACCTTCGAAGGCCCCGACGAATGGAACGGCCAACCCATCGACGTCCGCTTCCTCTGGACCCCCGGCAAGGACAAAGCCGCCTGGACCCAGTCCTTCTCCCCCGACCACGGCCAAACCTGGACCCCCAACTGGCACATGGAACACACCCGCGTCGAGTAGTCCCCGCGGGCGGGCTACGGCTTGAGGTTTTGGAGGGCTGCGAGGGTGGAGAGGGCGGCTTGGGTGGCTTCGTAGCCTTTGTCTTCGCGGCTGTCGGGGAGGCCGGCTCGGTCCAGGGCCTGCGGATCGTTGTCGCAGGTGAGTACGCCGAAGCCGACCGGGACGCCGGTGATGACGCCGACCTGCATCAGCCCTTCGGTGGTGGCTTGGCAGACGTATTCGAAGTGCGGGGTGTCACCGCGGATCACCACGCCGAGCGCGACCACCGCGTCGTACCCGGCGCGCGCCGCGTGCAGCGACGCGACGGGGAGTTCGAAGGAGCCGGGGACCCGGATGACGGTGTAGTCGGTGACGCCGGAGTCCGCCAGCGCGCGCAGGGCGCCCGCCAGCAGGCCGTCGGTGACCTTGGGGTGCCACTGCGCCGCGACGACCGCGACCCGGGCGTCGCCGACGCGGGGGACCTCGATGGTGGGTGCTCCACTGCCCGACATCAGCCGGCTCCGTTCTCTTCGGTCAACACGCCACCCAGTAGGTGGTGGCCCATCCGGTCGCGCTTGGTGCGCAGGTAGCGCAGGTTGTGCTCGGTCGGGTCGATCGAGATGCCGCGGCGTTCCACGACCTCGATCCCGTACCCCTGCACGCCGGCCAGTTTGTCGGGGTTGTTCGTCAGCAACCGCACCGACTTCACGCCGAGATCGGCGAGGATCTGGGCCCCGGTCCCGTAGTCGCGAGCGTCGGCGGGCAGCCCGAGGTCCAGGTTCGCGTCGACGGTGTCCCGGCCCGCGTCCTGCAGCTCGTACGCCTGCAGCTTGTGCAGCAGCCCGATCCCGCGCCCCTCATGGCCGCGCAGGTAGACCACGACCCCACCCTCCCCAGCCACCTGCCGGAGCGCCTCGTCCAGCTGGGGCCCACAGTCACACCGCAGCGACCCGAACACGTCCCCGGTCAGGCACTCGGAGTGCAGCCGCACCAGCGTCGGCCCGTCCCCGATCTCGCCGCGTACCAGCGCGAGCTGCTCCGACCCGTCGACGACGTTGCGGTAGCCGTGGGCAACAAAATCGCCGTACTGCGTGGGCAACGTCGTGGTCGCCACCCGCTTGATCTGGGACTCGGTACGTCGCCGGTACCGGATCAGGTCGTCGATGGACACCAGCACCAGCCCGTGCTCGTCGGCGAACGTCCGCAGCTGCGGACCGCGCTTCATCGTCCCGTCGTCGTTCACCAGCTCCGAGATCACCGCGGCCGGCGTCAAACCGGCCAGCCGGGCCAGGTCGATCGATGCCTCGGTGTGACCGGGCCGAACGAGAACGCCGCCGTCCCGGCCGCGCAGCGGGAACACGTGCCCCGGCTGCACCAGGTCGTACGTCTCGGAGGCGGAGTCGGCCAGCACCCGGATCGTCCGCGCCCGGTCAGCCGCGGAGATGCCGGTGCTGATCCCGTCCCGCGCGTCGACCGAGATGGTGTACGCCGTCCGCATCCGCTCCCGGTTGTGCGGCGTCATCAACGGGATGCCGAGCCGGTCGAGCTCGGGGCCCTCCATCGGCACGCACACCACACCGGAGCTGTACCGGATCAGGAAGGCCAGCAACTCCGGCGTGGCCTTGGACGCGGCGAAGATCAGGTCGCCCTCGTTCTCTCGGTCCTCGTCGTCGACCACGATCACCGGCCGGCCGGCACGGATCTCGTCGATCGCGTGCTCGATCGTGTCGAGCTTCAGTACGTTGTTCATCTCAGCCCACCACCACAGGTTCCGGCGGAGCCACCCGCTCACGGTTCTGGATCTTCCACCAGGAGGCGAACCCGATGACGCAGAACAACCCGTACACGACGTACATCGCCGCCGACGGGTAGAACTTCGCCTGCACCAGCAGCGGTACGCCGACCACGTCGACGGCCACCCAGATCAGCCAGAACTCGACGAACCCGCGCGCCATCCCGTACGTCGCCAGGATGGAGCCGGTGAGGATCCACGCGTCCCACTGCGGACCCCACGAGCCGAGCGCCTTCAGCACGAAGTACGAGATCGCATACAGCACCACTGCGAGGCCGAGCAGCTCGAACCGCTCCCGTGCAGTCGCCCAGCGCGGCGAGACGCCGGTGGCCGCGCCCTGGTGACGGGTCTGGTACCAGCGGTACCAGCCGTACAGGCTGATCAGCGCGAAGAACACCTGCCGCCCGGCCTGGCCCCAGAGGTCCTTGTCCTGCGGGGTGTCGAAGACGCCGCCGATGAAGACCGTGAACAACAGCACGTTGCCGACGATGCCGACCGGCCAGGCCGCCACCCGGCGGCGCATGCCGAACAGCGCACTGCCCAGGCCGAACACGTTGCCGACGATCTCCCGGACGAGCACCGCCGAGCCCGCGATCGTCACCTCGGAGTGCAACAGCCAGTCGATCGGGTTCACTTCCTGCCTCCGTTGTCCGCGCCGGGAACGTTGCCTCCGGCAATCAATCTCTCCACGTACTTGGCGATCACGTCGACCTCCAGGTTGACCGTGTCGCCCACGGTGTTGCGCCCGAGCACTGTCAGCTCGAGGGTGGTCGGGATCAGGCTGATCCCGAAGGTGCCGGTCTGGTCGTCGACGTCGGTCACCGTCAGCGACACCCCGTCGACCGCGATCGAGCCCTTCTCGGCGACGTACTTGAGGATGTCCGGCGTCGTCGCGATCCGGACGTCCTCCCAGTGCTCCCCCGGCGTCCGGCCGGCGATCGTGCCGGTGCCGTCCACGTGGCCCTGCACGATGTGACCACCGAGCCGGGCGTGCGCGGTGACGGCGCGTTCCAGGTTGACCGGCGAGCCCTTCTCGAGGCTGCCCAGGCTCGTCCGGCGCAGGGTTTCGCGCATCACGTCGGCGGTGAAGAGTCCGTCGCCGTACCCGACCACCGTCAGGCAACAGCCGTTGACCGCGATCGAGTCGCCGTGGCCGGCGTCCTCGGTCACCAACGGCCCGCGGATCGTGAGCCGCGCGGCGTCGCCGTCGAGCAGATCCAGGGACTCGACCGTGCCGAGCTCTTCGATGATGCCGGTGAACATCTACTTCCCTCCCAGCGGAACCAGGGTCAACCGGACGTCGTCGCCGAGGCGGGCGACGTCCGCTAGCTTGAACCGCCGCAGGTGGTCGATCGATTCCGCACCGAGATCGCCGACCGCGGCGTACCCGGAGCCGAGGACGGCCGGGGCGACGTAGGCAACGATCTGGTCGACCAGCTGCGCGCGCAGGAACGCGGCGGCCAGGGTCGGACCGCCTTCGAGCCATAGGTGCCGGATCTGCCGGTCGTCCAGCTGCCGGAGCACCTCGGCGGGATCGTGGGTCGGCAGCAGCAAGGTCTCCGCCCGGTCGTTGAGGACCCGCGCGGTCGGCGGGATGTCGCGGTCGCCGACGACGACCCGGAGCGGCTGTCGGGCCGCGGGTACGTCGTTCTCGTCGCGGACCGTGAGCTCCGGGTCGTCGTCGAGCACCGTCTGGGTGCCGACGGCGATCGCGTCGCACTCCGCGCGGTGCCGATGGACGTCGGCGCGGGCGATCGGACCGGTGATCCACCGACTGGTCCGGTCGGGGGCCGCGGAGCGTCCGTCGAGGGTGGTCGCGAACTTCCAGGTGACGAACGGCCGACCCGTCCGGACGCTGTGCAGCCACACCTGGTTGACCGCCTCGGCCTCGCCCTGCAGAACGCCCTGCACGACCTCGATGTTCTTGCTCCGGAGCTTCTCGGCTCCGCCGGCGGCGGTCTTGTTCGGATCCGGCACGGCGTACACGACCCGAGCGATCCCGGCCGCGATCAGCGCATCGGCGCACGGGCCGGTCCGGCCGGTGTGGTTACAGGGCTCCAGCGTCACGTACGCCGTACCGCCGCGAGCCCGGGATCCGGCCATCCGGAGAGCCTCGACCTCGGCGTGCGGACCGCCCGCCACAGCGTGGAAGCCCTCACCCACCGGGTGCCCGTCCGGGCCGGTGATGACAGAACCGACCACCGGGTTCGGATGGGTGCTGCCGATGCCTTTCGCGGCCAGCTCGACGGCACGCCGCATCCAGGCGATGTCGATCGGCGAAGCGTTGTTCACTGCGGCCCCTCGTCGTCACGGACGCACTCCGGGGTCTCGTGACGACCGGCGACCACGCTCCGCCGTCCGGGTTCGCCGTACGCGCCCTGCACGCACCGCCCGACCGGACATCGGAGCACACCCGCCGACCGCGTGCGCCTCCCATCCGGACTTTCACCGTCGGTCCTGGAATTCCACCAGGTCAACCGATCGCCGAACTACAGCGACCGGGTCGCGGACTGTCACCGCCGGCTCGGAATTACACCGACCCCGGAGCACGCGAGTGGATTCACTCGTGGTCCAAGTATGCCCCTCCGGCCAAGCCGCACCACGACGCAGGTCACATTGTGATCAGCGAGAGGTCCCGAGCCGGGTGGTGTCCATGGGCCACGGGACGGTGGTCGGATCCGGCGTACCGGGCGATATTCAACGACGCCGAGGCGCCGAGGTTACGCCAATTCCTGTCACAAGTGCTTTAGCGTGACCCTGAGGCAGTGAACCACCCACCCGCCCTGGGGGGAACATGGACGTTCGCTTGACCCGTACCGGGAACCGCATCGTCGGTTGGGCGGTCCTGATGCTGGTGAGCGCGGTGATCGGCACGGTCGTGGTCGCGGCCGGGAAGTCGCCGGCCCAGCCATCCACACCCGGCCGGCCTGCGCCCGCAACCGCGGCCGCCGCACCGACGCCTACCACGGTCCCACTGCCGACCAAGTACGTCGTGCTGACCTTCGACGACGGGCCCGATCTCGCGTACACCCCGCGGATCCTCGACATCCTCAAGGCCTACGACGCCAAGGCCACCTTCTTCGAGGTCGGCAAGAACGTCCGCAAGCACCCGGAGCTGACCAAACTCGTCCACGCCGCCGGCCACAGCGTGCAGAACCACACCTGGGACCATGCCGACCTCCGCAGGCTCGGCGCAGCCGCGTTCCGGCAGGAGGTTGCCTCGACCGATCAGGTGATCCGCGCACAGATCGGGAGTACGCCGGCCTGCCTGCGACCGCCCTACGGCGGCGTGAGCGCGACCGTCCGGCAACGCGCGACGGCGATGGGCAAGGACCTGGTGATCTGGACCGTCGACTCCCGCGACTGGACCAAACCCGGCCCGGCCGCGATCGTCCAGCGAGTCCTGAAGAACGTGCACAGCGGCTCGGTGATCCTGATGCACGACGGCGGCGGCAACCGCACCGAGACCGTGGCTGCCCTGCCCGCGATCCTCAAGTCGCTCAAGGCTCAGGGCTACGGCTTCCGCACCCTGACCTGTTAGCTCAGCGCGCCGACCAGCGGGGTGACGTCCGCGATCGACTCCACCACGCGAGTCGGGCGGTACGGGAACCGCTCGACCTCGTGCCCGCCGGTGGATCCGGTGAGCACGAGCACCGTCCGCAGACCGGCTTCGAGGCCGCTGATCACATCGGTGTCCATCCTGTCGCCGATCATGACTGCGGTCTCGGAGTGCGCCTCGATGCGGTTCAGCGCGCTCCGCATCATCAGCGGGTTCGGCTTGCCGACGAAGTACGGCGCGACGCCGGTCGCTCGCGTGATCAGCGCCGCCACCGACCCGGTCGCGGGGAGCGGACCCTCGGCCGACGGTCCGGTCGGGTCCGGGTTGGTGGCGATGAACCGCGCACCGTCCGCGATGAGCCGGATCGCCCGGGTGATCGCCTCGAACGAGTACGTCCGGGTCTCACCGAGAACGACGTAGTCCGGATCGCGCTCCGTCAGGACGTACCCCACCTCGTGCAGCGCCGTGGTCAGTCCAGCCTCGCCGATCACGTACGCCGTTCCGCCCGGACGCTGGTCGTCCAGGAACTGGGCGGTGGCCAGCGCACTGGTCCAGATCGCGTTCTCCGGGATGTCGATGCCCGCGGCAAGTAGGCGGGCCCGCAGGTCGCGCGGGGTGAAGATCGAGTTGTTGGTCAGGACGAGGAACTTCCTGCCGGACGTCTGCAGCGTGCTGATGAACTCGCTGGCTCCGGGGATGGCGCGCTCCTCGTGCACGAGCACGCCGTCCATGTCGGTCAGCCAGCTCTCCACCGGCTTGGGCTCGGTCATCGCCCCATCGTAGGGGTGCCGCCGAACCCGCCCTGAGTGCCGTCGCTACTTGCCGGCGGCGTGCTCGGCGAGCCCGCGCAACTGGTCGACCACGACGTTCGGGTCGTCGGCGGCGTACACGGCCGAGCCGGCGACGAACACGTCAGCGCCCGCCTCCGCGCACCGCTCGATCGTGTCGGCCGAGACGCCGCCGTCGATCTCGATCCACAGGTCCAGGCCGTGCTTCTCGAGCAGTTGACGGGTCCGGCGGATCTTCGGCACGCACACGTCCAGGAACTTCTGGCCGCCGAAGCCCGGTTCGACCGTCATGATCAGGATCATGTCGAGCTCGGACAGCAGGTCCTCGTACGGCTCGATCGCGGTGGCGGGCTTGAGCGCCATCGCGGCGCGGGCGCCCTTCGCGCGGATCTCCCGGGCGGTACGGATCGGCGCACGGCAGGCCTCGACGTGAAAGGTGACGCTCGAGGCGCCGGCCTCGACGTACCCCGGCGCCCAACGGTCGGGGTCCTCGATCATGAGGTGGCAGTCGAGCGGGGTGTCGGTCGCCTTCGCCAGCGCTTCCACGACGGGCTGTCCGAGCGTCAGGTTGGGGACGAAGTGGTTGTCCATCACGTCGATATGCAGCCAGTCCGCGTTCGACACGGCCCGCGCCTCGTCGGCAAGCCGGGCGAAGTCGGCGGACAGGATGCTCTGCGCGATCTGGATGCCCATAGGCGTCAATCTACCGGGGGTGTTGCGCGAGCCAGGCGAGGGCTTCGGGCACCGACTCGACGACCGTCGTGTGGGGCGGGAGACCGGGCCTGCGGATGACGACCACCGGGATGGCGAGCTCGCGGGCGGCGGTGAGTTTGGCGGCGGTGGCCGGGCCGCCGCTGTCCTTGGTCACCAGGACGTCGATGCGGTGATCGCGCAGGATGCCGAGTTCGTCGGGGTGGGTGAACGGCCCACGAGCGAGGATCAAGGTGCACCAGGTTGGCTGCGGATCGGGTGGATCGACGCAGCGGGCGAGCGTCCAGAGGCCGGTGGTGGCAAACGCTGGTAGACCCTGACGACCGATCGTGAGGAAGACGCGGGAGCCGAGGGTCGGGACCAGGCGAGCGGCCGCTGCCTGGGTGTCGGTCCAGTGCCAGTTGTCGCCGGGTTCTTCCGTCCAGCCCGGGCGGCGAAGGATCAGCAGCGGTACGCCGGTCTGCGTAGCGGCGGCTGCTGCGTTCGCGGTCATTTGCGCTGCGAAGGGGTGGGTGGCGTCGATGATCGCGTCGACAGGATTGGCCTGCAGCCAGGCGGCCAGACCCTGCGCGCCACCGAATCCGCCGGTGCGGAGCTGACCGGCGGGCTGACGGGGGTCGCGGGTCCGACCGGCGAGGGAGGACAGGACTTCGACAGCCTGACTGCTGAGGAGTTGCGCGAGCTCGCGTGCTTCCCCCGTCCCGCCGAGGAGAAGAACCTTCATCGGGTGCGATTGGGCGAGTAGAGATGGCTGTCGCG